>Ga0181528_10000031_pt1 | contig 154492 bp, 133 predicted proteins | sample PEATcosm2014_Bin_47_FD_119742 | JGI IMG/M metagenome (GOLD analysis project Ga0181528, IMG submission 119742) | Peatland microbial communities from MTU Mesocosm Facility, Houghton, MI, USA - PEATcosm2014_Bin10_10_metaG | ecosystem: Environmental > Terrestrial > Soil > Wetlands > Peat | place... | reverse complement strand
GGCAGATCGCGAGGTTTCGGTAGGCGACTTTGTGATGAGCGGCGGAGAACTTGGAGCCGCGCTCATATTGGACTGCGTTACGCGCCTGTTGCCCGGAGCACTGGGCAATGAAGCTTCGGCGAAAACCGAAAGCTTCAGCGGCGTGGAGGCCGAAGCAAAGTTCGACAATCGCGGAAGGCTGGAGCCGGATTCAACCGTTGCAACCGGCGGCCTGCTGGATTCTCCGCATTACACGCGCCCCGCGGAATTTCGCGGGATACCGGTTCCGGATGTGCTGATGAACGGGAACCATGAAGAGATTCGGCGCTGGCGACGGCGTCGCGCACTGGAAAAAACGCTGAGAAACCGGCCTGACCTTCTGCAGAAGGTGGCGCTCAGCACGGAAGACAAAGCTCTGCTTCGCGAATTAAAACGCGAGGCCGAAGAAAATTAGAAGATTACGGGATCGACCGGGGCGGCTTGCCCAGGCACCCGAGAAGAGAAGAGGAAATCGTTATGTCGTCATCTCCCATCATTACCCGGATGCTCGCGAAAGTGCAGCGCACGGACCTGCCCAGCTTCGCGGTGGGTGACACTCTGAAAGTTCACGTGAAGATCAAGGAAGGCGACAAAGAGCGCACCCAGATCTTCGAGGGAATCGTAATCAAGAAGGCCAACGGCCAGCAGCCGAGCTTTACGATTCGCAAGATGAGCTTCGGCCAGGGCGTGGAGCGTATCTTTCCGCTAGGTAGCCGCATCATTGAAAAGCTGGAAGTGGTTCGGTCTGCCAAAGTGCGCCGCGCCAAGCTTTACTATCTGCGCGCACTGCGCGGCAAGGCTGCACGTTTGAAGGAAGTCGATCGCGTAAAGTAGTTTTCGCTGCGCGATAAAAAGGAATGAGCTTTCGTGGCCGGGGATGCGGCGAACACCGCCGCCCCGGCTGCGGGCGTTTGGTCGCAGGTAAGGGGCGAGCTGCATCCTCGTCCCTTGTTGTGTATGACGGCTATGCAGCTCTCCCTATCGTGTCTGCCGGAGGGTTCTGGCCCGCTTGGTTCTCCGCCAGCGAGCCAATAATGGGTAACACTATTTTCTCGCCCTGATAGCTCTTCCACATCAAGTAAAGCCAGACCAGGAAGAATCCCAAGCTCACAAGCAAGTGCAGTGAACTCATCAGGAGGCCGAGCGAGAAACTGACGGCTTGGAACATGATCGCAAGAATCGTTATGCCGATATGCACGGCAATGACACCCACGTTGAGGAAGATGGATTGGAAGGCATGGAAGCGCACCCGCCTGTCCTGGCTATAGGGAGCAAGCACGAGGAAAACGATTCCCGTGATGAAGCCAAACAAATAACACAAGGCGGACGCCGCGTTTATACTGAGTCCCGGCTGCGTGCTTGCGGGAGACACTGGCGGCATGTATGTAGCGTCCGGCGCTGAAGCTACGGGCTTTCCGCATTTTTGACAAAACTGTCCTTCAACTTGAGTGCCGCAACTCGTACAAAATGCCATGGCGTCCTCCTTGGAGGCGATGGTGAACAATATTAGAATCTGAAACCCGGCACGGGGTTGTACCGCGGAGCCAAGGTCAACGACCAAAACGAGGGTCAGGAACCCCGCACTGGCCAAAAGAAGGTTGGAACGGAGCATCTTGGAGGGGTTTCTCAGCTTGCGGATTTTCTCGCTTGGGTTGGGCGGCTCCATGTCTTGGATTGAAATGTTAGAATCATCTGTTCCGCAGGCTGCGCTGCCGATGACTGCAGCGGACAGCCCTGGGTTTGCGAACTTTAAGGACCTGTGAGGATCTATGGCAACCGTACAAAGCAGTGTGGCGGCGACAACCGTCGAAAGTTCCGCGCTTACTACGTTCAAGAATGAACCCCTTGTGGACTTCACCCGGTTAGACAACGTTCGGGCGATGCACGAGGCGCTGGACAAAGTGCGTAGGCAGCTTGGCCGCGAGTATGAAAATGTGATCGGAGGCCACCGGGTACAGACAGCGGAGAAGATACGCTCGACCAATCCTTCGCATCCCGATCAGGTCGTGGGTATTTTCCAGAAAGCCGGAGCGGAAGACGTTCCGGCGGCGGTGGAAGCCGCGCAGAATGCCTTTGAAAACTGGAGCCGCACTCCGGTAAAAGAACGCGCGGAGTTGATCTTCCGCGTGGCGCACACTCTGCGCGAGCGCAAGTTCGAGTGGGCGGCATGGATGGTTTTTGAAGTGGGCAAGAATTGGGCCGAGGCGGATGCCGATCTGGCCGAAACCATTGACTTCGCCGAGTTCTACGCACGCGAGGCGCTGCGCCTGGACAAAGCCGAACCGTCGATTCAATTGCCGGGCGAGCACGATGACTTGCGCTATATCCCTTTGGGCGTTGGCGCGGTGATTCCGCCGTGGAATTTTCCGTCGGCAATCATGGCGGGGATGACCATGGCGGCGATTGTGAGCGGCAATACAGTGGTGCTGAAGCCTAGTGGCGATGCAATGACGATTGCCGCAAAGTTCTTTGAAGTGCTCGAGCAATGCGGCATTCCCGATGGCGTGGTGAACTTTGTCACGGGCAGCGGCAGCAGCTTCGGCAACGAATTGGTAGGGCATCCCAAGACGCGCTTTATTGCTTTCACCGGATCGAAGGAAGTGGGATTGCACATTCACGAGCTGGCGGCGAAGCCGCAGCCAGGGCAAATCTGGATTAAGCGCACAATTCTCGAGATGGGCGGCAAGGACGCGATTCTAGTGGATGCCGACTCGGATCTGGACGAAGCAGTATCAGGAGTGATGGCCTCGGCCTTTGGATTCAGTGGGCAGAAGTGCTCGGCGTGCTCGCGGGCAATTGTGGACAATCGCGTGTACGACAAATTTGTGGAGCGTCTGAAGGATCGCGCCGAGAAGCTGACCGTGGGCCCAACCGAAGACAATCCGAACATGGGTCCCGTGATCAACGACGCAGCCAGGAAGTCGATCCTGGGCTTTATTGAACAGGCTAAGCTGGATGGCGGGCGGGTGATTACCGGTGGACACGCAGTGGAGGGATTGGACGGTTACTTTGTGGAGCCCACGATCGTTTCCGAGGTGAAGTCGGGCGACACCTTGGAACAGAAAGAGGTGTTCGGACCAGTGCTGGCGGTAATTCGCTGTCAGGACTTTTACGACGGGCTACGCATTGCCAATGACACTGAGTTTGGCCTCACCGGTTCGGTTTACACAAGCTCGGAAGAGAGAATTGAGCTCGCGCGGCAGGAGTTCCACGTCGGTAATCTCTACATCAACCGCAAGTGTACCGGGGCGATGGTAGGTGCGCATCCGTTCGGCGGTTTCAATATGTCGGGCACGGATTCCAAGGCAGGCGGACCCGACTACCTGCTGCTGTTTACACAGGCAAAGTCGATTGCACGCAAACTGTAAACTGGCGGACTGGTAGTTGACCGCGGCCCTGTTGTTCCGGGACAGGCGGTTGGCCTTCCGGTTGCTATTTGACAAGGAGGCAGTACCTGCGGACAATTACTGCGGGCTGAATCCGCGAAATGGTGTCGCCTTGGTCGGAAGCAGCTGCACAGTATTTTTTTGAGTACTCTTAAGGATGCCAATGGCACGAATTCTCTGCGTTGACGATGAGCCGCACGTCGTAAAACTGAAGTGCGCAATTCTTGAACAAGCGGGACACGATGTGACGTGCGCAACCTCGACGCGCCAGGCAATCGACCTGTTGAACATTAACGACTATGACGCGGTCGTGACGGACTGGCGCCTGGGGGACGGGAACGGACGCGACGTGGTGCAGACCGCCAAGACTCGCTCTACCATGCCGGTAGTGGTGGTCTCCGGCTACGTCGCGGAGGCCTATCAATCGGCAGAGCCGCTGGCGGACCTCTACTTGGAGAAGCCGGTGAATCCCGAGGAATTGGTGACCATCGTAAATGAACTGCTTAAGGCAAATGAACGAGCATCTCACCGCTAGCCGACGAAGCGAGTCGACAAAACAAATTTGACGGCAAAGCGCGGCTTCGCAGGCCGCGCTTTGCTGAATGTGAATTGACAGTCAGCTACTGGGTGCTGCCCGGATTAACTGGGGCTGGCATCGCACGCATGGTAGCGGCGCTGGCTGCTGCGGCTTCCGCCAGAATCCGATGGTGGATGGTGAATAGAGCAAGCTCCAGGCGGTCCGAGACGCCGATTTTGTCATACACGTTGCGCAGGTAATTTTTGACCACCTGCTCTGTCGTGCCGAGAAGATTTGCAATCTCCTTGTTCTTGAATCCCTGCACAATAAGTGCGACGATCTTCAATTCCTTGGGGGTAAGCCGGTCACGTACCCGGGCGCCGACAAAGTCATCGGTCTCTGGGTTGTGTGGTACGGCTCGCAGATCCTGCAGGTACACTTCGCCCGCACTCACCTTTCGTACGCATCTCAACAGTTCAACGGCGTCAACGGAGCGAAAAATCAATCCGAGTATTCCGGCGTTGAGGTAGCGATCGGGCAATTCGCTGTTTTCGGCAATCACCACAAGCTGAATTCCGGACTCGCGCGCCAACGCCGCTAAGCGTTCGGTATCGGGGAGAAAACTGGAAGCATAAATCATGACCGAGCCGCGGAATTTTTCGACCGCGATCATAGCCTGCTCGACGCTCTGAGCCTGGGCTACGATTCGGACGTCATCCTCCACCGCAAGAACCTTGGCAATGCCCGCACGAAAAATTGCTTGATTATCAGCCAGAATGATCTTCAACATCTATTAGCCTCCAACTTCAGCAGTGCGCACAAATTCATATTGCTCGATGACGCAGGCAACGCCCGTGTGTCCCGACTCCTGGTCCTTGTCACAGCGGACAACGCGACCTTGGCAGTGAACGGGAACATCTGTCCCGGAGCCAATCGATGCTCCTGGAATCGTGATCTCAAACTCAATGGAGGAACCTATTTCCAACCCACCATCCACCAGAAGATAAACTCCCGCAGCGCTGATGTTGGCTGTGGTTCCCGTCGGTATATTCTGATTTCCCAGTACTTTGAGCGGCAGATGCACCGGAAATCGTCTGCTCGTACGAGTGTCGTCCACGTTCGCTCCCGCAAGTTATGCCCTATAACTTATGTGGCTCCAAAAGTAGAATTATGTCACGAATCGTAACCGTTGCGATAGTGAAGAGTTTGCTCTACCGTCCGGGAATCAATGATTTATCAACGGAACGCCCGTCGCGCGCACATCGGGGAACGCATCGCGCGAATCGCTCAAAGGGCAATGTCCAACCGGACAAGTCCAAACCCGCCGTTGGTCCATGGGAGCCCCGGCCATGGCGTGTCCTAACGCCAGGGCCAGAAGACTCCGGCCATGTTTAGCCCGCTCCCAGGCCTGGTGCAGGAAACTTGCGAACCATCGGGCACCAGCGCGCATCTGACAAATGACCCCGTGTAAGACCGTGCCGGGGGGAGGGTTCGGTTTGGCTACCATCACTTCCGGTATGATCCCGATCCATTCGCGGGAATCACTTTTGCAGCAATTTCAACAGGTTCGTTCAACAACTCTCCGGCTCGCCGATCCGCTATCCGCGGAGGATGCCATGGTGCAGTCCATGACTGATGCGAGTCCGGCCAAGTGGCACTTGGCTCATACGACCTGGTTCTTCGAAACCTTTATTCTTACCGGGCAACTCGCCGGATATCGCATCTTCAATCCCGAGTATCGCCTGCTGTTCAACTCGTATTACAAGTCGCTGGGTAACCATCCCATGCGCCAGCAGCGCGGAACCTTCTCGCGGCCGTCTCTCAACAACGTTCTGCGCTACCGCGAACATGTCGATGAGGCCATGCATCGTCTGCTCGCACGTGATTTGCCGCCGGAAACTCTGGCTCTCGCCGAGCTTGGCTTGAACCACGAGCAGCAGCACCAGGAGCTTTTGCTCACGGACATTCTGCACGCATTCTGGACTCAACCGTTACGTCCCGCCTATGCGCCACCGGCTGAACGAGACCAAACGCCTTCCACTGCGCCTTTGCGGTGGATCTCGCATCCTGGAGGCACGGTAGAAATCGGTGTACCAGACGGTAGCTTTGCCTTTGACAATGAACGGCCCCGTCACGCCGTGCTGCTGTCGCCTTACAAATTAGCATCGCGCCTTGCGACCAACGCCGAGTACCTTGACTTCATTCACGACAAGGGTTATCAGCGCCCGGAGTTGTGGCTTTCTGACGGATGGGACACGGTTTGCCGCGAGGGTTGGGATGCGCCTCTCTATTGGGAGAGGAAAAACGAGGAATGGAGAGAGTTCTCTCTCCGTGGCTGGAATCCGCTCAATCTTGCGGCTCCTGTCGGCCACATCAGCTACTACGAGGCAGACGCCTTTGCCCGATGGTCCAATGCGCGACTTCCCCTCGAGGGCGAATGGGAACGGGCAGCCGTCGAGCGCACCGTTGCCGGAAATCTTCTTGAGAGTTGGACGCTCGACACTCGCCCTGCCAGTACCACGGCCCAGGGGGGCCAGTCAGAGGAGGATCAATTATTCGGCGATCTCTGGGAGTGGACGGCAAGCGCCTATCTTGCCTATCCAGGTTTTCGTCCGGCATCCGGCGCGGTCGGAGAGTACAACGGAAAGTTCATGTGCAATCAGTTTGTGCTTCGCGGAGGATCGTTTGCCACTTCGGCCTCGCACATTCGAGCAACCTACCGCAACTTCTTCCCGCCCCATGTGCGTTGGCAGTTCATGGGAATCAGGTTAGCAAATTATGAGCGTTAAGCCACTTGTACTACCTCTAGACGGCAATGCACGCGAGGTGCTCCACGGGCTTACTTCACTGCCCAAGAAGTTGTCGCCGAAATTGTTCTACGATGCTGCGGGATCGGCGCTGTTCGAGCAGATTACCGAGCTCCCCGAGTATTACCTCACGGCAACCGAGCAAGCCATCTTTGAGCGATACGCGCCCCAGATGGTTCGCGCTTCCGGAGGCGCCTCCACAATCATTGAACTCGGAGCGGGTACGGCCAGAAAGACGATGCTGATTCTGCGCGCCGCGCTTGAACTCTATCGTGCTGTTACATTTATACCTGTCGATCTATCCAGTTATGCGCTGGAAGTAGCCCAACATCGCGTGCGCTCCGAGTTGCCGCGGGTAGCCGTGCATCCACTGGTCTTGGATTACACCCGGCGTTCGTCCGCGCTGGCTCATCTTTCCGGACGCAAGCTGGTCTTATACATCGGCTCCAGCATTGGAAACTTCGAGCCCATGGCTGCCAGCGCCCTGCTGCGGCACCTTCGCTCGTCGCTTGGCTCCGGTGACTCTCTTCTGCTGGGTACCGATATGCGTAAACCGCCCGAAGTGCTGCTACCTGCTTATGACGACGCTGCCGGCGTTACCGCGCAATTCAATCTGAATGTTCTGGCCCGCATCAATCGCGAGTTCGGCGCGGACTTCGATCTTGATGCTTTCTCACACTGCGTGATCTGGAACGAACGTGACTCCCGCATTGAAATGCATTTGGAGAGCCGCACGAGTCAGGTCGTCAATATCGATGCACTGGATATTTCCGTCCCCTTTGCCGAGGGAGAAACGATTCATACGGAGAACAGTTACAAGTTCACGCCATCGATGATCGAAGCGTTGGCGGCAAACGGCGGCTTCCGCATCGAGCAAAGTTGGAGCGATGAGCGTAGCTGGTTTTCTGTAACACTACTGCGTGCGGAGTGATTCCTGACGACGCAACGCCGGGGACATTGGCTGAAGTCCTAGGAATCTGTTATTTGGATAATATTTGAGTACGCTGGGGTTTTTCGCTGTGCTCAAAATAACGCCTTCTAACTAATTATTCCTCGACGCCCCGAGGGTGTTTCGTTTTCCAGAGAATTTGGCGCATCATGCCGAGTAGGACCAAGGCATCGTTTTGTTCGGGATTCAAACGCCGCAGCAGGCGCCGTACCTTATCCAGGGATGCAGCCTCTCCCGCTGATGGCACATATCCACTGTTACATAGCGCCTCGAACAAAACCTGCGAGATGCGCTCCACTTCCTCTGCGCTGGCGGGTTTTTGTCCGGCTGGCTGCAAGTCATTTGCAGACCCGCGCGCCAGCTCATAAAGACATACTGCAACCGCCTGTCCGAGATTCATCGAGATGTGTTCATGGCGGGTAGGAATGTGCATCAGCCAATGGCAGTGGCTCAAGTCTTCGTTCGAGAGCCCGAATTTTTCAGATCCAAACAGCAGCGCAACCGGAGCCGTGGCAAGACTCCGGCGAACTATTTCCCCACCTTGCTCAAGCACGTGGAGCGGATGATGCAACTCGCGTTCGCCCACCGCTGAAGTTCCCACCACCAGGGCGCAGTCTGCCACCGCCTCGGCCACGCTGCCGTAAACCGCCGCATTCAGAAGCACCTGCGAGGCTCCTACGGCGGAGCGTGCGCCAAGGTAGGAAGGTTCCCATGGAGTGACCAGCCGGAGATTCCGGAAACCGAAGTTGCTCATGGCGCGTGCCGCCGCGCCAATGTTCAGTGGATTGCGCGAGCGCACCAGCACTACTCGCAATTGATCGAACCATGGCTGCACGATCAGCGATGCAGGAGACGAATCCAGTTGCTGTTGTTTGCCGGTCATCGGGTATTCATCTCGTATGGATTCTCGAGGTGGAGAAGCTGTATGGCGCGCAACGCGGCGCTGCGAATCAGTCCGCGAACCCGGCGTTGAAGATTTACGCGACGGATGACCGCCGCTTGCTGGCGGCGAAAGTAACCTTCTGCTGGCGGAGCATGGCGCAAGGAGAGAGCCGCGAGTTCGACGACGCGGTCAAACTCATGCTGCACCGAAAAATATCTCAGGAATGTTTCGCGCGCGAGGCGTCCACGCTCAGCGGCAGAAGGCAGATGCTTTTCGAGAAGGGCTGGGAGTTTTTCAATGTCGCGCTCGCGAACGCGCAACAGAAAATCATCCCATGCGGGGCCGGGAGGCAACGCGTAATCGTCGGCGATCAGGACCGGTGCGATTCCCGCGGACATAACCTCGAAAAATCGGATTGAGGCGACCCCGGCTCCGCGAGGGCAGAGCACGAAATGAGAAGCTGCGACAGTCTCCGCATAAATGGCCTGACGGTCGATACGTTCAGGTTGCGAGTCGTCCCAATGATAATAAGCCGACGTGTTTTCAATGAGCACGTCTGGGCGGTTGAATCGCAGATTAAACATCCGCTTGCGGAGCAGCGACGTAGAACCTCCCTGAAAGCTGAATAGATATTTCTTCCGGGTTGCGGACGCGATGGGAGCGGCGGAGTCCACTTCGGCAAGGTAGGGATTCTTGTAACGGCCATTGCGCGAAATGTAGGTGTAACTGAAGATGCGGCCAATCTGGGTATGCCGGTCAATATGCGCGGAGCAGTAGACGCCTGGAACGATCGGAAGATAGATATCGTCTTCCGTGTAGACGGCACAGCGGTCGGGAAATGCGCGGTAGCAGGGGTCATCAAGCAGCAGGTTTGGTTTTGCGCTGAAGCTGCCGAGGAGGAGGATTAGGTCGGCCGCAGCAGGTTCATCGACAACCGCGTTTGCAACGGAGAGCGCGCTGCGTGTCTTTAGTAGTGGAAGTAGTTCGGTTTCTTCGAGCTGCGCGAGAAAAACTTTCATATCAGACGAGTTCCGCGGAATGTGTACACGCCGGTTGGGCTGAAAAATAAGAGCAACTCCAACTGTAGCAACAACGCCACGGCAAGTGGAGGCGGCTGCCTCTCACGTTAGCCAAGAGAAGGCTAACATGGGAGGCAGTCTTTATCTTCCCACCTTCTCCGGCGCGGGATACTCCGGCAGTTTGTCCTTGTTAGACGTTTGACGTTTTACTTCCAGGTCGTCAAACAAGATGGATGGAGCTACCAGGCTGTGCGGCACCGGCATGAGTTCATTATCAATGAATTGATCGTTACCGGCCGCGACAATATTGCTGCGCATGGAGCGCTGATCGAGATCGCCAAACAGTGCACCGCGGACCAACTCTTCGTGGCCATCTTTCACCCACACTCGATAGAGCAAACGCGGCATGCGGGGGCCACCCATGGTGCTGGCATAGTAGCCGTATTCCAGGCCACGGTCTTTGCAGATTGCGATCAGCTTCTTCTTGAGTTCCTCGGGAGCAACTGCGTCACTGGATCGTACTACAAGGTTTCCCAATCCCGGTGCAGGCCAGCTCAGTGGCAAACTCGCGCGGCCATGGCCATTCGAGGAAGGGAAGTCGCGGATCGGTTGGCGCCCCAGCAGATAGTTCACCAGCACGCCCTTTTCGACCAGCGGAACTCTCTTTGCCTGCACGCCCTCGTCGTCTACTTCGTAGTGCCCGAGCAGCGCCGTGCCCCCGACCGAAGCCAGGGTTGGATCGTCCACCAGGGTCAGGAACTCCGGCAGCACCCGGGTCTTGTAGCTGCTGGCGAACTGTCCGCGGGTGCGGGCATTCTGGCCAAGCTCCGGTTTGGTACCCAACAGGTTATCGCCGATCAGAGAAGAAAAGACCGCCGAAGCCGAATCTGCCGATAGCAATACCGGGCCGTGATAGTCTTCCTCCGCCAAGGGAGCTTCGCGAAGGTCTTTCAACGATGCCACGAGCTCGGTTGCGCGAGCTTGGAAATCAGCCGCCTTGGGAAGATCCTGCAGCGATGCAGCGGTGAATCCAGCCGACCGCTCCAGTCGCATCCCATCCTCGGCTTGCGTGTTGCCGTTGATTGTCATCTGGTAGAGCTCTTCTCCGCTGCGCACCATGGTTCCTTCGGAATTTACGTAATAGCGGTTCACCGCCTTGAAGCTCAGCGAAGCTCCTAGAAACTGTACCTTTGGGTCACGACTGTAAAGGCCGGAAGCATCGCGCAGCATCTTAAGCCAGGGTTCCCGCTCAACCTTTAGTTCGACTACCGGGCGTAGAGACTGTACGGCTTCCGCGCGCGCAAAATCGTCCACCGGATGATCGATTGTGAGCTGCTTTAAGCGTGCTTGTTTATCGGTCAAAGCTTCTATCGCGTGCTTGTAAGCCTTGTCAGTCGCGCCCCAGACCTGGAACCGGAAAGCCTGCGCGTCGTTGTCGAGAGGAACCACTTCGATTGCGCCTTCGCCCCGCGCGTTCGAACTGTCTTGCTTGTAATCTCCCAGACGCACCCGCACCAGCAGGAAGCGAATCCGCGAGCGCACTTCACTGCGCACGGCGCCCAGCGCGGTGTCGGCTTCCCAGTCGTCTATGTCAACCACGCGATAGTCGATGAAGTATGGAACCGACATATCAACCAGGCGGAGTTGAGTCTTGGAACGTGCCATCTCCGTCTGCAGGTCGCGCAGGATTGGGTCCTCCGCCGCTGGCGTGCTCTTTGGTTCGGAGGCGAATGCGCTGGCGATTGCGAGCAGTATGGCGATGACGAGCATCATTCTGTTCAGGATGGTTTTCATTATTGTTGGCCCCCAACGCGCGCCGGTTTCTTATTTTGATTTTCAAATCCGGGTGGCGGCAAGATGGGCAGCCGCTCGTTGGAATGCGCCCGTTTTTGTACCTCGATTTCGGAGAACAAGATCGCCGGGGCTACCGCGGAAACTGCTACCGCTCCCGACTCCGCGCCGCACACGCCATTGAAAACCGAACTCGTATCGCCGGTCACCAGAATGCGGCTCATTGCCGCCAATGGCGTGCCCACAATGTCAACGCCGCGCACCAGTTCATCGGGGCGTCCGTCCGCGTACACCCGCCATACCATCACGGGCAGGACCTGAAAGGCCTGCGGCGCCGAACGCTGAGTCAGCGTAAACCCGCCTTGAATGTCCTCAAAATAGAGTCCGTAGGGCTTGCCCTGCCTCTTCACTTCGTCGAGCAACCTCTGTCGAAGCTCGGAGTCCTTCACCGTGTTCGTCGAGCTGACGATCAGGTTTCCCTGCCGCCCCACCGGCATGTAGCCAGCTTGCGAGCGCCCGTGTCCATTGGAGTGATCGAAGCTCGCAATCGGCATCCGCGACATCAGAAAATTGCGCAGAATTCCATTCTTAATGACTTCGACACGGGTGGCCGCCACGCCCTCATCGTCGTACTCGTACCAGCCAGCCAGACGCGTTCCGTTCAGCGAACGCAATGTTGGATCATCCGTGACAGAGAGAAACGCGGGCAATACGGCCTGGTTCAATTTCTTGGTAAAGGTCTGTCCTTCTTCGTCGCCGCGTTGCCGCTGGCCCTCCAGCCGGTGCCCGAGCACTTCGTGGAAGAATACGCCGGAGGCACGGCCAGAGAGCAGCGCGGGACCATCGTAGGGCTCGGCCACCGGAGCTTCGCGCAGAGCCTTTAGATCTTTGGCCATCCGCTCGACCTTGGCATCAATCTCCGCCGCGCCGGGTAACTTATCCATGGAATCCGCCTGAAAGGTCTCCACCCGGATCAGTTCCATTCCATCTTCGGCGCGAGTCTGGGCTTGAATTGCGACCCGTATCGTGGTATCGGGCATCACTACGCGACCGCCTTCGCTGGACACGAAGCGTTGCAGCGTTTTCTCGCCGGTCACCATTACGCCGGAAGAGTAAATGTATGAATACTTGCCGAAGGCCGCGGAGAAGCGGCGCGCAAAGTCTTCCATCGCCTTCTGTTCTGGGGCCGGGGCGACTTCCTTGTAATCTGTATGCGACTGCGCGGTCTCTTTGCTGAAATCCGCCGACAGGTCGTCTTCCTTGGCCTTTACCAGCGACTTAGTCTGCACATTGAGGAAAGCGCTGGAGGCCTTGCGATACTCGCTGAAGGTTAGCCGCCAAAGGGCATGGGCAATCGCGTTGGCGTCGTCATCGAGGGGGAGCGTCTCGGTGTTGATCGCCGAAGGACGATTCGGTCCGTGGGCATTATCCAGCGCAGGAGCGCCTACCCGCATGATTACATCGGCCAACCGCTTGCGCCCGGTAGTACTGGTGACGAGGCTGCCATTCATTCCAACGGCGAGCGATACCTGCTGGTCATACACCGTGTAGCTGATGAAATAGGCCGCCGGAGTCAGCTTGCCCAACTCTCCCTTGGCACGATGCAATTCCTTTTCCATGCTTGCGAGAACGATGTCTTGTTTTGCATCTGTCGCCGAGGCGAAGATATACGGTTGGCTGCATAGAGTTGCGGCCAGGCCCACCAGCCAACAAGCACGAATCAGTTTTCTCATCTCAGGTATTTCTCCCCTAATGGCGCGTGTCTCATTGCCGGTGCCCGGCATGACACGGCACTCACCGTGCCATGCCGGGCACAGTTACGGTAAACGACTCACAAGGCTAAAGTCTAAAGCAGAGCAGTGCAAATATGCGCATGAATTACAGCCTTACGCAGCCACGACGCCTATAAAAGGAACTGGCCCTGCAGCTAGGAGATCGGAGAGAGGCTGAATGCGGTGCCAAAGGAACTACCGGAACCGTTTAACTGGTAAATCATGCCCTGGTAACTGGTGTAGAAGCAGCGGCCATTGTCAGTGCCGCAGGATGTGCCCGTGATGCTCGCTCCGACCGGAGCGGCTTTCACCTCATATCCGGTGCTGCCATCGCCTTTGGGCGGCGTGCAGTTCATATAAAAGCTATATCCGCTCTTCATTCCACTGGAGAGTTGCAGGTCAATGAGATCGGAGGCGGTCGAGTTGACGGGAGTGTTGCCCAACGGAGGCCCCAGGTAGCTGAGCTGGCAGGCGTAAGTGCCCATGTCCGGGTAAACCTGCAAGTAGCCGATTTGGGCGGCGTTGATGGCGCGCAAGGACTGAACGGCGGAAGCCTCATTAGCAGCGACACGAGCTTGCAGCAGATTCGGAATCGCGATCGCAGCCACGATGATGATGATACCGATGGCGATGAGCAATTCAAGGATGGAGAAGCCTCTTTGCTTCTTCAAAACTTCCCGTTGCTCTAGCACGCCACACCTCGCCTTCAAGGCCATTCTAGTTGTTCTTCCCTGCAAGAGGCTTATCAAAATGCCGTTGAGCTTTCTCGTCGGGGTACTCTGGTTGTACTACTCCGGTAATGTGAGATCGCGCCGGTTGCGTTCGCTTCAACAGTGGATGATACGGACGGCGACGACGGAAACTGAACCTCGTTGCGTAAAGTATCTGCCGCCGAACGCTGGACAAGGCTGGCCAGGTGCGCCGGGAGTATGATGATCAGGCAGCGGCGGTTGCGTGGGTTGCAGCGGGCGCATCCTTTTGTTAGAAATGCAGAATCATGTTAGAAGACCTGTCCAGCATTCACGATGACATGCATGCCTTTACCCAGGGGTTGGGTTTGCGGCGTTTTCACGGATATATTCCCGATGAGATGCCCAGCGTGCTTTGGGATGGCGATGACGTAAACGAAAGCTGGAAGGACTTTGTGGAACTGGCGCGAGCCTCCGGGGCCCCGTTTATTACCATGAACGCCGTTCAACTCGAGGCGGACGACGTCGATTTCCTGCTGTCGGAACTGCGCCGGTCCAGCTTCAGCCGTGAAGAAGACCTGGAAACCGCACGGCAACTCCGCTCCTATTTTGGACGCATCGGATTCATCCAACTCGGCTTCCCCTACCAAGGCGTGATGTTCCTCTGTGAACTCTCGACGGAGTGGTATGAGGGTTACAAGGCCCTGCAGGAAATGGCCGACGATCTGGGCGGCATCATGATCGATGGTTCCACGGATGGTTCCGAGGAGGATGAGCGCTGACGGTGCGCTGGACTCCGCGTGGCTTGGAACATACTCCGGAACGTGCTGGCGGCTCAGGTCCGCAACGCGTCGCCCAGTTGTTGGCGGCGTCCATGGAACTTCCCGAAATTGTAGCCTCGCTGCTGGCTGCACGCGGCGTAACTTCGGTTGACGAAGCCAATCGTTTTCTCCATCCCGCGGTTGATCAACTGCATTCCCCAATGGAAATGCTGGGTATGGCTACCGCCGTCGAACGCATGGAGCGTGCCATCGCGCAGCATGAAAAGATGTTGATCTACGGCGATTATGACGTGGACGGTACGATCGCGACCGTAATTCTGAAGACCGTGGTGGAGTTACTCGGCGGACAGTGCGACTTTCATGTCCCGCATCGTCTGCTCGAAGGCTATGGAATGCGCGACGAGGTGATCGAGCGCGCCGCCGAAAATGGAGTCAAGTTAATCATCAGCGTTGACACCGGCATTCGCGCTTTTGCCGCCGCCGAGACCGCCGAAAGCGTGGGCGTGGACCTGATCGTGACCGATCACCACCTGGTGGAGCAATCCAGAGGCGTTCCCAAGGCTCTGGCGGTTCTAAACCCCAACCAGTCCGATTGCGCTTACCCGTGCAAATTTCTCTGCGGCGCGGGAGTGGCATTCAAGCTTGCGCAGGCGTTGCTGGAGCGCTCCGGTCGAGTCCGTTTGATACCTTCCTTCCTTAAAATCGTGGCCATCGCAACCATCGCGGACTCGGTACCGCTGGTCGGCGAAAATCGTGTCATTGTCTCACTGGGGTTGGAAGGACTGCGAAAAGTTGTGAATCCAGGGTTGAAGGCGCTGTTGCAGGTTTGTGAGCTGAACCACGGGCGCGCATTGAGTCCAACCGAGGTTGCCTTCCGCATCGCTCCGCGAATCAATGCCGCTGGGCGTATGGACGTGGCGAAAGACGTCGTGGAACTGCTCACCGTGAAAGATCCGGCGCGAGCGAAAGAACTTGCCGGAAAATTGAACGAGTTGAACTCAGCCCGGCAGCAAGAGGAGCAGCGCATCTCGGAAGCAGTGCTGCGCCGGGTGGAAGAGAACAAAGAACTGCGTGAATCCGCCTGCATGGTGGTGGATGGCGAGGGATGGCATCGTGGCGTGATTGGTATCTGCGCCTCGCGCCTGGTGGAGCGCTTCGGGCGTCCCGCGCTGGTGATTTCCCGCGATGGGGAGGAAGCTCACGGCTCGGGCCGCTCCATTCCGGGCTTTCATTTGCTGGACTCGCTAGAGACCGTGCCGGAATTGTTCCTGCGCTTCGGTGGACATGCCCATGCGGTTGGATTTGCCATGCGCTCGGCAAATATTTTCGAGCTGCGGAAGCGCCTGAACGAGTATGCCGGGCTGAGGCTGTCTTCCGAGGAATTGCATCCAGTACTGGAGTATGACGGCGAACTTGCCATGGACGAAATCACGCCACGGTTCTGGGAGCAACTACGTACACTACAACCATTCGGAATGGGTAACCCCGAGCCCGTATTCGTGGCCCGCGGCGCGACCATGATAGGCGACCCCAGGGTGATGCGCGAAAAGCATTTGAAGCTGAAACTGCAGCGCTATGTGAAATCACAACCCGGAGCGCTGGCCCGCGGCTTGGACGCGCTCGGCTGGGGTATGGCGCATCGTCTCAAGGCTGAACCAATTGCAGGCGGAGATGCCCTGGACATACTTTTCCGCATCGAGCAGAATACGCATCCGGATTTCGGTGGCGGCCTACAGCTGGTTTTATCGGATTTCCGGCGGGCAGAGGCCGCGGCGGTGGTGCCGTAAGGGAGAGGAACTCCATGCCAAGATACGTCGCGTTGCTTCGGGCTATAAACGTTGGCGGCCATATCGTGAAGATGGAAGATCTCCGCGCCCTGTTTAAGTCGATGAAATTCAAGTCGGTGGAGACCTTCATCGCGAGCGGCAATGTCATCTTCGAAACCGAACTGAGCGCTACAGAGGTTGGACCGAAGATAGAGGAATGCCTGCGTAAGGCGCTCGGTTACGAGGTTGCGACATTCTTGCGGAGCGACACAGAAGTGGCGGAAATTGCGTACTATATGCCGTTTTCCGAACCTGACATTGCATCCGCCGCTACATTCTGCGTTGGATTTCTAGCGGCTCCGCTGTCTGCCGGGGCTGCGCGCCGGGCGATGGGATTCAAGACCCCGGATGACGATTTCCACGTGCATGGCCGCGAACTCTATTGGATCAGCCGGTTGAGACAGAGCGATTCGACCTTCTCCAATTCCGCGTTTGAGAAGGCTCTTGGAATTCGCGCCACGTTTCGTGGAATGAACACGGTTCGAAAGCTGGCCGCGAAGTATCCTCCGCCGGAACATGCAGCGAACCAGCGGAATTCATAACATAATCGCGACACAATTCGTAACACATTTCGAACATTGAGATAGTGCTTATGCCTGTACCCTCGCGTACACTGATTGAGCCATGTCTGTGTCAATCCCTCGCCTAAGAATCTGGTTTGCCGTAATGGCGTTGGCCGTTGTAACGGTGGTGGCGGGATTCTATCTGTACGCGCGTTTTCAACTGCGGCTCTCGCTAAAGAATCTTCCCGGCAAGATTGGCATTGACATTCAGCAGACTAGCGAAGGTTTCACGCTTTCCAAAAGCGAAGGCGGACGCACCCTTTTCACGATTCATGCTTCTAAAGCCACCCAATTCAAGCAGGGCGGCCACGCGGAATTGCATGACGTAAATATTATTGTGTACGGGCGGAACTCGGATCGCTTTGACCAGATCTATGGCAAAGACTTCGAGTATGACCAGCAGGCAGGAACCGTGGTTGCCAAGGGAGAAGTTCACATCGACCTCCAGGGCAACGCTGAAGGCCATAAGCTGGACGACCAGGCGCCCCCGCGCGAGATGCAGAATCCCATTCACCTGCGAACCGACGGCATGACCTTCAACCAGAATACGGGGCTGGCCGAGACCGCTGGTACCGTCGAATTCCGCGTGCCCCAGGCAGCCGGCAGCGCCATAGGCGCAACCTACGATTCGAAAAAGAACGAGCTGACGTTGCATTCTGCCGTCGATATTCAAACCGAGGGCAACCAGTCAACGCACATTCAGGCTCTCCGCGGAGCAATCACAAAGGAACCGCGTGTGCTGGTCATGGAATCCGTGCAAGTGACGGGCCAGGAGCGCAAGCTTTTGGCCGACAGTGCCACCATGAATTTGGGCGAAGACAATTCTGTCCAACAAGTTCATGCCGTGGGCAACGTGCGCATGAGCGATTCCGGCGGAGTGCAGCTACGCTCTCCCAAGGCCGACTTGTCGCTCGGGCCAAATAACCTCATGGAATCCGCGCTGTTCTCCGGGGGCGTGGATTTTGAGTCGGCAAAGCAGGGGGCTAGTGGACATTCGGGCGAGATGCTGATGCATTTTGTGCCCATGGGCAAGCCCAAAGTCACAGCCAGGGGCGCGAATCAGGCAAGTGGAGGAAATAACCCGGCTCGGCTGCAGACGATCTATGCAAGCCACGGGGCCCTTCTGCGGCGCGCGCCACAGGAAAAGGGCGACAATCCCCAGGCGTACTCCATAACGTCAGACGCCATGACGTTTGTGCTCAGTGACGGGCGCCTGCTGAGTTCGGCGCAGACCGAAGGACCAGGGCAGCTCATCATGCGCGCCTCCGCACCCAAGAATGCGGGAGAGCAGACGCTGATTGACGCGCGGCGTTTTACCGCCGAGTTTGGACAGGATAACCGGCTGAGCACCGTGCATGGCACGGGCGCGATCCGCGTGGTCAACCATGTTCCAGGGCAGCCCGATAAGGTGAGCACCAGCGACTTGATGGTTGCGCAATTCACTCCTGCCGGCGAAGTTTCTCGCGTCGTGCAGGAAGGCAATTTCCGTTTTGTCGAAGGGCAGAGTTCGAAGAATGAGCTCGGCGGACGGACCAGCTACGCCGATCGCGCAAATTACTCCCCTCAGGATGACGCGCTGACCTTGCTGGGCAATCCCCGAATTGTTGACGGAGGCATGACGGTGACGGCAGACACTATCCGGCTGCTGCGGCGCACCGGCGAGGCGTTTGCCCAAGGTAATGTGAAAACCACCTACAGCGAGTTGAAGCTTCAGCCCAACGGCGCACTGCTTGCCACGGCAGACCCGATTCATGTCACATCGCGTGCGATGAACGCCAAGCAACTGACCGGTCTGGCCCACTACACTGGTGGCGCGCGGCTGTGGCAGGGCTCCAACATCGTGGAAGCGCAGAGTATCGATTTTGACCAGAAAAACCGAACCATCCTTGCCTTGGGCGACCGCAAGCGCATGGTCAGCAGCGTTTTTCTCCAGGTGGACGGAAAGGGAAAGGCTTCCACCATGCTCGTGACCGCCCCAAAGCTGAACTACGCTGACAATGAGCGCCAGGCGCGCTACTCCGGAGGCGTGACGGCCCGCGGAGAGGACGGAGTGATGACAGCCGACCACGCGGACGTTTTCCTGAATGCGGCGAGCGCCTCGCGCACCGCCGGACCCAGTCAGTTGGACCATATTACGGCCAGCACGCGCGTCCTGGTGCAGCAGCAGGAGCGTCGTGCCGAGGGCGAGAAACTGGTCTACACAGCTTCCAACGGCAGCTTTGTCATGACTGGTGGCTCCCCAGTGCTCAGTGACCCGGTGAATGGCACCGTCCGGGGCGATTCGTTGACCTTCTATAGCCACGATGATAGGGTGGTCGTCGAGGGTAAGGGTTCTTCGCGAACCGTAACTCACACTCACGTTTCCCGCTAATGCAGACGCTTTCCACCGAAGAGATCGGCAAATCGTACCGCGGCCGCCGCGTCGTTAACGGCGTTTCCCTGACCGTGAACAGCGGCGAGGTCGTCGGCCTGCTCGGTCCAAACGGCGCGGGCAAAACCACCAGCTTTTACGTGATTGTCGGCTTGATCCCTCCCGACACTGGCCGGGTTCTGATCGGCGATACCGACATCACGGACGTTCCAATGTATCTGCGCGCGCGGAACTACGGCATCAGCTACCTTCCGCAGGAGGCTTCAGTCTTTCGCAAGCTGAGCGTCGAAGAGAACATCCTGGCCGTACTTGAAACCCAGAGATTCACCTGGCCGGAGCGCCGCAGCAAGATGGAGCGGCTCCTCGATCAACTGGGTCTCGCTCACATCCGCAAGAACAAGGGCTACGCGTTGAGCGGCGGTGAACGCCGCCGGGTGGAAATTGCACGCGCCCTGTGCATCGACCCCACGTTTATCCTGCTCGATGAGCCGTTCAGCGGTATCGATCCCATCGCCGTGCTCGATCTGCAGAAGATCATCTTCACTTTGAAGGAGAGCGGGATCGGGGTCCTGATCACCGATCATAATGTCCGCGAAACGCTTTCCGTAACCGACCGGGCGTACATCATTAACGAGGGCCGCATCTTCCGCACCGGCACTCCGGAGCAGCTAGGCAACGACCCCGAGGTGAAAAGAGTGTATCTGGGTGAGAGTTTTACACTCATTTAACGGTCGGCGCAGGGCCAAACGTGGACCTTAGAGCATTTTGCTTGCCGAACTCCCGTGTAGAACGGAACTTTCTGGTTTAGAATCAGTTTGGGAAACCTCCCTCGTATCGTTGGTGCATGGTATCTCTGCAGACAAAGCTGAACCTCAAGGTCACTCAGCGCCAGATCCTGACTCCCGGATTGGTGCAGATGGTCAGCGTTCTTGCGCTCAACAAGCTAGAGCTCAAGGACATGATCAACGAAGAGATGGTTGAGAATCCGGTGCTGGACGAGTACATCGAGACAGTGCCGACGATTGACGAGATTGCGGCACGCGAGGAGCAGCGCGAGCGCGAGAGCGCTGCCGCCGCTGCCGAGACGCCTGTCACCACTCCCGAGGAGCGCGACCCGTTCGAGGAAGTCGATTTTGGCTCGTTTTTTAACGACTATCTCGACCCTGGATACCGCAGCAACGTCGAGTTGGAGTCGATTGAAAAGCCCTCGTTCGAGAACTTTCTCTCCAAGCCGACGACCCTGACCGATCACCTCATGTGGCAACTCGGTGCAATGCACGTCAAAGATGACGTGCTGGCCGCGGCGGAGCTCATCATCGGCAACCTGAGCGATGACGGATATCTGCTGGCCACCGATGAGGAGCTTCTGGATCTGGGCGCAGGCTCCCTAAGCGTGCTCGAAGGCGGAGCGGCGCTCGAACAGGAATTGGGCGCAACCGTGGCTGGGGCAGCGGAGGGAGAAACCGCCGTTCGTCCCAAGCTGGTGCCCAAGCCCGAGGTTCCTTCCAAGGCTCTTTTCTGTCGCGACGCACTGCATGAAGCAATCGACCTGGTTCGGCAGATGGACCCCGTGGGCGTGGCCGCGCGCGATCTGCGCGAGTGCCTGATGGCCCAAATCAAGGATCTCATGCGCGTGCATGACGATCGTGGTGGTGAACCCGACATGCCCGAGCTCCTGGAAGACGCCATGACCATCGCGGATAAGCATCTCCATCTGCTGCAGAACAAGCAGATCCGCGAGATTGCCCGGGCCATGAGCAAGAGCATGGAACGGGTCGAGCGCTGCGTGGTTTTGATTAAGACGCTCGATCCAAAGCCGGGCCTGCGCTACAACGTTCCCGAGACGCGGCTGATTGAGCCCGATGTGGCGATCATCAAACAGGGTGACGAGTACCTGGTGGTGATGAACGATGACGATATGCCGCAGCTCCGGTTGAACCCGACTTACAAGAAGCTGCTGAGCCGTGAAGGAAATGAGAAAGACGTGCGCACCTATGTAAAGGAGCGCTATAAGTCTGCCATTCAGTTAATCAAGAATATTGAACAGCGCAAGCAGACGATTCTCAAGGTGTGCTACGCCATAATCGGTCGGCAGGCGGAGTTTCTCGACTTCGGCATCGACTACCTGAAGCCGATGATGATCAAGGAAGTGGCGGAAGAGATTGGCGTGCATCCCTCCACGGTGAGCCGCGCGGTCGCCAGCAAGTATGCGCACACGCCTCAAGGCGTATTCGAGTTGCGCTACTTCTTTAGCGAGAGCGTCAATGGACCGGAGGGTGGCGCTACGTCCCTGCTGATTCTGAAGCGCCGGGTGAAGAAACTGATCGAGGACGAAGACCCCTCGCGGCCGCTTACCGATGAGCAGATTACCCGCATTCTACAATCCCAGGGAATCCAGGTAACTCGCCGAACCGTGGCAAAATATCGCGAGGATATGAAGATTCCCTCCACCCACCAGCGGCGGGTCAAGAAATAATTTCCATTACTCCACGCGTAGAACACTGGCAGTGCTCCTCCACATCTGATATAACCACACGTCCACAGTATTTTTTATTGTGGCGGCTCTGGACGAATGTGCAGACCCAGCATCAGTAGCGCTGGAAGATCCATGGAGGGAAATTCGAATGATCGTGGACTATACCGGTAGGCAATTCGAGATCACTCCCAAGATTCGCAAGGAAGTGGAAGCGGGTCTGGCGAAGCTTGTAAAGATTGTGGGAGAAAATTGCAGCAGTAAGGTGATCCTTACGGCGGAAAAACAGCGCCGTATCGCCGAGATCACGGTGACCCGGCGGACCAAGAAGTTGGTCGGTCACGGCGAAGCCACCGATGTTCTCGTCGCCGTTGACGAGGCTCTGGAGCACATTGAAAAACAGGCGCTCAAGCTGAACACCCGAAAGCGCGACGGCAAGCGGGCGGAAAAGCCAACCTGGAAGCGCGAAGCTCCCGAGCCGGAGTTGCCGGTTGCCATTGGCACCACGGCGGTCACGGCAGTTCCCGTGGTGGTGCATAAATTTCCAGCCAAACCGAAGATAACCGAAGCTCACTTGGTGAAGAGCCAGGAATCCGTGGCACTGCAGCCGATGACCATTGAAGAGGCGGTAAAAGAGTGTGAATTCCGTGACCGGGGAGTTTTCATTTTTCGCGATAAAAAAGGCGTCACACACGTCCTCTATCGCCGCAAGGATGGCAAGCTGGAACTGATCGAAGTGCCATAGAAACGGCCTCCCCGCAAGGCTGCGTGCTCTCGGTCGCCCTGTCCTTCCGTCCTCTTTTGGGGCGGAGGATGGGGCTCTTGTAGCCCCAGCGGCTCATCTTTTCTTGCCGGTTTCCTTCTCTGGACCGCTTTCTGCTGCTAAATTACGCATATGCCCCACACGGATCGTAAAGCTGGTCCCGCCAAGTCCCAAAGCCGTACCCTTCCAGAACTGGAGCGCAAGATCCCGGCCAAAGCCAAGCTGGTAATGATTACCGGATTGAGCGGTTCTGGCAAGATCACCTCCTTGAAGGTGTTTGAAGACATGGGATACTACTGCGTCGATAACCTTCCCGCGGAATTGATTCCCAGCTTTGCCCAGCTCATTCAAGATACCCGCGACAACAAGAATGCAGCCATTGTGGTCGATATCCGCGAGGAGAGCCGGCTGGAGCAGCTTCCCTCGATCATTGCCGATTTGAGGAAGCGGCTCGACGTCACCCTCATCTACCTGGACACCAGTGACAAAGTGCTGGTGCGGCGCTTCAGCGAAACCCGCCGCCCGCATCCGCTGGGCTCTGCGGCCTCGGTACAAAGCTCGATCTCGAGCGAGCGGCGGAGGCTGGAGCAGATCCGCAATATTGCCGACCTTGAAATCGATACTTCAAAGTTCAACGTACATGAGTTGCGCGCCCACCTGGTTGAGCTATTCAAGAGCGGCGGAGAGGAGCTCCAGCCGTTGCTGGTTTCCACCTTGAGCTTCGGATTCAAGAATGGCGTTCCCGAGAGCACGGACCTTGTTTTCGATGTGCGATTCCTCCCGAATCCGCACTTTATAGCCGAGTTCCGCCCTTACACGGGCAGGAATCCGAAGGTAGCAAAATATATCCGCTCATTTCCGCAGACCCAGGAATTCATCGCCAAAGTGATGGATATGCTGTTGTTTTTACTGCCGCTCTATGTTGCGGAAGGCAAAAGTTACCTGACCATTGGCTTTGGTTGCACCGGCGGCCAGCATCGTTCCGTGTTCATGGCCGAGGAGATCAAAAAGAGGCTCGTCAAGGCGGGCTATCGCGTGAAGGTGGAGCATCGCGACAGCCCGAAATAGAGCCGCGCTACCCAGCCTCTGCCGCTTGCGCCGCCCAGTGATCCATCAACGGCTGTTTTCCGGCAGCCGCTTCCAGTAGAATCAATGCTTGCATCTCAATTTCCCATCCCGGACGCGCTGTCCCAATGAGTAGTTCATGCGCCGACTGATTCGCCTAATGTGGTATGTCCGGCCTTACTGGCTCCAGTTGATTGCCAGTGTGGTGCTGTTTTCCATGGTCGGACTGCTGGAAGCCTTTCGTCTTGCCTTGTTGCGCCCTATTTTTGACGGTGTATTGAACCTGGAAACGCCAGGCAATTCGCTGAAGCTGTTTTCCGTTCCAGGAACGACGCACACCATCTATTTACAGCAGTTTGTTCCCAGCCACTTCCACAATCCGTGGACCATGGTTGCGTTCGCGCTGGTTGTTTCCGTCTTTCTCAAGGGCATCTTCGATTATTTCGGTACCTATGTTGTGAACTATGCCGGATTCGGACTCGTCACCGATCTGCGCAACGAAATCTATGGCAGCGTTCTGCGCCGCTCGGCGGCATTTTTCCAGAAGCATCCCACGGGGACGCTGGTTTCGGCCATCATCAACGACATCGACAAAGTGCAATTTGCCATGTCGAGCGTACTTGCCGAATTCCTGCAGCAGTTTTTCACCTTTGTGTTCACGGTCATCCTGGTGGTTTTCGTGGGAGGCAAGCTGGCGTGGGTTCTCCTGTTATTCGTGCCGGTTATCGTGTTCAGCTCGCGCAAAATTGGCCGGCAGGTTCGTAGCACAACCCGCCGTGGGCAAGATAAGTTAGCCGAAATTCAGAACATCCTGCATGAAACCCTCACCGGCAATCGCATCGTCAAAGCTTTCTGCATGGAAATCTGGGAGACGATGCGCTTTAAGGCCGCCGCCAAGCGCCTGTTCAGCGCCAATATGCGTTCCGTGGTCGCTATGGCTCTCAGTTCTCCGTTGATGGAACTGCTGGGGGCAGTAGCCATCGCGTTGCTGCTTAACCTGGGGCGAAACAGCATCAAACACGGCACCCTGACCATGGGCGGTTTTCTGGTCTTCGTCGCCGCCACCCTGACTCTCTACCAGCCGGTGCGCAAGTTTGCGATGTTCTACAACAATTTTCAGCAGGCACTCGGAGCATCCGAATCCGTGTTCAAGTTCATGGATGCCAAGGACGAAGTACGCGAGAAATCGCACCCGCGCAAACTGCCGGGTTTCCACGATTCGATCAAGTTTGAAGATGTGCATTTCTCCTATAGCGACGGCGAGGATGCCCGAGAAGTTCTCAAGGGCGTCAGCCTCGATGTGAAGGCCGGAGAATTGTTGGCGATTGTTGGCGGCAGCGGTGCCGGCAAGTCAACCCTGGTACATCTGATTCCACGCTTCTTCGATGTCAGCGCCGGACGCATATTGGTGGATGGCATCGACGTTCGCGATCTCTCGCTATCCTCATTGCGTGGACAGATTGGGATTGTGGCCCAGGAAACCATGCTGTTCAACGATACCGTGCGCAACAACATTGCGTATGGGCAGCCCAGCACTTCACAGCAGGATGTGGAACGAGCCGCCAAGGCCGCGCTGGCTCATGACTTCATACTGCGTATGCCTGGCGGCTATGACACCGTCATCGGCGAGCGCGGATTCCGCCTATCGGGCGGCGAGCGCCAGCGCCTCAGCATTGCCCGTGCGCTGCTGAAAAACGCGCCCGTGCTCATTCTCGACGAGGCCACCTCGGCGCTTGATTCCGAGAGCGAAGCGCTGGTGCAAGCCGCGTTGCAGAATCTGATGGCGGGTCGTACCGTATTCGTCATCGCCCATCGGCTCTCCACCGTGCGCCGGGCAGATCGCATCATTGTGCTGGAGAACGGCAAGATTGCGGACCAGGGATCGCACGAAGAACTTCTGACCCGTCTGGGCACTTATCGCCGCCTGTATGATTTGCAATTTGTCGATCTTGACGCGCCCAAACAGAGCGCGACAGTGGAAGGAGGCGGAGACTAGCCATGTCAATCCGCTCCATGACCGGCTTCGCCCAGACCAAGGGCCAGCTCGGAAAAACCGCATACACCTTCACCGCCAAATCGGTGAACCATCGCTTCCTGGATCTGCACCTGCGTTTGCCCGGAAGGTCGGAGCTTTTCGAGCAGCAGTTGCGCAAGCTGTTCAAGGAAAAAATGCACCGGGGACACGTAGAACTCACGCTCACCCTGGAGTACGCCGGTGCGTCCGGAATCAGCGTCAACCGCGAGCTGGTCCACGGCTACGTAAAGGCATTCCGCGAACTGTCGCATGAACTCGACCTGCGTGCCGAGCTTGATTTGAACACAGTCTTTCGCTTGAATGGCGTGCTGGCGGCATCCAGTGAAATGCCGGAAGAGCCGGAGTTGCAGACAACCCTGCTATCTGCCGCCCGCGAATTGATCGACATGCTGAACGCCAACCGCCGCATCGAGGGCGACCACACACGGGCGGAACTGGAGTCCCGGATGGACCAGCTTGAGCGCAACACCGCCGAGGTCGAGACCATGCGGGGCACCGTGCTCGAAGCCCATCTCGAACGCATTCGTCTTCGCATGGCAGAGCTGCTGGAAGGCAAGGCCGATCCGGATCGTATTCTGCAGGAAGCGGCCATGCTCGCCGAGCGTAGCGACATTCAGGAAGAAATCGTGCGCCTCCAGGCCCACATCAAGCATTTCCGCAGCTTGCTGGAGGAGGGTGACGATGTGGGCAAGAAGCTCGACTTCCTGCTGCAGGAGATGAGCCGCGAGGCGAATACCATGCTTTCCAAAACCACCGGACTGGCTGGCGATGCCATGCGCATCACCGAGCTTGGCCTGGCGCTTAAGAGCGATATTGAAAAATCCCGTGAACAGGTGCAAAACGTCGAATGAGCCTGGTCTTTATCATTTCAGCCCCCTCCGGTAGCGGTAAGTCCACGCTGGTCAATGAGATCAAGCGCCTGGTGGACAGGCTCGAGTTCTCGGTTTCCTACACCACGCGTCCGCCCCGCGGAAGCGAGGAAAACGGTCGCGAGTACTACTACACCAGCCGTGATGTCTTTGAGCGCATGATCGCCAAAGGCGAGTTTCTTGAGTATGCCGACGTCTTTGAGAACTACTACGGAACAGCCCGGAAGTTTCTGAACGATGCGATTGTTCGCGGCCATGACTTGCTGCTGGATATCGACGTGCAAGGTGCCTCGCAGCTCCAAAAAAGCTTGCCGGACGCCATCAGCATCTTCATTTTGCCGCCGACCAAGCAGGAGTTGGAGAATCGCTTGCGCCGCCGTAGCTCAGCCGAGCGCATGACCGACGAAGCAGTAATTACACGCCGGCTCGAAACTGCCACTCGGGAGATTGAAAAATATGACAAATACGACTACATTCTGGTGAACGACCATCTGGATGACTCGATTGACGCGCTGAAGGCGATCATTCTCACTGAACGCCTCCGTGCCTCCGGTCGGGAACCTGCGCGAGCCGACGAGCAAAAGCTTGCTGAGCTGGCGGAAGGCCGTAAGTTGGAGCGAGTCCGGCCAAGCCTCGGTCCAATTCTAGATAGCTTTCGAAAGAAAACTGTGTAATCGCGGGGGGTAACAAAGTGGATCTTTACAACGGGTTCGACAGCAATTACCGCTATATCCTGGTTGCAGCGCGCCGCGCTCGTCAACTGCAGTCCGGTGCAAGCCCATTGATCGACACAAATTCCACCAAGCCGTGCCACATCGCGGCCTTGGAGATCATGGCTGACAAAGTGAAGTGGGAAACCACCCCTCTGGCGGTCGTCCCGAAATCTGATTCAAAATCCGGCGCGGCCTAGTTAGACTGGAAAGTAGTCGCGCTGGGAAATTGCGATCGAGTTGCGATCCGAGTTTCTGTCGCAATCATTCCTGTGCTTGCCGGCATCGAATGGATGGAAGATTGACCCAATGAAGATCGCACTGGGAGTTACGGGCGGTATCGCTGCATATAAAGCCGCTGAGATTGCGCGCCGTCTGCAGGACCGCGGCATTCGCGTTCAGGTCGTGATGACCGCCGCTGCACAGGAGTTTATCCGCCCACTGACTTTTGCCGCGCTGACGGGCGAAAAAGTCATCACGGAAATGTTCTCGCAGCGCGACTCGAACTCTACCCTTGATTCCTCGGTCGAGCACATCGGAGTGGCGCAGTCGATTGGTGCATTGCTGGTGGCACCTGCCACGGCGGCGACGCTGGCTCGCTTTGCTCAGGGCCTCTCGGACGATTTCCTCTCAACGCTCTACCTGGCCACTACGGCTCCGGTGGTGGTAGCACCTGCAATGAACGTGAATATGTGGCGTCACCCGGCCACGCAGACTAATCTGCGGACCTTGCGCGCACGCGGCGTAACCGTCGTCGAACCCGGCGAGGGCTACTTGGCCTGCGGAATGGTTGGCGAAGGACGCCTCGCAGACACAGATGCAATCGTCGAAGCCCTAATGGCCCGAGTCGCACGGTCGGAAGACCTGAAGGGCGAGCACGTCCTGGTTTCCGCCGGCCCCACTTACGAACCCATCGACCCGGTGCGTTTCCTGGGCAACCGCTCCAGCGGGAAGATGGGATATGCGGTGGCCGAGGCTGCTCTGCGGCGCGGAGCACAAGTTACCCTCGTTAGCGGACCCACGGCTCTGACTCCTCCCGCGGTCCAGGAATTTGTGGCCGTGGAAAGCAGTGCCCAGATGCGTGAGGCTTTGCTTGCGCGCTTTGGCCGCGCCAGCGTCACCATCATGACCGCTGCGGTCTCGGATTTTACCCCGGCTGCCGTTGCTCCTCAGAAGATCAAGCGGGAAGCCGGGATCAACCTCAACCTGCAGCCTACTTCCGACATTCTCGCCGAGCTTGGTTCCAATCGCGCTCCTGGACAGTTGCTCATCGGCTTTGCTGCCGAGACTCAGAATCTGGTCGAGAACGCGCTGGCAAAGCTGGAGCGTAAACACCTTGATGCGATCGTCGTCAACGACGTTTCGCAGCCCGATATTGGTTTTGGCGCGGAGAGCAACTCCGGCCAGATCATCACTGCCAGCGGGGCAACCGTGATTGAGAAAATGAGCAAGCTGGAGATGGCGGGCATTATCCTCGATGCAGTGGTAAAGCTGCGCGTCCGGCAGCAAACCCCTAAGGTGACTGCATAAGCATGGCGAAAGTTCTGGATGAGCAAAGCCGGAGGGCCGTCGCGGCCACGGTGCGCTATTACCGCGATCTTGGGATCTTCGACCTTTATCAGCGCGAAGTTCCCGAGGGCATGGCCGTGCTTGAACGCGAGGAACTGGCAACGGTGGCCGGGGACGCACCGCCTTCGGAGATGCCGATTCCCGGCGAGCCTGAGCTCACAGCCGCCCCGGGCCTGCTTGCTGCAATCCTCAATGACAAGCCTGCCGCGCTCCGCGTGATTCGCGAAGAGATCGGCGATTGTACCCGCTGCAAGCTCAGTCAGGAGCGCACCAACATCGTTTTCGGCGTTGGCGATCCGCACGCAAGAATCATGTTCGTCGGAGAGGGCCCGGGAGCGGATGAAGACGCGCAGGGAGAGCCTTTTGTTGGCCGCGCCGGACAGTTGCTCAACAACATGATCGCAGCCATGGGAATTCGCCGCGAAGACGTTTACATCGGCAATGTCGTGAAGTGCCGCCCTCCCAAAAACCGCGCCCCTGAGCGCGACGAGAGCGATACCTGCGGACCTTTCCTGATGCGGCAGATATCCGTGGTGCGTCCCGAAATCATCGTGGCTCTTGGTGCCACGGCGGCAAAGTATCTCCTCGGAGCCAGCGACTCGATGGCAAACCTGCGCGGGCGCATTTACGACTTTCACCCCATCCTGCCGCATACGGCACCTGAGCGCGATCCCGATTTTTCGACCAAACTGGTCGTCACCTATCACCCGGCCTACCTACTGCGCGATCCTCGCCAGAAGAAGGAAACCTGGTTGGATCTACAGATCGTGATGAAGTATCTGGGAATGACCCCGCCCAAGCGCAGCGCTGGCCAGAACGCCGAGACTTAATGCCCGCCGAACCTCCCTTTGAGGGTGTCATCCTGAGCGAAGCGAAGGACCCCTACACGGCTCAGATGTCCCAAGCCAACCCAGGCTCTTCGGCCAGCACTCGACTCTTCCCGCCGTCGTCGCCCGAAACCCTCTATTGCGATGTCGCCTTGCCCGTGCCGCTCGACGTGATTTTCACTTATGAAGCCCGGAACCTGGAGCCGATTGTAGGTGGCCGCGTGGTGGTGCCATTTGGCCGTGGCGCGGAGAAGAAGCTCTCCGGGATTGTGACGCGGGTTCACCGCGACCCTCCTGAAACGCGCAAACTCAAGCGGGTGCTCCAGGTGCTCGATACGGTTCCCGTGCTTGACGATAATCTGCTGGCGCTGGGGCGGTGGATTGCACAGTACTATCTTGCTCCCATCGGCGAAGTCTATCGCACCATGCTCCCCCTGCAGGCGGAGTTCCGGCAGGCATTCGGCTACCGCATCACAGAACTTGGTGCCGAGGCGCTGTACGACTCTGCAAACGGAGACTCCTCCCGCCGCTCGCAAAAAACCTCCGATCAGCAAATGAGCGAATACTCAGTATTGGACGCACTGTCCGAAGGCGAACTCGTGCGCGAAGAGCGTCTGCGCACCTCGACCGGCGCGTCCCGCGAAGTGTTGCGCGCTCTGCAACAGAAGAAATGGATTGTTCGTGAGGATCTCTCCGGGGCACGCGACGCCCGCAGACTGGTCAAGTTCGTGGTCTTGCGAGAGGCTTTACCCGATGGGGCAGGCGAGCCGAAGGCACACAAACTCAACGCGGCGCAGCAGCGCATCGTCGATCTGCTTCGTGAAGCCGAGGGCCGACTGCGCATCGATGACCTTCGCGAGGCCGGGACTTCCGCGAGTTCGCTGAAAACGCTGGTGAAGCACGATCTGATCGAGTTTGTGGAAGAAGCAGCCGAGCAGGCCGTTCCGCAGATGAAGCCGCACACCACGCTGGAGTTTCTCTTCACCCCTGACCAGAAGAACGCGTTGCAGAAGATTCGTGGCTGCGTAGACGAGCGCCGCTTCCAAGTCGCCCTGCTGCACGGAGTTACCGGCTCCGGAAAGACGGCTGTGTACTTGGCGGCGATGCAGTCCGTGTTGGCGGCGGGCCGAGGATCGATCCTGCTGGTGCCGGAGATCGGCCTGACCCCAGGGGTAGCAGCCGACCTCTACAGCGTTTTCGGCGAGGAAATTGCCATACTGCATTCGTCGCTCAGCGATGCCGAGCGCGCTGAGCAGTGGCACCGCATTCGTCGCGGCGAAGCCCACATCGCGGTGGGTACGCGCTCCGCAATCTTCGCTCCGGTGCATGATTTGGCGCTCATCATCGTCGACGAAGAGCAGGACAACAGTTACAAGCAGGAGGAGACGCCGCGCTACCATGGCCGCGACGTCGCGGTCGTGCGCGCCAAGGCCCTGAACGCCACCGTAGTTCTGGGATCGGCCACTCCGTCGCTGGAAAGCTACCACAACGCAACCCGGGGCAAGTACGCGCTCATCGAACTGCCAGACCGAGTGCAGGCGCGCCCCCTGCCGGAAGTTGAGCTGATCGATATGCGCGAGGAGTTTCAACAGACCGGCAAGGAAAGCGTGCTCTCGCGCAAGCTGATTGAAGAGACCACGGCGAGTCTCGATCGTGGCGAGCAGGCGATGATTCTGCTCAATCGCAGGGGATACTCCGCCTGGGTCCAGTGCCGTTCCTGCGGAGACACCCTGCAGTGCCGTGACTGTGCCGTGGCCATGACATACCACAAGCGCCAGAATCGGCTGCTTTGCCACTATTGCGGATACCAGCAGCCAGTGCCCAAGCATTGTCCAAAGTGCGGCAGCGAGTACGTGCAGTTTCTTGGCACCGGCTCGGAGAAGCTTGAGGACATCCTGCACACCGCCTTCCCCAAGGCGCGCATCGGGCGCATGGATCGCGACACCGTGCATGGCCATGACGATTTCGAGCGCATGTTGAGTGATTTTCAGGCGGGCGACATCGATCTGCTCGTGGGTACCCAGATGATCGCCAAGGGACATGACGTGCATGGCGTCACCCTGGTTGGCGTCGTGGGTGCGGATTCCGCCCTGGGTCTGCCGGATTTCCGCGCTGCCGAACGTACCTTCCAATTGCTAACCCAGGTGGCTGGCCGTGCCGGACGCGGCGAGATGCTGGGCAAGGTCGTGCTGCAGACGCATTTTCCGGAGCATTACGCCGTCCAATTCGCTGCCCACCATGACTATCATGGCTTTGCGGAAAAAGAGTTGCGCTTCCGGGGATGGATGCACTACCCGCCCTTCGACGCCCTGGCCAATATTGTGGTGCGCAGTGACAAGCAGGAGGAGGCGTTGCGCTACTCTGGCCTGCTGGGCAGATGGTTTGAGCAGGTGCGGCATGAAGGAGTGCGGGTGATGGGGCCCGCCCCTGCGCCAATTACGCGCCTGAAAAAGGACTATCGTTTCCACTTTGTGCTCAAGGCCGCCAGCCGTGAGCGCCTGAATTCTGTTCTCCGCGCTATGCTTGCCATGGCGGAGCAGCAGAAGATTCCGCGTACCAACATTGTCGTGGACGTGGATGCGATGTCGCTGTCGTAATACCGTAACTTTGATCTCGGTGACTTTATTTCGAAACACAGGTTTCTGCCCGACTAGCCAAAGCTGGCTTTTGCCTGAGACAATACGAACGCTGAGTTGGAGTCACTCTTGTCGTCCAAGCCACGTATTTCCGCTGAAGTACATTCTCCCGAATCGCGCCGACGCCGCGCGCACAATAGCTTTGCGCTGAAGATGGATGTGACGATCCCCGCGCGGGTCTCCGCTATCTCCCCCTTGGTTGAAGCCGTCATGACTGCAGTGCGCTCATACGCCCGGGCAAAGGAACTCGAGATTGAGACTGCCCTGCGCGAGGCCCTAGCCAACGCCATCAGGCATGGCTGCTCCGAGGATCCCACAAAGTACGTGCAGTGCTCGGTAGTATTCGAAGACTCGCGCAGTGTCCTGATCGTGGTCAGCGACCCAGGACCGGGTTTCAACCCGAGGCTACTTGCCGACCCTACCGAAGGCGAACACCTGTATGAGAATCACGGTCGCGGAATCTACCTCATCAATCACCTGATGGACGAGGTGCGATTCAAGCGCGGCGGCGCTGAAATCCATATGCGCAGCCGTTTCTAGCTTCCGCTCTCTATTTGAATCCCTGTTTGATTCGGTGCGCCACCTGCGGGAAGCTGTCGTTCATGATGGGAGCAGGGGTAAAGCTGAGCAGCAAAATCGCCAGCGCCACCAGGGACATCTTTTGCCTGAAGCTGCCTACACCCGGCCATCGCGGTACGCTCGGCTTCTGCAGTCCGCTCAGTGCCAGTAGAATCGCCCAGATCATCCACCCCACCCAGAAGAACCAGGCCATCACCACCAGCGCCCCTACGATTCCATAAGAGAGAAACTTGTGCAGGCTTGGGGAGACCGCAAAAACCAGGTGCCCGCCATCCAGTTGCCCGCCCGGAAGCAGGTTTAACGAGGTTGCCAACATTCCGGCCCAACCCGCAATCGCCACCGGATGGAGGTAATAATGTGCCAGCGCCGGTCCGCCATGATGCAGCAAAGCGTTGCCTAATTGGAATATCAACGGAAAGCCAAACTGCAGATCTTGATCGGAAATTCCGGCAATGGGGCGCGACATGGCCAGCCCGGCAAACATCGTTGGCACGGCCACAATGAAACCCGCGATCGGTCCGGCAATGCCGATATCAAATAGCGCCGCCCTGGATTCAATGTATCCGCCGATGCGGATAAACGCGCCCATTGTCCCAATCAGCGTGGGAGCGGGGATGAAGAAGGGCAAAGTTGCGCGCACTCCGTAGCGCCGGCAATAAGAGTAGTGTCCCATTTCGTGGGCCAGCAGAACGCCCATGATCGCCAGCGAAAAGGGAACTCCCAGCAGAAGCAGTCTCGGACTCTGCCAAAGCCACTGCACCGGAAACAGCGGGATAAGATCGTTGCCGCTCGAAAACGCTTCCAGGTTGTGATTGAAGTTGAATTGCAGGCGCGAACCTACCAGCACGGTGGTGCAAAACGTAAGCAGCAACAAAAGCAGCGGCAACCCATAGCGAACCCGTGGGGCGTACGCCTGCGGACGGGCCGCAACGGTCTCAGGCAAAAAATCGGACAGGGGTTCAGACATCGGAGAGACGCTCACAGGCACAGTGCAGCCCCGGAATAATTTCCCGGCGCTGCGGGACTAGTCGATCGACTGCAGTTCCTTGCCAGGTTTGAAGCGAACGGCCTTTCCGGGAGGAATGTTGACCTCGGCTCCGGTTCGCGGGTTGCGGCCAATTCCGGTTTTTCGCGGGCGCACGTTGAATACGCCAAAACCGCGCAATTCGATGCGATCACCCTCAGAAAGCGCCTTCTTCATGCTCTCAAAAACGGTTTCAACGGCGCGCTCGGCCTTTGTCTTGGTGACTCCAGTGCGATTCACCACTTCATTGATGATGTCGAGTTTAATCACGCATTCGGCTCCAGCGCTTCAGATTGAAAACCAAGGGCTTACCCCATGATGCTAGAAAATGAAGCGGACATTGTCAACGTCCGCCGTGTTTGCCTCCCCGTGCTTGGGCGCGCAAGGAAGCCAGTGGCGCGATAGTATCACGACTGGCTCGCCCCGAACGTCGAATGTTAAGATGCCCTATATCAGCAAAGTTGTAGGCGAGGAACCTGAGACGAATGGCAATCAAGAGCGATCGTTGGATACGCGAAATGGCGCAGACGCAGGACATGATCAACCCCTTCTGCGAGAAGCAGGTGCGGAATGGCGTCATAAGCTATGGGCTTTCCTCTTACGGATATGACCTCCGCGTGGCCGACGAGTTCAAGATTTTCACCAACGTAAACTCGGCCGTCGTCGATCCCAAGCAGTTTGACGAACGCTCGTTTGTATCGGTCCGCGCCGACAGCATCATGGTCCCGCCCAACTCCTTCGCTCTGGCGCGCTCCGTGGAATACTTCAAAATTCCCCGCGATGTGCTCACCATCTGCGTGGGCAAGTCCACCTACGCACGCTGCGGAATCATCGTCAACGTCACTCCTTTCGAGCCCGAGTGGGAGGGTTTCGTAACCCTCGAAATCAGCAACACGACGCCGCTGCCGGCTAAGATTTATGCCAACGAAGGTCTCTGCCAGATTCTGTTCTTCCAAGGTGACGAGCCCTGCGAGATCAGCTACAAAGACAAGGCCGGCAAGTATCAGAATCAGACCGGCATCGTGCTGCCCAAGCTGTAAGCGGTGATGAAAACCCTGCATCTTCGCCTCACCTCTCCCGTCCTTGGGGAAGACCCTGCCTTGCTGCACGCCGCTGGAATTCTTCGCGCTGGCGGCCTTGTGGCATTTCCCACCGAAACAGTCTATGGATTAGGGACAAACGCCTTGGACGCCCGCGCGGTGGAACGGATTTTTGAAGCCAAGCAGCGCCCGCGCTGGGATCCGGTAATCGTTCATGTGGCGAATGTGGCCGAGGCGCGCGCCTTGACCTCTGCTTGGCCGCTGGCTGCCGAAAGGCTTGCCGAAGCCTACTGGCCCGGTCCGTTGACCATGTTGCTCCCACGCACTTCGGAGGTTCCGGATGTCTGCACAGCCGGACGCGAAAAGGTGGGGCTGCGGATACCCTCGCACCCTGTTGCACTCGCCTTGATCGCCGCTGCGGGAGTGCCGGTCGCCGCCCCCAGCGCCAATCGGTTTGGACACACAAGTCCAACCTCCGCCGGGCATGTCTTGGCCGATCTGGATGGCCGGATTGACGCGATTCTGGATGCAGGTTCGTGCTCTTTTGGTGTCGAGTCCACCGTGCTCGATCCCGGCACTGATCCGCCTATCGTCTATCGTCCGGGCGGAATCACCGTCGAGCAGATTCGCCTTGTGCTGGGCAATGTAGTGGTAGCTGAGCGCAAGATTTCCACTGATGCTCCGCCCGAATCACTGGAATCTCCTGGGCTGGGAATTCGCCACTACGCGCCGCGCGCGCGGGTTCTCCTGGTGGAGAGCGAAGCCGAACTGACTCGCGTACTTGAAGATGAGGCGCGTCGTCATCGTGTCGGTGTCTTATTGCCCACGGATTGGGCTGCCCCGGCAATGGACGTGACCGTGCTGCCTTGGGGAACTTGGAGCGACCCTGAAACGCTTGCCCGCAATCTGTATCTGCAACTGCGCGCGCTCGATGACCTTGGAGTGGACGTCATCGTGTGCCCCATGCCTCCGTCCACGGGGATCGGATTGGCCATACGGGACCGCCTGCGCAAAGCCGCCAAGTAAAGCACCGCGTGCAAGCCCGTTGTCAGTAACTCACTTTTGAAGGCTTTTCCGACGTTGGCCTTGCACATCTAGCGCGTGTCATTCGTCACATTCAAATCTTCCTTAGTGGGAGTAGTCTGCCGTAGGTGAGTGTCCATGAGTATCAATGCAGCCCACGAATCGCAGACCCTGACGAATTTGCAGGCTGCCTATGCTGGCGAGAGCAACATCGCCATCAAGTACACGGCATTTGCGATTAAAGCCGAAGTCGATGGCTACTTGCGTGTTGCCGATTTGTTTCGGGCCGCTGTCCGTGCCGAACAGGTTCATGCCACACATCACGCCAAAATCATCACAAGGTTAGGCGGCAAGCCCTTCGCCGTTATTCGCTCGCCTGAGGTCAAGAGCACACGCGAGAACCTCGAAGAGGCGAAAGCCGGTGAAGAGTACGAGCGCGACGTTCTGTATGTTGAGTTCATCATGGAGGCAACAGCCGCGAATGGTCATGCGGATGCCGTGCGTAGCTTCACCCTGGCATCGATGGCCGAAGGAGTACACGCACAACTTTTCAGCCAAGCTCTGTTGAATTTGGAGGGGCGAGGAGGCCAGACTACTTTCTACGTCTGTCTGAGTTGCGGAGATATTACAGCTGAGATGAAAGAGCAGAAGTGCTGCCCTATTTGCAACGCCCCGAACGAGAAGTTCACGGCAGTTTGCTGAACCCTTCGAAATTACAGGGATGCTTCCCTTATTTACTTGGCCTGTTCGCCTTCTTTGAACATATATCGAATACTGGATTTATAAATCAGAAGGTTGGATTGTCCCGCCGCGCGGTTGAGTTTTATGCAGTTCTTGTCGTACCACTCGATGATGCCGCGCAGTTCCTCTCCCTCGCGGGTAACCACGACCATCGGAGTTTTGCTCTGAATCTGCTTCTGGTAATAGAAGTTCTCTGCGTGCGTCTGTTCTGGGGGCGCAGGCTTCTTGGGAGGTATCCCAGAGGCCGTGCGATCGGGCGGACGCATCGGCCGATCACGACGCTCGGTAGTCGCCTCCGCTCCGCGAACTTGTTCGCGACCCAGCGAAGGCCGGATCAATTTCCGGTTTCCGAAGCTCTCCGGTTCGGGAGCCCGAACAACGGCGGTAGAGTCTGGTCCGATTCTCATAGGAGTCCTCTCCCCAGCGGGAGTATTCAATAGCTTAAGGTGTATCCTGCCGTTCTCTTCCGGAAGGACACAAATGCGCCCGCACACAATGGCATGCGAGGACTTGTTTCCTGAAAGAGAATTTACAGCGATTCGTAGGTAAACCCTACCACACGCTCTGGGCTAAAACAACAAAAACTCTAGACCAGGCCGACGGGAAGATCCTCATACTTTTTGGGGTGCCTGCGCCTTCGCGCTGCTCGATAAGATACGCCGTTGAGGGCTAAATTTCGATGGAACTGGAGTACCCGTCCAGCGACAGCGAACGCAGAAGATTGCGCCGCATTCCGTTCTGTACATCTCCCAGACCGTCGCTGGCGCGTACGATCCAGTCAAAACTTACCTGTCCGGCAATGCCGGCTAACTCCCTCTGGAGATCGTCGTTACGAATCAACTCGACCGATCCAGCCTTGAGGAACATCAGATCTTCGAGGATCGAGTATAGAACCGATATCAGCAGGTCGGTTTTGCCCTTGCCTTCCCCTCCGGCGCGGTAGGCCTCGGTGGCGCGGAACAGGGCCGAGTGGTCGTTTTCGCCCAGCGACGTTGTCAGCAGCAGCAGCGCGTCTTTGCGGGCCATCAGGTATCCCTCCAGATCAAAACCGCGGGCGCGTCCCACCGCGCCTCCGCACAGTTGCGCCACCAGTTTCTTCTGCACCGCCGTCCACCCTGTGCGCATCGCCAGGTCGCTCCCGATTTCAGCGGCGGTCAGGGGCGCCAGCCTCAAAGTTATGCAGCGTGAACGAATGGTCGGAAGCAGGGCGTTTGAATTCTCCGCCAGCAGAAACAGAGTGGCGAATTCAGGCGGCTCCTCCAGCACTTTGAGCAGCGCATTTGCCGCTTCTTTCATGAAATTCGATTCGGAGAATATATAAAATTTCTGCCGTCCTTCCGAGGGACGGTAATACATTTCGCCGATCACGTGCCGCACCTGGTCCACCTTCACCAGCATCTGCGGCGGGTCGGGAGGAATGATCAGAACCTCGGGATGAGTCTGTATCAGGATGCGAGTCTCGCGCTTATCGCTCTCACGCAAATTTTCGCGGGCTTCCACCGCCTCGGCGAAGCGCTGGTCCAGAGCGTCGGCTTGCGCGATGCGTTCGCAGTTGCGGCAGACTCCGCAGAAATCCGGCAGTCCATCTTCGGCCAGCGGACGCTCCAGGCAGTTCACTGCCTTTGCGACCATCTGCGCCAGGGTGAATTTCCCGGCTCCGCGCGCTCCGGTCAGTATGATCGCGTGGGGCAGGTGGTCCCGGGCGATCATTTCGCGCAGGCGTCCAACCGCCGCAAGGTTGCCGTGGAACTGCTCGAATCCCATACCTAACTCCGCTTGGCCAGCAGGCGCTCGCGCACTGCCGCCACCACTTCCTTGTGAACGGCTTCCAGGGGCCGCCGCGCGTCGATCATCACCACCCGCGCTGTTTCCCGCCGTGCAATGGCCAGAAATTGCTGATGAACGCGCTCGTAGAAGGGCCGATTTTCCTGCTCGAAGCGATTCTCGTCCCCCTCGCCCGCGGCATTTCCTGCGGCATTAAGATTTCTCCGGCGTGCCCGCGCCAGGCTGGCTGCAACATCGTTGTCCAGCAACAGCGTGAGGTCCGGTTGAAGCCCCAAGCAGATCACGCGATGCAGGGCGCGTACGGAATCCACGCCAAGTTGCCTGCCCGCGCCCTGATAGGCCTCGGACGAATCCGTGTAACGGTCGCACAGTACCCAGGTCCCGCGATTCATGGCCGGCAATATGACCTCCGAAATCTGCTGCGCGCGCGACGCAAACATCAAGGCAAGCTCTGCCAGCGGAGCCATTCCGTGGGTGTGTGAATCGAGCAGAATGCCGCGCACCTGCTCCCCAATCCTCGTGCCGCCGGGTTCGCGCGTCGTCAGCACTTCAAGTCCTTCGCGCCTCAGAACCGCGGCGAGCCTCTCCAGATGCGTGCTCTTGCCGGTGCCATCCAGCCCTTCAAAGGTAATAAAGCGCCCGTTTTTTTCTTCATACCGCACAAGGGAATAATAACAAAGCGCGACAGCATCGCTTCGCAGGATCCATTTCGCATCTGCTACACTCAAAAAAACTTACCGCGGGACGCGAAGTCGTCCGCCGCCCGTTCCGCAATCCAATGCGGATCGTTCACCCGTACAAATTTCTGCTTCAGGAGTTGTAATGCGACAGTTCGCTTGTGCATGGCTGGTCGTGGTCCTCGGGGTCGCTTCCGCAATTTCGCAAAGTGGCCCGGCACAGAGTAGCTCAATGAAGACCTCGGGCTTTTCACTCGTGGAAACGCTTGCCGTAGATGCCACGGACGCGCCACGCAAACTCTTCCACGCCAAGTTGACGATTCCGGCGACCCCTGGCGACTTCGTGCTCCTGTACCCCAAGTGGATTCCCGGAGAACATGCTCCCGACGGACCAATCGTGGACACTGCGGGAATTTACTTTCGTTCGGATGGCCGGGTGCTCAACTGGCATCGCGATCCCGTGGATATGTATGTTTTTCACGTCGAAGTTCCCCAGGGAGTTACATCCATCGATGTGGCAATTGATTACCTGAGTCCGGTCGAGATGCCGAACAACTTCAGCGCGGGTTCCTCGGCCACCGAGAAGCTTGCCGTACTTTCCTGGAACTGGCTGGTGCTTTATCCAAAGGGCTTGGGCTCGGACGATGTGGGAGTGAAGGCATCGCTCAAGGTACCGGCAGGCTGGCAATCGGAAACCGCCTTGCCGCATTCGTCCAGCGCTCCCGGCTCGCTTGACTTTGCACTCGCGTCGCTTACCACGGTGGTGGATTCGCCGGTGCTGATGGGCCAGTACATGAAGAAGCTTCCTTTGCAGGCGGGCCAGACTCCGGCGCATGAGCTGGACATCGTGGCAGACTCCGCAGCCGCTCTGGAAATGTCTCCTGCACAGGTGAAGGCCTTTGACAATCTGGTCGCGGAGGCTGGTGCGCTTTATGGTGCGCGGCACTATCGCCAGTACCATTTCCTGCTCACGCTCAGCGATCACGTTGCGCATTTCGGGTTGGAGCATCACGAGTCCAACGACAGTCGCGTTGGCGAAGGTTATCTGGCCGACGCCGGACAATGGATAGCGGAAGCCATGCTGCTGCCGCACGAATACACGCATTCGTGGAATGGCAAGTATCGCCGTCCCGCGGGGCTTGCCACGCACGATTATGAGTCTCCGATGGAAGGCAATCTGCTCTGGGTATATGAGGGCCTTACCGAATACTTTGGCTACGTGCTGAGCGGGCGCAGCGGCCTGCAAACGCCGGAGCAGTGGCGCGAACAGTTTGCCCAGGTCGCAATGACCTACTCGCATCGTCCGGGGCGCAAGTGGCGCTCGCTGGAGGATACGGCCACGGCGGCGCAAACCCTTTACGGCGCAGGGGAAGCATTCAGCAACTATCGCCGGAGCGTGGACTACTACGATGAAGGCGCATTGATATGGTTTGAGGCGGATACGATCATTCGCCAGATGAGCGGTGGCAAGAAATCGATGGATGACTTTGCCCATCTCTTTTTTGGCGGAAAGAACACCCCGCCAGAGGTGAAGACCTATACGTTCGATGACGTGGTCGCCACGATGAACCAGGTGCAACCTTATGATTGGCGCGCCTTTTTTACCAGCCGCATTTTGCAAGTTGCTGCGCACGCTCCGTTGGAAGGCATTGCAAACAGCGGGTGGAAACTGGTCTACAACGGCCAGCCGAACACGCTTGCCAGAATGCATGAGCAGCAGGGGCGCGGCGGCTTTGATATGAGTGCGTCGGTGGGTCTTGTGCTCGCGAAGGATGGCGTCGTAATCGACGCAATCGAAGACGGAATCGCGGCAAAGAACGGCATCGGGCCCGGAATGAAAATCATCGCCGTGAATGGCCGCAGATACTCCAGGGAGTTTCTGCTGGCAGCTCTGCGCGAGGCAGAGAAATCGCACGCCCCAACGCAGTTGTTGGTGGAGAATACCGAATACTACAAGACCGTTTCGCTGAACTACTTTGATGGCCCTCGCTTTCCGCACCTTGTGCGCGACGCAAGCAAGCCTGACCTGTTAGGCGACATCATCAAGCCGAAGGTCACAACTTTGCCGCTGCCGTTCCCTGGGGCAGAGTAAGCCCCAAGGCGCTTCAGCCGGACGCCCCGCCTTTGCCCTGCGGTGGTACCCTAAACCTGAGGGCCATGTCAGGTTTAGAAGACACAGATCGGTTTTCCTGCGAGGATACTGCCACTGCGGCGATCGCCGCCGGGCAAATTCCCGCCGCTGCATTTGCCGGCAGCGATAAGCGGGCCGTGATCGCGGTGACGCTTGCCGGAATCGGCGCGTTTTTCAATCTCCACGCCACCCAGCCCCTGCTACCGCTCTTCGAGCAGATTTTCCACGCCTCCAAGGCTGCGGTCGGAGTCACGGTGAGTGCCGCAACCCTCGCCGTCGCCATCAGCGCGCCCTTCTGGGGAGCACTCGCGGAACGCGCTGGCCGTCGCAGGATTATTGTGATCTCCATCTTCCTGCTCGCGTTGCCCACTATTCTTGCGGCCACTGCAGGTAATCTCTCGCAATTAATTTTCTGGCGATTCTTGCAGGGCATCGTCATGCCCGGAGTTTTTGGCGTGACCATCGCCTACATCGCCGAAGAGTGGCCGCGCCATCGCGTGCCGCAAGTGATCTCGATCTATGTGAGCGGCACCGTGCTTGGCGGTTATCTGGGACGCATTTTCACCGGCGTTGCCGCTACCAATCATCTCATCCCATTCGTCGAACCCAGTTGGCGCATTGGCTTCGTCGTCATTGGAGTCTTCGACCTCATCTTCGGAATCCTCCTCTGGCGCTGGCTGCCGCATGATTCGCGCCTGCCGGAGGGATCCAGAGAAACGACCGCCCTTAGCCAGCACTTCCGCAATCCGCAACTGCTTGCGACATTCGCCGTCGGATTCAATGTGCTGTTTTCCCTGGTGGCCACCTTCACCTATGTCACCTTCTATCTTGCCGCTCCGCCCTTCGGACTCTCGCCCGCGCATTTAAGCGCGCTCTTCACGGTGTACCTCGTGGGCCTCGTGATCACGCCTTTTGCCGGTATCTGGATTTCGCGCGTAGGTTCCCGTCTCGCTCTCATCGCGGCGGTTGCGGCGGGCGTCGCCGGAATCTTATTGACGCTGGTTCAGAATCTGCCGGTGATCCTGCTCGGGTTAGTGCTCTGTTCCTCGGGAGTGTTTATCTGCCAGTCCGCTTCCACCAGTTATATCCAGCGTGAAGCGCATTCCGGCGGACGCGCCTCCGCCGCGGGATTGTATGTGATGTTCTACTACATCGGGGGCAGCGTGGGCGGAGTCTTGCCGGGGATGTTGTGGCGTTACGGGCAATGGAAAGCTTGCGTTGCGCTAATCGTATTCGTGCAACTCATAACCGTCGCCATCGCCGGAGGCGTTTGGAAGGGCAGGGAAGACCTGTTGGAAAATCAACTTACAGACAGTGCTGTATTGGAGGAATCATGAAGAAACTTTTAGTCGTTGTTGCCATCTTCTGCTGTGCAGTCTTTTCCCAGGCGCAAGAAATTTCGGTAGCCGCAGCCGCCGATCTCTCAGCAGTCTTTCCACAAGTTGCAGCCAGCTTTGAAAAAGAGACAGGCAAGAAAGTAAGAGTAAACTATGGCTCCTCGGGGCAGTTCCTTCTCCAGATTGAAAACGGCGCACCCTTCGACATTTTTTTCTCTGCCGATCTGCAGTACCCGCAGCGTCTTGAATCCGAGGGCCTTACCCAGCCGGGAACGCTCTACAAATACGCCATCGGAAAACTCGTGCTCTATGTTCCGAACGGTTCGCCGCTCGATCTTTCAAAGGGACTGCGCGTCCTGCAATCGCCTGCCGCCAAAAGGATTGCGATCGCCAATCCGCAACATGCTCCATATGGCCGCGCCGCCGTTGAAGCTCTCAGAAAAGAGGGACTCTACGATTTGCTGCAAAGCAAATTCGTGATGGGAGAAAACATCTCGCAGACAGCGCAATTCGTTCAGTCCGGCAATGCTGACGCGGGTATCGTCGCACTCTCGCTGGCCATAAGCCCCGCCATGAAAAACGCCGGACGCTTCGTCGAAATTCCTCTCTCCGACTACACGCCTCTCGAACAGGCCGCGGTCATTCTGAAGAATTCCAAGAACAAGGCCGCTGCCGCGCTCTTTCTCAACTACATCAAGAAGCCCGCAATCGCGCGCCTGCTGGCGGACTACGGATTCACCCTCCCCGGAAGTGGCAAAACCAAGTAACGCTGCCCACGGCTTAGAAACTGTCGGGTGCCCCAGGTTCGCGCCGCTGTTTTTGCGGCGATAACCTGGGAAGCAGTGCCCTCCACCTTGCAATGTTTTTGTTTCTAACGCCGGGTGGCCCCCATCCACCTTCTTTTGGCGAACGTGGGAATGCAACCGGGATTCCCGTTTGAACCTGGCCGCCCGATCTGCTACGTTGGAAAATAAGATGAGTGGATTTTGCCATTCGGGGGCTGTATTCGCCGCCGGATGATGTATACAATCACCCATGCGTTTTGCCGTTCCTCATCCGATTCCTTATCAAGGTAGTAAGCGTAGGCTTGCGCCCGCGATTCTTTCGTTTGTCGCGCCCGGACGTTTTCGGCGTCTCGTTGAGCCGTTTGCGGGTTCGGCGGCTATAACTCTGGCCGCAGCGAAAGCAAGTCTTTCGGATGAGTTCGTCATCGCGGACGTGCTTAGACCGTTAACTGATCTCTGGACTGAAGTTCTGGAGCGTCCACGGGTGCTGAGCGAGGGCTATCGCGAACTCTGGAATTCGCAGTTTAAAGGCGACCCGGCTGAGAGATTCAATGAGATTCGGGCGGAGTTTAACCGGAACCACGACCCCGCTAAGTTGCTCTTCTTATTGGCTAGGTGCGTCAAGAATGCAGTCAGGTTTAGCTCATCCGGGCAATTCAATCAGTCGCCTGATCGCCGGAGAACGGGTACACACCCGGATACGATGGAAGAAGAAATAGCCGGGGCTCACCGCTTACTGCGCGGGCGGTGTCGCGTCGTTTGCGGCGACTTCCGCACGGTACTTAGAGACGTTCAACCTGACGACATAATCTACATGGACCCGCCCTACCAGGGAACTAGCGAAGGCCGGGACAGCCGCTATTTTCAGGGAGTTCCAAGAGAAGCGATCATCGAACTCCTGGCGTTCTTGAACCAAAGCAACGTGCAGTACATTCTTAGCTATGATGGGCATTGTGGAGCGAAAACGTACGGCGAACCGCTCCCTGCCTTTCTTAATGCGCAGCGAGTGCTGTTGAATGTCGGTCGGTCGAGTCAGGCAACTCTAAACGGCGTGTCCGCGATCACGCTGGAATCGGTCTATCTCTCTCCTGCACTCGCATTGCCGGACGTTCCGAATGAGCCAATGCGGCTTGAGGATTTTGCAGCGCAGATGCAGCTACATCTGTGAGGAAAATCTCTTTAGGGCTTCCGCCACACTTACACCCTCGCGCTTACACTTCGTTCGGAACCTGTCAAACACCTTGCACTCACCGTCGTTCCAAACAATGTCGGCACGGCGCAGTGGCTGCATGGCGACGTGCTTGTGTTCTTCAGGGTTCGCCCAATAGCACTCTTTGCACGTCTTCACTTGCCGTTCGTCCGAAAAGTTCTTGCAGTGTTCGCAGGCCCACGACTTTCGTCGATTGCAACTCCCGTCCAAAGCCATGTAGGGATTAGCATCATCCTTCAAAGATTCGCCAGCGACCTGATAAGGCACTCGATGGTCAACCTGCAGGTCGTGAGTAGCGCCACAAAGCTCGCATTTGTTTCCAGCTTTCGCGATGATCTCCGAACGTTTCTTTTTGGGTAATGCGACCCTTCCTGCCTTTCCTCTTTCGTCGAACTTACCGAGCAGATCGAAGGTGTATGCTGCGATGCTCTTCTTTCCATTTTGGCTTCTGACCCTTGTGGTGGTCATTGGGAAGCCCAGGTCGATTGCATCCATCCGCGCTCGCGGCGGGTGATCATAACCGATTTCCTCCAATTCTTCGGTTGTGATGCTGCCATTCTTGGCGATGCGGTCCAGCACAATGCGCGCTCGCTTATTAGTCACGGCTTGAATTCGGGCGATGAACTCATCTGGCAGGCTTGGCACGTTTGCTCGGTTGTTCTGAAATCAGTTCTGCCGCTGTCACACCAAGGGCGAATGCGATCTCTTGCAAGGTAATAAGAGTGACATTGCGCTCTCCGCGTTCGATGGCCCCGACGTAAGTCCGGTGCAGGCCGCATCTTTCGGCCATCACCTCCTGCGACCAACCACGTTCCTGCCTAAGCACACGCAGGTTGCGAGTCAAGATAGCGTTTGGGTTCTTCTGCGGCATCACAAGGAGTCTGCGGGAGAGATGACTATATATCTACAGACTAGATATAGCATCCGAAATTCCGAAACCGCCCCTTTGAAAGGTGGCCCCCATCCGCCTTTTTTTGGCGAACGTGGGAATGCAACCATCCCGTTGTCAAGAGCATTTTCTTGCAAATTCCTCGCAACAGACTGACTTAAAACCACATAGAGTTCCAAGCCAAGTGAGGGGATTACCCTCCAAAATTGCTATCCTGAAGATAGGAGAAGTTAGCTTCAGTGAAGGCAGTTATGAACCTGCCCTTGGCTTGGAACTTTGAACCTCGAAACCTTGAGAACCCGCGACACTTCGCCTCATAAACCACCTGTTTTCAAATTTTTACCGGGAAATATAGGGGGGTAGGGAGGTGGTCTGCTATTAGGCCCATCGGCGGAAGGCCAGCACGGCGTTCAGTCCGCCAAAGGCAAATGAATTTGACAGGCCGAATTCTGCCTGCCTGTTTCGTGCGACGTTCGGAATTACATCGAGGTCGCATTCGGGATCGGCCTCGTTGAAGCTGATGGTTGGCGGCAGCACGCCTTCGCGAAGCGCCATCAGCGTGGCGAAAGCCTCCAGCGCTCCGGCCGCGCCCAGCGCGTGGCCGTGCGTGGATTTGGTCGAGCTGATGGCCAGCTTCTCCGCGTGTGCGCCAAATAGACGCCGGATTGCCCGCGTTTCGGTCGCATCGTTCACCGGAGTGCCTGTACCGTGAGCATTGATGTAGTCCACCGATGTTGGTTCAATCTGGGCATCGCCAAGGGCCGCCGCCATCGCCGCCACCGGGCCTTCCACCGATGGCTGAGTGACATGGCTGGCATCCGAGGACATGCCGAATCCGACCACTTCGCCCAATATTCTTGCGCCTCGGGCTACGGCCCGCCATGCTGGTTCCAGCACCAGCATGGCTCCGCCTTCGCCCAGGGTTAAACCCCGCCGGTCGCGCGAAAATGGACGGCAAACGTCGGGCGTTACCACGCGCATCGCCTCCCACGCCCGCAGAATTCCCGGACTGAATGGTGCCTCGCTGCCTCCGCAGAGCGCAGCTTCCACCACTCCCGACCGCACCATCCAGTATGCCTGCCCGATAGCATGGGTTGCCGAAGCGCAGGCCGTGGAGATGGTGTACGCCGGCCCCGTAATCCCCAGATCCATCGAGATCTGGCTCGCCCCGGCGTTATACATCGTGAGCGGGATCGTGAACGGATGAGGCCGTGGTTTACCCTCTTTGTAAATGGCAGCGAAGCCGCGATCAAGGCTGGTCTGGCCGCCCATCGACGTGCCGGTGATGACCGCAACTCTCGCTCGGGCCGGTCCGGAAAGATCCAACCCCGCCTCACTCACCGCTTGACGGGCGGCCACCACCGCGAACTGCGCGAATCGGTCGATCAGATCGCAGCGTGAAGCCTCGAAATGATCCTCGGGACGAAAGCCACGGGCCTCCGCGCCATTCCGAAAGCGCAGTCCTGTCATCTCCACGGACTGGATCGGCGCAATGCCCGAGTGTCCTTCGCGCAGCGCGTCCCAGCACTCGGCAGAGTTCGATCCCAGGGCGCAAAGCACGCCGGTGCCAGTCACCACTACACGCCGCCCGGAGGGGGTAGGCATCCGGTTCAACCTTGCGCGGAATTTTTTTCCGCCAGTATCCGTTCGACTCCAGCAACTGCGCTGCGTATGTCTTTAATCGAGTTTGCCGCCTCGTCCGGTATGGAAATCCCGAAGTGTTCTTCGAGGGAAAACAGCAGGTTCATGGCATCGAGGCTGTCCATTGCGAGTTCTTCAAACGTACTGTCGATGGTGATGCTCTCAATCGGAATTCTCTTCACTGCGGCGATCTCGGCAATCACCTTTGTTGCCAGTGACTCATCCATCCTGGCACCTCTTTTATGTCCGTCCAATTCAAGAGGCTAGTGTATCCGATTGCTCGCACTCGCGAGAAAACTGCCCGAAGTCCTCAATGCAGCACGAAGCCAGGAGAGGTGCCTCCATAGCCGTTTGTGATCTTCACCGTAGCCGGTCGCGACGCATAATCCGATGCCGTAATCGTCGCCGAGATTTGCCAGGGGCTCACATACCTGCTCGGCAGGTTCTTGCCGTTCCATTGCACAACCGGCTGGTTGCTTGAGATGTCGGCACCAGTCAACGTCAGAACGTAATTGCCGCTACCGTCCCCCACCAAGGCTCCCGAGACACCGGAGATTTTTGCTACGAGCGGCCACAGTTGCACGGCCATTGGCTGCGTCGTAGAGATCCCGGCATTCGGTGCTGGATTCGCGATCGAAATCAGGTACGTTCCCTCTTGCGCAACATCCTCGACGCCTAGGTTGATGATCAGTTCCGTGCTGTTGACATAGGTTGTCTGCCGCGCCGCACCGTTCCACAGCGCGACGGATGTTGGCGTGAAGTTCGCACCGTGCAGGAGAAATGAAGCGCCGGCATCCCCCGCGGATATGGCACCGCCAACCGGGCTCAGCAGCGGAAACACCGTGTTGTAGACCATGACCAGAAAGCTGGTGCTGGACGGCAGGAAGAACGCATCTCCCGAGTAGGTGATCGTCACTGCGTTTGCCCCGCTGCCCAGCCCATTGGCCGCCGTCAACGACACATTGGAGAGCATCCCCGATCCGTCCCACGCATCCAGCGTCACGGTTCCCAGTGTTGCCGTTGCGGTGGCAAACGTCACGGTTCCACTTGGCCTTGCAGGACCGGTGCCGGAAACTGCCGCACTGAATCCCGTAGTGCTCCCCTCCGATAGCAGCGGCAGCGCCACGCCGGGGTTGGCCGTAATCGTCGCTGCCGATCGCGTGTCGGAAAAAATCAACGTGGCCGCGCCACTGGAGGCAGCAAAGTTAGAATCCCCGCTGTAGGTCGCCGCAATCGTATTTGTCACGCTGTTGAATCCATTGGCCGCACTCGCAACCACGTTGAGCGCTGCTGATTGGCCAGAGACCGCGGCCGTGCCTAGGGTCGTATTGCCCACCGCGAAGGTCACGCTTCCGCTGAAAGGTATGCCCAACGCTGCCGACCCCACCCATGCGCTCAGTGTAACCGTATAGCCGGGCGGCACCGGATTGGGCGTCACATAGACCGTCGTGCTCGACGCGAATGGCGTTGCCGACACGCTTAGCGTAGTCGAGCTATTGGAGGGTGCGTAGGTGGAGTCCCCTCCGTATTTTGCCGTAATCGTATCGGTGCCATTGCTGAACCCGTTGGCCGCGTTCACCATCGCATTCAGCGTTGTATATCCGTTGGTAACCGCTGCCGTACCGAGGACCATATTGCCCATCTTAAACGTTACGGTTCCCCCTATCGGCAAGGAGCTAGTGCCTGTCGTCAGACCTGTGATCTGCGCGTTCAGCGTGATCTGATCGCTAAGCCGTAACAGGCTCGGCGTCGCAGCGAGCGCCATGGATGTTCCATTCAGGTTCGACCCGCCCAGTGCAAGGAAGAGCGCGTTTCCGTCAATCGAGCCCAGTCCCGTCACCAGGTCATAGCCCGTTTTCGCCGCGTAGCCGATCACTCCGTTGATGCAACCAGAGGTGCCCGTCCGGCATGGTACGTTGTTGTTCCCCGTGACGATGTCATGGAAGATGGTGGCGTAACTTTGAGAGTTTCCCGCCAGTTGGTAAAGCTTTGGATTGATATTGCCCTGAGGTCCGAGCGACTGCACTATCACCGTAAGCGCACCAGCAAACGACGGCGCTGCCAGTGAGGTGCCGAAAAAGTAGTAGAACGTCGAACCGCCGCTACCCCCACCGCTGTACCATCCATTCGTACACATTTCCCCGTATGCGCTGTCGTCCAGACCGCCCGCGCAGGCTATGTAGCCATCGTGCTCGGCTGCGGTAAATGCAATGTCCGGGATCAACCGTCCGGTTGCGCCGCCGATCAGCCCGCTTTGCCAATCTGGAAGCGGGAACTCCAGTTTGCTGCCGTTCCGTAGCGTGCTTTGGCCCCCGCCGCTGGCGTTTAATCCATCCGCGCCTGTCTCATTCCAAGATGTCTCGGGAATATAAGACAACGCCGAGACCGGGGTCGATGGCACTGCATTCCAGTACGGTGCCGGGTTGCTGACGTCGCCGGTGAGCTGGGTGCCGCCGACGGCTGTGAAGTTTGGCGAATCCGGCGGAGCCTCCGCCGAAATTCCCTGCGTCGCCGTGGTTACCGAATCGTTGCCGTGAGCATCGCATCCCGCCGCGCCGGAATCTCCCGAAGAAACCACCAGCGTCTGCCCCTGCGCGCTCGCCTGCGCCCCAATCTGATTAAACAATACGGCCTGAGCCAGCGTCAGATCCGTCTCGCACGCGGTATAGCTCATGCTGATCACCGGCAGCACCAGTCCACTGGAGCTTTGGTAGTCCTGCACGGCATGTTGCAGTGCGCTGAATACATCCTGGGTCGCGTCATCGCCCGCCGCGTAGACGTAGTCCACGGTTGCTCCGGGAGCCATGCCCGCCACCCATTCAATATCGACATCCGCTTCCATCCAGTCGTCCGGGCTTATTCCAGCGGCGTCCGTGCAGTCTGCCGTGCTGATGCAGACATAGGCTAGGTTGGGCGTTCCGCTGCCTACGTTCTGAGTAAAGTTCTGAATGTCTGCCAGAGGGGCATAGGTCTGCCCCACCACTCCCACATGAATTCCGGTCCCGTCGTATCCCGAGTTATAGATCGGAAGGAGGTCATAGATTGCCATCCAGTCACCCGGAGTCAGGTAGTGCTGCGCGCTACTGTAGGTATAGTTCGGAGTCGCCGCTTTCCCACGGAGGTTGGAGTGCGGACGAAAATTATCCAGACCCCGCACGTTCAGCAACACGCCAGCAATTTCCGAGGGAAGCCCTAGCTCCGTCGCATTGGCATAGTGTTGCTTGCCGCCGAGTTGATAGACGTGCAACTGGGTGTGGAACGCTGACTCCACCTGTCCCGCCGTGCCGCTGAAGTAGATCGCATTGCGCGAGCGCGCCACGCGCTTTACCGTCAAGCGCTGTGCCGTCAGCCATCGGATTACTCTCTGCAGGTCTGCCTCGGTCAGCCCAAATCTGGCACTGTACTGCTCTTGTGTGAGCCACTGGTGGTACTGCGGCGAACCCGGATTCTGCAGCGCCTGCAGCAGGGTTTCAAGATCCTTACTCTGCGCGCTGCTCAACGAGGCGTTCAGTACCAGCGTTTCCATTTGCATTCCAAGGTCCACTTCGCCCAGATCGGTTGCAAGCCGCGTCAGCGGATGCAAGGTTCCCGGAACCGTTGCCGTTGCCGCCGGGGACGGCTCTCCCGCGATTCTGTTTGCGTGCGGTGCCGTCTGCGAGAAAAGCGCCGTTGCCATTGCCAGAATCGTGACACAAACGGCCAGTTTCCTCCTGCCGATTGCGCTAGGGAGCGTGCATGCGTTCATTTCCAAGAGGCCTCAGGAGTGCGAGATCAATCCGCAGCCCACTTGCGTGGGCGCTGGTTTGATCCGAGCTTATCTTGGGCGCACGCCGACTCTGACAGCTTTGTGTTTTTTCTCTATTGTGCAGTTCTCATTCGAACCCGCATTTCGCATCGGGAATGCAACATGGAGCGTTCTTGCCGCGCTTCGTCCAGAGAAAAACGGGCTGGCTCGCGGACACAGGATGGTTACGAGACAGGCGTCGACAAAATCTCAGATCAATTCAGCTGTCTGCGAAACAACCCTGCCAATGCTGATCCGCCGAAGAGGTCTGGTAGAAGATCCGGGCCTCTTCGGCGGATATCCTTCCGGTACCGGCGAGAGGAAGGGGAATGCAAGGCAGCAGTTTAGGCTTCACAACATAGAAACTTATCAAGTCCAACCCGCTTGATATATAGGGCTTCGTCAGCGACGCACAAAGTGATGATCCGATTAAAATCCAACTGCCGTAGTCGAATCTGAGTGTCTTCTGGAAATTCACGGAGAGCCCGCGTGCGCGCTTGCCATCTGATTTCTTGCCCAACCTTTGGCATGTTCTTGAGTGGAGTCGCGGGGGAAACGTTATAGACGGGATATTGCTGTTCTGTAATGTCTTCAATCATCACCAAAGCCAGCTTCTCGCTGCCGCTTAACATTGAGCTTGCGGTTACTAGAACTTGAATTTCTTTTGCCGTCTCCCCACGGATGATTTGAAGATGCATCACCTTGCGGGTGACTGCTTGCTCTTGTACGCACTTTCTCACCGAGTTTCGAATAACGCAGTTCTTGCAGAGTGGTCCCCTGCCGCATCCATCGGGCGCGTCGTTGGCGTGTAGGCATCGCAACACGTCACCGCCCCGTCGGCGATAAGCGGCGTCGCGGTCCTGACCGCAGAATTCGGTCGCGGAAAGGTTTACGTCAAATATCGTCACGTCTTCGTCGACGACGAACGCAGGAATCGGAATCGCGTTCAAGATCGTCTGGTAATGCATATCGTTTGGTCTTACCGGCTTCGCGGGGTGGCTGATTGCCGGCTCCAGTTTTGGCACCACCTCGCTTGGCGCAGGAGCTTTATTCTCGGGACTTTCGTTATGTCGAGATTTCATGGCTCGCTCCTCCATTTCGCGCGAGAGTTGCGCTGAAGACATTATCTGTCCAATCGAAGAAGGTGACCGGGTTTTCATTGAGCACTTCCCTAAATGGGCACGACCTCTGCGTCGACGAAGGCAGGGAATCTCGGTCGTCATGCATCAACCACGCAAGGCGTTGGTCAATGATGTGAAGTAATGTCCATGGCGCGGAAATAGCTTAGTGCTACAGCTATGCTTGGTAGGTATTTTCTAGCGACCGCGCCAAACTGGCTTCCGCTTTTCGGCAAATGCCCACTGACCTTCGCGAGCATCCTCGCTGGCCAACATGCGCTCGACGGCGGGATACTTGGCGCGAATCGCATTCTCTAGATTGGGCTCCGCCAGACTCTGCAGCAGAACCTGTTTTGTCGCTTCAATCGAAAGCGGGGCACAGGCAAGTATCTCTTCAGCCATAGCGCGGACAGCACTTAGCAATTCCGTGGCAGGCACAACTTCGTTGATCAACCCAATTCGCTGCGCCTCTGCTGCTCCAATTCGTTTTGCCGTCAATGCCAGACCCATCGCCTCCTTCATAGGAAGATAGCGGGCCAGGCGCTGGAGTGCGCCGCCCCCGGTTGCGCCAAGCCCTACTCGCGGCTCGGGCAATCCAAACTGGGCGTCTTCACTAGCGACCGCCAAATCACAGGCGCAGAGAATCTCCACTCCTCCGCCGAGGCACAGCCCATTCACGGCGGCAATCACCGGCTTGAACAGGTCAAATCGATGAGTGATTCCTCCGAACCCTGTTGGCGGATGGTTGTCAGCGTTGTTCTTGGCGCGGGCCTTGATGTCGCTGCCAACACAGAACGCGCGGCCCGTCCCCGTGATCACCGCCACGCGAAGGTCCGGGTTAGCCGCATAGTGATCAAAGCAGCGGGCCAACTCGGCATGAGCCGTGGGGTCCAAGGCATTAAGAACTGCAGGCCGGTCGATGGTGATCGTCATCACGGCTCCATCGAAACCGACGCGAACCGATTGCAAATCATCGAGCAGCGAAATCTGGGACGAAGCAGTATCTGTGGCCATTGTTCTTTCCTCTATAACTGCGCGGCGAGACGCCCTATATTGCGGTATCCCCCTGCCCCCCATATTTCCCGGTAAAAATTTGAAAACAAAATGGTTAGGGAGCAAGTTTCAAGGTTTCGCAAGGTTTCAAAGTTTCGAGGTTGAACCTCAAAATCCCGGGCCCATGTATCTATTCTCAGAATAGCAAATTCGAGGAGGTATTCCCTTATTTTGGGGAAAACTCTATGTTGCGTGGAATCAGATGGTTGATCGGAATCAGCGAGAATTTTCGCTTGACACGGTTCGCAACAGCGCAGGTTTCGGGGTGGAGTGAACCCCAAAAGTGGCAATGTGCGCTTTTTCAACTCACACTCCACCAGTCTCACCCTGAGATTGTGAGTGCATTGGCGATATACCGCCTGGTAAGAGATAAAAACAAACACAACCGCAAAGTCAAAGCCCCACTCAAGCCAACGACGGGCTTGAATGGGCCACGCGCCACTGTAGCTGCCGGTTTGCTTGATTACAACCACTTCGTTTGATCGAGGCATAGGCGCGGAATTCAGATAACTACCGTCCAGTAGTTGATGCGAATCTCATCCTCGACTTTGGGCGTGACTGAGGCGGGCGGGATTATCGTATTGAACTTGACATTCGGTCCGGCGTAACTCAGACTGCTCGCCCAGAATACCTATAGGACTACGTTTCACTCAGTAGCTGTTGCAATGAATATGAAGAGGGAGGAGAAGCAATGTTCAAATCAGCACCGTTGTCCGCTGTTGTCGTACTTATAGTCCTCACCTGCGTTGCCGTCTCGGCGCAACCCATGGATCAGGCGAAAACCGCCTCCGTCGCCGCAGCGGTAGAGGCACTTCGGGCAGCCATGGTATCTGGAAACGAGATGGAGATGAATGCCCTGGTGGACGGCCATCTGACCTATGGACATTCCCACGGGCTTCTGCAAGACAAGGCTGCATTCGTCAAGAACCTGGTTGGCCCCAATGCGCCCGGCAAATTCAACTGGATCAAGCTCTCCAATCAGACGATCGACGTGGTCGGCAGGGTCGCGCTCGTCCGCCATGTGTTTGACGCCGAGAATGTTCTTCCAGACGGCAAGATTACCAAAGCTCACATCCTCGTCCTTCAAGTGTGGATGCAGGAAAAGGGAGGCTGGAAGCTGTTGGCTCGGCAAGCTTGTCCCTTGGATTAATTTGGACTAATAGTTTTTGGCGAGGGTCGCGGAGGAGGAGTTCTTCACAAACCGCTACCGCTCATCGCCAAGATTGTAGGGTGGTCGACCAGAACTGCGGCGATGACGTCTGTCGCTACTGGCCCATTTCCCCAGGAGGATTTGCGGAGATTCTAATGGTAGGAGCGGCAGGACTCGAACCTGCGACCCTCTGCTTAGAAGGCAGATGCTCTATCCAACTGAGCTACGCTCCCACGGAGTTACGGGCTGGCACCCAACTTTTATTCTAGCTGAGTTCTCAGGCTTTGGCGCGGCCTTCGTGCGGTTGCAATTGCATCAGGCAGATGGCGGCCATTTGGAGGGCTTGCTGCCAGCGATCAGCAGCCTCCTCGGGTGACGCGCCGTAGCCAGTGAGAAAGAGCGTCAGGCAATATCCGGCATCGGACTCCTCTTCGTCGCCGCGATGAAAGTAACAGCGCCGCACTACAATCTCAACCGTTGCCTCCAACTCTTCGTCATCGTCTAGCTGCAATGCCGCTTTGCGAGCCAGACGCTGATGGTCTTTCAGACTCTCGCGCAAGTTCGCCGCATCCCCGGTCAGCACGAGATCGACATAGCATCCCTGGGCGATTGAAGCGCCGAAGGTGTTCTCTTCGGGGCCAACCGCTTCGGCCCAGACGTCGCACTTAGCGGTTTCCCATGGGCTTGGCGGCGAATTCAACTCGATCAGGAAGCGCCGCAGGGCAGGGAACTGCTTCGCCTCAGGTATGAGCTCGACCTTGCGCTCAAGGGAATCGCCGCGCAGGCTTACGTAATGCAGGCGGCCATCGGGGTCTTTCCACGGAAGCTCCAAGGCATCTGCCGTGGGGCCGAGTTCTACGCTGTAATCGGCATCCATCAGCGGGTGCCTGCAGCGAGGGCGCGAGCTTCCACTTGAGCCAGAAACTCCACGATCTTGCGTTCTGCCCAGCGTCCGTCGTCGGTGCTTTTGGGTTGGCTGAGAAAGGCACAATGGCCGCCGTGCCGGGTAGAAAGGAATGTCACGTAGGGGTTCTCGTTGAGTTTGCGCTGGGACTCCGGCGAAATCACCACGAAGGGATCGTCGTCGGACTGGATCACCAACGTCGGAATTGCGATCTGTTCCAGTACATGCGACGCGCTTGCCTTATCGTAGTAATCGTCCGCTGAGGCAAATCCCATGTAGCGGGCGGTAATGCGGTCATCGAAGTCACGCACCGAGTGTACGTTCTTGAGCAACGCAGGATCGTATCGCCCCGGCCACAGCACGGATTTGCGACGAAAGCTCTTGCGCAAAGAGATCAGGAACCACCATTCGTAGAGAAAATTCGTTGGCCGGTGAATCCGGTCCGACGAGATTGCCAAGTCACATGCGGGGGACACGGTAGCGGCTCCGATCAGCTCCGGCGGAACCTTTGTCCCCCACTTGCCCACGGCCCGCAGTACCTGATTTCCGCCCATTGAGAATCCAGCCAGCGCCACGCGCTGCAATCCGTCGCTGGCGATCAACTCCTTCACCAGCTTGTCTATATCCTGCGACAGGCCGGAGTGGTAGAGGGTGGAGGAAAGATGTTCGGTGCCGCCGCATCCGCGAATGTTCATCCGCACCACGTTCCATCCTCGCAACCAGGCGCGATTGCCGGTTCCGATCACATATCCCGACTCGCTCGAGCCTTCCAGCCCATGCACGACGATCAGTGTCAGCCGCTTCTGCCGTTCCGGTTGCCAGTGACAGTGGCAGAGGACTTGTACCTCGCGCTCCATGGAGAAGAGCCGTTCCTCTGGTGCGGGCAGGAGATTTACGCGCTTCACGAAGTTTCCGGCGATGGTCTGGAAGTGGCCTCCACGCAGGAAGCGGCGCGGCACAAAATCATCTGTGATCGGCGAGAAATTCGAAGAATGGGAAATGCAATCCGAACTGTACATGAGCCGTTTGTGGGCAGAACGCGCCCGTATAATGAATGTATCAGCTTCACCGAGCGGGTGGCCTGTTCCCTCAAACGCGCGGAGCTGTCATGGAGGCTTGTGATGCCGATTTTTGAATATATCTGCAAGGGTTGCGGCAATAAGTTTGAGGCCATCGTTTACGGCTCCAAAAAGGCTGAATGTCCGGCATGTAAAAGCTCGGAGCTGGAACAGCAGCTCTCAACGTTTGCAGCGCACGGCACGGATAAATCCTCCGGTGCCGGCCCGGCCATGCCCTGTGGGATGCCTCCTGGTTCCTGCGGCGGTGGCGGCTGCGGAATGAACTAAGCGGGTGCCCGAATTGAATTGCAGCCGTTGTCAGACGCCACTGCTTCCAGAGGACAAAATCTGTTCTCATTGCCACGCGTTGGTTCATGCCGATGACGTCGAGGCTTTACGTACGCTGGCGCTCGGACTCGAGCGCAGAGGGCAAGCCGCTCAGGCGCGCGAAGCGTGGCTCGACGTGGTGCGGTTGCTGCCTGCGGGTTCCGATCAGGCGCAGTGGATTGAAGGTCATATTCAGGCTCTCGATCAGGCTGCTCCCGCTCTCACCGCACCCCAGAAGCCGAAATCGTGGGCCAAGCGTCTCGGCCCGCTGGCTCCGCTTGCCCTGCTGCTAGCCAAGGGCAAAACCTTTCTGTTCGCGATCTTCAAGCTTAAGTCGCTCTTCAGCTTCGTCGCATTTCTCGGCCTGTACTGGGCGCTCTACGGAGCCTGGTTTGGAATCGGCTTTGCGGCGATGATCATGCTGCATGAGATGGGGCATTTTGTGGAGGTCAAGCGTCGCGGACTTCCTGCCGAGATGCCTGTATTTCTTCCGGGGCTTGGAGCCTACGTCAAGTGGCAGGCGATGGGTGTCTCCATCGAAACGCGCGCCCTGGTCTCGCTCGCCGGGCCTGCTGCGGGAGTGCTGGCGGCTGTCATCGCCGCAGCCCTCTACTGGCAGACCCGCAATCCTCTCTGGGCCGCACTGGCTCACGCCGGAGCATGGCTCAATCTGCTCAATCTAATTCCCGTGTGGATGCTCGATGGAGCCGGGGCGGTTCTACCACTCGACAAAATGGGACGCATCAGCCTACTAGCGTTCAGCATTCTGCTGTATTGGTGGAGCGGGGAGATGACGTTACTCTTGGTGGCGGCGGGATTTGGCTGGCAGCTCTTTCGCAAGGCGATTCCGACCGACGGCTCGGTCAAGGTGCAATTGTATTTTGCTGGACTCGTCGCCGTTCTTGCATGGCTGCTGCACGCAATGCCGCTCACAAGGTATTAGGCGGTTCCCAAGAAGTAGTTTCCGGGTTACTTGCCGAATCTGCCCAATCAGGTATTAGAGGCTGCGTGTTCGGCGTCTTGTCATGCGGAAGGGTTTTGGCCTTTTGCCAGTTGTAATAGAACAGACCCACGGCCGACAACTGGCAAGCCAAAACGAATCCGCCGACTTTTGCGGTAAACAGCAGTCGGTTGGGTACATCGATAATCGGGAATAACGACAACACCAAGTACATCGCGGTCATCAGGAAACCAGAGACGGCGGCTGCCTTCAGCCACCACGGTGGTTTCGATATCTTCCTCTGACGTCCTGCGAGCGGCAGTGCAAACATGGCCAGATATGCGAGCGCATAGAAAATTCCAGACGTATTCTGCAGCAATTGAAACGCCTCTTGTCGTCCTGCACCAGAGACGCCCGCCATGGCTAGGGAAGAAGCAACAATTCCTACGAACAGGATCGAGTTCGTGGGCGTTTTGCGCCGTGGATGCATTCGGCCAAACCACTCTGGCAGCAGGTTGTCCCAACCAGCCACCAGCGGTAAACGGGTGCTGATCGCGAAGTTCAGCACTTGCTGTGCGATGAAAGAGAAAAGCAGCGCGGCAATCACCAAGGGAATCAGCATCGCCCCTGGATCTCCGGGGCGGGTCCCCATGGTCAGTGCCTGTGAGATGGGACTGACTAGGTCAACCTTATCCTTGGGGACCAGCGCCACGATCGAACTGGTTCCAAGCACAAACATCGCGGCGATGATAGGTGTCGCGATGATCACGGAGCGCCCGATGGTTTTGGCGGCATTGCGACACTCGCCCGCAAGGATGGCCATGGAATCGAAGCCGCTCATGGCGCCAAAGCTCATTTTCCCAAGCAGGTTGAAGCTGAGTAACGAAATCGCAGGCATGGCGAGCGTGAACGGCGGATATTGCGTGGGGCGGCCGATCAGGTGATTGCGAAACGGCAGCGCGATCAGGGCCAGAAACACGATTACCATGATCGCCCCGCCCAGATCCTGAATCCACTTGCCCAGACTCAGTCCAATAGACGTAATCGCAATCAAAGTTCCCAACAGCAACAAAGTAATGCTGCCGATCACCCATTTACTCTCGGCCATCCAAGCCGCGTGCGGACCAAACAGATAGGCAAACATGGTGGTCGTCATGATCCCCGCGAACGAAAGAATAGCCACGCAATTCAGCCACAAGTTCCACGCCACGAGGAAGCCGGCAAGCTGGTTGAAGCCCAGCCGGGTCCACTCGTAAAGTCCGCCTTCGAGCGTGTGTACGCCGTTCAAATAGATCACTACGGCGGCAGAAGGCAAGTAGAATAGAACGATCCCAAGCAGCCAGAACACAACGTGCGAAGGCCCCAGTCCTGCCGCCGCGCCGACCCAGTACAGGCCGACGACGTTCAGGATCTGACTCATCACCAAGTTGCGTAGCCCCAACTCTTTGCGGAGCTCGTGTGACGCTCTTGGAATGTCGGGTTCGAAAGTCAATCAGGAATTTCTCCTGTCTGGCTGAAGTGCAGATTGAGTCTCAGGTTGTCGAGTGCGGTTACCTCTTAACCAGTTTTCCCGGCGAACACAGAAGAGGTACTCTGCCGAGGATATCACATAGCGACGTGACGTTCGTCACATCGCTATGATTAAAGTGCAAGTGAATGCCCGTGCCTCAGACTAGGGTCCGACCAGCCGCGCGTGGGATGCACGGCGCGAAAGAGGCGTCAGGCGTTGGACCACATCAGCACCTATCGCTTTGTTGTCCTGTTGATCGAGGGAAAGCGCTCTCTGCACACCGGCGGCAGACTGCGCGGTATGGCGATTGACTCCCAGGCCGGAAAGATTTTGTGTTCAGACGGGCTTCATCGAAAATCATACTTATGGTAACAATGGTTTAGTTACTTAAATTGCGAGACGTACAAATGCCATCTCTCGATTAAGGTCAATATTGCTCAGCGGGGGCGCATGGGAGTTGGTATATGTCTTGGAGGGTCGGAAGAAGTCAGCAGAGTACGAGTGACCGTTCGCACATCGCTGTTGCCACTCCATCACTGACCCTGAAGCCGGCCTCGGGATACAATGACCTTATTCCAACGTCCGGCGATCTAGCCGCAATCGGAATGGAGGTCGAGGGAGCATTCGAAAAGCTCTCTTCCGTATGAGCCACCCAGTCAGAACGCTGTTAAATGAAATATTCGTACTGCCACCCAAGCGGACAATCTTAAGAACATATGAGGTATGTATCCGCACAACGAGATTCATTGCTGCCGTAGTGATTCATCTTCGAAGACACTTGAAGCTGCCGCATCCAGCGATGCCATAAAGCTCCCTACCGATTCCACGAAGCGTGGAGCACGCCTGATTTACGGCAAAGAACCTGAGAGCTTTCGACGTGCGCCTGTTTGGCCGTGATCGTGCGGCGGGGCTAAACGTCCCTAAGTTGCTCCTCCGACATGCCGAAATAGTGCCCGAACTCGTGGATGACGGTGAGCCGGATCTGCTCCCGGATCTCTGCCTCGGTGGAGCACACTGCCTCGATATTCTTCTGGTAAAGGACGACGTAGTCCGGCCCTGCTGGAAGATTGAACACGCTCTTTTGCGTTAAGGGCACGCCATGGAAGAGTCCCAGAAGCAATTTCTTGGGGCGGCGGGATGATTTTAGCGGCTGGCCGGGCGGGAAATCCTCCACGAGTACGGCGACATTCAGGATGCGATCGCGAAACTCCTCCGGGAGCGAGTCGAGCGCTTCTTGCATGATTTTCGTGAATTGTTCCCGCTCCATATTGCCCTCTCCCCAATCGAACTCAGTCGAAATGATAACGCGATTGTTCCAGTCAGCCTCATACGACTAGAGGCAACGGCGAACCGCAGTTGCGCGAAAAATATGCTTTCTTGACAAGCCGCCGCGCCTTAGCGTAATAATTCGGCAATCGGGTGAAGGAGTTCACCCTCAACCGCCATCCCACCAAATAGCCGGGATAGCTGATGACTCCTGACAAGGGTTCTTGTCGCGGAGTCATGTCCCCGGCGACGAACCACCAAGAATTTAGAGGAGCCGCGTTCGTTGTAGAACGTGCGGGCACTTGTTGCCAGCTTGGATTCCATGGTTCCACACGGTTGATTGCCGTGTCAGGCGTTGAGGTCGCCAGGTACGCGTCAGGACGATGAGACCACGAAGTAGATGAGGCAAGCGTGAAGGTATTTGATAGGACAGAGGAACTGGATGCGCTGCGGAAGCGGTTGGCGATCCGCAAGTCCACACTTGTCTATGGCCCGGCTGGCGCGGGAAAGACGCTTCTGCTGCAACAAGCGATGCCCGAGTTCGACGACATCTTGTACTGCCCAAATTCATCGAGTTCTCAGGCCGTCTTTCGCTGCCTTGCTGAACTTCTTGCAGCCCGACAGGATGCAACGATTCTGCGGACATGCGAAGGTAACTTGGATGTCCTCCTTGGCAAGTCTTCTATATCGCTCAGGGGAATCGTCTCCGACGCATTGCGCGCGGCAAATTATACGATTGTCCTCGACCACTTGAACCGTCCCTCCCCAGTCCTTGGTTCGATGATCAGGGAAGTTATCGTTATGTCTTCGACACCGGTTGTGGCGGTGGCTCGATCGGCGCACATGGAAGACGCTGGCTCGGTCCCGGCGCTGCTTCCGGATCGGAGCGAAAGGCTGGCAATTAAGAATTTCGATTCGTGCACGGCGAAGGCTTTTGCCATACGGGTGAGTGAGCAGCAGCAGTTGGAGGCAGAGAACCTGCATAGCGTTCTCGACAGCATGATCAGGTCCAGCGAAGGGAATCCTGGAGCAATCATTCGTATGATTACGATGGCCAAACAGTCAAAGTACAGAAACAAGGATCACATCAAGTGGTCTCCGCTTTACATAGATTTCCTGATGGAATGGGCGGCGGCGAACGCGCTCTGAGCTTTGGTCGTTGGGTTGCTTATCTGGGGGTGAAATGTCAGACACAACACAATCCGGGCGAGTGCGCGGCGGCGACGGAGCAAGCGCGCTACTCGAATTAGCCAAGCTCGCGGTAGAACTTGGAAGCGGCCATGTTTCCAACGAAGCCAGCGAATTGGCTGCGCGCCTTGCTGAAGGCCGGTTCTTCGTCGCCTGTGTCGGCCAGTTCAAACGCGGTAAGTCCACGCTGATAGGCGCCTTGATCGGTGAGTCAATTCTGCCTACGGGCTTTGTTCCCGTCACCGCCGTGCTAACCGTTATTCGGTACGGCAGTACCCTGAGTGCAAGGGTTCGCTTAGCGAGCGGCACATGGCAGGAGATTGCCTTGCGCGAGCTCGAGCAATACGTATCCGAAGAGCACAATCCGGAGAATGTCAAAGGAGTAGCAGGGGCCGAAGTATTTGTGCCCAGTCCCCTCCTTGCGAAGGGGATGTGCCTCGTGGACACTCCCGGCTTAGGATCCGTATTTTCTGGTAACACGGCTGCTACGCAGGCATTTGTTCCTCACATCGATGCAGCCCTCGTGGTTACGGGCTTCGATCCCCCACTGGCCGGCGAGGAACTCGCCCTGGCTGAATCCGCTGCCAAACACGTCGGAGATCTTCTCGTCGTCCTAAACAAGGCGGATAAGGCAAGTGACGCCGAAAGGACATCGGCAATCGCATTCACGCAGCGCTTGCTGCAGAAGCGTCTGCAACGTCCCTCCAACTTGATCTTCGAGGTGAGCGCCACCGAGCGCCTGGAGAATCGAGGTCCCCAGCGCGATTGGGCAAAGTTGGTCAATACCCTCGAGAACCTTGTGCAGGATTCTGGGCGTGAACTCGTTCAGGCTGCCGGTGATCGCGGAATCCAGCGCCTCAGTGAAGAATTGCTGGCGATTGTCCATGAGGATCGCGACGCGTTGTCCCGTCCCATCGAAGAGTCCGAGCAGCGAATAGCGGCGATAAAGCAGACCCTCGCAGAAGCCGGGCAATCCATAAGAGACCTCGGTTACCTGCTCATGGGAGAACAACATAGGCTTTCCGATTTTTTTCTCGACCGCCGGAAGGCGTTTCTGGCCACGACGTTGCCGCAGGCCAGGCAGGAGTTTGAGGATTACCTGCAAACCGCTCCTCGTACGCGGGGCTCCGCTCATCGGCGCAATGCCATGCGCAAGTCCCAAGCCATCGCGCGCCAAATCGTCGTTCCGTGGTTGCAGACCGAGCAGGAAGAAGGAGAACGACAGTACCGGACTGTCGGTGGGCGCTTCGCACAAATGGGCAACGATTTCTTGAAGGGATTGTCAGAAGCTGGCGTTCCCGAGGTTGGACACATGCTTCACGCCCTCGATCTGGAAATGGGATTTCTGGTCCGCTCTCAATTTCGTTTCCGTGATTTTATCGAGATCGCGCAGCCGTCTTCGCCACTTCGGAGACTTGCTGACGTGGCTCTTGGGCTCATCGGACTCCGTAAATGGATTGATGGGGATGCAAGACGATTTCTAAATTGGTTATTTGAGGTCAACAGCTCGCGTGTGCAGAACGATGTCCTCAACCGGATTGAAGGAAGCCGCAATCGACTTGAGGCCGAGATCCGCAAACTGCTCCTCGAAGTGAGCCGCATCGCAGCGCAAGCCCTGGCGAGCGCCCGAAAGGCCCGCGATGAAGGTTCACCTGCGGTTGAAGCTGCCTTGTCGCGCCTCAGTCGATTGGAAAGCCAGATCCGTGCGATTCGAGATTGTCAGCCTGGAAGTACCGTAAATTCCGTTCAGGCTTCGCAGGAGACCTAAAGAGGATTTGGCAGCGGCCAGAGTCATTTCGTGTAATTCGCTGCCTGGCACGCTGATTTTTGCTTGAGAAAATTAAATGACTGACAAACAAAGGTTCGTTGGGGTGGGTAGTGGGACTCGAACCCACACCATCCGGTGCCACAGACCGGCGTTCCACCATTGAACTATACCCACCATGGAACCGAGTTCGATTATAGCAGACGCGATTCCGCCGATTTGAGTTCTTCTTGGGCGGCTTGTGAAAAACAACTACGCCACCATCCGCCCAAGAGATGGCAGAAGGATGGTGTACCCGCGTTTACGGTTATTACGCGTGCATGCGCCCGATTCCCAAATACTCAAAGCCCATACTGCGAAGGCGTTCGCAATCCAACATGTTCTTGGTGTCGACGATTAGTGGGCGGCGCAATAGTGACTTCATGCGCGCGAAGTCCAAGCTGCGAAACTCGGGCCATCCGGTTGCCAGGATTAACGCATCCACGCCCTCGGCTGCAAGATAGGCCGAGTCACAGAAGGAAACCGCCTGGGCTAACTCGCGTTGCGCATGAATCATCGCGAACGGATCATAGGCTCGCACCGTCGCACCGTTTTCCACAAGTTGCCGGGCCAGCGCAATCGACGCCGATCCAGACACGGAACTGGTATGCGGCTTCAAGGCCAGTCCCAGCAGCCCAACGCTCTTATCGCGAAGCGTGGGCATGACTTCGGCGATCTTGCGCATGGTGCGCTCGGCGTGTTGCTGGCTGACCGACTGTGCAGCGGCCAGCACCTGCAGTGGCACGCCCTTGCGTTTTGCCAGCGCAGTCAGGCTCGATATGTCGCTCTCGACAAAACTGCCTCCCATGCCAACGCCGGCCTGAAGGCAGCGCGGAGCGATCCGTTTGTCCAATCCCAGTGCAAGCGAGAGATCGAGCGCGTCGGCGTTCACATGTTCGCAAAGCGCGGCCATCTCGTTGATGAATGAAATCTTAGTTGCGATGAAGGCCGTAGCGGCCTCCCGTACCAGTTCCGCCGTTTCGGAATTGGTAACGATGACGGGAGTGCCGCGCATGACCACCGGGCGATAGATGATTTTCAGCGTTGCGATGGATTCCGGGCTACTGGTGCCGAACAGAAGGCGGTCGGGCCAGTTAAAGTCCTCGACGGCGCAACCCTCGGTGAGTGAGAGAGGATGCGCCACTACGGGAATTTCGTAGCCGAGGGCGCAGAGCTTTCTGGAGATGCGCGTTGTCGTTCCCACCGGGGTCGGGGTGCAGATCATCAGCAAAGTTCCTGGCTTGGCGCTCGCAGCCAGCCTCACCGCAACATTGTCGGTCTCGTCGGGATCGTCCTGCGCAAGAAAGATCACTTGGGCTCGGGAGACTTGCGCCTCGATTTCAATCGAGTAAGTCAGGCGTCCGGCGCGCACGTTGCGCTTGATGATCTCTTCCAGGTTCTTTTCGTAAAAAGGGATGCGTCCCTTCGCAAGGTCCAGAATTTTTTCCTGCGCGGTATCGCAGCATACGATCGGCGTTCCAAAATCCGCGAGGCATGCGGAGAGAACCGTCCCCAAATATCCGGCGCCATAAACGGCAATTTGCATCGTGACCTCACTGCGTCGCCTCCCTAGGGCACGAGTTACGCAACACTCCAATCAGGTCGGAGGTTGGGCGCAATCTTCCTGGCGGACGCTGAGATCATTAAGCGTTGGAATGATTTTATTTGCAATGTGAAAGACGGTCATGTCCACTCGTGCGGGTCGCGCTACGATTTCGTTTCTGGCCAATTAGTGGTGGACTGCAGAGAGATCGATCTCGGCCAAGTCGGTCCACGTATGTTCGCTGCCGCGGACGAAAGTCACCCTCTCCACGGAAATGCGATGCGATCCCGAATAATGTTGCCAGCGCGCTTTGCTTGTCTGCAACACTTGCATGGCCTGCTCATTGCTGTCGAGTTTGGCTACCGTAACGTGGGGCATGTAGGGGAATGGTTCCACGTACGCGAGAGGGGCATGATTCAGCAGGTCGTGCAACTCACGCATCCGGTATCCAGAGTGGCTCACCCGGATGAACACCGTCGGAGTGATCGGCAGAAAGCTTTCCACGTCGCCCAACTCCACCTGGAAGGAGGCTACCGGGGCACTGAGTTGTTGCAGCATTGCTATGGCCTGCTCTTCCGTTCCTTGCAACGGACGCGGCGGCAGCACCGTAAGATGAGTTGGCAAGTGGGCGTGGACCGGATGGAGTTCGCGGCGCAACCCCTCCACGAATTCGCCGAGTTCGCTCCTGATATAGGCAACCAACGCGTATTGGACGGAATTACGGTGATACGACATAGCGAGCCTGTTCATTATAAGCGTGGAAAGTCAGAGTGCAAACTGACCCTTGGCCATCCGCGCGATTAGTTTGTGGCTTTGCCATTGCGAATCGCGGCCATTGAGTTCTCCTTACAGCTCTCCGCTACTTTTCCCAGGCTTCTGCATCTAACTTTAGCAACGGGTGTTTTGGGTGAGCGTCGGTTGGGTTTTCCGGGTAAATCAGCTCTCAAGTGTTGTTCGTACAACGCGGAACTCTCGTTTCTTCATCTCAGGAAGTACCCTTCCAGGCAGGAGGGTGTTCCCGAAATTAAAGGTTCGAACCTATGAAAACTGGATTGAATGCGAGCCTTGACCCTACCCGTCGCTCCAACGACGCGCAGGATTTCGATAATGCTATTCGGAGCAAGATTGTTGGCCAGGAAGATGCCATCGAGAAGGTTACCGAGATCTACCAGATGTTTCTGGCGGGATTGAATGCGCCTGGTCGTCCGGTGGGCAACCTGCTTTTTCTGGGTCCAACCGGCTCGGGCAAGACTCGCGTGGTGGAGGCAGTGGCAGAGGCGCTGTTCGGCGATCCTCGCGCCATCGTCAAGATCGATTGTGCTGAATTCCAGCACTCGCACGAAATTGCCAAGCTTATCGGCTCGCCCCCAGGCTACCTGGGGCATCGCGAAACCCATCCCCTGCTGACTCAGGAGGCGTTGAACCAGTGGCACACCGACAAGATCAAACTCTCGCTGCTGCTTTTCGACGAGATTGAAAAGGCCAGTGACTCTCTCTGGCAGCTCTTGCTCGGAATCCTGGACAAAGCCACGCTCACGCTCGGCGACAATCGCCGCGTCGATCTCTCCCAGTGCCTCATCGTGCTCACGTCGAACCTTGGCGCTGGAGAGATGAATGAATTGCTGAACGGCACCCTGGGCTTTGCCCAGCCCAGCGGTGTAATCGATAGCAAGATCGACGACAAGATGAACCGTACCGCGATTGATGCGGCGCGCCGGAAATTTTCTCCGGAGTTCATGAATCGCATCGATAAGGTTGTAGTGTTTAAGACCCTGCGCCGTGAGCACCTCGAGAAGATTCTCGAGATCGAACTAGGACTTGTGCAGCAACGTATCCTGACCGCAACGGGAAACAACCAGTTTGTCTTCAGTTGCACGCCCCGCGTAAAGTCGCTGCTCCTGGAAGAAGGGACCGACCCGAAATACGGTGCCCGCCACCTCAAGCGCGCAATCGAAAAGAACCTCGTTTTCCCGTTGGCGAACCTGGTTGCGACTGCCCAAGTGAGGCTTGGCGACTTTGTCCGCATCGATCTCAACGAAGAAGGCACCATGACCTTCGTCAAGGAAGCCGAAGGCGCTCTGGTGCCAGTTCTGCTGGAAAAATATGGCACTGAATTCAATACGCGGCAGGTTGCCAAGGTAGGCCGCGCCGCTCGTCGCGATGTCGCCGCTTCCGGTGGTCCATTGCTCGATCACAAATAAATTCAATTACGGACGATTTGGATCGAGGGAATGACGAACTTCATTCCCTGACCGAAAAGTATCGATGCCATTTCAGGGGGTGCAGTTCCCCCGAATAATGTGTTCCAAGAACTCTGGCGAGAACAAAGGTCTTGCGAAACTGAGTGGGGTGGCTACCCCAAATCCTCAGGATTGTGGAAAACCAAACAACATGGCGGGGTTGGTCACAAGGATCTTGGTGCGAACGCTCTCATCCGGTGCCTGTTCAGCCAGCAGATCCAGCATTGTGGCATCGTTGGGCATCGGCTTCCGGCTGGAGAATTCGCTTGGGTGCGGCCAATCGCTGCCCCAGACCATGCGATCTGGTGCATGTTTCACGTAAGCTTGGCCAACCTTGACCGTGTCCGCATAACTAGGTTCCCCGGCCTTGGAATCTTGATAGAGACCGGACAATTTGACCCAGGTGCTGCCCTTATCCAGCAAATTGCAGATTACTTTGAAAGCTGGATGATTGGTTCCATCCGGTTGCGGAATGTGTCCACGGTGGTCGAACACGATGGTCGAAGGCAGTTTATTCAACAAGTCCGCCATGTGGACAGTATCGTCGGCGGTCATCCAGAACGCGGTATGCCAACCCAAGGCAGCGACCCGCCGGGACAGTTCCAGGATCATCGCCTCATCGCTGGCCGCACCGGTGGCAATATTGAAGCGGATGCCCCGAACGCCGGCCTCGTGCATCTTCGCCAACTCCGCATCGGTGATAGCCCGGTCCACGACGGCGACTCCGCGTGCGCTGGAGCCCATCTGCTTGAGCGCATCCAGCAAGCAACGGTTGTCCGTCCCATAGGCGGAGGGCTGGATCATGACGTCTCGGCTCGTACCTAGACGCCTCTGCAGCATCTTGTAGACGTCCACTGTGGCTGGAGGTTGGTTCCGTGTGTCGTCCGGCATGTACGGGAAACGGACGGGATCGTAGATGTGGTGATGACAGTCGCAAGCGTTGGCAGGAACATGGAGCAACGGGCGATTCCGGCCGGTTGAATAGGGAACCTGGATGCCCGTGGGCGCAGCCGTGGCTGCGAAGAGATTATTGTCGACAACGGATTTCGAAGTCAGTGCCGTCATGGTCAAAGCCCCTCCCTTAAGGAAAACTCTGCGAGAGATCATTCCATTCTCCGGTAACAATGCCTTGGGAATGCCGCAATCCCTACCACAGGCCGAGCACCTTCCACCAAATTGATCCGATCACGCCCCAGATAATCAGGTTCAAAAGCATGACTAGGAATCCGATGCGCCACCATGTGCCCTGGTCCACATAGCCGCCTCCGAAGAAGATGGCCGAAGGGCCTGAAGCATAGTGAGTGAGTCCCTGGTAAAGACCGGAACAGTAGGCCAACCATAGCGCCGCCAGCACCGGAGGAGCCCCAGCCGTCACCGCTACTGACAAAAACACTGGATACATGGCCGTAATGTGGGCGACTCCGCTGGCGAAGGCGTACGTCGAGTAGACATAGATCAAGGTGATTATCACCATGGCGGTCATCCAGTGGACTCCATGCAGGGATGCCGTGACCTTTTGGGCCAACGCGCTGAACAATCCGAACTTTGCCAGGCAATCGGCGAGCCCGTAAATGCCTCCCATCCAGATGAAGGCGTCCCATGCGGGTTTTTCGGAGATGATATCGTCCCACGTGAGCACGCTGGTAAGGAGCATGACGCACACGGCCACCATGGCCACGACGGTGGCGTCCAGACCGGTGAACTGGGATGTGGCCCAACCCAGGATCGCGGCGATGAACACTCCGGTCAGGACCTTCTCCTGAATCTTCATGGGGCCCATTTTTGCCAGAGCTGCGATGGCGGCAGGTCTGGCCTCCGGAGTCTTCGTCATCTCAGGGGGATAGTACTTATAGATGAAATAGGGGATGACAATTGAGGCGACAATGCCCGGAACAATAGCCGCCATGGCCCAAAGCCCCCAGGTGAGCGTGACCCCCACTACCTTCGCAGCGAACGTCACCATCAACACATTGCCCGCCATTGCGGTGAGGGTGATGGGACAGGCGATATTGTCGCCGTGATAGACGACTTGAATCAGGAAGGCTCCAATTTTCCGCGCGGTTGGTCCGGGCCGGGAATCGAACACCTCCGCCAGACTTCGCACGATGGGAAAAAATATCCCGCCTGCCCTAGCTGTGTTCGATGGGATGGCGGGGCTGACCAGCAGGTTGGTGAACACCAGGGTATAGCCCAGCTTGAGTGAACTGTCGCCAAATCTTTTCATCAAAAGGTAGGCGATGCGCTGGCCGAGGCCCGACTTTACGAACCCACGGGAAAACATGAAGGCCGAAACGATCAACCACACGACCCCACTGCTGAACCCGCCCATTGCTTCCGATGGTTTAAGTACTCTGCTCAGCATCGAAACGGTAAGGCCCATGAAGGTGAGAACGCCAATGGAAAAGGGCTGGAGGATAAACCCGAGGATGGTCGCCACGAATATTGCGAGAAGATGCCAAGCCTGTACCTTCACTCCCTGGGGCACCGGCAGAAACCAAATGACCGCCCCAGTCAGGATGCATATCCCTAACTTCACCCACTTGTTCTTCATGAAGTCTATTCTCCGTGGTTTAGCCTATTCTCTCCACAATCGCCTTGGTGAAGTCGGTAGTGGACGCCGTGCCTCCCAGGTCGCGGGTTCGGACGCCATCCGCAAGGGTCTTCAAGATGGCTTGTTCAGCGATCCTGGCCATTTTTCCAAGGGACTCGTCGTTGTGCTTGCCGCTCATCCACTCCAGCAGCATGACGCCGGAAAGCAGCATTCCCACGGGGTTGGAGATGTTCTTGCCCGCGATATCCGGCGCCGAGCCGTGGGCGGCCTGGGCCATTGCCTGACTGTTGTTCGTGTTGATGGAAGGCGAAAGCCCCAGGCTGCCGGTAAGTTCGCCGGTCAGATCGGAGAGGATGTCTCCAAACATGTTGGTGGTCACGATGACGTCGAAGTCCTTGGCCCGCCGCACCAGATGCGCGGTCATGGCGTCGATGTGGTAATCGTCCACCTGCACATCGGGGAATTGTCTCCCGATCTCCCGGCAGGTGTCCCTGAAGAGGCCATATCCCATCTTAATGACATTGGCCTTGTGAACGATGGTCACCTTCTTGCGGCGTTTCATGGCCAGGGTGAATCCTTCCAGAGCGATGCGTTCCGCGGCGCGCCGGGTGAACAAGCCGGAGACGATGCACATGTCCGGGGTCGGCATGAATTCCCCAAGCCCCTTGTACATGTTGCGATCTGGGTAGAACCCTTCGGTGTTCTCGCGCATGATCACCAAGTCAACGTCTTCCCCAACCAGACTTTTGCATCCGGGGATGAAACGCGCCGGTCTCACATTGGAGAACAGGTCGAAACAATGCCTCAATTCACCACTGGGGTTGAGCTTGGCCAGATGGTTCGGCGGATAAGCTGCGGAATCGTGAGGGCCCATCAACCAACCATCACACGTCTTCAATTCAGCCTTGGTGAACTCAGGAACTGGAGCGTCGTACTTGGTAATACCTTCCCAACCCATCGGGAGAGGGATGTATTCCAGCTTCGAGCCGCCCACCCGGGCGGCGGCCGCGGTAATCACGTCTACCGTGGACTTGACGATTTCAGGCCCGATGCCGTCACCATTCAGGACTCCGAGTTTGTACTGGTGCATTTTCTCCCCTTCCGTACTGAGATGGAACAAAGATTGTAAAGATAATCCCCTGGTTCGGCGGTCGCCCAAGGAGGGGTTGAGGAATTGATCGAATTATTAAGATTGCATTCTATAATTACAAAATACACTCACCGAAGGCGTAGTCAAGTGAATTCTTGAGAAAATGATAATTCTGGTCCGAAGGGAGACTCAGGGCCCCTCACACTCCTTCAAATGCCTGCTTCGCGTCCGTCGCCGAGTGCCCTTTGGAGTCAAGTGCCGGAAAGTTCTGCGTAAGCGTAGGGGCATGTGCGATGGTACGATTTACCAGGCAGAACGAGGCCAATGTTGGCCTATGCGGGCATCCGTTGGGCGGGTGGCTGAGGGGTTTTATCCATGAAAGCGGAATCCACCAATATCTTAATCGAGCAGACCGCGCTGAAAATCGTAGAGATTGTCCGGAACCGTACGCTGCAGGAGGGCGAGCACTTAACCGAGGAATCGTTTGCAGCCGAGCTGGGGCTCTCGCGTTCGCCGGTCCGCAAGGCGTTCGCGCTGTTGGATGAATATAAGATCGTGACCAAGGAGCCCAATCGCGGTTACTTTCTTACTCTTGATGCTAGCAAGATAGATATCACCCGCTTGCCCTCCAGTGCAGACCCCATGGAGGATCTTTACTTGAAGTTGGCGGATGACCTGCTCAGCCGGAAGATTCCCGAGGAGTTCTTCGAGGCATCCTTGATTCGCGAATATGGCATTAGTCGCGGGCAGTTGCTTAAGATGCTTGGCCGCATGGCAAGCGAAGGTCTCATCGTAAGAAAGACTGCGCAGGGTTGGAAGGTCAACCCGTTTCTTAACGATGCGGACGCACATAGCCAAAGCTACCGCTTCCGCATGGCGATTGAGCCGGCTGCCCTCCTGGAACCCACTTACCGGATAGACAAAGCTGCGTTTCAACGTGCTCGGAAAATACAGATGCAGATGATCAACGGCGGAGCTCTCAAAATGTCACGGTCAAAGCTCTTTCAAGTGGGAGCTGAGTTCCATGAGATGCTGGTCCGTTGCTCGGGCAATCGTCATTTTCTGGATGCGATCCAGCATCAGAATCAGCTACGCAGGCTGCTGGAATACCGTTCCAAGAGCGATCGAACGCTTTTTGTCGAACAATGCCGCGAACATCTGAAGTTGCTGGATTTGATCGAGGCGGAAGAGCGGGAAGCAGCGGCAAGTTATCTCCGTGAACATCTCGATAACGTCAAACTCAGGAAGACGGTCGTTCAGGCCTGTCGGGAATGAATCGATTAAGATATGTGGGTAGACCATAAACGAATCGAGCCTACCTATGAATACTGCGCTGATCATTGTGGATATGCAGAACGATTTTGTGGAGGGCGGGGCCTTGGCTGTAGAGGGTGGCCGGGCGTTGGTTCCCGTTATTAATCGAATTGCCGGTGAACTCGGCCAAACCGCGCTGCTAGTGACATCGCAGGACTGGCATCCAGTTAAGACGGGCCATTTCGACAACTGGCCCGTTCACTGCGTGGCAAACTCCAAAGGCGCCGAATTGGTGGAGGGCTTGAAACTACCCGAGAGCACGATCCATGTCATCAAAGGCACGTCGGAATTAGACGACGGGTACTCGGCCTTTGAGGGTTGCGAACACAACGAGGGTGGAGAAGCCCTCGATAGAATCTTGCGCGAACATGATATTCACGCCCTCTTTATCTGTGGGATTGCAACCGACTATTGCGTGAAGGCGACGGCTTTGGATGCGGTGAAATTCAAATATCGCACAACTCTTATCACGAACGCCTGCGTGGGCGTGAGCCAAGCCACGACCGAAGCTGCGCTGCAGGATATGGCCGCGGCAAAGGTTGCGATGATACGGCTATAAGGCGGCATTGCCGCCGTTCCGCTGTTTCCAGGCAATTTCATTCTGGCATATATTCTGTGACAAAATGATCCAGTACAGATGAATTTCATCGAGCGAAGCACTCCCACCTATACCCATGGTGTGTCGCCCAGGAGCGATTTATGGCTATCCTTTTTGAATCTACCGTGATCAATGGCATGAGCTTGGCGAATCGAACTGTTCGATCCGCGACGTGGGAGGGAATGGCAACCGCGGAGGGAACTTGTACCAGACAACTTACAGACCTAATGCTAGAGCTTGCCGAGGGGGGCGTTGGCCTGATTATCACAGGGCACGGTTATGTGAGCAGGGAAGGACAGGCTAGCCCGTGGCAGTTGGGAATCCATGAAGACTCCGCCGTGCGGGGACTGACGGAAATGGTTGAAGCGGTTCATCTCCGTGGCGGCAAGATCGCCATGCAGATCGCTCATGGCGGGGCTCACGCTGCTGCCGCCGCTCTCGCCGGTCTGCAGAGCATAGGGCCGTCTGTGGTTTATGAGAAAGGTAAAGAGATCTGCCGGGAGATGAGTAAGGCTGATATTGTCCGTATCGTGCGCGCTTTTGGCGATGCCGCGGCAAGGGCGAAGCGCAGCGGCTTCGACGCGGTCGAAATCCACGCAGCCCATGGTTACTTGCTGAGTCAGTTTCTGTCGCCGTTGGTCAATCAACGTACGGATGATTATGGCGGTTCACTGGAGAACCGGGGACGCATAATTCTGGAGGTGTTGCGCAATGTACGGGATGAGGTCGGCGCTAGCTATCCAGTTTTGATCAAGCTAAACTCCGAGGATTTTGCCGAGGGTGGCTTCTCAGCCGAAGACATGCTGGAGCTGTCGGCGATGTTGGAGAAAGCGGGTATTGACGCGATTGAACTAAGTGGAGGCACGGCCAGCGAGGCAAGCAAGTTTAATGCGATTCGCTTCGGCGCCATCTCGAAAGAAAATGAAGTGTATTACTGGGACACCGCACGACGGTTCAAACAGCGGATACATGTGCCGCTTATGCTCGTGGGTGGCATCCGCTCCCTCGATGTGGCTGAGCGAGTCGTGGCGGAAGGGGCGGCGGATTATGTCGCTCTGTCCCGCCCGCTGATTTGCGAACCTGACCTGGTTAACCGCTGGAAGAATGGAGACACGACGAAATCGGCTTGTGTTTCAGACAACAGGTGCTTCATCCCGGCCAGAGCCGGAGAGGGGTTGCGCTGCGTTGCGGCATTCAAGAGCGCGAAGGCAAGCCGGTGAAGAACTTCACCGCTCGACACTAGCCTCGATATAGCCGTGGGGCTCATCGACGGGAACAAAAATGTGGTTGGGATTATCCAGGCCAAAGGGACTCAGGTCCGCCAGCAGGTGATGCAGATTGGGCATGGTGAGCTTGATGCGTGAAATCTCCGGCGCGGCGGCAAGCGCGGCTTTGCCCATGTCGAACAGCGTGTGCTGCACGCTCATGCTGTCGTGCGCGGCGAACTCCTTCAGCATTGCGTCGATGATTCGCGTTCGTACCCGCGCATAATCCGGTGAGTCTGCTGCGTACTCCCATTCCACGGTTGCGCGAGTGCCGAAGATGCGGTCCGTAGCCGGTTTAAGCGTGGTCAGTTTGTCCTGGACATAGCCGGTGAAGGCCGACTTGGCGGTCTTCAGAATAACCAGCCCATCCACTCCGGGCGAAATAGACCACGAGCCGCCCCTCTCGCGCTCGGCTTGGACCGTGCTCAACTCCGAGCCTCGGAGCCTGAAGGTGGTTGCTTCCGGTTTGCCGTCAATCATCATTGGCTCCCAAGCCTTCTCTTCGATCTTTACGTTGACGGTTGTTATCTGTGGATTGTTATTAAGCAGATAGTCGCCCACTTCAATAGCAAATTCCTCGATGGTTTTTGCCCTGGAGTTGCGCGCAACGAAATAAACCGTGTTCTTCATCGTGTCCGTGGGCAGGACCTTGCTGTTGTCAGCTTCGGTGAAACTGGAATCGAAGTCTCCTTCCAGCAGCAGATGCACGGTCCACTCGCTGAACTCGTGGCGATCTCCGTGGCGCGTGATTCGCGAAAGGCGTACGCGCGATTTTCCGTAGCGATTTTCACTCAGCCTTGCCATGGTGTCAGCTTCCTCGATAGGTTGTGTAACTGTTGTCGCTCAACAGGAGCGGAAGGTGGTAGCGTGCCTCGCCGCCGCAGATGAAAGTGACCGATATCTCCGGAAAAATTCCTGATCGGCCATTGCGGATCAGATATGTGCCGGTATCAAAGGTGAGGCGATAAAACCCCGGAGCCACATTCTGCGCGAGGTCGTGACAGCGTCCATCCGGATCGGTCGCACTCTCGCCAACGGTGGACCATTGATTGCCTTCCCGCTTTTGCAGCCGCACTGCGACTCCAGCAGCAGGCTTGCCCAGCACCGCGTCCAGTACGTGTGTCGTGATCTCGCTCATTTGTGGAGCCACTTTCTCAGACGTATCTGCATGATTTGCCGCTGTTGCCCGGCGGCTTCGCGTAACTCGGTCGCCGGATCGTTAGCAAGGCGGCGATTGAGGATCGAGAGCATCTCTTCGGTGCTCTTGCCAGTTGCGCAAACAATATAAGTGAAGCCGAAGCGCTCCTCGTAGAGCGCATTGCCGACAGCTAACTTGGCGAGTACGCAGATCGCCGCGCTACTGGCAGACGACTGTTCCTCTTGCGACCAATCGTTTGACTGTGCCGAAGCGTGTGTGGCCGTGCGTTCTCCAATGCGTGGATGGCAGGCGAAGGCTTCGCGCCAGTCAGTCTCTTCCATAGTGCTCCAGATACGATCGGCTGCCGCACTCAACTCTGCAATGTCTGCAATAGGACGCGATGCGACCATGGCTTCGGCCCATCGCCGCGCGCCACAGCAGGCAATCATCGCCGCCAACGCCGTGTCCGCGTCTGCCTCGTTCCAAGCTGCGAGCGTGGAATTCACTGGTGCGAGTCCTCCGAACGGAGTTCAATTGGAGCGCACGCAATCTGCTTGCAAACACGGTCATTCATACGGCAAGCCGAGCCAGGGTTCGGGCTAGCACCTCGACGCCTCCGGCTATCCACTCTGGTGAAGCGTACTCGTCGGGACGGTGGCTCACTCCACCACGACACGGAATAAATAACATGGCCACCGGCGCGATGCGCGCGACAAAAAGCGAATCGTGGTAAGCGCGACTCACCATCTTCATGCAGGTCTTGCCTGCTTCCGCCGCAGACGCTTCCATTGCCGCGAGTATCGATGGATCGCAGGTGGCAGGGGGATCAGCATTGACCAATTGCGTCGTGATGACGACACCGCGCCGATCCGCGACATCTGTACACGCAGCGAACAGGGCATTGAGCACGCGGTCGCGGCGTGCGCCGTCGATGTCGCGAACATCCGTCTCCAACCGCACCCGCGAGGGAATGCTGTTGACCGCGCCGGGAAAGACCTCACAAACGCCCACCGTAGCCACGGTATCGATGGCCCCACTGGATTTTGCCGCCGTTTCCAAGGCCAGAATCAGCTCCGCCGCAGCGGCAAGAGCGTCCTTACGACCGGGCATCAAACGTGCTCCGGCGTGGCCGCCTTCGCCCTCAACCTGTATTCGCAGGCTGGCGGGTGCGGCAATGTGAGTAACCAGGCCGAGGTCGAATCCTTGCTGCTCCAGCAGCGGTCCTTGCTCGATATGCAACTCGACAAACTGGTGGAAGCGTCCGGTAGCCAGCGCGACGGCTTCGAGCGGGCCGGAGAATCCAGCCTGACCGCGTAGTTCGTCCAGGCTGCGGCCCTGCTTGTCGAGCAAGGAGAGCGCCGCGGTCGGGGTGAGAGCATGGCCCATCATGCGGCTGCCCAGGCAGCCGATGCCGAAACGGGTCGGCTCCTCGGCAGTGAAGATCACTAGTTCGATTGATCGCCGGGGATGGAAGCCTGCGCGCTGCAAGGCTCGAATCGCTTCAAGGCCACCAAGTACGCCCACGGTTCCGTCATAGGAACCTGCGTTGGGAATTGCATCGATGTGCGAACCGGTACCAACCGGCGCGAGTTTCGCGTCGTCTCCTTGCCAACGGGCAACGGTATTGCCAATTGCGTCTTCGCGCACATTGAGCGATGCCGCAGCGCAAAGGCTCTTTACGTAGGCCCGGGCGCGCAGGTCCGCCTCGCAGAATACAACGCGTGTCACGACCGGAGGCTCAGCTTCGGAGATTGACGCAAGCTTCTCCAACTCGGTGCAAAGAAGGGCTGTGTCGATTTTGAGTTCGATGGCCATGAACGGAATTACCCTCCGAATGGATGCCTGCGCCAATCTTTGTAGATGAGGTATTTTGCAGGACTCTTACCAAGCGCGCCAAACCATTGCGGGCAGTAGGGCCCCATCCAGATGAAATCGCCCGCCTCAACCGGGTACCACGCATCACCAAGTCTATAGATGCCGCCACCCTCAAGCATCAGCAGGCCGTGCTCCATCACGTGAATCTCCACCATGCTTAGCGCCGCGCCGGGATCGTAGGTCATGGTATTCACGGCAAAATCGTAGGCGGGGGTGTCTGGCATCAGCGAGCGCACTCGTAGCGCTTCATCGCCTCCGAGCAAGACGGTGCTCATGGCCTCTTCGGCGCCCACAAAAATCTCCGGCGGTGCTGCGCCCGCTTGTGGCTCATAAGGCTTTTCGATGATTGCCGCACGCGAGCTAACCTGCGCCTGTACTTTGTAAGGCTCTCCCTGAGGGAGATAGGCGAATCCGCCGGGTGACAAAATGTGCTCGGCCCCATCGACCGTCAGTTCTAATTTTCCTGCCAGTACATAGATAAAACGCTGTACGGGCGAGGGCCCCAGCATTCCGCCCGCGTCAAACTCAGCGGTCATCTGCGTGAAGCGGGCGCCCAGTTGCGGTGCTACGTGAATCACGAATTCCACGCCCGTAACGCCGGGTAATGTTGTGCGGACGAAAGTGTCCGGCGTATGCAGCAGGTGGTCTGCCTTCAGACTGCTTCGCGTCGCTCCCAGATGGTGCAATCGTGACCTCGTTCGAGAATCTTATCCAAGATCTTTATCTTTGGCTATGCGCAGCAGAAACTCGCGGCCTACCTGCAATGCAGCCTCAACATCTTGTTCCAGCACGGTCTCGTCAGGATGATGGCTAATGCCTCCCGGGCTGCATAGAAAGAGCATTGCCGCCGGAACGCGAGAGGCCATTACCATGGCATCGTGACCGGCGCCGCTAGACATAGTGGTTAGATGCAGTCCGGCAGCTTCGGTCGCTTCAGTGAGCAGCGAAGTAAGACGTTTGTCCATCGGAACGGCTGGCTGATCCATCTGGATTACGTATTCGAAAACAATCCCGCGCCGGCTGGCGATTGCCTCTGCTTCGGCGAGCAGTTTCTTTAGGGCCGAAGTGCGAACGCCGTCCCTGGCATGGCGCACGTCCAGGCTCAGTCTCGCGACACCCGGAACCACGTTGCCGGCATTCGGCTCCACGCTGATTCTGCCCACGGTAGCCACCAATCCATCGGTGTGCTGCGCCAGCGCTTCCACGGCCATGATCCATTCCGCTGCTGCAGCCAAGGCGTCCCGGCGCAAGTGCATTGGGGTTGTCCCAGCGTGGTTGGCTTGGCCGCTGAATGACAGATTGAGCCGGGTCTGGCCCGCAATTGCGGAGACCGCTGCGACACTCAGATTCTCCTCCTCCAGCACAGGGCCCTGCTCAATGTGGAGTTCGACATAGCCCAGTACATCGTCGTCGAGTGCGGCCTCGCCGATTTTTGCCGGGTCTAAGCCGAAAGATCTGATGGCATCGTCCATGCGCACGCCATCGGCATCTTCGCGGGCAAGTAGGTTCACGTCAAAGCATCCGGCCACGGCGCGGCTGCCCAGGAAAGGCACGCCATAGCGCACGCCCTCTTCATCGGAAAAGGCGATCACTTCTATGGCTAGCGGCAACTGGAGATCCTGCGCAAGCCCCACCCATTCCAGCGCCAGCGTCACGCCCAACACGCCATCGAACGCGCCGGCATCGGGCACGGTGTCAATGTGGGAGCCCATCACGAGCCGCTTGCCTCGCGACTGCACGGGCTGCCACAGGCCTCGCAGATTGCCGGCCGCGTCTACTCTCGTGGACATGCCGAGGGCCTCCATGCGGCGGCGCAAATGAGCATGAACATCCCGCATCGGCGGTGTAAGAAAGCGGCGCGTGGTGCGTCCCGGCGCCTCGCTCATGGCGGCAATGCGCCTGCATTCGGTGATTGCCCGCGCAGCACGTTCTCTCATCGCAGCACCAACTCGATGCCGCGTGGGGAAGTCCCGAAGCCGTCCGCGCCGAAGACCCGCTCGCCGCGCAGGAAGGTTTCCAGCACCCGGCCTTGCAACTTCGCGCCCAGGTAAGGCGAGAGCTTGTGGCGAAAGTGCAGACGCTCGGGCGAAACCGTCCAGACGGCATCTGGATCGAAGACGACGATATCTGCGTCAGCCCCGGTGGCGAGAACTCCTTTTTTCCCGGCCAAGCCAGCTAACCGCGCAGGCGCCGCGGCCAACCATGTGCCTAACCGTTCCAGCCCAAGACCGCGCCGGGTCATCGCCGTCCATAGCACCGGTAGCGCCAGTCCCAGGCTTGAAACGCCGCCCCAAGCGAGATCGAACCGGCCTTCATCGCGATGCTTCATCGCCGCCGGACATGGCGAATGATCGGTAACCACCATGTCGATCACACCGGTCTCCAGCCCGGTCCATAATGCCTCTCGATTCGCTGCCCCGCGAATCGGTGGAGAGCACTTGAACTCCGTTGCGCCATCGGGGATTTCCTCGCCGGCAAACCAAAGATAATGAGTGCAGGTCTCAACCGTGATTGGCACTCCACGCGCACGCGCCTCAGCAAGCAGAGGCAGAGCCTCGGCGCTGGCCAGATGCACGACGTGAATCGGCGTCTCAAATTCCTTGACGAGGCGGATCAGCAATGCAATCGCATCGACTTCCGCTGCGTCTGGCCTCGAAGCCAGATAGGTGGAATACTTTCGCCAATCCGCGCCGGCAGCTTTCAGCCCTTTGGTAGCGGCCTCCACCGGTCCGGAAAGTTCGGCGTGGGCCAGCAGCGGCAATCCCCTGCCGCGTAAGCGGGCAAGTGCCTTTCGTAATTCATCCTCTACCACCCAGGCGAAGCCGTCGATCCCGGAATGAATCATGAAGCACTTGAAGCCGGAAACTCCCGCTGCGGCCAGCGGCAACAGAGCCTCTGAATTGCCGCGCACCACTCCACCCCAGCCTGCCCAATCGACCCAACACTTACCCTTGGCCTCGTCGCGCTTGGCCTTCAGCCCATCCACGCTGGTGGTCTCGGGTATGCAGTTCAGCGGCATATCCACCAGCGTGGTCACTCCGCCTGAGGCCGCAGCCTGAGTAGCCGTCGAAAATCCCTCCCACTCCGTGCGGCCCGGCGCGTTGATGTGGACATGCGGGTCTACCAGGCCTGGGAGCAAAACGGCGTCACCGAAGTCGCGCAGCCTCGCGCCCGGAGGAAGATCATTCCAGCCCTTCACGTCGGCAATGCAGCCTTGTTCAATCGCCAGGGTCGCCGGAGCAAGTCCCTCCGGGGTAAGAACGCGGGTCGATCGAAATGCCTCGGCCATAGTGTCTCCACTTTCGCCCCACGGGCAGGGGTAGAACAAGCTTACGATGCCAGGTCAAGCAAACTGAAATTTCTTTGGAGTGCTATCGCGCTGGTATGCTGATAGGCAAAAGCGAGGTGCAGGGAATTGAACGATCCGCGCGACGTTGAGAAGAGAAGTTCGGAGAAAAACCCGAAGATATTCCTGATTCACGCGACACCGTTGGCGATGCCCGCCATCAAGACCAGCTTCGATACCTTGTGGCCCGAGGCGAAAATCTCCAACCTGCTGGACGATTCGTTGTCCGGCGATCTTCAGGAGCAAGGCTCGATAACGCCATCCATTGTCGAGCGATTCAAGTCCCTGGCGGAGTACGCGTATCACTCGGGTGGCCGCGGCATCGTCTTCACCTGTTCTTCGTTTGGGTCCGCGATTGACGCCTGCAAGAGGATCGTCCCCATTCCCGTTCTAAAGCCGAACGAAGCGATGATCGAGGAGGCGCTCCAATACGGCGACAAAATTGCACTCATGGCGACATTCGAACCGGCCATCAAGTCCATCAGCGATGAGTTCGATGAGTTCGCCCAAGCTCTTGGACGCAAAGTGGAAATTCTGCCGATCGTCATTCCGAAAGCCCTCGAAGCTTTGCGCAAGGGCGACATCGCGGGACACGATGAATTCGTTGCAGAAGAAGCGAAGGGCGCAAAGTCGTGCGACGTGATCTGCTTTGCTCAATTTTCCATGACGAGTGCCGCGAAGCGCTGCGCGGAAGCAAGCGGTCGCCCCGTGCTAACCACGCCGGACAGCGCCGTCGCAAAACTTAAAGGACTGGTACAGAAAATATGATGGGCCCAATATTAGGATGCATTGCAGACGATTTCACCGGCGCGACGGACCTTGCAGGGATGCTGGTGAACTACGGTATGAGGACCGTGCAGTTCATTGGAGTGCCGCAGTCGGCTGCTCCGCCCGATGTGGATGCCATCGTAGTTGCGCTGAAGTCGCGCAGCACGCCTGCCGGTGAAGCAGTCAACGAGTCCCTGGCCGCGCTGCGGTGGCTGCAAGCGGCGGGATGCAGGCAATTCTATTTCAAGTACTGTTCGACATTCGATTCCACGCCGCGTGGCAACATCGGGCCGGTTGCGGAAGCGCTGATGGATGCATTGGGAACGGACTTTACCGTTGCGTGTCCCGCGCTTCCGGCGAACAAGCGCACCATCTACCAGGGATACTTGTTTGTTGGCAACGTGCCGCTGAACGAGAGTGGCATGAGGAATCATCCGCTCACGCCCATGACCGACGCCAACCTGCAGCGCGTGCTGCAGGCGCAGGTAAAACGCAAGGTTGCGGTTGTCGAATACGCGGTGGTGTCAAAGGGCGCGGAGGCCATTCGCGAGGAGTTCGCCCGTTTGCGCCGCGAAGGTTGCGGATTTGCGGTTGTCGATATTCTTTTTGATCGCGACTTGGAAGAGCTTGGGACCGCCTGCGCCGATCTCCCACTGGTTACGGCGGGCTCCGGTTTGGGGATTGGGCTACCGGAAAACTTCCGGCGCCAGGGATTGCTAAACCGGAATGTGGTTGCAGACGCCCTCCCCACCAGCGGAGGCTTTCGCGCGGTGATTGCGGGCAGTTGTTCAATTGCCACCCAGGGACAAGTCGCATTGATGCGCGAGCAGTACCCTTCGTTCCGCGTCGATCCGGCGCAGTTAGGCGAGGGCTCGGAGACCGTTGAGGGCGCGTTGAGGTGGGCAAGCGAATATATCCGTAAGGTACCTGTGCTGATCTACGCCACGGATTCGCCGGAGAACGTGAAGCGGACGCAGCAAAAGTTTGGAGCTGGCAAAGCGGGAGAGCTAGTCGAGCGGACTCTCGCGGCCATTGCGGCTGGGTTGGTGAAGATGGGGGTAGGCCAGTTGATTGTTGCAGGCGGCGAAACCTCCGGCGCCGTAGTGAAAGCATTAGACGTTCAGGGGCTCCGCATTGGCCGCGAGATTGATCCCGGCGTTCCCTGGACCACAGTCCTGAACGAGGACGGCGATAAGCCGCCACTCGCATTGGCACTGAAGTCTGGCAACTTTGGCACACCGGACTTCTTCCTGAAGGCATGGAGTTATTTGCAATGACGACGACCTATATTCGTAGTGGCGAAGCGCGATTGCGCGATGAGATTGTTGAGTTTGGACGCTCAATTTTCGAGCGCGGTCTGACCGCGGGCAGTAGTGGCAACATTAGTGTGAGGCTTGTGGACGGCTGGTTGCTTACGCCGACGAACGCCTGCCTCGGAAGACTTGATCCGGCGCGCATCTCCAAGCTCGATTGGTCCGGCAAATTACTGAGCGGCGATCCCCCATCCAAGGAGGCGTTTCTACATCGCTCGATGTATGAAGAGCGGACGGGAGCCGGGGCCATTGTGCATCTGCATTCGACGCATTCCGCGGCGATTTCATGCATGAGCGGCTTGAACGAGGAAGATTGTATTCCTCCGCTTACTGCCTACTACGTAATGAAGATCGGACGCTTGCCGCTGATTCCGTACTTTCGTCCCGGAGACCACGAGTTGGGAACGGCGATCCGCGGGCTTGCACGAAAGCACGCCGCAGTGCTGTTGGCAAACCACGGCCCGGTGGTGTCGGGCAAATCGCTGGAGGCCGCGGTCTATGCCACCGAAGAGTTGGAAGAAACCGCCAAGCTGTTTCTGCTGTTACGCGACGCTCGGGTTCGCGCCCTGAACGCCGAGCAGATTGCAGAACTGAAGTCAGTTTTCAACCTTGATTTGTAGGGTATTCTCGCATTGGAAATATCCTCGCGCGAATACCCTCTGGAGACGCTAACCATGGATGTACTTGTTCTGCCAGGTGATGGCATTGGTCCGGAAATCACCTCGGCCACGATGACAATCCTTAATGCCGTCAACGCCAAATACTCATTGGGTCTCAACTTTCATGCCGAAGAAATCGGATTTGTTTCTCTTCAGAAGCTGGGCACTACGATAACTCCGCATGTAATCGATCATGCACGTAAAGCCGATGGCGTACTACTGGGCCCAGTTTCGCATAACGATTATCCGCCGCGCGACAAGGGCGGCCTGAATCCCTCGGGCGAGTTACGTATCGGGTTAGATCTGTACGCAAATATTCGCCCTGCCCGTTCGCGCTTCGGTATGGGCTTTGCAGGCAAAGACGTGGACCTGATTGTTGTCCGCGAGAATACCGAGGGCTTCTATGCGGATCGCAATATGTATGTTGGGAGCGGTGAGTTCATGCCGACGGAAGACATAGCGCTTGCGGTTCGCAAGATCACTGTCAAAGGTTGCCGTCGAATTGCCAAGGCTGCTTTTGAGATTGCATCCAAGCGTCCGCGGAAAAAGGTCACGGCTGTTCACAAAGCAAATGTCATGAGGGTTTCTGACGGCCTGTTTTTGCGGGAAGTCCGCAAAGTAGCGCAGGAATATCCAGATGTGAAGCTCGACGAGATGATTGTCGACGCCACGGCGGCAATGCTGGTGCGCGATCCGGCGCGCTTTGACGTGATCGTCACAACCAACATGTTCGGAGACATTCTTTCTGATGAAGCGACGGAAATCTCCGGAAGCCTTGGACTTGGCGGTAGCTTGAATGCGGGCGACCACATTGCGTTGGGCCAGGCACAGCATGGCTCCGCTCCGGACATCGCGGGCAAGGGAATTGCCAATCCGGTTTCGCTGATACTTTCAGCCAGTATGCTGCTTGACTGGATGGCCACGGAACACAAGAAGCCCGAACTGAGTGAGGCAGCCACCTGTATTTCCGATGCGGTTGAGCTTGCGCTCGCAACACCAACGACGCGCACCCGCGATCTGGGTGGGCCTCTCGGAACGAACGCCTTTGTCGATGTTGTGCTGGCTGCCGTTCGGCGGTGAAAGAGCAAGGAGTCGAGTTTATGCCCTCTTCAGGATTTGAGGTTCCGCAAGGTGCGGTCGATTGTCACCATCACATCTTCGATTCGCGTTTTCCATATTCACCGACCCGGCGATATACGCCGCCTTCAGCCACTGTTGCCGATCTGCAGGCGTTTCATGCAAAGATCGGGATTTCACGTACGGTGATCGTTCAAGCCAGCGTCTTTGGGACCGATAACCGCTGCATGATGGACGCGCTTAAACAGCTTGGCGAAAATGCCCGCGGGGTTGCTGTCATTGACCGCACGTTCTCGGCTTCGCAGCTCGACGATCTTTCCGCCGGGGGCGTGCGAGGCGTTCGCATCAATCTTGAGACTGGCAAAGACCGCGATTTGAACTATGCGGCAAGGCGGTTCGACGAAACCGTGCAGCAGATCGCCGGGCGCGACTGGTTTATCCAGGTTTTTGCGGTAATGCCGATCATCGAGGGACTTGCTGCGCGCATTATGGACCAACCTCATGAAATCATCATCGATCACTTCGGTTTGCTAAAGGCGGCGGACGGAGTGGCGCAGGAGGGGTTGGCATGCCTTCTCTCGCTGATGGAGGCTAAGAAAGTGTACGCAAAGCTTTCGGGAGCCTACATGATTTCAAAGCTCAAGGACTATTCAGACATTACTCCGCTCGCCAGAAAATTGATCGAGACTGCGCCCGACCGCGTGATCTGGGGCAGCAACTGGCCGCACACTTCAGGAGCTAACCGTCCGGCGAATAGTCTGCCGACCGATATTGAACCGTTCCGGCACGAAGACGATGCTTACATCCTCGGGCTCGTCAAAGACTGGGCACCCGATGTGACGTTGCGGCGGAAACTTCTGGTCGATAATCCAAGCAGGCTGTTCGGATTTGGCAAGTAGAGCGATTTCGTTGCTTCCCATGTTTGCGTCCAACAGCAGGACGCAGACATGGGAAGCGTATCTCCTCTTATTTTTCAACGCTTGAAAACCGCAAAGAGTCAGCTTACCGTCGCCTTGGCTGAGAGGCTGCCCGCAAGCACGGGAATACACTCCCCGGCGTAGGGAATACACAGAATCTTGGGATGCTGGTAGTTGCCCAGCGCCTCAGCGGCTGCGTCTTGAAGCGAGACGAAACCCGTCATGAACATCTCTGAGAGTTCCCCGGGATCGATCTCCGAGGTCACCACCAGGACGCGGCACTTCTTGCAAGCGCGGGCGAACATGTAGGCCTTCGAGGTGTGGCCCTCGCCACTGAACCCCTCCTTGTAGAAGTTGCGAATGACCGTTTCCACCGAGTCCGCGGTCTTCAGTACAGCTCCGAACTTGCCAATGCCTTTTCTGCACTCTGCGATCAAGACGATGGTGCCACCGGGATTTATGATCTGTTCGGCAACCGATACTGCTTTTTGCGCCTGGTGCAGGTCGATATCCTTGGGGTAGCCGCCTGGACTGACGAAGACCACGTCATAGCCGGAATCAAATTTTCGGACCCACGATTTCTCGCAGATATCAACGCCGCGTGCGTGCGCCTCTTCGAGATCTCCAGCCACGGCCTCCACTACTTCTCCGCGATAGTTCTTGACTACGTTCACGATGAAATCAACACCGACGAGGCGAGCGGCGGCAATCGCTTCTTTATGAAACGGGTTATCCCGGATGATCCCCATAGCCGGACCTTCCGGACGAATCGGAAAAGAGTGATGGGTGGAGATGGTTTTAATTCCGGATATGCCTGGAACCACGGATTTTCTGCCCCCGCTGAACCCGGCGGATTGGTGCGGAGTAATTAAGCCCGTCGCAATCTTAAGTTCTGCCTTTACATATTCACTGTTCACGTAAACAGGCAAATGCCCGCTGGTCTCGCCGACGAACGTGACGGAACTCTCGTCGTAACAGTTATGCGAGATGACGTTAAGCTTCGAGCGCCAGCAGCCGGTGATCTTCTGCAACTCATCTGGCGTTGGCATTTCGTGGTTGCCGACGGCTACTATAACAGTGACGTTGGCGGCATCGATGCCACCCTCGGTCAATTCCTCCATAATTACCGTCAACATGCTTTCCGTGGGCGCAGGCCGGGTAATGTCGTTGACGACGATTGCAGCCGAGCGTTTTCCCCGTGCGAGTGTTGCCAGCCGCTCGGAGCGAATCGGTTTAGCCATCGCCTGACGGATGGCTGCCACCTCGTCCGGCGCGCCGGGAGCGAGCGCAGGCATTAGCACGTCGGCTTCCTGGGTTATTTCGAGTTGAAGAAACTTTTCGCCGTAGGGAAATTTGATGAGTTGCACAGCTTTATCTCCATTGCTTGGGTTTGCGGCATGTTAATTTGTCAATTACGGCGGTGTTGTATCTCCACCGCGCATAGCTGCTTATCTGCCCCCACTACTCCTTCTTGATTACGAGCTTTAGTGAAAAACTAAGCGCGGTCGCAACAAAGAGGAAGCCCGACATAGCGAGCAATCCGGCATTGAAGGAGCCGGTCGAATCCTTCAAGAAACCCATGATCGAGGGGCCGACAAATCCACCCATGGTGCCGACCGAATTGATCAAAGCGAGACCGCCAGCGGCGCCAATGCCCGAGAGGAAGCGTGTCGGAATTGTCCAAAGTATGGCGCGAGCTGTGTTGGTGCCGACCACGGCAGCGGTTAGGCCGATGAGCGAAATGACGAACGAGTGTGTCCAGATTGCAAGCACTAACCCGACGGCGGAGAGTAAGCAGGTTAACGCTAGATTGAAGATCTTTCGTCCGCTTCGATCAACGACGCCGGCCCACAATACCATGATGATGCAGGCAATGAGGCTTGGAATGGCCGAGAGAAATCCGACGTTGAAATTCGAGAAATGGTGCGATTTGATAATCAGCGGCAGGAAAATGGCCACGCCATACGAGCCAACCGTGTAGGTGAATTGGACGAGTGCAAGCAGGAGCACGCGGCTGTCTTTGAGGCTTGCCCAGAGATGCCGTTTCTCGCGTTCTTTGCGCTCGCTTCCGAGTGTCTTCGCTACAAGTTCCTTTTCTTCGGCACTGAGCCAGGTGGCTTGCTCGGGCTTGTCCACCAAGAAAATCAGATACAGGATGCCGAGGATCACTGCCGGGATACCTTCGGCGATAAAGAGCCATTTCCAGCCGGAGAACCCCATGACGCCATTCATTGCAAGCAACAGGCTTGCCAGTGGACCGCCAATAAACGATGACAGAGGGATGCCGATCAAGAACCATGCATAGATTTGCGCACGATACTGTGCCGGGAACCACACCGCTATGTAAAACGCAGCACCGGGGAAGAAGCCGGCTTCCGCCACGCCGAGCAGGAAGCGCAGCAAGTAGAAGCTGTGTGGCCCGGTAGTGAATATCATGGCCATGGAGACGATTCCCCAGCTAATCATGATCCGCGCAAGCCAGATGCGCGCTCCGAAGCGATAAAGCGCAATGTTGCTGGGCACCTCGAAGAAGCAATAGCCGAGGAACAGGATTCCGGAGCCGTAGCCGAATGCGGTCGCGCTTAGTCCGATGTCGTGGTTCATTGTTAGCGCGGCAAAGGCGACGTTTGTCCGATCCAGGAAGTTCACGATATACGCGATCGTGATGAGCGGGAGAAGCCGCCATGCAATCTTCTTGAATACTTGCTTTTCGGTTATCTTGCTTGCGAGGCTTGCGGCCGTAGCCGGCTCTCCTATGTTTACGCTATTACTCATTCCCTCACTTGCTCCTTGGTCTTGCTATCCGCTCTACCTCGGCGGATGGTGCAAGGCTACTATAATCCCCGGCCGCACTCTGTAGTTGTCTTCGTGTATGAATTATCCACGCGTGTGGGCAAAAGCCAAAATCTTCTTGACAATCCAGGCGTTCTGATAGACGCTCCCAACGTTCACTCTAGCTGCCACTCGCCACTAAGCGGGCCATACAAGTTCATTAGGTATGGGAGGGAAAATTATGGAAGAAGAACAAGACATGTCTCCGGTTGGTGAGGAGCGGGAATCAGGCAAGCTTCGCGTCTCGCGTCGCAGTTTCTTGAAGGGCATGGGGGTAAGCACCGCGGCGGCGGCAATGTCCCAGGCAGTCGTTCCCCCGCTTGAAGCCGAAACGGCTCCCTTGGTGAAGGGGGTTCGAGAGGCGACGATCGTAACGGAGATCAATGGCAGGAAGTATCGTCTGGCGGTGAAGTCGCACTGGACGCTGCTTGACGTGCTGAGGCGCGAACTCGGACTGACCGGTACAAAGAAGACATGCGACCGTTCCAGTTGCGGCGCCTGCACGGTCATCATGGATGGCAAAGCCATCTACGCCTGTTCTCTGCTGGCCATTGAGGCCGATCAACACAAAATCACCACGATTGAAGCTTTATCCGACGGCGAAAATTTACATCCGATTCAGGCAGCCTTTATACGGGAAGATGCGTTGCAGTGTGGTTTCTGTACACCGGCCATGATCATGTCGACGAAGGCGCTGCTCGATTCCAATCCACGGGCAAGCCTGACTGAGATAAAAGAGGCCCTTTCGGGCAACATCTGCAGATGCGCCGCCTACCCCAAGATCACCAAAGCAGTTTTGTCGTTGGCGCAGAAGGCATAAGGGGAGATGCAATGATCTCGGAATTTAGAGTGGTCGGAAAACCGCAACCGAAGTTGGACGCGATAGAAAAGGTAACCGGACGAGCCAAGTATTCCTCTGATTACGTCCTGCCAGGCATGCTCCACTTGAAGATATTGCGAAGCCCATACCCGCATGCGCGGATCGTCGGCATCGATACCTCGGCGGCACTTGCGCTGCCGGGCGTGAAGGCGGTGCTGACCCACAAAGACATGCCGGCGTACCGTCCGAATCCCTGGATGCCATTGCTGACAGACGTCGCCCGCTTCGTTGGCGATGACATCGCGGTTGTAGCCGCAGTGGATGAGGACACGGCTATCGAAGCGCTTGGCTTGATCAAAGTCAATTACCAGGTGCTTCCCTTTGTGCTGGATCCCGAAGAAGCGTTGAAACCGAGTGCCCCTAAGCTATTCCCCGAGGGCAATCTCATTGGAGGTGCGCCCACGGTCGTCAGCCGGGGCGATGTGGAAAAGGGGTTCGCCGAGGCCGACATTATTTATGAGGCACGCTACAAGACGCCTACCGTGAACCAAGCGCCGGCAGAGAGCAGGGTTTCGCTTGCAAAATGGGAAGGCGGCAGGCTGACAATCTGGGATTCTACGCAGGGACCATTCGAGGTTCAGAAGGGCGTAGCCAAAGCGCTTCATATTCCCATGAGCAAGGTGCATGTGATTTGCGAGTTCATGGGGGGCGGGTTTGGTGACAAGGGCTATCCTGGACGCCACCAGATACTAGCTGCTCTCATCGCGCGGCAGACAGGACGTCCCGCGAGAATCGAGTTAGACAGAGACGAGTACTATGTCGCGGGCCTGCGCCGGTACGCGGCGGTCATAGACCTGAAATATGGGGTAAAGAAAGACGGCACCCTGACGGCCATCCAGACCAAGGTGTTCGCCAATAGCGGAGCCTATGCTCAATTTGCGGCGGCGGCGCTTGGTGTTATGCAAGTCCCGATGTCGGTTTATCGTTGCGCGAATATGCAGGGCGAAGCTTACACGGTTAGTACGAACACCCCGGCAACCGGTCCTTTCCGCTGTGTTGGGCATCCGCAGGGTACGTTTGCACAGGAAGTCCATATGGACATCATCGCCCAGAAGCTGGGGATGGATCCGGTCGAACTGCGGTTGAAGAATTATGCGCGGCTGGAAGATGGCGACCAGTTCAGGAAGATTCCTTTCACCAGCAATGGCATGGAAGAGTGCATCCTGCGCGGCGCTGAAGCTTTCAAGTGGAAAGACCGGATGAAGGTGGCATCGCAGACGGGGCCAGTCAAAAGGGGTTTTGGCGTCGCGGTGCACGCATGCAGCCACGGAGGCATGATGCCTGGAATGCCTCTTTCCGGAATGGTGAAAGTCAACTCCGACGGCACCGTGAATGTGTTTAGCGGCGCAACGGAGCTCGGAGCCGGGCAGAAGACCACCATGGGTATGATCGCCGCTGAAGAACTTGGCGTGCTATTCAGCAGTGTGTCCGTCACCACGGCCGATACCGACATGACCACGGATACGGGAGCCACCTCTGGGAGCCGGCAGACAATTACCGGTGGAACCGGAGTGAAAATGGCTGCGGCGGATGCCAAGAACCAATTACTGGACATCGCGGCCGTGGAGTTGAAGGTAGACAAGAAAGACCTGAGCATCCGGGATAGCGTGGTTTATGTCGCTGGTTCCGACAAGGGAACGCCTCTGGACCAAATCGCAGCCAAAGCGCCGGGCGGGGTTATCTTCGGACGCGGCGTCATGAAAATCCCCACGAACGTCTTTTTCCATGGTTTCGCGGCACAGTTTGCCGAAGTGGAAGTGGATACCCGCAACGGCCATGTCAAGGTTCTCAAGATAGTGGCTGCTCACGATCTCGGCAGGGTTATCAACCCACTGGGCGCCGAGAACCAGATTGAGGGAGGCGTGATTCAGGGAATGGGGTTTGGTGTCTCCGAAGACCAGATCATCGATAAAGCCTCAGGCGTCTGTGTCAACCCGAACCATCTCAACTACAAGATGCTCACGATCAAGGATGTTCCGGAGATCCAGACAATCATGGTGGAATCGGTTGATGCGGTCGGCCCATATGGGGCGAAAGGCATTGGCGAGCCACCCTACAGCCCGCCCGCACCGGCGATTGCAAATGCAATCTCCAACGCCATTGGCGTGCGCTTCTCGGAACTTCCTATTACGAACCGTGCGATTCTCATGGGCCTGAAGGCAGCCAAGGCCTAGGTTGAAGGAGATATACGATGAAACCTTTCGATTACTACAGGGTCACCACGGCTGGACAGGCTGTAGCCCTTTTGACGAAGTACCAGGAGAAGGCTGCCATTCTTGCAGGAGGAAGCGACCTGCTCGGAATGATGAAAGACGGCATCGAAGGCCCGGCACTGAAAACACCGAAGCACTTGATCGATATCAAGGGGATCAAGGATCTCGCCTACATTAAGGAGTCGCCGTCCGGCTTGAGGATCGGAGCCGGAACCACGCTCCATGACATCATCCACTCCGATCTTGTCGACGCCAAGTATACGATCGTGGGGCAGGCGGCCAAGCAGGTTGCGGTTCCCCAGATCAGGAACGTCGCAACCCTGGGCGGCAATCTTTGCCAGCGGCCACGCTGCTGGTATTTCCGCGGAAAGCTCTTCTCCGACTGCATTCGCAAGGGAGGCACAACCTGCTACGGCAAGGAGGGAGAGAACCAGTACCACGCCATCATGGGAGGCGATATCTGCGCCATGGCCTATCTCTCTGACATGGCTCCGGCACTGATCGCACTCGACGCCAGGGCCGAAATAGCAGGTCCGAAGGGGACGAGGACCATTCCACTGGGGCATTTCTACGTGACTCCCGAAACCAACATGCTGAGAGAGACCGCGCTTACCGCGCAGGAAATGCTGTTGGCGGTAGAAATTCCGGCTGCTTCCCAAGGCAGAAAGGGCGTTTACCTCAAACTGAAGGACAGGCAGGCGTTCGACTTCGCCGTGGTCAGCGCGGCCGTGAGCGTAGCGCTGAAGGGCGGTACGGTTGTGGACTCGCGCGTTGTCTTTGGTGGTCTGGCGCCGTTTCCTTACAGGAGTTTGAAGGCCGAAAGCGCTTTGAAAGGCAGGGAATTAAAAGGTGCCATCGCCGCAGCCTGCAGCGCATGTGTCGTGGGTGCCCAGCCGTTGGGTAAGAATGCCTATAAGATCGAAGCAGCTAAGGGGGTATTGGAAGAAGCGCTCAACATGCTCGCTTGACGTTGATTCGTAATTTCCGCCCGTATGCCGCATTGACGAAGAAATATCCACGAATGTGATCTAGGTCCTAGCGCAGATCGCAATAGCGCACTATTCTGTCCACGAGAACAAGGAAAGCTTTCTCCTCCGTCCTTGACGTTGCGACTCGGCTAACGGTGCCGTATTTCGCGAGGACGCCATAACAATCAACAGTCTCCCTGTTCCACCAAGGTGTCTGCAATGCGTTCAGAGATCGTTTTCGATGCGTTAAATACGAAGAACCGCTTTATCCTTTGCCACGAGGCATTCAAAGCTATTCGTCTGCTTCATAAAAGCAATACGCGCATAGAAGATACGGCCAATGATGCCCTCATCCGGCTAGCCGGAGCGGAACCGCAACAAATGCCGGATGTAACGGAAGCCGTTGCGGCGGCTACGTCAGAGTTTCCCGGCCCGGACAGGATTGAGCCCGCATAACGCCGCGTTCTGACGGCGACCCAATCAGCAAAGCGATTTCGCGCTTTTATATTCTGCTTGCAAATCTGTTTGCTTGAAACAGGCCTATGCACGTGATGCTACTTTGAAGTCGCCTCCGGCGAGCTCTCCCCGATGACCGTCATCCACTTCCGCACCCGCCATGCTTTTACCAGGCCGTTTATCACGTAAGGATCAGCTTCGGCGAATGCCTTTGCGGCTTCCGGAGATGGTCCTCGAAAAACCAGCACCGCACCATCTACCGGGTCGGCAAGCGCTCCGGCGATCAGAAGGTCTCCACGCGCGTGCGCCTGTCTTGCCTGTCCCAGGTGCGCATCGCGAAACTTCGCTCGTTTTCCACGTAATCGTCGACCACGTCGTAGAAGAGAATGAAGTGCATGGCAAAAATCCTCCGTTCGGAAATAGAGTTTGTTGGCGAAGCCATCAAAAAAGAGGCCGGCCAGGTAGCGGCCAACCTCCAACCTCGCGGAATAACAAGGCTATTTCAGGCCCTTCACGTACGCTGCGAGCGTCGCGACCTGGGCGTCGGTGAGTCCGGCCATCTTTGTGGCGTGAGGAGCCTTCTTACCGCCTTTGGTCAACACGGCGGTCACGTCCTTGCCCTTGATTGCCGGCGTGGTTCCCTTGCCTTCTCCGGATGTGCCGTGGCACATCGCGCACTTCTTAAACAGCGTTGGGCCGTCCTGGGCCATCATCATTCCGGTGCCCAGAGCCAGCATTGCGGTGATTGTCATAATGCGCTTCATGGATTGTGTCTCCTTATGTATTGGTTGGTTGTCGGACAAAACCAGCCCCCTGGCTGGCGTGATGAACTAATTGGTCAGACCGAACTTGGGGATCGCAGGTAAATAGAATTCTAAATCTGGACACAGTTTATTCCCATGGCGCCCGGCGTGCCAATTCTAACGCCTAAGAATTTCTTGCAGCATTCGTATCGTAAATCTTCCATGGCAAGCCGCTCGAATCACAATTTTCGAAGCAGAAACTGAAGGTCGTCAGGCAGTTTACAGTCGATCGAGACCGTTTCCCCCGAGCGCGGATGAATAAACTCGAGATGCGCGGCATGAAGCGCAACGCGGCTGATTAGTGGCTCAAGCGATTCCTCGCGATGGTATTTTCTGTCGCCAATTACGGGGTGCCCCAGCACCGCAAACTGGGCTCGAATCTGATTTTGCAGTCCCGTTACCAGCTCAACTCTGACCAGCGAAGCGTTCGTCAAAACCTTCTCCACCGAATATCGAAGCTCGGCCCGCGTTGCCGTGGGGTCTTTGGCTGTCCGCAACTGTTGGAACATTCCTTCGCGCCGAAAGTAGTGTACTAACGTCCCACTCGCGCTGCCGAGGTGGCCGCGCAGCACCGCAAGATATTGCCGCGTAGGAGTATGGGCAAGAAACTGTTGCACTAGCGCATCCCGATCCGGATCGGTCTTGGCAAACAGCAGAATCCCCGAACTAAAACGGTCAATCCGATGCACAACCAAGGCGCGCTGACGCTTCAGCTTGAGTTCCGCCGAAAGCAGGGACAACGCCGATGGAGTCTTGGAGCCCTTGATCGGCACCGCTAGAAGTCCAGGCGGTTTGTCGAGAACGATGACGGCATCGTCCTCGTAAAGCACGGAAACCTCTCGTGAAAAATGAGGCCGGCGTCCATCTTCGGGAGTGTAACCAACATCCGGCCTCGCCGTGCGGCCGCGAGGTTTTTGCGAACGTTTCTTCATGAACTGGGTGCCTGATATTGCCTGGATGGCTGTCTTTGAACTCTCGGCTAATCTTATCTCAATCGGCAGCCTTCGATGCCGCGGCCATTCATTTTCCCCGAGCAATCGGAGATTTCCGGAACTTCATGGTAGACTTTACGCATGGCCATTTATGGCTGGGTTGGGTGGTGATTTTGTTTGGCAGAAATTCGATTGCAAGAAGGCGAGTCTATTGAGAGCGCCCTGCGTCGGTTCAAGCGCAAAGTTCAGACGGAAGACATCATTAAAGAAGTCAAGCGTCATTCCTACTATCTGAAGCCGGGCGCGAAGCTCCGCGTAAAGCAAGCTCTGGCTCGTAAGCGGGCACAGAAGAAAATTCGCAAAGAGCCCAAAGATTAGTTGCTCCCACTGGGGCCGTTGCTATCCAGCAGCGGCCCCTAATTTTTTGTCCGATAAATCACTCCTACCAAGTCTTCGCGACCGCCCTTCCGGTCCGCCGGTGTTCTCCGAATCATCTTAATTGTGCCCATGCTTTGCGCGCTCTTGTCCTCGGATGGCACAAAGGTGGGACTTCGAGGCAATGAATGTGATTCAGCAAGAGGAAATAGGCAAAATTTCTGCTCGAAATAGTGTCTCTTTAAGGTGAATCGCTCATCCAACCTACAGCAACTCGGGACTGTTTGGAGGTTGGGAAGTCATGAACAAGAAGAAAGCGATTTACGCCCTGGTTCTTATTCTCGTAGTGTCCGCCGCCTATTTTGCCGGACGGCACGAGAAAGTTGGCGTGGTCGCTGCCAGCGGGCCGCGCCGCGTCCTGTACTGGGTGGACCCGATGCATCCTGCCTATAAGTCTGACAAGCCTGGGATTGCTCCGGATTGTGGCATGCAACTTGAACCAGTCTATGCAGACGGCCAGGGCAGCGATGATTCGGGAGCGTCTGGGATGCCATCCGGCACGGTCAAAATCGATTCAGAAAGGCAGCAACTGGCTGGCGTGCGCGTGGCATCCGCCGAAAAAGTATCCGGAACCAGATCCGTACGAATTCTCGGAAAAGTCGCTGCCGATGACAGGCTTGTTTATCGAGTGGTCGCCGGAGTCGAGGGGTGGGTTCGCGAAACCTTCGACGCTTCCATTGGAAGTCGAGTCAAGAAGGATGAAAAACTTGCCACCTATTATTCACCCGACTTTGTGGCACAGATCAACAGCTATATTGTGACCAGCGACCGGTCGGCCATCAACATAAGAGAGACGGGCCGAGGGATAGAGCAAGCCGCCCTCCGCCTTCGTAACCTTGGCATGAGCGAAATGCAGATCAAGGAGTTGGGTGACACCCACCAGGTGCCGGAGAATGTTTACGCCGTGTCGCCGGCCGATGGTTTTATCATCGCGCGCAACATTGCTCCGGGCCTACGCTTTGAGCGCGGTGCTGAGCTTTATCGCATCGCCGATCTCAGCCATGTATGGATCATGGCCGACGTCTTCGAAAACGAAGCGCGTTTCTACCACCCCGGAATGGTGGCCACGGTTACGGTGCCACAGCTCGGCAAAACCTTGCGCGCTCGGGTCAGCGAAGTGCTTCCACAATTCGATCCCGCGACTCGCACCATGAAGGTTCGCCTGGAAGCCCAGAACCCCGGTTTCATGCTGCGGCCTGACATGTTTGTCGATATCGAACTTCCGGTCAGCCTTCCGTCTGGGGTCAGCGTGCCGGTCGATGCCTTGGTCGATTCCGGAAGAGCCAAGCGGATTTTCGTGGACCGCGGCAATGGGTTCTTTGAGCCGCGCCGGGTCGAAACCGGCGCCCGTTTCGATGATCGCGTAGTGATTACGAGCGGTCTGAAAGAAGGCGAGCGCGTTGTAGTGGCCGGGACTTTTCTGGTGGATTCCGAAAGCCGCCTGAAGACCGTTGCAGCCGGAATGCACGACTCGACGCCGGATGACCACATGACGCCTGCCGGGAAAGAAGATCCCCCGCAAGCCATGGCCAAGATGAAGCAGGCGAAGATGCCGGTTGGGGAGACCGTTGATCACAAGTGCGGCATGAAAATAGATCCGGCGAAGTCTGTTGCCGAAGGAAATACGCTCGACTATCACGGCGCCAAGTACTACTTCTGTTCCAGGGAGTGCAAGGAAGAGTTTGCCAAGCGGCCTGAGCAATATCTTGCGGCTGGCCATCAGTCTGGCGGTCAATGAACAGACGGCTGATATGCCATTACTTTTGTGCTTGTTTGCAATATTTCTAAGGTGCGTGCATGGCGATTCCAGCGTCCTTCTTGATTTCCGATGCAACCAGAGTACATGAAAATCATCTTACTTAATTGGGGCGCGGGTCGAAGCCCGCTCAAGATGCAGCGGAGTTCATTCAAGCCATTTTGAAATGGAAAGTTGGATCTTTCAGATCGTTGGTTTTCTCGCTGGAGGGTCAGGACTGCCGTTGCAGCTTCTGTTATTCACGCCCGCTAAGCCTGAGCGAGCTATCTCATCTTTAGCGGGCCTAGCACGCCGCTTCCGGGCGGCATAGAGATTCGCGAGGGCTTCGATGCGCAGCGTTATTACTGCCGGATTGTCGTTAGCTGTTTGCTTCTTTGTCGCGGTTCAACCGGCGGCAGCGGGGCGTGAGGGGCTTCGCCCAAGAACAAAATCGATTTCCGCAAAATCTCGAATTGTGGGCAGTATTCCCCTCGAGAATCTGACTTCCGCTGGTTTGAATCATCAATCTTACGTTTTTGAATTGGATTCCAGCGGGAAAGGCGTTGCACCTCAACTCGTAAAAGTGTCCTATCGCTTTTACCTGCGTGACCCGCAGTTGCCTGCTTCGTTCCTTGACTACACAAAATTGCACCGGTTCGTCTTGACTCGCGACGAAACTTGCGATGAAACCTGGGACGCATTGACAACTCGATATCTATTCGACCGGAACGGAAATTTTCGCGGCGGCCAGAATGCAATCGTATACAGCAGCAATGCTCCGGTCCCGGAGATAGACCGGCAAGCCGTTCTGCCCTGCTACGTCGCCGGGCCGAAGGACTATAAATCCACCGAAAAGAGCGTGGCTGCCAAGCAGCCTGCCGCCAAGGTTACGGCGGCAAAATAGTAGCCGCGCAGTCGGCGGTAGCCGTAGTTCGCAAAAAGATTGAAAGCCCAGAGGGCAGGAGCAAAATGCTGGCATTGGAGAAAGGCAGTAGAGGCCGGAGTTTGCGGGTATGCGTGCTGCTTATCTGCACCGTGATTCTTGCGGCGCTGCCGGCAGCGGCGGGCAAGGGCTCGTCTCTCAATTCAAAGGGCGCCGATGCGGAAGCGCGCCAGGACTACGAGGCGGCCTACAACTACTACAACGAGGCCTATCAACGCGATCCGAAGAACTTGGAGTACCGCGCCGCCACATTGCGAACACGTGTCCTCGCCGGAAGCGAGCGCGTACATCGCGGTCAATTGTTGCGCGAGGAAGGCAAACTGGAGGAAGCGCTGACGGAGTTCCGCAAAGCGGCGGTCATTGATCCCGTAAGCTTCATCGCCCAACAGGAGATTCGGCGTACCCTCGTCATGATTGATGCGGCAAAGGCCAAGCCTTCGATGCCGGCGCATGGCCCTGAACCCACCGAGTTGCAGAAGCGTCTCGAAACTGTCATTCCGCCCGTTGAACTTACGCCGCTCTCCGGTGCCCTGATCTCCATCAAGCTAACCGGCGACTCCAAGACCATCTATCAGACGGTCGGAAGGCTAGCCGGCATCAATGTTGTCTTCGATCCGGATTACGCTTCTCATCCAATCAGCGTCGATCTTGTCGGAGTCACGTTACCGCAAGCTTTGGAGATCCTCGGCTACCAGTCCAAGACGTTCTGGCGCGCATTGACTCCCAACACGATTCTGATTTCGCCGGACTCGCCTACCAAGCGTAAGGAATCAGAGCAGAACATTTTGATGACTTACTACCTGACCAACTTGGCGCAGGCCTCTGATTTGACCGAGGTAACAGGCCTCCTGCGAACAACGCTTGACTTGACCAAGGTCACTGCGGTTCCGAGCCTCGATGCAATCATCGTGCGCGGTACTCCAGACCAGGTCGCGATCGCTGGAAAGCTCATTGACGACATGGATAAGGCGCATCCCGAAGTAGTTGTGGATGTGGCGGTGATACAGATCACCCGCGACCGTCTGAAAACGCTTGGAACAACCTTACCAACTAGTGTAACTGCTACCATGTCCGCGGGAGGGGGGGCTGCGGGAAGCGCAACCCTTACCGCTCTCCAAACTATCAACTCAAACAATTTCACGGTTACTCTGCCTTCTGCCACCGTCACCGCGTTGTTCAGCGACAGCAAGAGCAAGTTGATCCAGAATCCACAGATCCGCGCCACAGATGGACAGAAGGCAACAATGAAGATCGGTGAGCGCGTGCCGATCGCAACCGGCGTTTCCAGTTCAACACTAACCTCTTCGGCGCTTACCCAAACACAATTCCAGTACATCGACGTCGGCGTCAATATCGACATCACGCCTCATGTTCACGCCAACAACGACATCACTCTAAAGCTGTCGCTGGATATTTCCGCCGTAGATTCCGAGCAGACCGTCGGGGGCGTCACGCAGCCTGTCATCGGACAGCGCAAGATCGAACACGAGATACGCCTCAAGGAAGGCGAAACCAATGTCCTCGCCGGAATGCTGGAGGACTCAAATTCCGATAGCTCGAGCGGGTGGCCATTACTAGGCCAGATCCCGATTCTGCGCTACCTGTTTGCCTCCAGAAATACGGACAAGATGCAGAGCGAAGTTGTCTTTGCCATAACGCCACATTTGGTCCGGGCGGCGGAGTATACCGGCGCAAGTTCGAAGCCTTTGGATATTGGCACCGGAAGCACGGTTTCTCTGCGTCATGCCACGCCGGTCGCGCCACCCAAAGCCAGTCCAACCGCTGCCCCGCCTTCGGGAATCCCGCAGAACAGGACTGCGCCGCCAACTCCTCCAGCTGTGCACAGGCCGGTTTCGCCCGCGATATCGCCTCGGACTCAGCCCTCCGCGGAACTCGAGCGGAGCCCGTTATTCGACTTGAGTTTGCCGCAGGTGGATGCGCTCGCGGTGTCGCCGTCTTCGTTCCATTCACCGCGATGGCCGCCGCAAACTTCGGAGTTGGTGCAACCGCAACCAGGCCAGGACGAATCCAAACTGCAGGGTCTTCGCGTGATCTTCGGAGGTTATTTGCAGCCAGGCGAACAGACTATGGCTAGGCTCCATCAAGACGGATTCCATCTGGAGTTTGCACAATCCACGGCTGCCGATGAACCAGTTTTGGATTATTTGTCCCGACTTTTCCCGTTCGATTCCGCAGCCGGGAAATTGGCGGCAGATTTGCCGATTCAGGCACAGGGTAGGTATGCCAGTTCAGTGCCGCACCTTGGCACCTTGAGTTTGGCGGAAACTTGGGGAATTTGAGTATGCTGCTTCTGAGCCGCGGTATCTTGGTCTTCGCAGTTCTTGCCCCGCTGACGTTAACCGGGCAGGTCGCTAACCTTCACGCCTACGAAGGAAGGCGAATCCAGCGGCAAAAGGCTGTGCTGGTACCACCTCCCGCTCCCCAGGCTGTGGCTGCACCTGCGGTTCCTGAGGTCGTCGAAGCGCTGCCTATGCCGCTCGCACCGCTGACACCGGCGGAAATGCCTGCTCAGCCTCCCCGCGTTACGTATAGCAAGGGCGTGCTCACCGTGGATGCGCAGAACTCCGCTTTGAGTGACATCCTGAAGGCAATCAGCAAGTCGACGGGCGCCGAATTTGATCCCATGCCGGAGGCGGCAGAGCGAACCGTCGTCCATCTCTCCGGATCGGCTGAGGAAGTGGTCTCGGGCCTGCTTCGCGGCTCCGCCTACGGATACGTCCTTATTTCCTCGCAGGAAGATTCCGCAGTGCTGCAGAAAGTGCTGCTCGTCGCCCCAGAACCAGTCAAAGGAGCGAAACCGACAAGCGTTAGGGCAATGGCTTCCCATCCCATTTCTTCTCCCGCTTCCACCGAGCCAGCCGAGGAGCCAACCTCCAGCGCGCCGGTCCCAGCTGTTACGGCCCAACCTGCCACGGTCAGCACTGCTTCCTCCAATTCTGCCTCGCTAACCGAGGATCCAACGATAAGTTTCCCGCGGCAGCAGGGTGGTGTTACGGTGCCGGACCCCGCGCAGTTCATCGAGCACGCCAACCAACAGAACCAACAGAATCCCGGACAGTCCCAGATGAGCGGGGCGGGCCAGTACATGCAAGAGCTTTACAAGCTGCGCTTACAGCAGCAGCCGGGGCAGGCGTCCGCAGCCCAACCCTCCTCCGCTTCGCAATAGTAACTCGGCATCCGAACCGCTACGGCCTCTCGTAGCATCTCTGCCGGGCCGGTAGCCTGCTTCCAAAACTTGCAATGATTTTGTTTTTTCCACTCCAGAGACTACGCTTGAGGCTTTGGCGGATGCCGATATGCGCCGCATCTGGCATGATGGTTGGCAGACTTTGCTTAGGGATGAATAGCAAATGATGGAATTTCATATTTCCAGGGACGCCCGCAACCGCTACCAATTTGCGGAGACGCTCTTCTCCTTTACAGGCAATGTTGTTTTTGCAAACGTGGCCGCCAGCCGCGAGTTTGCTCACCGCATGAACATGGTTCGTGACGTCAGGAACCATCCGGAACTAGCCGTCAACGCCGGCGCACTCTATGTCATGGGTCTCATCGATGAAGCCAGCCACGCCGTCATGGCGAGCTATCGCCAGCGCCTCGACCCCAATGTCATGGTGGACGCTCTTTCCTTCTTCTCCGAGCAGGTCGGTTCAGAGGCGCTGGAGAAGATGCTCCTGACGTTTGTCCGGCGTTTTCCGGGCTCTACCGTTTATAGGGGAGAGCATACTGCCGAGGAGTGGCTTGCCGGTTCCACCGCTGGAATTTCTCATCGCGCTGCCGCCATCGAAGAGATGATGTTGCTCTGGATGGCGAATCGAAACACGGCTTTTCGTCCCTTCGAAGAGCTTTTCGAAGACAGCGCATTGGCGGAGAAGACCGCCTATCGCCGCGTTGCCGAGCAGTTCCCGACATATTTTGCGACCCGACCGCTGATTCCCATCGCGGGAGCGGCGCCTGTAAATCTGTTTGACCTGCTGCGTGCTCCCGCCGTGACTGCTCCCGGCTCCCTGAGCGAGCAGCTTTCAGTGATCCGCAGCAAGTGGGTCTCCCTGCTAGGGGAGGGTCTCCAGAAGTTTTTGCTGCTTGCCGGGGACATACTGCATGAAGAAGATTTGGCGATCTGGATGCGCTTCAATCCTCCCAATGCTGAATCGGAAGCCGCCGCCCGGGCTGCCGTCGCCAAGGCCGCCGAGGAAGCCGCTCGCCGCCGTCGTGAGATGGGGACGCAGCAATGGCCGTCGCTTACCAGCCACTCCGATGTGCCAAGTTTCGGTGACGCTGCTTTCGAGTATGAGAAATTTAGTGCCGACGTGGCCTGGATGCCCACTGCCGTTCTGGTCGCCAAGAGCACCTACGTCTGGCTTGCGCAGCTTTCCCGGAAATACAGTAGAGCCATTGATCGCCTTGATCAGATTCCCGATGAAGATCTCGATATCCTGGCGCGGCGAGGGTTGAATTCGCTCTGGCTCATCGGCATCTGGGAACGTAGTCGCGCCTCCAAAACCATCAAGCAATTGTGCGGAAACCAGGATGCCGTTGCCTCGGCTTATTCGCTATTCGATTACCGTATTGCTGAAGATTTAGGCGGAGAATCCGCTTACATTATCCTGCGTGATCGTTGTTACCGGCGCGGAATCCGCCTCGCCAGCGACATGGTGCCCAACCACATGGGGATCGATTCGCCGTGGGTTGTCGAGCATCCCGACTGGTTCATATCGCGGCCGGACCGGCCTTATCCAGCCTATGACTTCGATGGTCCTGACCTGTCTTCAGACCCGCGCGTTGAGATCAAGATCGAGAAGCATTACTACGAGCAGACCGACGCTGCCGTCGTCTTTCAGCGCTGCGACCGGCAGAGCGGAGAGACTCGCTACATCTATCACGGCAACGACGGAACCAGCTTTCCCTGGAACGACACCGCGCAACTCAACTACTTGAATTCCGCCGTTCGCGAACAGGTTATTCAGACCATCCTCCATGTCGCGCGGTTGTTTCCCGTGATCCGCTTCGATGCCGCGATGACGCTGGCCAAGAAACATTTTCAGCGCCTCTGGTTCCCCAATCCCGGCAGCAGCGGAGCCATCCCCTCGCGCGCCGAATGTGGCATGTCGGTTGAGGAATTCAATAAGCACATGCCGGAGGAATTCTGGCGTGAAGTAGTGGATCGCGTCGCCGCCGAGGTTCCGGGAACCCTATTGCTGGCCGAGGCTTTCTGGCTCATGGAAGGATACTTCGTCCGCACCTTGGGCATGCATCGCGTTTACAACAGCGCTTTCATGAACATGATGCGCGACGAGGAAAACGAAAAGTACCGCTCCGTAATCAAGAACACCCTGGAATTCGATCCCGACATCATGAAGCGTTACGTCAACTTCATGAGCAATCCCGATGAGCGCACCGCCATCGACCAGTTCGGCACCGGAGACAAGTACTTCGGCGTGGCCACCATGATGTCGACTCTGCCCGGGCTGCCCATGTTCGGCCACGGACAGATCGAGGGTTACACCGAAAAATATGGCATGGAGTATCGCTGGCCGCGCTATCAGGAAGATCCCGACCCGGCGCTGGTTGAGCGTCACGAACGCCAGATTGCGCCATTGCTGCATCAGCGGGCGCTCTTCGCCGAGAGCAGCAATTTTCTGCTCTATGACTTTTTCCGCGGAGACGGCAGCGTCGATGAAAATGTCTTTGCCTACTCCAACCGCCTTGGAGATCAGCGCGCCCTCGTGCTCTACAACAACCGCTACTCCACCACCCACGGAACCATTGATAATTCAGCGGCATATGCCGATAAGCAATCCGGCAATTTGCGCCAGCGGCGGCTGAAGGAAGGTTTGGAACTGAGAGGCGATCCTGCCATCGTGCTCGCCTATCGTGATGCGCTGACCGGCCTCCATTATCTTCGTCGCGCAGTGAACGCCGCCGAGCACGGCTTCGCCATCGAATTGCATGCCTACCAGTGCCATGTCTTCCTCGACTGGCGCGAGTTGCATTCTACTGCCGCCAAGCCATGGGACCGCCTCTGCGACCACATGGCTGGAGGCGGCGTCCCGAATCTCGACGATGCCCTGATCGGCCTTGAACTCGGCCCGCTACACGATGCTCTTCGCCGCCTGCTTGATCCGGCTCTGGTACGAAATCTTGCCGACGTATCCGAGCACGCCACCGTCGGCCCAGACAAACAAAGGGAACTCGATCTCCAACGCGAGAAATTTATCGAGAGTGCCTGGAAGCGCAGCCGAGACTTCCTGCGTGGCGCACAATCCTTCTACCAGGAACACAACGCGAGTTCTGTCGCCTTGCATCTCACCGCTCCGGCTGAAATGGCGAAGAGCTTCCGTGAACGGGTGCGCGCCGCCATGCGCATTCCCGCCTTGGAATCTTACTTCCCCGAGCCGTGGCCCGTTGCCGCTCGCCGCGTCCTGCCGAACCGAAGTCCGCGATTAGCGTCTACTGCAATCTGGGGGCCGGTGCTGGCCTGGAGCGTGCTCGAATTGCTCGCAGAGTCGGTCGATGCGGTTCATCCCGAGCGCGCGGCTCTCGATCTGTTTGATAGGCTGCGCCTGCGCGAGCCCCTGGGTCATGCGTTCGAAGCTTTGGAATTTGGCACCGAGGAAAGCTGGCGCGTCGCGGCCAGAATCAAAGTAGCCCTGTTGATCGAAGCCAAAGTCTTCGTTTCCGAACCAGCGCCATTGCCGGCTCAAGCTCCCACTGTGGCCACGTCGCAGGTAGAGATAGCGCCGCGAATCCCCGTTCTCTCGCCCTCGCTTTGGCAAGACCCGGATGTTCGTTGGCTCACCGGGGTACATGAATCCAAGGGCCAATCCTATCTCGTCAAGGAACCCTACGAGGAGTTGCTCTGGTGGCTTCAGCTTCCAACGCTTTGTAAGTTAGCGGCCGTAACTGTGCCGTCGCAAAATGCAATGCAGGAGATTGCCAGGGCTGTTGCCGAGGCAGCAAAGTCCGCTTCCGCCGCAGGCTACAACATCGATGCGCTGGTCGAACTCAACGCGACCCCGCCGGACACTGACGAAACAACGCGGGGTGGCGGTTGATATTGGTTTGCTCGCCGGCACTCTTACCAACGCAGTTTGAAACTCCAGGAGACTTTCATGCGAGCCGCAATCCTAACCGTCAGTGACAAAGGTTCCCGTGGTCAGCGTGTTGACCAGAGCGGTCCGGCGCTCGCGCAATGGCTGACCGGACACGGAGTAGAAGTCGCCTTCACCGAGCTTGTCGCCGATGAGCGACCGCTCATTGCCAGCGTCTTGCGAAAGTGGTCGGACGCCAACGCCGTCGACCTCATCCTCACCACCGGAGGCACAGGTCTCTCTCCGCGCGATGTCACGCCGGAGGCGACCCTGCAGATTCTCGATCGCGTCATCCCCGGCTTCAGCGAAGTCATGCGCTCCGTAAGTCTCGCAAAGACTCCTCATGCCATGCTTTCGCGCGCCGTCTGCGGCATTCGCAACCGCAGCTTGATTCTCAACCTTCCGGGCAGTCCAGCGGGAGCTGTGGAAAATCTCGAAGCTGTCTGGGCAGCCGTTCCCCACGCCGTGCGTAAACTGCAAGGCGATCCCGAAGATTGCGCCCCGCAAAACAGGCCCTGAGATAAACCGCGAAGCAACATTCAAGACAAACTACGAGGGTGCCCCGTTCTAGCCTTCCTTTGGCTAGGGCGGGTTTTTTGACCTTTTGAAGTTGATTTTGTCTTTCCGGTCTTTTCTCCGCTTACTCCGACATCGGCGGGTCTGGCAACTGCGCTTGCACGTCCGTCACACCATCCACCGGTGTCTGAGTTACTTGAACCGGAACGGGAGAGAAAGCGGCCTCGTCCGGAAGCAGCGCAATCCAGCGTGCGCTTGCCGCTTTCAGCCAGAGACGCGAGGCGATCTGCGTGACCGTGACGATTTCCAGGATCAAGAAGCTCGCGACGGTCGCCGAATGCGGCAAATAGAACCAGATGCCAGCCCCGATTCCAAACGTCGCAACGCCAAATAATCCGATCCCAATATAACTCGCAAAGAGTTCTCCGGAACGGAATGCGAGGATAAGGCTGTGCGTCAGAGTCCTCAGCACCTTACGCTCGTCATCCCTCACCACTGTGGCCTGAGCCAGATCGAACCATAGCCTCACAAACAGCGCTAAAACTACAATCACCAGCTTGGAGCCAACGTTGACGGCAAATCCCAGCCAATCCTGAGGAGCGTTGTCCGCCAGCTTTCCCGCAAATTTCGCCATGCTGCCGTCTGCCGCCGCCAGCAAGCCGAAAGGCACGGCGGAGTAGAGTGCCAGCCGCACCATTCGCCAGAAGAACAGTCCGGAGTTTTCAAAGAACTCCGCGCGGCTCAGTTTCCTGTCGTCGAGAAATACGGCAAGCACCCCACCGTCGATGAACAGAAGAAAAACCACGAACAGCAGCGCTGCGACGATCGCGCCGGGGGCCAGCACGCGCGGGGAAACTTCGGGACGCTCCGCCAGTAAGGCCAACGTACCGACATCAAATCCTGTTACCAGCTTTGCGGATTCCAGGCTGCGGTCGAGGATTGGCTTTAGCATGGCGCGCAAGGATAGGGAACTCAGCCATGCGATGCCCATGTTTACCGCGAAAATCCACCACACCAGCCGCTGATGACGCCAAATCAGTCCTGCCGAACTGCGTACGCTTCCATTCATCGTCACTCTCCGATCCGGGGTTCGTGCTAGGTCAGGCAACTCAGCACCAGCGCCAGCCATTGCGTCAGCAGGGTCCAATATCCGGCAACTTTTGTGGATGCATTTCCGTCTGCCTTCGCGGTCCAGCTATTGTTGAAGGGATCGCGATCCAGCGGGTAGCCGTGATCTGGATCAATCTCCGCCGAAACCAGTTTTGCTTTTCGCTCCCACGTAAAACGATGCCAGCGGTCTTTGCCGTCCCAGCGTTCCCGTACCTTTGAACCGTCGTCGAACTTCGCCTCGAGCAGTACCGGCAAATCGAAGGTGCCGCGGCGATGCACGATCACCGTGTTGCGATAAACCGTTACCCCCGCTTTCTCGTCCGTTTTGTTGTACCAGTCCGCCCGCTCGGAACTCGCTGTGAGGATTCGGTCGTCAAGAATCTCCGTCCCGTCGACTGCCTGTTTCCAATACCAGTCCAAGTTCTGTCCCACTGCCTCATTCATGGCCGCAGTGAAATCCTGCGGCCTCGGATGCTTGAACTTGTAGCGGTCAAAGTACGCGTGCAGTCCGCGCATCACCGTTTTTTCGCCGACCAAATTTTCAAGCGTCAGCATGACCAGCGCGGTCTTGCCGTAGTTGTTGCCGCCGTATGAGGAATCATCCAGAAAAAGCCATCCCTGACGCGACAGCGGATCGCGATCGGCGAATGGTGCATATTCCGTCCGGTACATTCCGCGCTCGCTCAGCGTGACCAGCCGTGAATTCACCCAGGAAGTGGATTTGCCATAGAGCGCGTCCATCACCTTGGCTTCCATGTAGGAGTTGATGCCCTCGTCCATCCACGCATTTTCAAATTCATTGGTAGCCACCATGCCGTACCAATACTGATGTCCGAATTCGTGTTCCACCACGAGCTCGGGGATCAGAACCGATTTCGGCATCAGCCACGCCGTGTCCGCTGTTATCAGTGTCGGATACTCCATGCCTCCGGCTGCGACTGCGCCGTGGGGCGGATCGACGACCGTGATTTGCGGATAGGGGTATGGTCCAATCCATTCGTCGAACTTGCGCATTGTGGCCTTGAGCGCATCCATGTAGCGCACGGCACTGCTCATGTGTCCAGGTTGCATCAGCATCCGGATCTTTACCGTGCCGCTGCTCAACCTGATTGAGTCTTCCACCACCTTTGTCGATGGGTCGGCTGTCCACGCAAAGTCGTGTACGTCTTCGGCATGGAAGGTCACTGTCTGAGTGCCGTTGCCATTGTCTTTGGCTCCGGTCATCACTCCGCTGCCGCCAACGTTCCACTTTGCCGGCAGGGTCAGCTTCACGTCGAAGGTGCCAAAGTCCGCGAAGAATTCCGTCAGCGCGTGAAACTGGTGGCAGTTCCACGTTCCATTCCACCACACGCCAACCTTTGGAAACCATTGTCCGGCCATCAAGAAATCACGCTTGTAGCCGGTCCTCGCCACCACCTCGGGGAACTTTGCCACAAAGTGAATACGAAATTGCACGCTCTGATTCGGCGGCAGCGGCTTGGGCAGCGCGATCTCGAAAACCGTACGGTCATCCGCATTGCCGTCGTCGGGCGAAATGAATTTTATCTGCTTCGTAACATCGCCGCTCCCCACAATCTCCAGCGACTTCACTTCATTCGAGCCGAAGCGCTTTTCCTCCCAACCAGAATCTGTTCCCATGCCGTTGATTCCGGTTTGCTGCGCTTCCGTCATAAACGTGGATTTTGGCTGGAATGCATTCAGGTACAGATGGAATGGGAATTTGCTGAGCGTCGTGCCTGTCCGGTTCGTGTAGGTGAGGACTTCGGTGGCGTCCAGCGTGTGCGTGTTCGCGTTGTAAGCTCCCTCGATCTGGTAGGCCACAACGCGCTCGCTCAGTGCAGCACTTTGGGCAATGCCGCTCGTGGTTAGCAGCAACATGATTGCGGTAAGACAAATCTGTCGGCAACAATTTTCCATCATCCCTCTTATGGCTTTGGTGCCCCATATCTGCCGTGGTTAGCAGATGCGGGCCTCGGAACCTCATTCGTCAGCATACCAAGCTTCAACGGTTTGAATGGTTTCGGAAAGGTCTTTATTGCTTTACCATGCTACGATGTCCGGCTGCCTGCATCCAAAAGCAGTCGAGTGTTTCTCGCGAGACCGTTTGCGGAGGAGTTTTCATTGAACCGACTGCTTCGTTTTTTTGTCTGGACCCTGGTCGCCATCCTCGGCGCCGCTGCCTTCGCAACCATCGCCCTGCGCCGATCCGAACCCATCAGCGCTCTTTGGATCGTGACTGCGGCCGTATGCACATATTCCATCGCGTACCGATTCTATTCCCGATTTATTGCCATGCGCGTCCTGTTGCTGAATGCGCGCCGCGCTACTCCTTCCGAGCGGCTCGATAACGGACGCGACTTTGTTCCCACCAACAAGTGGGTCGTCTTCGGACATCATTTCGCGGCCATTGCTGGTCCCGGCCCTCTCGTAGGCCCGGTACTGGCGGCTCAGTTTGGCTATCTTCCCGGAGTTCTCTGGATTCTTGTCGGTTCTGTATTTGGCGGCTGCGTTCAGGATTTTGTCGTACTCCTCTTCAGCGTGCGCCGCGACGGCAAATCGCTCACCGAAATGGCCCGTGAAGAGATTAGCCCCCTCGGCGGAAGTGTCGCCTTTATCGCCGTCATTACCATCATCATCATTCTGCTCGGAGCCATCGGCCTGATCGTCGTCAACGCGCTCAAGGGCAGTCCGTGGGGGACATTCACCATCGCCGCAACTATTCCCATCGCGCTATTCATGGGCTTTTACCTGCGCCGCATCCGGCCGGGCAAAGTGATTGAAGCCTCACTCATGGGCTTCATTCTCGTCATGCTCTCGATCTGGGGTGGGCAGTGGATCTCGCACAGCCCATACGCCTCGTGGTTCAGTTTCAGTGGAATCACCCTGTGCTTCGCGCTGATCGTGTATGGCTTTGCCGCCTCGGCCTTGCCGGTCTGGCTCCTGCTTGCCCCGCGCGACTACCTCAGTACCTTCGTGAAGCTTGGAACCATCTCGATCCTCGCCCTCGGGATTCTGATCTCCCGGCCCACGCTGCACATGCCCGCGCTCACCCAATTCATCGATGGCAGCGGACCGGTCTTTGCCGGCAGCATCTTCCCCTTTGCTCTCATCACCATCGCCTGCGGCGCGATTAGTGGCTTCCATTCCCTCATCTCCAGCGGGACCACTCCCAAACTCGTGCAGCGCGAGACTGAAACCCGCATGATCGGCTATGGAGCCATGATCGCCGAATCATTTGTCGCCATCATGGCCGTGATTGCCGCCTGCGTGCTCGATCCCGGAGTCTACTTCGCCGTAAACAGTCCCGCCGGAATTGTCGGAGCCTCTGCCGTCGCCGCAACCCACACCATCTCATCCTGGGGATTCGCAGTCACCCCCGCTCAAATGAGCGACCTAGCCCGCGCCGTCGGCGAGCAGAGTCTGTTCAACCGCACCGGAGGCGCGCCGGCCTTTGCTCTTGGCATGGCTCACATCTTCTCGCGCACCATTGGAGGCACCGCCCTACTTGGCATCTGGTATCACTTTGCCATTATGTTCGAGGCGCTCTTTATCCTCACCACGCTCGACGCCGGAACTCGCGTCGGCCGTTTCATGCTGCAGGATGGTCTCGGACGGATATGGAAACCACTCGGCCGTACCAGTTGGTATCCCAGTATTTTGCTCACCAGCGGCATCATCGTTTCGCTCTGGGGATATTTTCTTTATGCCGGCGTGCGTGATCCACTCGGGGGAATTAACAGCGTCTGGCCGCTGTTCGGAATCGCCAATCAGTTGCTGGCCATTGTCGCTCTCTGCGTCTCTACAACGATCCTCATCAAGTCTGGCAAGACCCGCTATATGGCCGTCACGCTCGTACCTCTGTTCGTTCTCGTCTCCATTACGTTTACCGCTGCTTACCACAAGGTGCTGAATCCCAATCCACGCATTGGATTCCTCGCCCACGCCCACCAAATTGCTGCTTCCGCCACCGCCGGAGCCTCGCGCCTGGCCTTCAACGATCGTCTCGATGCGTTCATCACTACGATCCTGGTCGCACTTGTCTTCCTCGTCGTAGCGGAATCCGCTCGCGTCTGGTTCCAGGTGCTCTCGGGACGCCGTAAGCCATCGCTGCATGAATCCCCCTTCATCCCGTCGCAACTGGCTCCGGAGGAAATGTAAGCCATGCCAAAGCCGAACTTCGCAACGATGCTAAGAACCACGCGCAATGCTGCCGCGCTTCTCGTCTGTATCCTGCGCGAGATCTTCGACGAGAACTCGTATGCGCGCTTCCTCGCCCGTACCGACCGCGCAAGTTCCACCGAAGCGTACGCCGAGTTTATCCATCAGGAGGCACACATTAGCGAACGCCGCCCACGCTGCTGCTGAAGCGGAGATTATCGTGAGTGTGTGACGAGTGAAATGTCGAGGGTGCCCCGTTCTAGCCTTCTTTTGGCTAGGGCGGGGCTTTTGATTTTGGCCTTGTAGTTGCTCTCGTCCTTGTTTCTTGCTCTTGACCTTGCAAACCTTGAAACCTTGCCCTTTGTCCCCTACACTTCCTCCATGCGGGTTCTGGGCGTGGATTGCGGTGGTGAATACACTGGATTTGGCGTAGTGGAAGGCGAGGGCCGAGTTTTGACCTGCCTCGTCACCGGGGCCATCCGCCTCGCTCCCCGCGAAGCCCTTGAGCTTCGACTGAAGAAAGTGTTCGACGAACTCTCGGCGCTAATCGTCCAATATCAACCCGAGGTGGTTGCCATTGAGGATGTCTTCTATTCGGTGAATGCCAAGAGCGCGCTGAAACTCGGGCACGTGCGCGGAGTGGCCATGATGGCGGCGGCACAGCAGGGGCTTTCCGTTGTTGCCTATGCGCCGCTGGCGATCAAGTCTGCCGTGGTCGGCTACGGACGTGCTGAAAAATCGCAAGTGCAAGTTATGGTGGCCCGCCTGCTTAAACTCGAAGCGCCTCCTCAGCCCGCCGATGCCGCCGATGCCTTGGCAATTGCCATTTGCCACATTCACACTGCAGCCACTCTGCTGCGTCAGGCGGCAGTGCCCCGCTAACCTGCGCGAACGAATCGGCTCACGCTGTTTCAATTGCTGATCATCGCCGTTGCTTTGGTGGCCCAAGCGGTGTCAAATGCGCACCAGCGATAATGATTCTTTACAATTTTGCCGCATCTTCCCGCCTGCTATCGAGTTCATACTGTTGATAGCAGGGGTGCCACCATGAACGCCAATCGAGTTCGGCTCGTTTGCTGCTCCGTCGTTCTCTTCGTTCTTTCAGCCTTGCCGGCCTACGCCTCGGGTGTCCGAATCGTCCGCCTCAGCCTGGCCCAGGGAGACGTCCAGATCGACCGCAACTCCGGCGATGGCTGGGAGCAGGCCATTGTCAATATGCCCGTCATCGGTGGAGCGCGCATCTACGCCGCCGAGGGCGCAAAGGCCGAGCTTGAGTTTGAGGATGGCAGCAGCGTCCGTCTCGCTGGCCCTGCACAAATCTCCGTGGTTGAGCTTTCTTCCACCGCGAAGGGGGCGCCAGTGAACGTGATCCAGGTGACTTCAGGCGAGGTCTATGTCAATGCGCGGATGCATCGCCATGACGATTTCCGCGTTCTTGCCCCCACCGGCGAGTCCTTCGCGATTACCAAGCCCTCGCGTCTGCGTTTTACCGTCGATCAGCAAACCGCATCGCTGGCCATGATGGACGGCGAGGCAGTGGTTCAGTCAACCCAGCGCCGGGTTGGCAGCGGTGAGACCTACAACTACATCCTCGGACAGCCAGACAGCGCAGCCGCCCTCAACAGCGTTCCGCAGCAGCCGGACGATTCCTGGAATCAGCAGCGCGATACCTACAACGACCAATACGCATCTGCCGGAGGTCAGTTCTCCGGCAGTGACGACCCCGACGCCTATGGCAATGCTGATCTTGGGGCCTACGGCAGTTATTCTGACCTGCCCGGTTACGGCGTGGCGTGGCAGCCCTACGGAGTCGGTCCCGATTGGAGCCCCTTCGATTACGGCGCATGGAGCTACTACCCCGGTTGGGGATGGACCTTTGTTTCTGGATACAACTGGGGGTGGACGCCATTCTTCTACGGGGACTGGTGTTATGTTGGCGGACGCGGCTGGTGGTGGCGTCCTGGACCGTGGCACGGCCCAGGACACGGACCTGGTTGGCATCCGCAACCCCGGCTCACCGGCCATCCCAGCGGGAATTGGAATGCGCCTCATCCGCCAACTCAGGTTGCTCACGGCACAGTAGCCGTGGCCGGATCGCACATTGCAGCGGGCCCCATCGGCTCTACCCACGCCCCGGGTGCAGCTCTCGGAGCGGTCGGATCGTCTGCAGTGGGTGCTCCCGCTGGAGGTCCTTTGGGACGGATTGGTGCAAACTCCAACCTCGTCCGGGGACGGGTGGTAACTGCGGCTCCGTCGATTGTTGGCCAGAAAGGCTCGTACTCAGTCAGGGGTGCTAGCGCTGGACGCAACGGCTATGAAATAACGCGGGCACCGGCAAGCAATGTATCCCGTTCTGTTGCTATCCCCCGGCCTACCGCAGGCACTTCGCGCGCTTACGGCAACGCCGGAGGTAGCTCATCAGTCCCACGCCCCAGCGCAGCTCCGGTCCACGCCGCTCCCAGCGCCCAGCACATCAGCAGTGGGGGATTCTCTGGTGGCGGCGGCGGTTTCCACAGCGGCGGTGGTGGCGGCGGTGGTGGTTCTCACGGCGGCGGTGGCCATCGATAATACCGCGTGGCCCATATCAGCTTTTTGGGCTGATGTGGGATTGCAATATCTCGCCCTCTACGGAGTTGTTTTTGGGCTGTCCTTGCTCTTGCAGTTGCCCCGGCAGATCGTCCACAGGATCACCTGAACGTGCTTCCAAAAGTTAAGGCCGGAGGGCATGAAGTACCCATCCGGCCTGAAGTTACATCAGGAGGTCATCTAATAGACGCGCCCCGAGCGAAGAGGTTAGCGATCTATTTCATAAGCGAAGCAGGCGTTGTGTTGGGCTGCAACCCAGGAATCGTCGGCATATGCGCCACCCGCCCGCTGACGGCATCTTCCATTGAAATTCCATTGCGGTCCAGGATGGTCGCCGTAACCTGATCCAAGGCTACCCGGTCTTTCTCGTAGGTCGAGAGCGCTGCCACGTAGTTTGAAGCCGCTTGTGTTTCATTGCTCTGCTGTTGCAGCACCAGGTAGCTTGTGGAAGCTCCAAGCGCATACTTCTTCTGTTCGGCCTCGAGGCTCTGTTGCGCGTAATCGCGGGCAGCGCGGGCAGCCTCCACTCCGGCACGCGCTTGCTGCAGTGCAAACGCTGCGTTGCGAACCTGCAGGCTGATCTGGTTCTTCTGCTGCAGCAGGTTCAATTGATTCTGCCGGTACTCCAACTCCGAGCGGATCTGGTTTGACTGAGCTGCGCGATTGCGGATGGGCACCGAAAGCGAAACATAGGCGCCCTTGTCCGGACGGCTCCGGTCCACCATGCTCGTGAACACGTCGCCATAGTTGTTATTGAGCCCTTGGGCACTGTAGTAGCCAACCAAGTCCAGGGTCGGCAGCAGCGCATTCTTGGCGGCCTTCATGTTGATTTCGTTATTGCGCAGGTTTAATTCGCTTTCCAATAGCTCAGGCCGGTTGGCCAGCGCGTAGCTGACCAGTTCTTCCGCCGGGGGCACGGGTTCGTTGCTGACAACCATCGTGTCGGTTGGAATGACCTGCGCCGCCGTTAGCGCCGGGTCGCTGAAGTTTCGCGCAATGGCGTTCTTGGTAAGCAGCTGCTGATATTGCAGGGTGGTCTGCGAGACAATCAGCTTCTGGGTTGCCGCTGCCACGGAAGACTGCGCCGAGACTACCTCGATTGGAGCCAAGGTACCGATTTCCACCTGTTTTCTGTTGTCGGTCAGCGTGCGTTGTGCAAATTCAACCGCGGTCTGCTGTACCTTTACGTCTTCGTAGGCATTCACCAGATCCCAGTAAATGTTCTGGATTTGCGCAACCGTCGAGATCACCTGCGCCTTGAAGCTGGCGTCGGTCACCTTACGGTCATTTTGCGCGATGATGATCTGGCGTCGATTGTTATCAATGCCCCAGCCTTGCAATAGGTGTTGCCGCAAAGTCGCCTTCCATGAACCCGTGATCTCCGGGTTATATGGGAACGCTTCGGCGAATAGGGTAGGGGAGACACCCGCGGGCGTGGCTACGCCCAGCCGCTGGTTGTTATAGCTCACCTGGGCCAGAGTACCTGTTGACCATCCTTGCGAGTAGGCAAAGTTGTACTGATTCGTGTTCTGGCTCAGCGTGTTGATTCCACCGAAAGATAGTGGATCGGCAATTGGCGTCACTTGCCGGTCGATGGCAAGCGTTGCGGTCAGTGTCGGGTCGTAGGAATCGATCGCTGCTCCTACCGAATTCTGCGTCGATTGCACCACGCCTCCCGAACCGGAAGCCGAGCCGCCCGTTCCCGTCGAGGTGCCGCCCGAACCGCTGCCTGTCGAACCGGCCGTGCTTGTCGAGGCTGCCGCTCCGCCCGGAGTGCCGGTCAGCAATCCGGTCGAAACGCCTCGTACCGTGCCGCCCGACTTGGCGAGCAATAAATCCATGTCCGCGATATCCAGGTTGTAGCGGGCAATTGCAATGTCAAAATTGTTTTCCAAAGCCAGCGCTACGGCATCGTTCAATGACAGCATCAACTTGCCGTCCTTGATCAGGCTGTGCAGCCGGTCGCTGTTCTTTAGCACCGGTTGGGGAAGTCCGTGCGGCGTAAATTGCCTCCAGCCACTCAACACCGAGTACGGCTGCGTGGACTGGCTCAACGGGGCCTTGTACTCGGCCTGTGCTTGCGGACTGTTCGGAACCGCCGACGGTTGACCCGTTTGGGCCAGCAGACTCGAGGACAACATGCCAATAATCGATACGGATGCAACCATGCGGTGGAACAGGTGTACTCGACGCGAAACGGACATTCGCTATTCTCCGTTAAAAGTTCGGTATTTCGGTTTTGGGCTCAGGCCCCGTTGTTCACAATCAGTGGTACGCAATTTTTCCACCCCAGGTTCCCGGCCAGAGTAAACTTTTGCAAACGCCAGTACTGCGAGGGATGGCCGTGCTCCAACTATCGAGTATAGCTGAGCCCCGACGCACGGAATCCAAGTTGCCCTAGTCTCGCCGGGTGTGCAACAGTTTGAACGGCACTGGTGTCAATATCTGCCCGATATGCGCAATCTAAGACTCATCCTCGCCTATGACGGCTCAGCCTTCCACGGATGGCAAGTTCAGCCCGGCAAGCCTACCATTCAGGGCACCTTGGCTGGCGCCATAGAGAGCTTGACCGGGGAGAAGCTCCTACCTCAGGGCTCCGGACGCACGGATGCTGGAGTCCACGCCCTCGCCCAAGTCGTAACCTTCCAGACTGAAAGCTCCATCCCAACCGCGAATTTTCGTACTGTTCTCAATGACCGTCTTCCTGCCGCCATCCGCGTACTCGCGGTAGATGAAATGCCCGAAAACTTCCACGCCCGACACTCAGCCCGCTCTAAGTGCTACCACTACCGAATCTGGCGAGGCGATGTGGTTCCACCCTTTCTCGCCCGCTACGTCACCCATCACCCTTATCCGCTGAATGAAGCTGCCATGCAGCAGGCTGCCGAGCTGGTCATCGGAGAACACGACTTCACCTCATTTGCCGCCGTCGATCCCGACCGCACAATTCGCCTCGCTGAGGCGTCCGATGAACTCAAGCACACCACCAATATCCGCACAATTACCGAATCGCGCTTTGAGCGCCATGCCGAAGAGTTGCTCTACGTCATTCGAGGCAACGGCTTTCTTCACCACATGGTTCGCAATCTGGTGGGCACGTTCTTCCTTGCAGGCAAGGGAAGCATCGCCCCCGCGGAAATTCCCGCGATCATCTCGGCCCGCGACCGCCGTGCCGCAGGTCCCACAGCCCCAGCCGAAGGTCTCTATCTGGTCGAAGTGAAGTACTGAAGAAGCATCTCAATAAAACAAAAGACCTTCACGATGAGGAAAGCCTTCATCGTGTCCCGTCCTAACCTTCATTTGGTTAGGGCGGGGATTTTGATTTGGTTCTTGCTGTTGAATTTGTTGCTCATGTTCCCAGCCATCCGAAATTCATTTCATGTTCTGCTTCCCACCGCGTCCAACATACGGTACAACATTCTCTGATGGAATCGGGCATTCATCTCGTAACCAAACCGGGCGCTCTGGGACGTTTCTCCACGGCGAATCCGGCGACTGGCGAACCCCTCTCGGACTATCCCATTGCCACCGCAGCGGATGTCTTGGCCGCAGTTGGGCAGGCCAGGCAGGCACAGCTCTGGTGGTCACGAATGCCGCAGCTTCGGCGTTCTGCCGTCCTTCGCCGGGTGGCGCAGTTGCTCTGTGATCGCAAGGAATCGATTGCCCGCGTCATCACCTCGGAATCCGGCAAGCCTTTGCAGGAAGCGCTGCTCAGCGATGTCATGGTCGCCGCCGACGCCGCGGTCTTCTGTGCAGACAACGCCACCGTTGCCATGCGCTCCCAGAATATTCCTCACGATAACCCAGCCTTGCGCTTCAAGCGCGGCAAGCTCACTTGGGAGCCTCTCGGCGTCATCGGCATCATCGCGCCTTGGAATTACCCGCTCTCCATCCCTGCAGCGGATGTTTTTGCCGCCCTTGCCACCGGCAACGCCGCAGTCCTGAAGCCCAGCGAACTTACCCCCGAAACCGCTTTAGAACTCGAGCGCGTGGTCACCGCCGCTCTCGATGCCGAGGATCTCGGCGCGCTTCCTCGCCCCTTTCATGTCGTCACCGGACTTGGACCGACAGGCCAGTCTCTGATCACCAGCGGCATCGATAAGTTGGTCTTCACCGGCAGTGTAGCCACCGGACGCCGTGTTGCCATCGCTTGTGCAGAGCGCTTTCTCCCCGTCGTCCTCGAACTCGGCGGAAAAGACGCCATGATCGTCCTCCGCGACGCCGACCTGGACACCGCTTCCAGCGCTGCTGTCTGGGGCTCCATGATGAACGCTGGACAGACCTGCATCTCGGTGGAGCGTTGCTATGTCCACCGCAGCGTTTACTCGCCTTTCCTTGCCCGCTGCCTCGATAAAATATCCAAGCTCAAGGTCGGCGACGGTGCGCTCCCGGAAACCGATGTTGGCCCGCTCATCAGCTTCAATCAACTCCAGATCGTTGATCACCAAGTGGAGGAAGCCCGAGCCTTGGGAGCCATCGTCCACGCGGGCGGAACCCCCATGCCCCAACTTGGCTCCAATTTTTACGCTCCCACGCTTATCACTGACGTTGAGCCATCGATGAGCCTGATGTCTGAGGAAACTTTCGGTCCTATCCTCCCCGTCATGCCCTTCAGTACCGATGAAGAAGCCATCGCCATGGCCAACGCCAGCGATTTCGGGCTCGCTGCCAGCGTCTGGGGACGCACCGCGCACGCCACCGCCGTAGCGCGCCAGATCGCCGCTGGAACCGTACTGGTCAACGACCTGATCTCCGGCTTCGCGGTTAGCGCGGCGCCTCACGGAGGCCTCAAGCAATCCGGCATCGGACGCACCCACGGTCTCCTCGGACTGCAGGAGATGATTCGCCCCCGCTATCTGGATGTCGATCTTCTCCCCCGCATGAAGAAGCTCTGGTGGTATCCCTACTCAGGACTCTTCGCGCCCATGGCCGCTTTCATGGATTTCATCCATACTCGTGGACTCAGCCGCCGCCTGAAAGCCCTCCTGCGAACCATCCCCATGCTCCTGCGCCGCCGCAGGTAATGTTGGGTTGGCAACAAAAAACGTCACTGGTGGCCCACATCCACCCGCTTTTGGCGAATGTGGGTTCCGCTATGAACCCTTCCTCTCGTGTACCATCATTTCTGAAATGCCTTTTCGTTCCTGGACTCGCTGGAAGGCCGGGCGCACCCAAGCTGATGCGCTCGCCAAGGAGGTTGACCGCCTCTCTGCCGACTCGCGCGTCCATAGTCTTTTCGACTGGTTCACCCGTCACGAGCGCGAGATTGCCGAGCTTCAACTCGCCGTCACCGCGATACCTGCGCCGTCATTTTCTGAGCACGCCCGTGCCGGCTGGCTTCGTGAGCGTCTCCAAACGCTTGGCCTGACGACCTCGGCGGACGCCGTAGGAAACCTTCTGGCCATCCGTCCCGGATCGCAGATTGACGCTCCTTCCATTGCGGTGAGCGCGCATCTCGATACCGTTTTTCCGGCCTCCACCCCGCTCGACGTTCGTCGCGAGGACGCTTGTCTCCTCGGCCCCGGCATTAGTGACAACGGCTCCGGCATCGCCGCTCTCTGGGCTTTGGCTGCAGCCTTCCACGCCGTCGGGATCTTTACCTCCCAACCAGTGCTATTTATTGCCAATGTCGGTGAGGAGGGCGAGGGCAATCTGTGTGGCATGAGACACCTCTATCGCCAGTGCTTCCCGGTTCCTGCCGCCGAGAACGCCTCCGCGCCATCCATCGCCGAGCTCATCGCGCTTGATGGCGCAGGCACCGGCAACATCATCACCCAGGCTCTCGGCAGCCGCCGTTTTGAGATCACCGTAACGGGCCCAGGAGGCCATTCCTGGAGCGATTACGGAACCCCCAATCCCATCGTCGCTGCCGCGCTCCTGGTGGAAATCCTGTTTCGCATCCCCCTGCCCGTCAATCCGCGCACGACTCTCAACGTCGGCATGATCGAAGGCGGAACGTCAGTCAACGCCATTCCTGAACGCGCGGTTCTCAAGGTCGATCTCCGCTCTGCCGATTCACGCCGCCTCGATGAACTCGAGCAACAACTCCGCCGGGCGGTGGCCGATGCCTGTGCGACAGTCGAGGCTCATTCGCTGAATCCCAAGGTTCGCCTCATCCAGACCATTACCGGGATCGGTGAGCGTCCTGCCGGAGAACTTTCGCCCGATTCGCCTCTGCTTGCCGCTATCCGTGCCGTTGACGCCCAGCTTGGAATCACCTCGCAGCTCTTGCGGGCCTCCACCGACGCTAATATTCCACTCTCCCTCGGCCTGGAAGCGATTACCCTCGGCGCAGGTGGCACCGGTGGCGGTGCCCACACGATTCACGAGTGGTACGACCCAACAGGACGCGAGAAGGGCCTCAAGCGCCTTGCTCTGCTCATCCTCCTGCTCGCCGGATTCCCAGCCGCCACGCCAGACGCGGTGGGGCAAGCCGAAACCGCACAGCAGGCATCTGCCGTCGCTCCCGCCAGTCCGGAGGAGCCTGTTTAATGTCGCGTTCCCTGAAGGCTCATCTCCTCCTGTTGGCCGCAACTTTTGTTTGGGGCTCAACTTTCATTGTCATCAAGTCTGCGTTAGTCGATGCCACTCCCCTGGTCTACAACGCCGTGCGCATGGTCATTTCCGCGATCATCCTCTGCGCCATCTTCTACCGCGATCTTCGCCGCCTTCCCGTAGGGGCTCTCCGCGCCGGCTTCGAAATCGGAACCCTGATGTGGCTCGGTTATGAATTCCAGACCACCGGCCTACTCTATACGTCAGCCTCCAAGTCGGCGTTTCTTACCGGAGTCTCCGTTGTTCTCGTCCCACTGCTGCTCGCGGTCTTCTGGCACCGCCACGTCAACCGCTACACGCTTGCCGGAGTCTGCGCCGCCTTTGCCGGGCTCTATCTGCTCTGTGTCCCGCCCGGCCAGGGACTCTCGTTTGCCTCGCTCAACCGCGGAGACCTTCTCACGCTCGCCTGCGCCGTAGCCTTCGCCTTCCAGATCATCGTCCTCGGAGGCCGCGCCCAGCGCTATGGCTTCGCGCACCTCGTCCCCATTGAAATAGCCGTCTGCGCCGCCTGGATGGTCGTCTCTATCCCTGTCGCCGAGCGGCACGGATTCATCCACTTCACCCCTGCGATGTGCGCGGCGCTGGCCATTACTTCACTGCTCGGAACCGTTGCGTGCTTCATCGTCCAAGCTTGGGCACAGCGCTTCACCCCGCCTACGCACACCGCCCTCATATTTTCCCTGGAGCCGGTGTTTGCCGGACTCACTTCCTATGTTCTCATCGGCGAGCGTCTCGGCTCACGCGCACTCCTCGGGGCCATCCTCATTCTCGCCGGAGTCCTCGCCAGCGAACTTCTTGGCCAGGTCCAGAAACCGGAAGAAGAGCTGGCCGAAGAAGCGATCTAACCCTGGAACGCATCCAGCCCAGATCAGAGTCGAAAGAGCAGAGAAGATGGGTGCCCCAGGTTCGCGCCGTGCTTTTCGGCGATAACCTGGGTGGCGGACTGTTGACATCAAGGAGCTGTTGCTTTTGTTCCTCTTTGTCGCACCTCTGAATCACGTGACCTCGCAAGCGCATCGGATTGTTAAGCCACCGGCATGACCATACTCCCCGCCAACTCGCTTTCGCCGCCGCGAAACCGTCTCATCCTCCTCCAGTCCATCACTCTCGTCTGGATGCTCGTCGAGTGTGCAGTCTCGCTTTTTTCCGCCGCCCGAGCCCATAGTTCAGCGCTCCTCGCCTTTGGATTCGACAGCTTCGTAGAACTGCTCTCCGCTTTGCTGGTCGTGATGGCGCTCGCTCCCCGCTTCACCCGCAAGCGGATCGACCGCGCCGCCGGAACCCTGCTCTTCGTCCTTGCCGCCATAGTCGGATTCACATCCATCCTGGCCCTGGCTGGGAAAGTTCATCCCGAGGTGAGCCCTCTCGGGATAGCTGTTACCGTGGCGGCGTTGCTCGTCATGCCGCTGCTCGCATGGCAGAAGCGCAAACTCGCCCGCCGAACCGGGAATAATGCTCTCGCTGCTGATGCGGTTCAGTCTGCCACCTGCGCCTACCTTGCCCTTATCGCTTTCGCCGGACTTATCCTGAACGGCGTTTTCCACATGGCTTGGGCAGACTCCGTTGCTGCACTTGCCGCCATCCCCATCCTCATCGTCGAAGGCCGCCGTGCCATGCGCGGCCAAAGCTGCGGCTGCTGTTAATCTGGTGGACACAGTCGCCCTCTTTTGGCGATTGTGGGCCACCTTTCAGCTTTTGAATTTTGCCCATTACTTCTCTCCGGTTCCGATAAGGGACACAACTTCCAATATTTGTTAACGAATTCCTCTGTCAAAGCGTCTAAATAACTGGAGCCAGAGTGGATTCTCCACTCCCGGCGCAGCGCACCCGTTTTTTTCCAAAAGAGATAAGATTGTTTGCAAGATTCACTTTGCCGGAGGGCACATGGAACCGCTGAAAGATGCAAGCGGATTGCCGCAGGAGCAGATGACAATTAAGCAGAGAAATCGTTTTGCGCCACTTTTTGTAGGGTCGGTCACCATGGCATTGGTGTTGTTGATTGGCACCGTTCTCACCTTGACGGCTCGCGCCAAGTCAGTGGACAGCGGTGACGCACCGCATTTGAACGTGCCTGCCGCTCGCCAGCACGACAACGAATTCGCTCGCGTTGCCAAAAACGTCGAGCCCGCCGTGGTCAATATCAATACCGAGTCCACGGTTAAGAATCCCCACAAGCGTCTCCATCGTATGCCGGGGCAGCCGAATTCCGACGAAGATCAGTCGCCCGATGGCGGCAACGGCTTGCAGGATTGGTTTGACAGGTTCTTCGGACAGGATCCCAATGGCGGTGGCGCCCCCGGCGGCCGCGGACCCAGCGGCGGCGATATGACAGCCCAATCTCTCGGTTCCGGGGTCATTGTCAGCGCCAACGGGTACATCGTTACCAATTTTCATGTGGTTGATAAAGCGGATCGTATTCGTGTCAGCCTTATGGGCGAGCCCGCGACCGTAAGCTATCCAGCCAAGGTCATCGGCACCGACCGTGAAACCGATCTCGCAGTCATCAAGATCGAGGTTAACCACGCCTTGCCTTTTGCCAAGCTCGGCAACTCTGACAGTATGCAGGTTGGGGATTGGGTTCTCGCCATCGGGAGCCCGTTCGGGCTCAAGTCCACCGTTACCGCTGGAATCGTCAGCGCGAAGGGCCGCAATATCGTTCCCTTTCGGCAGTTCCAGTCTTTCATTCAGACCGATGCCGCCATCAATCCCGGCAACTCCGGCGGCCCCTTGGTGAACATGGACAGCGAAGTCATAGGCATCAATACCGCCATCTACACCGAAGGCTCCGGCTACCAGGGAGTAGGTTTCGCCATGCCCTCCAACACCATCGCCCAAGTCTTCAATCAGCTAGTCTCACCCGCTCACAAGGTCGAGCGCGGATCCATCGGCATCACGTTCAGCGCCGAAACCAGCCCGGCCGTGGCCCGTATGTATGGCGGCGGTAAGGGCGTCGTAGTCCAGGACGTGACTCCCGGCGGGCCCGCTGCCCAGGGCGGACTCAAGGGTGGCGACTCTATTGTCGCCGTTGGCGGCAAGACCGTAAAAGACGGCGATGAACTTGTCGCCGAAGTCAGCTCCCACCATCCTGGAGACAAACTGAAGATTGGATACCTGCGTAACGGCAAGCAGGAGGAGACCACCGTAACCGTGGCCGACCGTCAAAAGCTATTCGGTGCTCAACTGGGTACCAATGACGAAGACGCGGAGGAACAGTCGCCCAAGGAAGGCAAGCTCGGTATTACGGTGAAACCGGTTCCTGCTGCTACTGCCAAACGCTTGAATCTTCAGCCAGATCACGGTGTTCTCGTGGTCGATGTCAAGCCGGGCAGTTTTGCCGATTCCGTCCAACTCGGACGTGGCGACGTCATCCTTGACGTCAACCGTCAACCGGTTGATAGTCCGGATGCATTTGCCAAGATTGAGTCAGGATTAAAGTCCGGGCAGGACGTCGTTTTCGTCGTTCGCCAGGCCGGACAAGGCCGCGAGGCAACAAATAGCTTCTTAGGAGGCACCCTGCCGTAGTAACCTGTGGTTATCTCACCATGCTGCCGGACATCGAACTTCTTGAAGTCCGGCGGCGTGGAGTGACTCGGTCACTGTTTGTGAGCCGCGGAAGCAAGGTCTGACAAGCCCATTCCGCTACGGGTTTGATACGGCAAGGCGATTGTTCCATCTCCTGAGAGGTTTTGATTGATGGCGTCATTCACGAAGTTAAAGACTGCAGTTCTGCTGGCTTCTGCCGCTCTGCTATGCACTATTCCCTTGGACGCCGCTGCCAAAACGAAGCCCAGCACAGCCAAGTTGAAAACGCGAACCGCAGCTCCTGCCTTGCGATCGAGTATCGCTTCCAAGTCTTCTTCTCATAAAGCTTCCAAGGCCTCGTCACGCGACTCCGAGAGAACGGTAATGGCCAGCACTCGCCGTGCAAGTAAAGGCAAGCTTCGCACCGTTGCCGCCGCCAAACCCAAGTTCCGGGGACAGCAGTTCATCGACCAGTCACGCACCCTTGAGATCCAGCAAGCACTCATCCGCGAGCACTACCTCGACGGCGAAGCGACCGGCGCGTGGGACCAGGCAACCCGGGATGCGCTCACCCACCTCCAAGGCGATCACCACTGGCAGACCAAAATACTTCCTGACGCCCGCGCCCTCATCGTGTTGGGACTTGGGCCCAGCCATCAGAATCTGCTCAATCCCGAGAGTGCGGCGATTTCGATACCCTTCCAGGTTGACTCGGAAAAGTCGTCTTCCGGTGGATCGAATTAGCACTCACTTCAGCGAATAGAAAAAGCGCGGCCACATGAGCCGCGCTTTTTTACGTTCTCCCAATCGGGACGCAATCAACCCGCATGATTTCGACTTACTCAGCGTAGAAACCATCGCGCACCTGCACTGTCAAGTCTGCGTTCTGGGTGCTTAAATGCAGCTTGTGATATCCTCTCTCAGCCTTATCCGGCGTATAGCTCACGTTGTATTGATGGCGTAATTCTTCGTCAATCTGCGAATAAATACGCGCCGCAGTCAGCTTCTTCGAAAGCTCAAAATACCGTCCGCCGGTCTCTCTTGAGATCTGTTGCAGAATCTTCTTCCCATCGCTCTTGTTTTCACGCTGAGTGCTCTCCGGGTCGCGCCTCCGCCCGCCGCCGCCCGGATAACCGCCGCCTGGGAATGGTCCGCCACCCCCGGGATAACCGCCGCCCGGATAGCCTCCGCCTTGCCGCTGCACGCCACTAGGTCTCTCCTCGCGCTCTTCGCGCTCCGCTGCCACATACACGCAGTAGACCAGCGTGTCAGCGCGCTGTGACGCTTCGATTGCACGCTGCAGCGAAGTCTTGCTCCCGTGGTCCATTCCATCGGAAAACAGCACCACTGCCTTGCGTCCCGTCTGTCCTTTCAGCACTTCCTCGGCAGAGAGGTAAACCGCGTCGTACAACATGCTTCCCCCGAAAAAATAGTGCTGGCGCTGCGGGTCATCGCCATTGCGTCCACGTCCGCCAGAGGAGGAGCGCGGGGCTTCGCCAACGGAAATCTGATCGATCCCCTTTGCCAGTTTGTCGTGCGACATGGTCACGTCTTGCAGTAGTTCTACTTCCTTGTCGAAGTGAAGCACGAAGCCTCTATCCTTGCCTTCGCGCAGCAGATGATTGACGAAGTCCGTGTCTGCCTTCCGCTCGTCTGCCATCGCGGCCCGTTGTCCGGGTCCAGTGTCTGCCAGTACGCCAAAGATCAACGGCAAGTCGCTCTCATGCGCCAGCCGCGTGATGGTCTGCGGGCGACCGTCTTGCTCCAGTACGAAATCCTTCTTCTCCAGAGTATTTACGGGTTGCCCCTTCTTGTCGCGAATGATCGCAAGCAGGTTCACCTCTTTCACCGTGACGGGGATGGTGGCTGGTTCCTGCTCGCGCTGCTGCAAGACTGGTTTTCCGGGTTCTTGCGAGGCATCCTGCGCAAAGCTGGGCAGGGCAGCGACGATGACCGTAAAAGCAATGATTGCCGCGAGTTTGAGGTGGAAGGTCTTCATGCGTAACAGGATGGCACAACTCGGAATTAGGGAGAAGTGCAGACAAGAAATCTCAATGCTGGATAGATAAAGTTGACAATTCCAAAGACAAAATCAAAATCCCCGCGCTAACCAAAGAAAGCTTAGAGCGGGGCATTCTGAAATTTTTCCATGACCCCGAAGAGCCCGATGGATGACGATTTGTTCAGGAGGCGCTGTTCTCCGCTTTTGGCCCATCGCCAATGAAGATCGAGTACAACGCCGCCAGTGCAACGATTACATTCGCCACCACCACAGGCATGGCATGGATCAGCGATCCGTAACTGATCCACAGAACCGCGGCGCAGGCCTGAATCAGGCGAAGCGTAGCAGGTTTCTTGAAAAAGTAGGAAGCGCCGAAGCAAGCCGTAGCGACCCAGCCAATCCAACTCAGCATTATGGCACCTCCTCCGTCACCGCGTTTGGAACCGCGGAAGTAGACCGGAGAGTCAGAAAATCGGTTCTCATGCGCGCCCACTCCTGCACTAGGAATCCTTGCGATTCGAAGAACCGGCGTATCTCCGGTTGCGTCCAATGCGCCACTTCCTCGAGGATCGGAACCAGGACGCTGAGTGCGTTATCGCTGAGCACGGTCCGCTTGGCAATCTGCGTTACGCAGCGCGACTCGGAGACCGCGATCGTCAGGCCGTCGCCTTCGTTGACGTGCAGCATTGCATTCATATCCGAGCTGCCGTCGCCGGAATAGACGACATGATCGAGGCCAATGCCATGCTCGGCCTGAAGCTGCATGATGCGTGCCACCTTGCCGTAGCCTGCCGTGCAGCGAATCAGACGCTCGATAGCTCCCGTTGGGCTGTACTTGAACTCGGTACCGAAGATGTGGTCCGCGGGCACAATGCCCTCCAGGGCTGACTGTACGATTTCCACCGGTGCGGCGGAGAGAACGTAGAAGTCGAATTCGTAGCCGGGTATGCCTTCGCGCAATGTGCGGTAAAGAAGTTCGATATTATCCTTCAGCGGAAGGCGCTTGCCGGTTTCGATCAAATGATGGCGGCGAACGCGTGAATTGAACGCCGGATCGTGCAAGAGCAAGTATGCGAGTTCCGCGCCCTGCTGTACTAAATTCAACTGCGCCATACCCGCCGCTTTTTCCTTGAACTCATCTTCTGGAATTCCCAGAAGCTCGGTGAGGACTTCGCCAGAATCGTTGAAGCTTAAGGTCTGGTCGAAGTCGCTTGCGAACAGATATTGTTTGATTATATTTTCACTCATGTTACTTAATATGATAATTTACGTGGCGTTTAGGATGGTAAAACCTCGGTTAATCGGCTATCAAAGGATTTGATTGCATGTATGGCGCTGCGTGATGACTCTTTTTCTCCAATGTTCACAGCACTTTGCCGGGATCGCGGAAAATTTAATGTGAATTTCGTGTTACGGAATTGGCTCTGCTGATTCATTGAACGGTGCCCCTACAAGCGGAGATTGCGCTCGATCAGAGCAAAAAAAGTCCCACCCATTGGCAATGGGCGGGACTTTTCTTGCTCTACGCTTAGTCGTTGTAGCGCTGTGAGATGAAATCGGTGATGTTGCCGTATGCCTCCTCCAGCACTTCTTCCTGGGCCAGATACACAATCCGCATGTGGCAGGTGCCGGGCCGTTGTCCGAAGCCCGAGCCGTGGACGCACAGGACATGCTTCTCCTGGAGCAACTCGGTGACAAATTTCTTATCGTCCGGCACTTCAAGCTTCGGGAATGCGTAGAAGGCTGCCCTCGGCGTGACCAGGGAAATGTGCGGTGTGCGCGCGGCCCACTGCACGGTGAGATCGCGGCGGCGGCGCAACTTGGCGCGGACCTCTTTCAGATGACCCTGCGGACCCAGCAGGGCGGGTGCAATGGCATACATGAACGGATGCGGAGCTGAGAGACGCGCGCGCAGGAGTTTGTATACCGCTTCGAGGTAATCGCCCAGCGACTCAGCCGGGCCGGTGGCAACCGCCCAGCCAATCCGCCAGCCAGGAACGAGATATGCCTTCGATAGTCCGTTAAAAGTGATCACCGGAAGATCGGGTGCAAGGGTCGCAATCGAGAGGTGCTCGCGCTCATCGTCGAGAATGAGTTTGTCGTAGATTTCGTCGGCGAGGATGAGCAGACCATGGCGGCGGGCCAGTTCCACAACGCGCTCCAGCGTGGCGCGCGAATAGGTCGCGCCGGTCGGGTTGTTGGGATTGATCAGCAGAATCGCCTTGGTGCGCGGATTGATGCGCGAGGCCAGGTCATCCAGATCGGGCTGCCAGTTGTTTTCTTCGCTCAGAAAATACGGATTCGTTTCCGCTCCCAGTTTTCCTAGCACCGCGCCATAGAGCGGATAGTCAGGGCATGGTGTGAGTATATTGTCGCCGGGATTGAGCAGCGCCGTGATGCAGTTGTCGATCACCTCGCCCGAACCCATGCCGACCATGATGCCTTGAATGTTCTTGAAGCCTCTTGCCTCGGCCCTGGAACGAATCGCCTCTACGGCGGATGGTTCGCCGAGTGATTCTCCATAGCCATTGAACCCGTCGCGAATGGCGCGTTCCACGGCCTCCACCATATGCGGAGGCGTGGGGAAATCGAACTTACAAGGATCGCCAATGTTGAGGTAGAGGATTTTGTGACCCTGGCGCGCGACCTGATCGGCAACGACGGCGAGGTCGCGGATAGCATAGCTTACGTTCGCCATGCGAGTCGCAGGCGCTATGCGGTAAGTCACATTGGAAAGCATTTAGGAGACTCCACTGAATACAGAAAGGACATATTCATTTATTGAACCCTATGCTGGACCGAAGTGCAAGCGTGGCGGGTGGCACAAGTCTCGGAAATAAGAATGACCGACGGCGCCCCACATCTGCCACGGTCAGCAGATGTGGGTTTTCGCTCCACGGTCATGTGCCTATTCCGGGCGGTCGATCTGGGCCTTCTGCAGGCGATCCGAGTAATCGACGTACACGGCCTTCCATTCGGTGTAGAAATCGAACGCGCCAATTCCGCCCTCGCGATGTCCGTTGCCGGTCTGTTTGACGCCGCCGAAAGGAAGATGAACCTCGGCACCGATGGTCGGTGCATTGATGTAGGTAATTCCCGCGTCGAGATCGCGGATGGCCGAAAAGGCGCGGTTCACGTCCTTGGTGTAGAGAGCCGAGGAGAGCCCATATTTCACGTCGTTGGCGATCTCAATGCCATGTTCGAGCGAGTCGCACGGAATGCAGGAGACGACCGGCCCAAAAATTTCCTCCTGGGCAATGCGCATCTTGGGATCGACATCGGAAAAGACCGTAGGTTCGATGAAGAAGCCGTGCGCGAGGTCCTGGCGGTCAACCCGGCTTCCACCAGTGGCCAGGTGAGCGCCTTCTTTCTTGCCGATCTCGATATAGCCGAGAACGGTTTCCATCTGCGCCTTGCTGATGACCGGCCCCACATCCACGCTCTCATCCAGGCCGTTGCCCAGGCTGAGCAGTTTGGCGCGCCGCACCAGTTCATCGACGAAGCGCTGGTAAACGCCCTTCTGCAGAATGATGCGGCTGGTCGCCGTGCAGCGCTGACCGGCGGTGCCAAAGGCTCCCCAGAGTGCGCCTTCGAGGGCAAGATCGAGGTTTGCGTCGTCCAGCACGATCATCGGATTCTTGCCGCCGAGTTCGAGCGAGCAGCGCTTGAATGTACGAGCGCAGCTCTCGCCGATGATGCGTCCTACCTCGCTTGATCCGGTGAAGGAGATGGCGCGAACCAGCGGATGCTCCATGAGCGGCGTGCCAACCTCTGCTCCGTGCCCGGTGACAATGTTCACCACGCCCGCCGGGACCCCTGCCTCAGTGAGCGCGCTGACAAAGTTAAAGACCGATAGTGGCGTATCCTCGGCAGGCTTGATGACGCATGTGTTGCCGGCGACCAGGGCAGGGAAAAGCTTCCAAGAGGGAATCGCCATGGGGAAGTTCCATGGGCAGATCATGCCGACGACGCCCACGGGATTGCGCGTACACATGGCGAATTTGTTGGGCAGTTCGCTGGGCGTGGTTAGCCCGTACATGCGGCGGCCTTCGCCCGCGAAAAAGTTACCGCAGTCGATGGCTTCCTGCGTGTCGCCGCGCGTCTCCTTGATGACCTTTCCCATCTCGCGGGTCATGTCGTGGGCGAATGCTTCCTTCTTCTGCTCCAGAATGGAGGCGGCTTTCATGATGATTTCGGCGCGGCGGGGCGCGGGTGTGCGGCTCCACTTCTTGAAGGCGGCTTGCGCGGCTTCCACGGCGAGGTTAACCTCTGCGGCCCCGGAGCGCTGAAAGATGCCGACTACCTCGCGAGTGTCCGCCGGGTTGCGATTCTCGCAGGTATTGCCGGAACTGGCCGGAACCCATTTTCCATCGATGAAATTGCTAAAGGTCTTGACTTCGGAAGCGGTGGTAGCCATTGGAATCGATCTCCGGAACGATAGTGTTGCGACCGGATATCGTAGTCGCGGCGGTGTGGTGGTGGCAAGGGGAGGGAACTATGAGTAGTGTCCTAAATCTGCGTTGAGACATTAGAGCAGCTTCCCGTCGGTCCTCCGCCTAAGATGCGCCGTTTCTGAACGATGTGCCTATTTCTAAGAGTGTCATCCTGAGGCGTAGCCGAAGGACCCCAGCACAGCTCACATCTACCGTGCCGTCTTAAGCTTTTCGGCCAACAAGGTGAGCTGCTTGGCGATCGTCCGCCAACAATGCCCTGATTAGTGACGCGTATCGCGCCAGAATCCACGCAAGCCGATGAAAAGTGGAACGCACCAACCGAGCAAGAACACAAACCACGATAGCGTGAATGCCAAGGCGGAGATTCGTGGCGGAAACGAATCAATGACACGCGCCGCTGCGGCGAGACGCGTCTCTCGCATGATCACGTTCGCGAGCACGAACCAGATGACGATACCGCACCACGCTGCGCTGCATACAAGCAACGCATATCTCGTCATGGCAACCCTTTTCCTCGTGCCCGGGTGTCCTTTCAATCTAAGGTTGTAGCGGGTCATTCCAAGGATTGTAGCCCAAGTAGTTGACTCCCTTGACTCTAGGCTATGAATTTTCAGCCGCCGCCCTTTCCAGCCCGTCCGGGGTAGTAAGATAAGGGATGAGTCCCGGCTAGTGTTCTTGACGCATTGGATTACGGCGGTCCTACCCGTATTATTCTGAGAGAAGATCGAAGATCCAAGACCGATTTTTCCTGGACGGGAAGGGTTGGGCGTCGGGTGAGTTCCGCATGGGCATTGCGGCAGGTACGCGGCAGAGAGTGCCGTACCCGCTTCGGGCGTCAGGCGGTTTTGCTTGGACGTAATTTTTTTCGAACGAAAAAAGAGAGATAGCAAAAGATGTCAAACAATGGCTTCCACACCGGCTCGCGTTTCGGGAACTTGCGTTCGTTGTTCAGCATGTTCTCAAGCGATCTTGCAATTGACCTGGGCACGGCAAACACGCTTGTCTACGCAAAAGGCAAAGGCATCGTTGTCAATGAGCCCTCAATCGTCGCAATCAACAAGAACACAAACGAAGTGGAAGCGGTGGGCAAGGAGGCCAAGGAGATGCTTGGCCGGACGCCCGGAAATATCGTTGCCATCAAGCCAATGAAGGATGGCGTTATCGCCGACTTCAAGATCACCGAAAAGATGCTGAACTACTTCATCCAGAAAGCGCACAACCGCAAGATGCTGGTGCATCCGCGAATCGTCATCGGCGTGCCGAGCGAGATTACGCAGGTGGAGAAGCGCGCGGTCATGGACTCGGCGTATCGCGCCAAGGCCAGCGAAGTGCATTTGGTGGAGCAGGCGATGGTGGCGGCGATCGGCGCGGGTCTGCCGATCACCGAGCCCAGCGGCAACATGGTGGTTGATATCGGCGGCGGCACCACGGATATTGCGGTAATTTCGCTCAGCGGCATTGTGTACTCGCGTTCGGTTCGCATGGCCGGCAACCAGATGGACGAAGCCGTGATGAATTACCTGAAGCGCAAATACAACCTGCTGATTGGTGAGCGCACGGCGGAACAGATCAAGATCGAAATCGGCTCGGGCTATCCTCTGGAAAAGCCGCTGACCATGGAGATCAAGGGTCGCAATCTGATCGAGGGCGTGCCTAAGACGATCACAATCGACGACAGCGAAATTCGCGAGTCGCTCAGCGAATGCGTTGGCACCATCATGAATGCGATTCGGGTAGCGCTGGAACGCACTCCGCCAGAGTTGAGCGCCGACATCAGCGATCGCGGCATTGTGCTCACCGGTGGGGGCGCGCTGCTCAAGAACCTCGATAAGCGGATTCGTGAAGAGACGGGACTGCCGGTGTCCATCGCGGACGATCCGCTGGCTAGCGTCGTATTGGGTACGGGCAAAATGCTCAGTGACTTCAAGCTTCTTCGCAAGATCAGCATCGAGTAATTAAGGCGGGCGGCCGGAGCGGTGCTCCGGTCTTGCTCTTTGCGCGGGCCGGGAGTTGCTGCAGTCGCAAAGTTCCGTTTACCGGTGGCCGCTACTCAACGCGCCGCGAGTAACGCTGGCGACGGTGCTGAGACACCGAGGACATGAATCTTTTCTCGCGGCACAAGAATACGGTGGTTTTGGCAACGGTGCTGCTGGCCCAGTTTCTGGCGTTGGCGGTGCAAGTGAAACGCCAGACGGCGGATGGCCCAGTGCGGTTGATCCGCATGATCGCCGTGAATACGCTCGCGCCTTTCGAGCGCCTCTTCATTTACTCGGGTGAGAGCATTCGCGGAGTCTGGGCAAATTACATCGATCTCCGCCATGTGCGGAGCGAAAACCTTCGCATGAAAGCCGAATCCGAGCGCATGTTGCTGGATCGAGCGCGGGAGCAGGAAGATGCTCGCCAGGCACGCCGCATACAAGCATTGCTCGGATTCAAGGAGCAATGGATCGACACTACGGTGGCGGCACAAGTGATCGGAACCAGCGGCAGTGAAACTTCGCGCGTACTGTATCTTGATAAGGGAACGAAAGACGGCATCCGCGCGGACATGCCTGTAATTACGCCGGATGGCGTGGTCGGCAAGGTGCTCACCGTATACGGCGAAACGTCACAGGTTTTATTGATTAACGATCCAACCAGCGGTCTAGGCGCTACCTTGGTGAACTCGCGGCTGCAGGGAATCGTGAAAGGCACCGCGACTGGCGAATTGCAACTGAACTACATCATGGGCGATGAACCGGTGCAGCCCGGCGAAGCGCTTGTAACCAGCGGCGGCGACCGGGTTTTCCCCAAGGGACTGCCAATCGGGAAAGTGGTCACCGTCAGCATGGGACGAAACTTGTTTCTCAACATTGGCCTGAAACCGGCTGCGGACTTGAATCGTCTGGAAGAGGTGCTGGTCATCACTCAGCAGAAAACGCGCGCGCCGGATGTGACTGGCCTGGGGCCGATTCGAGCGGCTGATATTCTTGCGCAGCATCTACCGGGCGTGCCACAGACCGCGGTGCAAACTACGCCAGGCGCGGCGCCGCAACAGCCATCAGCGGCTGGTGGGCAATCGTCACCGGCGAGCGTGCAGGGCTTGGCGCAGAACTCATCGACTTCGAAGCCGCAAACAGCTAGGCCCGCTGCCAATACAGGAACAACCACGGTGCCGAAGCCGCTGGTGCCGAAGCCTGTAACGCCGAAACAACCGGCTCCTAATGCGGGTGGAACGAAACCAAAGCCTGCCGCTGTTACCGGGACGAACCCACAATGAGGGCCTTGGATCTCAGCTATACGTCTCGCGAACAGGTCGAGGTCTATCGCTTCTCCTGGCCGGTGTCATTGGGCCTGCCGTTGTTGATGGTGGGAGTGCAGGCGTTTGTGCCGGTGCGATTACACTTCCTCGGAATCTTCGATTTCGGATTGTTGCTGACAATTTTTTTCGCGGTTTCACGGCGGAGCCAGATCAGCGGAATCCTTACCGGCGCCGCAATTGGAATGTTGCAGGACGGGTTGACTCATACGCCATTCGGCGTTTTCGGAATTGCGAAAACGCTGGTCGGCTACGGCGCGTCGTCGATCGGCATACGCATCGACGTGGAGAATCCCGGTTCGCGCTTTCTGCTAACATTTTTCTTTTATGCCGTGCATAAGGCAGTGTTCGTGGCTATTGAGCGTGAACTGATGGGACAGTCGGTCCATATCAATCTTGGACATGAGGCAGGAGTGGCAGTTGCGAATTCATTGATGGCAGTGTTTCTGTTCGCGGCGTTGAATCGCTTCAAAATCAAGGACTAGCGGTAGAGGTTCAAAGGTAGAACATTTTTTCATGTATGGTCGCGAAGAGAAGGTTCCACTAGTTCGTCTGGCACTGGCGCAGTACGTCATACTGGGCATTTTCCTGCTGTTGATATTTGGACTGTGGCGTTTGCAGGTGCTGCACTCGGACTATTACACAAGCTTGGCCGAACAGAACCGCGTCAAGGAAGTTCCAATCCTGGCCCCGAGGGGAAAACTTCTGGACCGCGAAGGCCGGGCGATTGTCGATAATTATCCGTCGTTTTCGGCGCTGTTGCTGCGTTCGCAAGGAAAAATCAGCGACTCGAACCTTGAGGCAATCGCCGTTGGATTGCATCTTGACATTACCGACCTGAAGGCCCGCGTGAAGCGGCTTTCAGCCATGCCGGGTTACCAGCCAATCTTCATCAAGTTCGATATAACGCCGGACGAACTCGCCTTCATCGAATCGCATCGCAACGAGTTTCCGGAGCTGGATACCATCACCGTACATCGGCGTCTGTATCCCAAGAACGGATTCATGGCGCACCTGATCGGCTACGTCGGCGAAATCAGTGAAGACATGCTGAATAATCCGCGCTATGAACTGTACAATTCCGGAGACGTGGTCGGGCAGAGCGGTGTTGAAGCCGAGTACAACGACATGCTGATGGGCAAGAATGGCTCGCGGCGCGTGCTGGTGAACAGCAAGGGAAAAGAAGTCGGTGAACTCAGCGATACGCCGGCGATTCCCGGCAAGCAACTGCAACTGACAATCGACCTCGATTTGCAGATCGCCGCCGAAGAGGTTTTGGGGGATAAGACAGGCGCAATTGTAGCAATGGACCCGAAGACCGGCGAAATCCTGGCCATGGTGAGCCGCCCAACCTTTGACCCGAATGCCTTTGCGGTGCGTATCTCGTCAAAGGAATGGAATGGCTTGCTGACCGACCCTGGAAAGCCGTTATTGAACAAGGCAATTCAGGCGCAACTGGCGCCGGGTTCCGTGTTCAAAATCATCATGAGCGTTGCGGGTTGGCAGGAGGGTATTGCGCAGACCTTGCACGTCAACTGTGGGGGCGGTGCCAGTTTCTACGGACGTTACTTCAAATGCTGGTTCAAGGGCGGGCATGGCTCGGTGACTCTGAAGAAGGGCATTTACCAGTCTTGCGACGTTTACTTTTATACGTTGGCGGAGCGCCTGGGTATCACCCGCATTGCAAAGTACGCAACGGAGCTCGGACTGGGACAGAAGACTGGTATCGACCTGCCGCAGGAAGTGAGCGGCGTGATGCCCAGCGAAGAGTGGAAGCTGAAGAACTACCGGCAGAAATGGTTCGCGGGAGAGACGATTTCCGTTGGCATCGGACAAGGGGCCGTAGCGACCACTCCGATACAGTTACTGCGCGCGGTCAGCGCCGTTTCCATGGGCGGGCACCTGGTGCGTCCACACGTGGCTTTTCCGGATAAGGTTCCCGAGAACTATCGCAACGCGCTGCACTACACCGACACGCAGGACATAACAATCGATCCCGAAGGTTGGGACACCATCACCGACGCGATGAGCGAGGTGGTCATGCCCGAAGGAACGGCCCCGGTCTCACGCATACCGGGGCTGGATATTGCCGGTAAAACCGGATCGGCTCAGACCATTTCAAATGCCTTGAAGGCGAAGATGTCAAACAAGGCAGCCTTCAAAGATAACGGTTGGTTTGTAGGTTTCACGCCGAGACGCAATCCCGATATTATCGTCTGCGTTTTGTTTGAGGGCGGCGAACACGGTGCCTTGGCGGCTCGACTGGCGACCAAGGTCATCAAGGCATACGAGGACAAGAAGAATCACAAGCCAATCGAGCATTTGACGCCCCCTGCTGAAAATGCCGCCCCAGGTGAGCAGGCTCCAGAAGCTTCGCCCGCCCCCGCAAAGGTCACGAAGCCAACTGAAGTAACGGGATTGTGGAGCGATGGCGGCGACGATTCCGGACGTTTACAGGCCGCACGCTTCCGTATGGAATCCGGGAATCGCGAATTTCACCGCGCTATTGCAGCGCCGGGGATGGAGCAGTTTGCGCAGAAAACGCCGCCGCCCCACAGTAATCCGCCGCAGCGCAGGGAGCACATTACGTGGCGCGATTTCCCTGGCGTTGTGGCCGCGTTGCCGAAGCCGGCATGGCAGTCGGGAGGAGCACATTGAACCGTTATGTACGCTTCCGCGACTTTGACTGGGTGCTGCTTGCCTTCGTCCTGATTATCTGCGCTCTGGGCGTTTCGGAGATATATTCCGCGACTCTGCACACTAAGTTTGAAGGAATGCACATCCGGCAGATTTACTGGATCATTGCCGGAGTGGGCCTGATGTTTCTGGTCAGCCTCATTAACTACCAGGCTTTACTGGAACTGGTTCCTTGGCTGTACGGATTCAGCCTGGTCTCCCTGGTGTCGGTGCTGCTTTTTGGCAGGCGCTACCTGGGAGCCAAGCGGTGGATCGATCTCAAGGTTTTTCACTTCCAGCCCTCCGAGTGGGTAAAACTGGTTTTGATTTTGACCATGGCAAAGTATTTTTCCGAATATCGGGATAACGATCTTCCTTTTCGCGAACTTGTGAAGGCAGGACTGGTGGTGCTGTTCCCGATGTTGCTCGTACTCAAGCAGCCGGACCTCGGCACGGCCTTGACCTACGTTCCTATTGCGGTCATGGCCTTGATTTTGGGTGGCATGAGGCTCAAACATGGGATCATTCTGGTTCTCATCGCTGCCGTCCTAATGCCGGTGATGTGGAAGTATGGGCTCAAGTCATACCAGAAGGACCGGCTCTCGACCTTCGTAGCTCCCGAAGCGGATTCACATGGCACGGGGTACCAGGTTATTCAGTCGCTAGTGGCCGTAGGCTCAGGCGGTGTTTGGGGCAAAGGTGTGGCCAAAGGGACGCAGACGCAGGGTCAATTCCTGCCCGTTCCCCATACGGATTTCATATTCGCGGCCTGGAGCGAGGAACACGGTTTTGTCGGCGCTCTGGCGGTAATGCTGTTATACTTCGGGGTGTTGATGCGTCTGATACACGACGCTCAAACGGCGCCCGACCGGGCCGGAGTCTTCCTGATTATGGGAGTGGTCGCGGTGCTGGCGTTCCACGTTTTGGTAAACGTGGGAATGGTCGTGGGGTTTATGCCCGTCACAGGTATCCCCCTTCCATTGATGAGTTACGGAGGATCGTCGATCCTGTTTACGTTCCTGGCACTCGGCATTGTAATGAACGTCCGGATGCGCCGGTTCGTGAACTAGGATAAGACGCTAGGTATCCGTGTAAGGCACTGATCGCAAACAAGCCTCACGGAGCACAATTTTTCGCAAAATCCCAGGAGATCCGCCGGAAATCGGCGGGGGGAGTGGGTCTTCGGCGGTGATCGCCGGAGCTTTCGGCAGGGGGAAGTCCCAAGCCGCATACACGATATGAAGCCCTCGATGGGAGGGCATAGCCGGCCAGAAGGTGTCGCAGCCGGTCAGATATGAAGAATTGCGCTGTGGTGGTAAGGGCAGGGAACGGCCCCATTCTGCTTTCCAGAGTTCAAGATTCCGGGAATGCGGGAGAGAAGTGGCCACAAAACCCAGACGCGGCGTAACCGGACCGGGTGCAACAGACTCGGGGAGTACGGAATCGGTGCATAGGTTCAAGTCAAACGCAGCCGGACCACAAAATGGCGCTCAGCGCCACAGCGGAACCGGTAGCATGATCCTCTCAGATCCATTGAGTGGGCGAACTTCGCTCCGTGCCCCGGCAGAGATGCCGGAGAGCGCGGCTCGGCGCATTGATCTTCAAAACTGACCAGCCTGCCTTCGTGCTTCCGGCTTACAACAGCCTGCTCATTGCCAGCAGGCCGGGAGCGAAGATGAACAAAGAATTGTACGTTTCAACCACGCCTCATGAAACCAAGGTGGCGTTGGTGGAAGACGATCAGCTAGCCGAAGTGTACTTCGAGCGGGAAAACGAGTACACGCTGGCGGGCTCAATTTACAAAGGGCGCGTGACCCGCGTGCTGCCCGGAATGCAGTCGGCCTTTGTCGATGTTGGACTGGAGCGCGATGCGTTCCTCTATGTCTCCGACTTCCTGGAACTGCAGGATGAAGAGGAAGAAGCCGAATTTGGGGAAATCAAAATCACCGGGTCAACTCTGGCTCATGCCAATGGTCTGATCGTCCCTGAAGCCCAGCCTGCGGAAGAAGAAGATTCTGAAGAGCCGCTGGACGAGCCTGTTGCAGAAACCGAGAGCGTCCAAACCCAAGGTACCCAGGGAGAAGAAAAGGATGAAGCCGGCGCGCCGCGCTGGCGTGGACGCCGCCGCCGTCGTGGTAGGCGTGGCGGACGCGAACGCATGCCGGGCGACCGTCCAGTTGAGGCGCAGCCTGGAGTGACGGATGTCGAGACCCAGCTTGGCGAACTGGAAAACGGCGAAGAGTCCGACGATGCTCCCAGCGAGCCGGAACCGGAAGTCGCTGCCCCGCGTAAGCGCGAACTACGTGGATTTGAGCCGCGTGGACTGGTAGTTCACGGTCTGGCGCGCACCGTGGAAGAGCCGGAAGAGATCGCGCCTGAACCCGAGCCCGAGATTGAAGTTGCGGAAACGGTTGAGGATGAGAGTCCGGTGGCTGCGGCGCCAGCTCTCTACACGCCGATTCTGCTGCCTGGGGAATCGATCTCCAAATACAATCGCGCCGAAGGCGAACCTCCGATTCAAATTCCGCTGACGGAGAGCGGCCCCAGTGAAGATTTTGACCGCGGCTTCAGCCGTGGCAGGGATCGCGACCGCGGGGATCGCGACCGTGGTGGACGTGGGCGCCGTGGAGATCGGGATCGTGGTCGTGGCCGCGGAGATCGTGACCGCGAACCGCGCGAACCACGCGAACATGAGAGCTTTGCCCTGCCGGAAAACTACACTCCGATTGTTCTTCCCGGTGAATCAATTTCCAAGTATCGCGATGTAGAGCCAATCGCCGCTCCGGAGCCCGTACAGACCGCCGTTGCCGCGCCGGTCGCCGAAGATACCGCTCTGGAGGCCGTTGCACCGGTTGAACAGCCTGGAACAGTTGCTTCTGCCGAACACGTCGACGCCGCCGCTCCAGCGGAGAACTCCGCAACCAGCAAGCCTGAGCCAGCTCCTGACGAGCCCTTGGCAAGCGCCAGTTATTCGGGCGTCGCCGGTCTACCGTCGATGACGCTGCGTCACGCGGCGGAGCCGGGGGAAACTGAGGCGATAGCCGGAAGCGAACCTGCTGAACACGCGCACGCCGAACGAACGCACGAAGCCGTGCAAGAGCCGGCTCCGGTTGAAGACGAAGCAGCGGCTCCTGAGGTACTAGCTGGCAATCAAACGGAAACTGCAGAGCTTCCGGCGGCGGAGATACAGGCCGAGCCAGCGCAGCCTGAACCGGCAGACACCGAAATTACGCAGCATGTGGATGCTCACGCCGAAGAAGCTCCCGCCCCAGCCGTAGTGGATGAACCCGTCCACGAGGAAGCCGGGAGAGTAGAAGCGAAGTCCGAGGCGCGCGGCCCAGGCCGCCGTTCGTGGCGTGATCGCGTTTCCCAGATGTTCGGCGCTGTTCACGATGAGCCTCAAGACCATGTGGAGCACGAAGAGCACACGGTTACTGAGACCCAGGTTGCGGCACCGGTGCAAGAGCAAAAGGTTGAGCCAGAAGCCGCACCGGCCGCGGAGAAGGTTGGCGAGAGCCTGCCAGCTTCCCCGGAAACTCAGTCTTCTCCAGAAACTCAGTACGGCAGCTTCGTCATCGAGGGCGGCAACGTCGAGCACGAGGAATTCGACGAAGAAGAGACGGATATGCCGGGGCTCGCAGAGCACGCTGATCGCTACGAGGAGAGTGAGATCGAGGAGGAGGCCGAGGACGGAAATGGCTCCCAATTAGGTGCCGCGGTTCGCGAGTCTGGCGAAGAAAACGAGTTGGAGGACGAAGAATATGACTTTGGGGGCGAGTATGAGGAATCAGAACTGCTCGCCGAGGAGCCTGGCGCCGAGGATGATAGCGAGCAGGCCGAACCCGAAGAAGAAGGCATAGCGGCCGCCCCAGAGGCCGGACGCCAGCGTCCAGCTCGCTTCGAGCGCCGCGAACGTCGCGGACGCCGTGGCGCGCCTCCGCAGCGTGGCGGTGGTGGTGGAAGGATGCGTCCGCACCAGCAGTCGCGCGCTCTGCCTCTGATCAGTGAGTTGCTGAAAGAAGGGCAGGAGATCCTGGTCCAGATTGCCAAGGAACCAATTGGCAAGAAGGGTGCCCGCATCACCAGCCACATTGCGCTTCCCGGACGCTTCCTGGTGTACATGCCTACGGTGAATCACATCGGCGTTTCCCGCAAGATTAGCAGCGAGGAGGAGCGCCAGCGCTTGAAGCGCATCGTCTCCAGCGAGCGCGAGAACGGGCATGGCGGCTTCATCGTTCGGACGGCGGCTTCGAATATCAAGGAAGACGAATTGCGCGCCGACATCCGTTTCCTGAAGCACTTGTGGACCGAGATCCGCACCCGCGCCGAGTCGAGCAAGAGCCCGTCTTTGATCTACCACGATCTGAATTTGGTCGAGCGTATTTTGCGCGACCAGGTGACCAGCGACTTCTCGCAGATCTGGGTCGACAACGAAGGCGAATACGAGCGCGTGGTACGCTTTGCGGCACGCTTCCAGCCAAACCTGGTGCGCCGCATCAAGCTATATACCAAGGACACGCCGCTCTATGAGCAGTTCGGAATCAACGAGGAGATCAACAAGAGCCTGAAGTCCAAGGTATGGCTCAAGAGCGGTGGATACATCGTAATCAACCAGACCGAGGCGCTGGTGGCAATCGACATCAATACGGGCAAGTACGTCGGCAAGACGGCGCGCCTGGAAGATACCATTGTGAAGACCAACTGCGACGCGGTGAAGGAGATTGTGCGGCAAGTTCGCCTGCGCGACCTCGGCGGCATCATCGTAGTGGACTTCATTGACATGGACGAGCGCAAGAATCGCCAGAAGGTGATGCAGGCGCTCGAAGAGGCCATGAAAGCAGACCGCGCGCCTTCGAAAATCCTGCAATTCAACGATTTTGGACTGGTGGCTATTACCCGAAAACGGGTCAAGCAGTCATTGGAACGGACGCTCGGCACCCCGTGCCCCTATTGCGATGCGACAGGTTTTGTGAAGTCGGTGCAGACCGTCTGCAATGAGATCTACGTCGAGATGCGCAAGGTGCATCGCCATGTGGAAAGCAAGGAAGTCATTCTCCGCGTGAATCCCGAGGTAGCCAAGGAATTGAAGGCTGGCAACGGAAAGTGGTTGCAGGAGATGGAAGAGCTGCTCGGCCATCCAGTTCTAGTCAAGAGCGACGCTCAATTGCATCAGGAGCAGTTCGACATGAACTACTAGTCCGCCCCAATCGGCGTTGTTCGGTAAGCCCGATGAAGCCCGTCAGCGATGGCGGGCTTTTTCTCGCTCGTTTGCTTCCGAGTTTTCGGGCCGCATAAGAGCGATTCCGGCTCATGGCCGAGTACCCTGAAAGTATAAGAAGCAAAGGTCTCTGCCCCTGCGCATGGAGTAGTCCATCGAGAATCCCGGGGCCCCACGGTCTGAGTTCCGAAGTATTAGGGCCCTTCGTAATCCCTGCAGTCCGGGCCAGCATCGTTTGCATCACTGCCCCAGCATATTGTGGTGTATGTTCAGCATAGCTACACAGTATGGCGAATTGAGGGCGGTTCAGTACCGGAATAGGCCGAAGATACCGATTATCTTCCGGGTTTTGCCGGAAGTTTTGGTTGACTTAGCCTCCCTGAACTCTGTTATAACCAGCGCGTAGACATTCCCCCGAGAAAACAAGGTATTGCCTTGCGGGTATCATGTGCGCCTGGTTGCAGACTGGTATTAAGGCGCGGTGATCGCGCGATTTCCCGGAATTTCAGGAATTGTCGGTCATGGTTTCCGCAGGCTGCGTTCCGATACCAGAAGGGGCAAGAGGTTTATGTCCGATTCGCCTGAAGTGATGAATATTCGCCAAGCGTCCGAGTATCTGGGCGTAAGCCCCGACACGTTGTACAAGTATGTGTCTGAAGACAAGATACCGGCGTTCAAGCTTGGCAACCGCTGGAAATTCAAGAAGGCCTTGCTGGATCGTTGGATGGAGAGCAAGAGTAGCGTCGGAGAAGGAATGCTGAAGAAGAAGCCGCGAGCCGTTCGTACAGCGGTGAGGTAATGAGGGTGTTCGCCTATGTTTGGTCTTAATCTATTTGGTTCAAACAAATCGATCGTCGGCCTGGACATCGGGTCGAACAGCATCAAGGCCGTCGAGTTGCAGAGAAGCCGCGGCGAAGTAATGGTGAGCCACCTGGGCATGGAACTTCTGGCCAGCGACATCGTGGTTGATTCGATGATTGTGGATAGCGGAAGCGTGGCCAGCGCCATCAGTAAGATTTTTGCCGAGCACGCCTTCAAGGCCAAACAGGTCGCAACCTCGGTGAGCGGTCATTCAGTGATCGTCAAGAAGATCTCGATGCAAACCATGGACGAACCGGAGCTGGGCGAAGCCGTACGAAACGAAGCCGCGCAATACATTCCGTTCGACATGAGTGACGTGAATGTCGATTACCAGGTTCTCAGCGACAACCTTGACGGACCGACGATCGATGTTTTGCTGGTGGCAGTGAAGAAGGACAAGATTTTGAATTACACCAATGCCCTGCAGCTTTCCGGGCGGCAGCCGGCAATCGTCGATATTGACGCTTTTGCGCTGCAAAACTGCTACGAATACAACTATGATCCCGCGCCCAACTCAACGGTGGCGTTGCTCAACATTGGCGCCAGTGTAATGAACATAAATATTGTGCGAGGCACTATTCCCCTCTTTACCCGCGACGTAAGCGTGGGAGGAAACCAGTACACGGATTCGCTGCAGAAGGAACTGGATCTGAGTTATGACGACGCGGAAGCGTTGAAGCTCGGTAAGAAGGTTGGAACGGTGAGCGAGGACGCCAAACTGCCGATCCTGCAGCAGGTCACCGAGATCATTGTTCTTGAGATTCAGAAGACATTCGATTTCTTCCGCGCAACCGCCAGCGGAGAACATATCGAACGAATTTATATTTCGGGAGGTTCCTCTCAGGTTCCCGGTCTCATAGAGGCATTGAGGCAGGAGTTTTCGATTCCAGTGGATCCGATGAATCCATTTCTGAAGATCATCCCGCCCATTGGTGAAGGCGCTGACCTGATTGAGAAAAATTCGGTCCAGTTGGCGGTGGCCGTGGGATTGGCCCTGAGGAGCTTTGAAAAATTATGATCCGGATCAATCTGCTGGGTTCCGCGAAGCCGAAGAAAGGGAAAAAGGGCCGGCGCTTGTTCGCCATGCCGCAGCTTACTACGGACGGACCTTCTCCTGCCATTGCTGGGCTGGCGCTCGTGGTGGTGGCTGGCGCCGGAATCTATTTCTATTACTTGCAGTTGGAAAATAAGCACGAGAAACTGCATGCCTCAATTGTGGAAGCCGACAAACAAATCGCCTCCATGACCAAGGTGAAGCAGGCATACCTGGAGCACCAGAAAGAGTACGACGCATTCAAGAGACGCTTTGACGTGATCGATCAACTGCGCGCCTCGCAAGTGGGTCCGGTGCCTTTGCTCACAACTTTGAGCGATACGGTGAATAAGACTGACGGCGTCTGGCTGCTGAACGTAAAAGACGATGGACCGACCATCTCGTTGGAGGGAGTCGCATTGGGGCCGACCGCCGTAGCGCGCCTGATGACCAATCTGCGGAACTCCGGATACTTCAAGAACGTTGAATTGCGTGACACAAGTCAGGAAGACAATCCAAGGCTGCAGACTTTCAGCTTCAGCCTGGTTTGTGAAAAGACAAAGGCTTAATAGTCATGACAAGCTTTAAGGAATTGCCCTATGTGGCTCAGATCGGTTTGGTGGCACTGGTGGTCCTGCTGCTTGCGGTGGGGGCATATATGTTCGCCCTCCAGCCGTTAGCGAAGGCAAATCAGGCTGATGAGTTGACACTCAAGAGCAAACAAGCCGAAGTCGCGCGGTTAACGCCATATAAAGCGAAGCTGGCCGAACTGCTGTTGCAGACCGAAACTCTGAAGGTTCAAATGGAGGCACAGCGCAAGATTGTGCCTGAAGAAAAAGAAGTCCCGGCGTTCATCACGCTGGTGCATAGCGAATCTGTGGCTGCCGGCGTGGAAGTCCGCCGCTACACGCCGAAGGACACCACCACGAAGGACTACTACGTCGAGGTTCCGTTCGAGATTGACGTGGATGGTCCTTACTACTCGGTGTTGAATTTCTACGATCGGCTCCAAAGATTAGAGCGCATCGTAAACGTCAACCACCTCACGATGGGCGCGCTGAGGGGCGGAAAGTCTGCGGTGAAAAAGTCCTACAAATGGTCGCCCAACGAGACGGTATCCGCCAGTTGTGTAGTCACGACGTTCTACAGCAATTCCAAGGGCGGACCGCCGCCCGCCGCTGCGGCAAAGAAGTAGGAGGGGCCATGAAAAGCAGCACACTTATTCTGGCATTGTGGCTCGGGGCAAACGCGTTAGCACAAACGCCGCCGCTGAATCAGCAGGCGAATTCTCCTTTTGCGGCGAAACCCGGCGCTTCGCAGACGAAGTCGTCCGCTGCCTCGTTACCAAAGCCGTCCACTGCCGTCGCGCCGAAGAACGAGCTCCGCAAGAATATGAAGGGGACTCCGGCGAATGTTCCAGTCAAGGCCGCGAACCCCGCGGTCAAATCTGCTCGAACCACACATCGCACGAAATCATTCCCTTATAAGACTGCGGCGGCTCCGCAAGACAGATCGGCAATCAAGGGGCGGCGCGACCCGTTTGTCAGCCCGATCGTGGATCGCGTTCGAGCGGCCAGTTGCAGCGGCAGCGGAAAGCAGTGCCTGGTGATAGGCGAAATCAGTTTGCACGGCGTGGTTCATTCTCCAAGCGGTTTTATCGCGGTAGTCATGAACGGTGAACATACCTATTTCCTGCGTGAAAACGATCCATTGGCCGACGGCTCAGTGGAGCGGATCACAAGGGATGCAATCGTATTGCGTGAGCGTTCGTCGGATATGTTCGGACGGCCGATAACACGTGAAGTGACCAGAAGGCTTGGAGTGCCGCCGGTTTGAGCGGACGCCAGGGCCTGGATGCAGGTGTAAAGATGAGCCCGGAACCCGGAGAGCAAGTCTCTGGGATGGACGCGCGAAGCTTGGCGACAGGCAACGCAGGGAGACTTACGATGAAGTTTATGCGACTGCTGACTGTAGGACTCATGGCGCTGTTAAGTGCCGGCACGGCGACGGCGGCTTCACAACTGAATTCGGTGCAGGTGACGCCCAAAGCAAGCACGATGATAGTCACCCTGAGGACCACCGGTTCGTATGCCCACAAGGAGTACAGGCCAGATCAGCACTTGGTGCTGGTGGACCTGACGGGAGTTACCGCAGCCCCCGCGGTCGAACGCGCCGTCACATTGGAATCGGCGGTGCTGAAGGGCTACAAACTCTCCAGCTATACGAGCGCCTCCGGTAGCGAAGTGACCCGCATCGAGTTGGTCCTTGGGGACGGCGTAGGCGTGGAGGTAAGCGACAAAAGCGATGGGTTGCAGATTCTGCTGAGCGGCAACGCGGCGAAAGCCTCGGCTACGTCACCGGCTGCTTCCTCCCAGGCCAATTTTTCTAATGCCACGCCTGCCGCTGGTGCGGATTCTCCAGTGAAGCCTATGCGCAAGGATTCGACATCCCAATTGTCAACGCCGCTTCCGCAACCTGCCGCGCCAGTCGTAAGAAAGGCTGAGACGAGGCAAGTTGCGAGCGCTGTCCCCGCTTCTTCCGTCGGAAACCCGGCGCAGCGTCCAGCGGTTCATGAAGCGTCCGCCAGCGCTCTTTCCCCCACGGTGATTCGCAGCGTTAGCGTGCAGCGCGGACGTGGCACGCTGGACGTGATCATCGATGGACCCAGTGCGGCCCAACCGTTCCTCTTGAAAAATCCTGATCGCCTGGTGTTGGATTTCAGCAACTCTGTGCTGCAGTCATCGGTGAAAAATATCGCGGTGCATACCAAAGACGTGCTTCAAGTCCGGGTAGGACGCTACCAGGTGGACCCGCCAGTCACCCGCATTGTGATTGACCTGAGCGGTCCTCGCACGTTCGATGTAGTGCCTGGAAGTAGGCAAGTAACCGTGCGGGTTAAGGCTGAAGAAACGGGAATGCTGGCGCCTGCGCCAAGAGCGGTTCCAGCCCCGGCCCGGGCTTCCGTCCAAGCGCCCGCCGAGGCGGGTTTAAGCAGCCACGTCAGTCCCAGCGTGCAACCGCTTCAAAAGGTTCAGGCAGCACCGGCAGTCGCTCCGGTGAAGGCCGAAACAAAAGAAGTCGCAAAGCCAGTCAGCAGCATTGCCTCGCAGTCCGGTGTTCAACCTCTCGCACCCGTAGTAACTCCGCCAGCGAAAGTCGAGACAAAGGAGATCGCGAAGCCGGTTGACAACGGTGTATCGCAGCCTGGAGTTCAACCTCTCGTTGCCGTTGTGGCTCCTCCGGTGAAAGTCGAGACAAAGGAAGTCGTAAAGCCGGTTGACAATCCCTCGCAGGTCCGCTTTCAATCGCTTCGCGACCCCGCTCTGCGCGCGGGCGCCGCTGCAGAAACAATGGCCGCTTCCACGCTTGGACAATCGCAATCGGTCGAACTGGCGCGCTTGAATTCACTGGAACAGAGGCCGGCTCAAGGCAACGCACGTCCGGTTTCTCCTGCCGGACCCAAATACACTGGCGAGCCGATTTCGGTGAACTTGAAGGATGTGGATCTTAAAGATTTCTTCCGTCTGATTCACGAGATTAGCGGCCTGAACATCGTGCTCGATCCCAACGTGAAGGGAACCGTGACCCTGGTGCTTGACGATGTGCCTTGGGACCAGGCGCTGGATATCGTGTTGAAGAACAGTTCGCTGGATCGCGAATTGCAGGGAAATGTGCTTCGGATCGCAGCCAGCGACACCTTGCGGCGCGAGGCAGTGGATCGTCGCGCCCAATCCGAGGCAGTCGCCCTGGCCGTGGATCGCCAGACCATCACTCGTTTTCTTAGCTACGCCAAGGCCGCGGAAATCGTTCCGACTATCAAGAAATTTCTCACTGCGCGCGGCGACGTTATCTCCGACGCCCGTACCAATGCACTGATTATCTCCGATATTCCGAGCGTCCTGCCAAACCTCGACCACTTGATCTCGCAGTTGGATCGCAAGACACAGGAAGTAGAGATTGAAGTGCGCGTAGTTTCAGCAACCCGGTCGTTCAGCAGAGATCTTGGCTTCCAACTCGGCTTTAACTGGGGCAACGGCGTCAGCACGATTGGCGGCTCAAATCCGAATGGAACTACGTTGACCAATACTACAACCGGTGCTGGTACGTCCACCACCACGAGCTCTAGCACTGGCACCATTCCTCTTTTTTCGAATTTTCCCGCTAGTGGAGCCACAACCGGGTTTTCGTTCAGCAACATCACAAAATCGTATGGAATCGATGCAATCCTGACAGCGGCTGAGAATCACAACTTGGCGAAAGTTCTCTCGCGTCCGCGGGTGGTAACGCAAAGCAACGTGAAGGCCGAGGTAAAACAGGGCGTCAAGCTTCCTGTCGCTACCGCAGGCACCGGAAACTCCATTGCTACGGTTTCCTATATTGACGCGGTGCTGCGTCTTTCTGTAACTCCGCAGATCACCGCCGACAACACGATCTTCCTCACCGTGGATGTTGAGAACACGCAACCTGCCGGACAGAGCAATAACAACTACATCATGACGACCCAGCAGGCTACAACGCAGGTACTGGTGACGGATGGCGGCACGGTAGTGATCGGTGGAGTCATCCAGACCACCAACTCCGTCAGCACAACGCAGACGCCGATTCTGGGCAGCATTCCGTGGCTCGGCAACCTGTTCAAGGAGCGCCTGGTAAAAACCGAAACGGATGAACTGATCTTCTTCATCACGCCGAAAATCATCCAGACGTAACTGGCGTATATAGAGAAGGCGCTCAGCGGGCTTCTTCGGGAGCCCGCTTTCCTTTGGGGCATTTACAATCATATCTATGAACTTTCAAGGGCGGCAAAAGCAGCTGCGCGAGGTCTTGCATCAACACAAGGTGGATGCGCTCGTGGTCACGCATCTGTCCAATGTGCGTTACCTATGTGGCTTCAGCGGTAGCGCCGGGGTATTGCTGGCGGCCCAGCGTCCGGTTTTCATCACCGATGGAAGGTATGCGGAGCAGGCGGCTGCGCAAGTGGTGGGAGCACGTGTTGCAATCGCAAAAGGTCCGGGTCTGGCCGCTGCGGCAGAGGCCTGTATCAAGTTGGGACTCAAGCGCGTGGCCGTCGAATCCGAACACCTTACGGTTGCCCAGTTGGACGCTTTCGAACAGGCGCTCGGCAAGAGAGTCAAAGTGATTAGGCTCGCGGGCGCGGTGGAGAGGTTGCGGACGCTGAAGGACGCCGATGAGATCGAGTTGGTACGCGCAGCGGTTGAGCTTTCGTCGCGGCTGTTCCGCCCGTTATTGAAAACCTTGCGGCCTGGCGCTGCCGAATCGGCGATTGCTGCGAGGCTTGAATACATGGCACGGAAAGCCGGCGCGGATCGAATGTCATTTGAAACCATCGTGGCCTCAGGCGAACGCTCGGCGCTTCCGCATGGCGTGGCTTCGTCCGCCAAACTGCCTTCGGCGGGATTCGTGGTGTTAGACTACGGAGTTGTACTCGCCGGTTACTGCAGTGACATGACGCGTACCGTGCATCTAGCCAAAGCGACGTCGGAGTCGCGTCGGCTGTACGCCTCGTTGCTCGATGCACAACTTGCGGCGATCGGCGCGGTACATCCCGGGGCCACGACCGGAGACGTGGATCGGGCGGCGAGGCTCGAACTGAAGCGTGCGAGGCTGGATCGATTTTTTACGCACTCCACAGGGCATGGCGTGGGCCTGGAAATTCACGAGTCGCCAAGACTGGCGGCGGGCGATGAGACGGTTCTGCAGTCTGGCATGGTAATCACCATCGAACCCGGCATCTATCTACCAGGGAAATGCGGTATAAGGATTGAAGACATGTTGCTGGTGACTGAAGGCGGATACGAGCTTTTGACTCCAGTGAGCAAAGGGTTCATCGAATTAAACTGAAACGCAAGGTCGCGGGTAAATTCACAAGGAAAGTAAATCCATAGCTGCGTCGCGGATCGCGCGACCCATCTGGCATCCAATGAATCAAAAAGAAATCAAAGAGTTGATCGAATTTCTCGTTGAAAAGGATATCGCCGAGTTCGAGTTGGAGCGCGGTGATGTCAAGATACGAATCAAGCGCCCACAGCCTGTCGTGGCTGCTTCTTATCCCTCCCCTCATCCCGTCTCCGCTCCATCGCCCGTGGCGCCGGTAATGGCTGCGCATCCCGCACCGGCGGTTGCCGCTCCCGCAACTGAAGGCGAGGAGGGCTTCGACATCATCAAGTCTCCTATTGTGGGGACATTCTACGAAGCTGCGTCGCCGGGCGCGCCTGCCTTTGTTAAGCAGGGCGATACGGTTGCGGTAGGCCAGGTACTCTGTATTGTCGAAGCCATGAAACTGATGAATGAGATTGAGTCTGAGGCGGCGGGCCAGATTGTGAAGGTCTTGGTTTCAAACGGACAACCGGTCGAGTACGGCCAGCCACTGTTCAAAATTCGTACCAACTAAACGAGAGCGCATTGAAGCATGTTCAATAAGATTCTGATTGCCAATCGCGGAGAAATTGCGCTTCGTATTATTTGCGCCTGCAAAGAGCTGGGCATTAAGGCTGTCGCGGTTTATAGCGAGCCGGATCGTCACTCGCTTCACGTTCGCTTTGCCGATGAGGCTCTTTGCATCGGGCCGGCGCGCGCGGGCGAAAGTTACCTCAATATTCCCGCGGTGATCAGCGCCGCGGAAATCGCCAACGTTGACGCGATCCACCCCGGCTATGGACTGCTGAGCGAAAACGCAAATTTCGCGCACGTCTGCGAAACCTCTGGTCTCAAGTTCATCGGACCTCCTCCGGAGATCATCCGCATGATGGGCGAGAAGGACAAAGCGCGGCAGGCCATGAAGCGCTGCGGGGTTCCTATTCTCCCAGGCTCCGATGGAGTCATTGGCACCAAGGAAGAGGCCCTGGAATGGGCGCGGCAGGTCGGCTTTCCGGTGATCGTCAAGGCTTCGGCAGGCGGCGGTGGACGCGGGATGCGCGTCATCCGTTCAGCCGAGGAACTGCCGCACATGTTCAGCGCGGCGCACTCGGAAGCCGCGTCGGCCTTTGGCAATGGCGATCTCTACATGGAGAAGTTCATCGAGCGTCCACGCCACATCGAGTTCCAGATATTGGCCGACGAGCATGGCAATGTCGTAAGCCTGGGCGAGCGCGATTGCTCGATCCAGCGCCGCCATCAAAAGCTTGTCGAGGAATCGCCCTCGCCCGCGGTTGCGCCGGAAATCCGCAAGAAGATCAACGCCATTCTGGAACATACGATGAAGGAGATTGGCTATGTCAATGCCGGAACCGTCGAGTTCCTGATGGACGAGGATGGCAGCCTTCACTTCATTGAGATGAACACTCGAATTCAGGTCGAGCATCCAGTCACTGAATTTGTCACGGATGTCGACCTCGTGAAGAGCCAGATCCTCATTGCCGCCGGGGCCAAGCTTACCGATATTATCCAGCTGCCCATCGTCCCTCGAGGCCATTCCATCGAGTGCCGCATCAACGCGGAGCATCCCGAGAAGTTCACGCCTTCCGCAGGCAAAATCAACGTATTTAACGCTCCCGGCGGGGTCGGCGTCCGGGTGGATACGGCACAGTATCAGGAAGGCGTTGTGTCTCCGTATTACGACTCGCTGATTGCCAAGTTGATTGTCCGGGGCAAGGACCGTGCGGAGGCAATTGCTCGCATGAAGCGCGCTCTGGACATGTTTATCGTGGAAGGAATCCATACCTCGATTCCACTGCAAAAGCGCATCGTGGCGGACCCGGATTTCGCGGCCGGAAACTTTGATACCACCTTTATGGAACGATTCATGGTGAAGAAGTAGCATTTCCCGTTCGCCGCGCGAATGATGTAAAGTTTTGTTCACCGGGTTTGGCTGAAGCCGGCCTTCGCTTCTGACGTCTCTTGGCGGTAGCGTACTACAGAGCTTTGCCCCAAAATCATTCCTGCGTTCAAGGAGAGCGGTGAGTCGGCTCACAAGGGAATTTTATTCCGGAGAAGACCAGCAGTTTGTAAAAGGCCTGGGGCTTACCAGCGCCACCACGCTGGTGATGGGCTCGATGATTGGATCGGGCGTCTTCGTTGTGGCTGCCGATATCGCTCGAGTCGTGGATTCGCCGGCGTTGCTAATTGCGGCCTGGCTGGTGACTGGCTTCATGACCATCGTGGCAGCTCTCTCCTACGGTGAACTGGCAGCAATGATGCCGAACGCGGGTGGCCAGTACGTGTACCTGCGCGAGGCCCTGGGGCCTTTGTGGGGCTTCCTTTATGGCTGGACGCTTTTCCTCGTGATCCAGTGCGGCACGATTGCGGCTGTCGCCGTCGCTTTCGGTAAATTTCTCGGAGTTTTTCTTCCCACGGTATCTTCTTCCAATTGGATCGTCCATATCTGGAAGGTTCCCGCAATCCATCTCGGCCCGATGGTGCTGGGCAACATGGACGTGGGCCTTAACACCCAGAACCTGGTTGCCATTGCAATGATCGCATTGCTCTCCATCGTCAATATTTTCGGGGTGAAAACCGGGGCTTTTGTCCAGGTAGTTTTTACTACCGCCAAGATTGCCGGACTGCTGGGACTGATTGTCCTTGGCATCTGGATTGGCAGCACGCCGGAGGCGCTAAACGCAAATTTCGGCGCAAATTTCTGGCGCCACGCGGGCCTTGGCGCGTTGCATAAGATTCCAGTCGGAGTCAGCGGAGCAACGGCACTGGTCTCCACAATTACCGTTGTAGCCGTAGCGCAGGTTGGTTCTCTGTTTTCCGCCGATGCGTGGAACAACGTCACTTTCACCGCCGGAGAGGTTCGCAATCCGCAGCGCAACCTGCCTCTGTCGCTGGCGATTGGGACCGGAGCGGTCATCCTGATCTACATTGCGGTGAACTTCATCTACCTGCTTGTGCTTCCGTTGTGGGGCGAGGTGTATTCCCTGACCACCCTCGGAAGGGGCATCCAGTATGCCTCCGAAGACCGCGTAGCAACGGCCGTCATGCAGCAGATCATAGGACAAGGCGGTGCCAAGTTGATGGCACTGGCGATCCTGGTCTCCACCTTTGGCTGCAACAATGGGTTGATTCTGGCGGGCTCACGCGTCTATTACGCAATGGCCAGGGACGGGCTTTTTTTCCATTCCGTGGGGCGGTTGCACCCGCGCCTCAAAACGCCGCACTTCTCCCTCATGGTGCAGGCTATCTGGGCGAGCTTGCTCTGCCTCAGCGGAAGCTACGGACAGCTTCTGGACTATACGATTTTCGCAGTTCTCATCTTTTACGTGCTGACGCTGCTAGGCCTTTTCGTTTTGCGCCGCACGCGTCCGGACGCGTCGCGTCCGTATCGCGCCGTCGGCTATCCATGGCTGCCTGCCATTTACATCCTGATGGCGTTGTTTATCGATGTAGTTTTGTTGATCTATAAGCCCCAATATACGTGGCCGGGCCTGGTGATCGTGCTGCTTGGCATTCCGGTCTATTACGTCTGGCGTTACGAAAACAAGAGTGATGTATTGGAGGAGCGTTAAGTGGCCAGCAAACTTTTTGCAACGAAACCGCTCAGCTTGCTACTGGAAGAAATGGCTGGCGAAAACCGATTGCGCCGGGTGCTTGGACCGGTACAACTGAGCGCCCTGGGAGTGGGCGCGATTATTGGCACCGGCATTTTCGTCCTTACCGGCGAAGCCGCCCATGACCGCACCGGTCCGGCCTTGATGCTCTCGTTCGTGGTGTCCGGAATCGCTTGTGTGTTTGCGGCGCTTTGTTACGCGGAGTTTGCTTCCATGGTGCCGGTGGCCGGCTCGGCTTATACCTACGCCTATGCCACCCTGGGTGAAATCTTCGCCTGGATCATTGGCTGGGATCTGGTGCTAGAGTACGCGATTGGCTCCGCAACGGTTGCTCATGGCTGGTCGGCGCACTTCAAGGAATTCATTCCGCTGCTCAATTTGCATGTACCGGCACATTTCGCTACCGCCCCAATTGATTACGTGCCTGCTACCGGCCAGTTTGTCAGTACGGGGTCGTATTTCGATCTGCCGGCGATTTTGATCACCTTCATTTTGACGGTGGTTCTTGTCAAAGGCATAAGAGAGAGCGCCGGATTCAATGCCGTGATGGTAGCCATTAAATTGGTCATCGTGCTGATGGTTATCGGCATTGGCGCTTTCTACGTGAATCCCGCTAACTGGCATCCGTTTGCGCCCTACGGCTACTCGGGAATCAGTTTCTTTGGCCACGCCCTGTGGGGCAAAACCGGCACCGGAGGCGAGCCTTTGGGGATGTTCGCTGGCGCGGCGATTATCTTTTTCGCCTACATCGGCTTCGACTCGGTTTCCGTACACTCGGAAGAAGCACGCAAACCTGCCCGCGATATTCCCATCGGGATCATTGTCTCGCTGGTTGTATGTACCGTTCTTTACATCGCCGTCTCCGCTGTGCTGACCGGAATGGTGCCCACCCCTGAAATCAATCGCGATGCGGCGGTAGTGGACGCATTCAGGCGGGTAGGGCTGACTTGGATGCAGTATCTCGTGGCCGCCGGCGCCATGACGGGAATCACTTCCGTGCTGTTGGTGATGATGCTGAGCCAGCCGCGCGTGCTGCTGGCTATGGGGCGCGACGGCCTTGTACCGCCCAGCTTCTTTGGCGCAATCCACCCGCGCTATCGTACGCCTTGGAAATCGACGATTCTGACTGGCGTCTTCGTCGCCGTGGCGGCGGCTTTTCTGCCCCTCAGTATTCTGGCCGAAATGACGAACATTGGCACCCTGTTCGCCTTCGTGATCGTCTGTGCCGCGGTAATGGTGATGCGGAAGACGAACCCGAAAGCCAACCGGCCCTTCCGTGCTCCGTTTGTGCCGCTGGTGCCCATCCTGGGCATCCTGATGTGTCTGCTCCTAATGTTCTCCTTACCGGTTGGCAATTGGTACCGGTTGATTATCTGGCTGCTAATCGGGATGGCAATCTACTTCTTCTATGGACGCCACCACAGCGTCATGGCCAAGCAGCGCCACCTGGCGCATGAACTTGCAGCTCATGGAACTGGCGCGCCTGCTGTTGGTGACCCTGATGCTCCTCCAAGCAGTCCCGCCGCTCCGATAGATACGACCATCAAGAAGCCCTGAGGGATGACAAGCGGGCGCTCAGCCTGCCTCGTCAAACTATCCCGCTCAACGAACAGAACGTTGAGTGGGATACCCGCCATCGATTTCGGTGCGCGCGGTATGAACGGCAAGAGAAGTATTGCAGGAGGATAACAATGAAGGTTCTTGAGGCTCCACAAGCTCCAGAAGTTCGCATGAGCAACGGCCTGACCATTCCTCAACTGGGTCTTGGAACATGGCCACTCAAAGGTGACGAGGCTGTTACTGCGGTTCGTAGCGCATTGAACATGGGATACCGTCTGATCGATACCGCTGAAGCATACGGGAACGAGGAGGCGGTCGGCAAAGGTATTCGCGATGCAGGTGTATCGCGTGACCAGTTGTTCCTGACCACTAAGCTCAATCGGCAATGGCACAGCCGAACAGGCGTACGCCAGGCATGCGAAGCAAGCTTGGCCCGTCTCGGTATGGGCTATATCGATCTCCTTCTTATCCACTGGCCGAATCCCGACCAGGATCGCTATGTCGAAGCTTTCGAGGGCATGGTGGCCCTCGTCGCAGCCGGGCTGGTCAGATCCATTGGAGTTTCGAACTTCAAGCCTCTGCATCTTGAAAAGCTGTTTGCATCTGGCCTGTTCCCGCAGCTCAACCAGATCCAGCTTGATCCCTATCGCCAGCGGGACGACGCGGTTTCGTTCCACAGAAAACATGGAATCATTACAGGAACTTGGAGTCCGCTCGACCGCAATAGTGGGATGCTGAAGGAACCAGCGATCCTCGCTATTGCCGAGCAGCATGGTCGCACACCGGCACAGGTCGTACTGCGTTGGCATGTGCAGAACGGCTACGTTGCGACACCTAAATCCGCAAATCCGCAGCGCCAACTGGAGAACCTTGATGTCTTCGGCTTTGAACTCAGTGAGACGCAAATGGACGCGTTGCGCGCGTTAAACCGTGCGGATGTCAAGATCGTAGATTCAGACGTTTTCTGGCACTAATCTTTCGAGTTAGAAGTTTGCAGAAGAATCCAGCCGGGGCGGTGCGAAAGTGGCGGGTGCCTGTAGATGATCAAGACGTTGTCCCCGAATCGGTACGGCTGATGGGCGGGTTGTAGTTGAGGCTACCATGGGGTCGAGCGAAGTTATAGTAGGCAGTCCAGGGCTGCAGGTGCTGG
>Ga0181528_10000029_pt1 | contig 156827 bp, 124 predicted proteins | sample PEATcosm2014_Bin_47_FD_119742 | JGI IMG/M metagenome (GOLD analysis project Ga0181528, IMG submission 119742) | Peatland microbial communities from MTU Mesocosm Facility, Houghton, MI, USA - PEATcosm2014_Bin10_10_metaG | ecosystem: Environmental > Terrestrial > Soil > Wetlands > Peat | place... | reverse complement strand
GCTCGATTACGGGGTGGCGGCCTTCGAGAATTTCGAGAAGCTGTGTTGTGTCATCAAACTCAGGACGGCAGTAGTTGCGCAAGGCAGCAAGGTGGGCGAAGGAGAGCAGGACGTCGATTTCGGCCAGTGCCAGGGCGCTCTGGCGGATGCGGCGCGATTCGGCGGCAATGGCCTGGCGTAGTTCGGCAAAGAGGCGGCGCTCGATCTCAACGATCTTTTCCTCGGCGTCGAGAACCTTCGTTTCGTATTCCTTCAGCTCCGGGGTGGTAAATCGCTCGGCTCCGACGAGGGTCTGCTTGCGCTCGTAATCGGCAGGGGCGTGTTGCAAGTTCGACTTGCTGATTTCGATGTAAAAGCCGAAGACGTTGTTGAACTTGACCTTGAGCGAGTTGATGCCGGTGCGCTCGCGCTCGCGCTGCTCGATCTGGGCGATGTAGTGCTTGCCGTTGCGACTGATGTCGCGGAGTTCGTCGAGTTCGGAGTCGAGGCCGCGCTGCATGACTCCGCCATCGTTGAGGGTGATGGGCGGCTCGGGAAGGATGGAGCGGTCGATGCGCTCTCGCACGTCGGCGAGTTCGTCGAGAAGATTTTCAAGCGCCGCAAAGCGGGCGGCAGGGAAGTGCTGCAAGGCGCGGCGCACGGCGGGCAGCTTGGCAAGCGAGGCGGCGAGGGCGAGAACGTCGCGTGGGTTGGCCGTTTCCAAGGTAATGCGGCTGAGCAGGCGCTCGATATCCTGAATGCCATCGAGCCCGCGACGCAGCTCTTCGCGATGAATGATGCTGGCGAGGGCGGCGGCAACGGCATCGAGACGCTGGTTGATTTCGGCAGTGTCAATTGAGGCGCGCAGCATCCAGGCGCGCAGCAGGCGCTTGCCCATGGGCGTGAGCGTGTGGTCGATGGCGCGGAAGAGGGTTACATCGTCCCCGGTGCCAGCGAAGAGCGGCTCGATCAACTCCAGGTTGCGGACGGTGACGACGTCGAGGATGAGGCAGTTCTGGCGCTCGTAGTAGCTGATGCGGTCCACATGGTCGAGCGATCCGCGCTGGGTCTGGCGGGCGTAGTGGAGAATGGCTCCGGCGGCACAGGCGGCAGCGTTGTGATTGGCGAGGCCGAAGCCTTCGAGAGAGAGTACGCCGAAGTGATTTTCGACCAGCGGGATGGCGTAGTCGTTGGCGAAAATCCAGTCGTCGAGCGGAGTCTCGCTCCAACGGGCAAAGGGCGCGAGTTCGGTGGAGGCCATGCGCGGGGCGGCGGCTGACGTGGCGGGCGACTGGCCATTGGGCGCAGTGAGGCTGCGCTGCGGCGCTGCAAACGGAGGTAGCGATGCGGCGTAGAGAAGCTCGCGCGGGCGCTGCGTTTGCAATTCGTCGGCAATGCGCTGATCAGCGTCAGGGCCGCAGAATTCGGTGGCGCGGAATTCGCCAGTGGAGAGATCGAGCGCGGCGAAGCCGAGGGTGACGCCCGAAGTGCTGGCGTGGCGGGCGACGGCGCAGAGGAAATTGTTCTCCTCGGAGCCGAGCTGAGAGTCGGCGGCGGTTCCGGGAGTGACCACGCGGGTGACCTCGCGGCGCACTAACTTCTTGGTAAGCTTGGGGTTCTCCATCTGATCGCAGATGGCGACTTTGTATCCCTTGCGAACGAGTTTTGAGATGTACCCCTCGGCGGCATGGTAGGGAACTCCGCACATGGGAAGAGCGACGCCATCGACCTTCTGGCGCGAGGTGAGGGTGATCTGTAGCTCGCGGGAGGCCGTGACTGCGTCTTCGAGGAAGAGTTCGTAAAAATCGCCGACGCGGAAAAAGAGCAGCGCGGTGGGATGCTCTTTCTTGATGGCGGCGTGCTGCCGCATTAGCGGTGTGGAGGCTTCACTCATGGAAAAAAGATTGTGGTCTCAAAAGGGCGAGTATAGCAGAGCCATAGCTGGCGGGAAGGCCAAGTGATGGGTGGTGCGCCGCCGCCTGATCCCAACGTTCGCCACCGGCGGGCCGCTGTGGGCTACCTGGCGAAGGTTGGCATTTGACTCCGGGGCCCGGTAGTGGTTTGCTATCGCAATGGAACTTCGGAAAGATCCCATCACGCGCTCCTGGGTGGTCACGGGCGATCAGCCGTCGCAGGGCAGGAATTTGCAACAGGTGTGCCCGTTCTGCCCGGAGTCGCCGCACCAGCCCCAGGTCATCTCCTCAATGGCCTCGGTGAATTATGGGCCGTGGTCGGCGCGGGCGGTTGTTCATCCGCAGCCTCTCTACCATGTCGAGGGCGATCCCGGACGGCGCGGTGTGGGGCTCTATGACGTGATGCGCTCGGTGGGCGCGCACGAAGTCCTGGTGGAGAACGCGCGGCATGACCGTCAGCTATGGACGGCTTCCGACGCAGAGATTGAGCAGTTCCTGCTGCTTTGCGCGCACCGCATGGAAGACTTGAAGAACGACCACCGGTTCAAGTACGTAAGCGTTTTCAAGGATTTTGGCTCGCTGAGCGGACAGGAGTTCGACCATCCGACATCGCAGATCGTGGCCACGACCTATGTGCCGCGGCGGGTGCTGTATGAACTGAGATCGGCGAGAGAGCATTACGCGCAAAAGGAGCGCTGCGTTTTTTGCGACATTCTGACCCAGGAATTGCACAATCGAGAACGCATCGTGGAAATTCGCGGAGACTACGTGGCATGTTGCCCATTTGCCTCGCGCGCTCCGTTTGAGACCTGGATCATTCCGGCGAATCACAGCGCCCACTTTGAACGCACGGCAAGTTCGCGTCCCGGAGCGCTGCTGGAGTGCGCGTCACTGCTGAGGCGCATGTTGAACCGGATTCGCGCCATTACCGACAGTTTTCACCTAGTCGTACACACGGCGCCAAACACGCAGCAGCAGTCCAGAACATTGAATTATTGGCGGACCATCGACGAGGATTATCACTGGCATATCGAGATTCTGCCGATTTTGCAGGAGCGCCAGAAATCCTATTCGTTTAAGGAAGCATATCGTTCGGCGGTGATGCCGGAGGATGCCGCGGCGCGTCTGAGAGAAGGGCCCACGGAACACACCTTAACCACTACGTAGGCAGGCAAGAGCGGGGCGCGGCACCCGTGCAGGGAGGTTTGCGGCCTGCGGGTAGATTCCAGAGCAGAGGCTGCAAAGAGCCTTGTTTGGCGTGTTATACTCAGGCGTTACCGAGCGTTAGCACGGCGAGTGGTATGCCCGCTGGCGGGATTCGGGCAAAGCCGAAAAGCTATTTTTTGAAATCAAACAATCTACGAGGTTGTCATGTCCGGCCATTCAAAGTGGGCCACAATTAAGCACAAGAAGGGCGCGCTGGATGCTAAGCGCGGCAAAATTTTCACCCGCCTGATCCGAGAAATCACCATGGCTGCCAAGTCCAGCGGTGATGCGGAAAAGAATCCTAGATTACGCACGGCGATCGCTGCGGCAAAGGCTGAAAACATGCCGCACGATAACATCAAGAAGGCGATCCAGCGCGGCACCGGCGAGCTGCCGGGCCTGACCTACGAAGAGATCACCTTCGAAGGCTACGGACCGGGCGGCGCAGCGATACTGGTCGAGACTACGACCGATAATCGCAACCGGACGGTCAGCGATATCCGGCACATCTTCGGCAAGAACGGCGGCAACATGGGCAATGCCGGTTCGGTGGCGCACCTGTTCAGCAAAAAGGGCGACATCATCATTGCAAAGGCGGCCGCCAACGAAGACGACCTGATGAACATCGTTCTGGAAAACGGCGCGGACGACCTCGTTGATGATGGCGAGAGTTGGGAAATCCTAACCGATCCGTCGGCTTACGAGGCCGTGCTGGAAGCGGTTAAGGCTGCCGGTATCAAGCCGGAGCAGAGCGAACTCAGCATGATTCCGGCGAACTACGTCAAGCTGGAAGGGCAACAGGCGCGCACCATGGTTCGCCTGATGGAAGCCATGGAAGACTACGACGACGTGCAGAATGTTTACACCAACGCCGACATCGACCAGAAGGACCTGGAGGAAGTGGCTGGCTAGCTACATCCGAATCTGATCCACGAGGGGCCGCACAGAGCGGCCCTTTTCTTTGGTCTTAAACGTGCCCTACAAAGCGCGTTAGCCGCCACGGCAAAGGTGGGGCGCGCAGCATTTCTTGTCGGCTCGATCTTCAGAACCGTTTCAAGCTGCTATCCTGTGCTGATATTCTTCTTATCGAATAAACAAAGGAGCCCAATGGGTAGCCCTTCGGCGATGAAGTCGTTTCGAATTTTGATGCTGGCCCTGTTGCTTTCAGGCGCAGTTGCCGGGATGGCGCAGAGCGATGACGATGCGGCGGCAATCCGGCGCGAAAACTGGAATGTCGGCGTGCTGGTTGGTGGCGGCACCGGCCTGACGGATCGCACCGACGTGCAGTTTGTGCGGGCCGGTATGCGCGTGGGTCGTGTGCTGACCGGAGAATTGGGCTCCAGTCTGGCGCGCGGCACTTTTGAACTGAATGCAGAGATTATGCCGCTCGACTATATTCTGTGGAGCCGCTACAAGAACGTGTATGGATTCGGAGTGAACCCGCTCGTAATGAAGTGGAATTTTACCCGGGGGCGGAAGACGATTCCGTATTTCCTGGCTCAAGGCGGAATGCTCTGGAGTAGCGACAATGTTCCCCGGGGCAACACCTCGAAGATCAATTTCACGTCTGGAGCGGGAGTGGGCGTGAACTACTTCATTCGGCCATGGCGCTCGGTCAACTGGGATCTCCGGGCGACGCATCTGTCGAACGCGTCTTTGGGAGCTCATAACCCGGGAGTGAATGCGAGCCTGCAGTTTTCCGTGGGTTACAACTGGTGGAAGCATTAAGCGGAGAGTGAAAAGATGGCAGGACTGATTGAATGCGTGCCCAATTTTTCAGAGGGCCGGGAGACGTCGCGGGTCGATGCGATTGTTAAGGCGATGAAGCGCGATGGCGTGTACCTGCTCGATTGCGAGATGGACGCGGACCACAACCGTTCGGTCCTTACCCTGGTGGGTGAGCGCGAGCCGTTGCTGGCGGCGGTGCTGGCAGGCATCGGCAAGGCAACGGAGTTGATCGATCTGAACTTTCATCGAGGCGCGCATCCGCGCCTGGGCGCCACCGACGTGGTGCCGTTCATCCCGATCGAAGGCGTGACCCTGGAAGATTGCGTGCAAATGGCGCGCCAGTTAGGACAGCAGGTTTGGGAACGGTACAAGGTTCCTGTGTATTTTTACGAAGCCGCTGCAGCGGTGCCGGAGCGAGTGAACCTGGAGAATATCCGGCGCGGGCAGTTCGAGGTAATTCGCGAAGAAATTGAGACCCTGGAATCAAGGCGTCCTGACGTTGGCGATCCACACCTCCATCCCACGGCTGGGGCGGTGGTAATAGGGGCGCGCAAGTTTCTGGTGGCCTACAACGTGTACCTGCAGACGAAAGACGTGGATATCGCAAAGAAGATTGCCAAAGCGGTGCGCTTCTCCAGCGGCGGCTTCCGAGCGGTCAAGGCGATGGGCGTCGAGGTGCGCGGACAGGCCCAGGTTTCAATGAATCTGACCGATACGGATCTGACCCCGGTTGCGCGAGTCTTTGAGTTTGTGAAACGAGAAGCGGCACGCTACGGAGTCCTGGCGCAATCCAGTGAAATTGTGGGACTTGTGCCAAAGCGGGCGATTGAAAGCGCAGCGGAATGGTTCTTGCAGGTGGAGAACTTCAACACTTCTCTAATCCTGGAAAACCGGCTGGCGGCCGTGATGGGAGGTAAAACCGCAGTTGGCGGGCTGCGCGCTGGAGTGGAACCATTCATCGAGCAGTTGGCAGCGCCAACGGCGGTTCCGGGCGGTGGCAGCGCCTCGGCGGCGGCGGCAGCGATGGCTGCGGGACTGACGGCGATGGTTGCCGCAATGTCCCGAGGGAAGAAAGCGTACGCCAAGTACGATGCAGAGTTGACCGAAGCATTGGCGCTACTGGATAGGTTGCGCGAGGAATTGAAGGCGGCGATTGACGCGGACGCTGCTTCCTACGAAGCAGTGGTGCTGGCTTACAAGGCGCAGAAGAATGCGGCGCAGGCCGAGACAGCGGCTCCAGGCGTGGCTGCGGCATTGCGCGGAGCGGCGGGTGTGCCATTGCGCGTGGCAGAGTGCGCTACCGAGCTAAGCGGCTTGGTCGAGGCGCTGCGCCAGAAGACGAATCCCAAGATGGGCAGCGACTTGACGGTAGCCGCAGCCCTGGCGAGGGCGGCGACGGAGGGCGCATTGGCGAACGTGGAGATCAATCTGGAGTCTTTGGACGCGGAAACAGATGCCGCATTCATCGAGAAGACCCGCGCGAAGGTAGCGGAACTTCGGAATTTGCGAAAGTAAGCAGGTTCCGGACGAACTACGACTTTTAGCTAAGTGATGAGTTGATGCAGTCGGGGTTACAATCGGAGTATGAAGACCATCTCAATTGCATTGCTGCTGGCCTGTGCGCTTTGCGCCAGCGCGTTGGCCGCCCCGCTGGGAACGAATACCCGAACCGTGCTCCCAGCACAAATTCAACAGATCATCTCGGTGGACTATCGCATTCTGCGCAATTCATCCAGCGGAATGGCTCTAAAGAATCGCGTGCTGCCCGATAACCTGAAGGCGTTTGAGGCTTCGTTGAAGGGCATGGGCGTGAATCCGGATACGGACATGGAGCAACTGACGTTTGTCGCTTACCGCACGCCGAAGGGAGTAGTTCGTAATTTTGGCGTGGCCAGCGGACAGTTCGAGCCGAAGAAGGTGTTGGCTCGCCTGAGGTTGAAGAAGGCGAAGAGCGAAAAATATCGTGATTCGTATCTGTGGGCTACCGGCAGCGGCTATCAGATGACGTTCCTGGACGACAACACGATGTTGTTTGGCGAGACCGCCTCGGTGAAGGACGGCCTCGATGTTCGCGACGGAGAGCAGCAGGGAATTGCCTCAACGCCAGAGATGATGCAGATGATCACGGAGGCCGAATCCGGACCGGTCTGGAGCGTCCTCGATCAGCAGGGCACGCAGAATATGCTGCGTTCCGCGTTAGGCGAAGCGTCAGCGCTGGCAGATTACGATACGATCAAAAAGCGCCTGCTCGGGTCGCGCTACAGCCTCGACCTTCAGCACGGTATCGATTTTGGCTTGAATGTGCAGACATCGGATTCGTTTACGGCGGGCACCCTGTCAGCCCTGATGAAGGCAGGTATCCTGTACAAGAGAGCTGCCGGGAGCGCGGTTGAGAAGAGCGCAATGGACGGCGTGGAAGTCGATTCCGACAGCGGTCGCCTGGTGGTGAAATTCAAAGCCGACGATAGCAAGTTCCAGGCTCTGCTGAAGAGCGATCTGTTCCAGGCTGTTTCGCACTGAGAGTCAACGCACGCAACAAGGGCGGCCCGCCGAGGCCGCCCTTGTTGCGTGCGTTGATCCACAGCTAAAGTTCGTCGAACAATCCCTTGCGGAGAGCTCGAATCGCCGGTTCGATTCGACGGTAGCGAACCCATGTGCCCTCTTTTTGCGCTTCCACCAGGGCGGCATTCTTCAGAATCTTCATGTGATGCGAAATCGTAGGCTGGGCGAGTTTGATTCGCTGTTCAACGTCGGATGCGGTCCAACCCACGGGAGCGCCGTTCTTGCGCGGCGTGCTTGGGTGAAGCAGGCGTAAAATTCTGCGCCGGGTGGGATCGGCTATGGCGCGAAGCGCCAAGCTCAGTTTGTCGGTTGCAGCCTTCATGAACGTTCACCAATCCAAGACATCCGGCGGTTCACCAATCATAGAACATCCGTGGGCGATGGCAACAAGGAAACGCATCGGGATTGCGCGGCGCGGCACGGACTTGAAAGATAGACAAATATCGATTTAGCGTTTAAGGAATGCGTTGTATCCGGCACTGACAAGGCGTGAGCGGATCGCCTCCGCTTCTTTAATGTCAGCGTATGGACCCACCTGGACATGGAATAATCTGTCTCCGGGCTGCGCTATGATGACCGGATATTTTTGCTTTTGGAGGGCGTCGCTCAAGAGCTTCGCGTCTTCCTGATTGCGTACGGCGGCGATCTGCACCAAATACCCCGAACCCAGCGTAGCGCGCATCTCGACGGAGGGCGCCTTTGCCGGCGCGGGCTCAGGTGGAGTCAGTTGCGGGTGCGCGTCCTTCTGTTGGACAGACTGGTAAAAGGTGAGGTCAGCGGTGCCAGTCGTTGCAGGCGGCGGGCAGTTGTCGCCGGGCTTGCAATCCGCTGCTTTGGGCGGGGCCACCTGCGAAGCCCCGGGCTTGTTGGCGACGGAGGAATTCGCGGGAGCAACCGAAGGCGCAACCGCCGCGGCCGCGGCACCGGCGGCCTGCGTGGCGGATTTTCGTCCAAGTGAATAGCCGACGCCGAGGGAGATGCCGCAAAGAACTACCAAGCCAAAGAAAAGCCCGAGCAGCTTTCCCAGGCCAAGCGTTATTTCGGTGTCGTTACCCTCGTTCGTGGCCATTCTCTGCCGCTCCCGCATTGTAGTGTTTGCCAATTATGCCTCGGTCGTGGCAGGCGCGTCGCTGGTTGGAGGTGTAGATTTTGGTACCATCCCAGCAATTTTCTGTATGCCTGCGAGCAGATCGATGGGAACCGGGAAGATGATCGTGGTGTTCTTTTCCACGCCGATCTCGGTCAGAGTCTGCAGGTAGCGCAATTGAATCGAGGCAGGTTCAGTCTGCAGGAGATGCGCGGCATCCACCAGGCGCTGCGCGGCGGAGTACTCGCCCTCGGCGTGGATGATCTTGGAACGCTTCTCGCGCTCGGCTTCGGCCTGCTTGGCCATGGCGCGCATCATGGTTTCCGCGAGGTCAACCTGTTTCACTTCCACGTTGACGACCTTCACGCCCCAGGGCGCGGTGTGCTGGTCAAGAATGGACTGCAGGCGGAGATTGATCTTATCGCGATGGGCAAGGAGTTCATCAAGCTCTACTTCACCGAGGACGCTGCGCAGGGTGGTCAGCGCGAACTGTTGCGTCTGGTACTGGTAATTGGTGACCTCAACGACCGCGCGGCGAGGATCGATGACGCGCAGGAAGACCACGGCATTTACCTTCAGGGTGACGTTGTCGCGCGTGATCACGTCCTGCGGCGGTACGTCGAATGCGACTTGGCGAAGATCGACTCGCACCATTCGATCCAGCGGGGCAAACACCAGAATGATTCCAGGGCCCTTGGGTTGATCCAGCAGGCGTCCAAGCCGGAAAATTACGCCGCGCTCATACTCGCTAAGGATCTTTATGGAACTGAAAAGATAGAGAGCAATGATTACGAAAACGATGCCACTGAGAGGAAACATGGTGCCTCCGAGCCTGCTTGCAGCTTCAAGAGGATTCTACCGCATAGGAGATGCTCGAATGTTTCAAAGTTTCACAGGTCCCGATAAGTTTCGGCGCTCTTTCGGCACATTCCATCTTCGCGATGGAGTTCGCATCGACACGGTTGCAACCTTCATGGGACGAAAAGAAACTGAACGCCACGCGCGAATACCTGAAAATCATTAGCGTATTTGAAGCAGGTCCGAAGCTGAATTCCGGGACAATGTCAGTGCCGATAAACGTAGCCGGGTGGAAACCAGGGAAGTATGACTTGGAGCGGGAGACGGGGCTCGAACCCGCAACTTCGACCTTGGGAAGCTGTACTAGGGTGTTTACCTTAAATTATCGCTTTCGATACTGAGATTAACTAGGGCTTAAACAAACTGGAGCGGAAAACGGGGATCGAAAAGGACTGCCTCGCTCCGTTCGCGCCAAGCTGGAGACACGGAGTGTTATACTTCTTTTGTCGAGCGGGAGTAGCTCAGTGGTAGAGCTTCTGGTTCCCAACCAGAAGGTCGCGGGTTCGATCCCCGTCTCCCGCTCCATCTTTTACCCATTAACGAACTGTCTTACTGTCGTTTGATCACGCCTCTGCCTTTGAGGCAAGCGGTTTCTCAGCTTTTGGAGCCACTGACTCCTTTTTCGCGTTCTGCAAGTTTCTTATGTCCAACCACACTAGAAACGCCAAGCCTTTTGGGGTAAGGCGATACCGTCGCCATCTAACACCCGCAACTTTTTCAACTGCTGCTAGCCCATGAAGCTCCAGCTTCGGGCAGACGTTGAAGTACAACATCGTGTCCACCTTGCTGGAATCCATCGCGTTTGAAACTCCAGAGATAAGGTCGTCTCTGTAGACATCCATCACCTTAATCAGAAGGAATTTTTTCTCTGACTGATCATCTTTGTTCTGGTTAAAAATGTTGGTTTCGATCTCTATTGGCGACAGCAGCTTAAGTGCTTCCTCAAATTCTGCGTCATCCCACTTTGCATTCCTTTTGGTTGATTTGACAGCTTGTTGCTGATACCTTTCAAGCTCCTTCTCAAGTGCCGTCGCGTGAGCGCGAAGACTAGAGATTTCCTGAATGAGCGCGCTCGATTCCGCGACCTCACTACCTGAGACCCAACCAGTGAACTCGTACAAATTCAGAAAATCAGCAATCGTCTCATGGACAGCCAGCTTAATGTCCTTGCAGTCACTGAAAAATCTGGACACCCGCCTCAATACTTTTTCTCGGAATAGCTTCAACTCCGCCGGGTGCTCACTCTCAATCGCATCCTTGCCCATCGTCTTGATCTTCACGTCGAGAGCAGGCTCACTTATGGCCACTGCAAATACTGGTATTTCTTTGGAAACGGCATAGTCATACTCTCGCTCTGTGTAGCTGAGAGCCGTAGTCGGGTCTATGCTGCCATAACGACCGCCCAGAATGAGCATGTAGATGTCTGACTCATCAATCCAGCGCCTAATCGTGTCCATTTGCGATTCGTTGCCAGCCGAAAACAACTCCATACCAGCCGGGATGTGCCCCGCTTTTAAGATTGCTTCAACAGCAGCTTGCCTCTCGTCCTTGAGATCAAGATAGGTTGATGAGACGAACACCTGAAGTTTCTTCTTTGCTGCCATTGAGTCCCTCACTGGAGCGTGTTAGCTCCAACCTAATTGCAAACAAAAAATGACAACGACTTTCCGTATAGACTCGCGAATTGCTGTAACTCGACGAAGTCGACCCGCCGCTCTCCAGATTCACACTTGGAAAGATATGACTGTGGTCGCCGCAACGCCTTGGCAACTTCAGCTTGGGTCATTCCCGCCTCGATCCGCGCCTTACGCAGAAGAACGAGAAACGCACGATATTCGCGAGTGTAGTCTGCCCTTTTCAGAATGTCACCAGAATGCTTTGACTTCAGCGTTCTGAGTTGTACAATTCTGACTTGGGATATCCCAAAATAGGATATTCCGGGACGGGGCTGAATAGTGCTGAACGATGAGATTCTGACCGTGAGCGAGGTCGCCGCGATGCTGAAGGCTAGAAAGGAACAAATTTATTATGCGACCAGCCTACGTTACCTGCACCGACACGGATATGCCTTGCGGAAATTCTATGTTGGTAAAGAACTCCGGTTCCGACAGTCCGATATTGAGGCGTGGATTATGGAGTGTACGAACACGAATGCCGAGGTACAGCGAAGGAGCTTAAACAGGATGTAACTAGCAGAATTTCTCTTCAAATACTGGGCATCATTTTGGGCATCATTTGTTGTCAGGACGTATCAAGATGATGCCACCGCAGTACTTTTGATTCCTTCTAAGTCATTGTAAATACAGGCACATACACGGTATTAATTGGTCTTGGGAAGGTCGCACTCTACCGTTGAGTTACTCCCGCTCGGCAATCGAATTATACATGAAATCTGTTCACTCTTCGCAAACGTCTGCCCGGATTAGCTGGAGCGGGTTGGGTACCGGCGTTTTACTTCCAACTTGTCGAACCTGCATGGCATACAACCCTAAAGCTCCGCCACGGCACCGAATTACAAAGCCTCCCAACTGCAGACAGTAATCTTGCCTTGCGAAACCGGCTGCCAGCGGCAAAATTCGGGCGAACCAGCGCTGAAAAAAAGGATTCCAACTAAGATGGTTAGCATCGGGCGGGTTCCCCTGTTCTACACTGATGTGAACTTATGGGGCGGAGATCTGCCGGGAGATATTGGAATAGAAATATGGTGAAATACATCCTGGCAGGCTTTTCCAGACATTCGCGGCTACTGACATAAGAACCATTTTGGGCCCTGAACGAGTAATCGGCGCATCGCGGTAACAATTGCGCTTCGTTTTACTCAACGAGAGCGGTGAATTTATTCCGGCTGGCTCTCATTGATTTTTAGCAAGTCTGTAAGTGCAGAGCCATCGCCACTTCTTCTCGAGGATTATTGAATGAACCCCTGCAAGTTTCTTGATGTAGTCAGCCGGAAGAGATTCATCGCCGTACCTATTGTGGCACTTGCGATGGCAACTACCCTCCTCGCACAGAGCGCCCAGAGGGCCGACCGGATTACGCAGCCGGTGAACGTGGCCGAGGCGGTGAAGATTGCCGGATCGGTGCCGGCGGCGGCGCGAAAAGCGTCAGACCTGGGCGAGGTGGATTCCGGGATGCGGCTGGAATCGATCTCTCTGCACATTGGCCTGAGCGCGGCGCAGCAGGCGGAGCTGAATGCTCTGCTGGAGGCGCAGCAGAATCCGCAGTCGGCGCTGTACCACCAGTGGCTGACACAGGAGGAATACGGCGCGCGTTTCGGACTAACTGCTGCGGATTTGAGCAAGGTGACGGGATGGCTGGAGGCGCAGGGCTTTGTCGTGAAGAGCGTTGCGCCATCGCGTAACCTGATTATGTTTTCCGGTTCGGTGGCGCAGGCGGAGTCGGCCTTCGGTACGAAGATTCATCAATACAGGGAGGCGGACGGCTCGACCCACATCGGCAACACGACGGAGATCTCGATTCCAAAGGCGCTCTCGGGTGTGGTCATCGGAGTCCGCGGGCTCGCCGGCTTCCGTCCCAAGCCTCGCGCGGTCAAGCGGGCGAAGCCGGACTTTACTTCGAGCGTATCGGGAGTTCACTCTCTGGCCCCCGGCGACTGGGCGACGATCTATGACGTGAATGCAATTTACAACGCGGGCTACACGGGTGCGGGGATGCACGTGGCTGTTGCCGGGGAGACCTACTTTCCGCTGGTTGACATTACGAATTTCCGCGCGGCAGCTGGACTGAGTGCGCCCTTGCTGAACATGGTATGCATCAGCACCAGCGTCTCCTGCACTGGTTTGTCAGCTGAGTATGTCAGCGATGTTGGCGAGGCGGATCTGGACGTGGAATGGGCGGGCGGCATCGCCAAAAATGCAACCGTGGACTACATCTATGCTGCCGGGGATGATCCACAACTGGCCGTGTTTGATTCCCTTGTCTATGGGATCACGACTTACAAAGTGAACAACGCGGTGGTTCCGGTGATCGGCGTCAGCTACGGGGACTGCGAATATGACGCCGCCAGCTACGGTACCTCTTTCGGCTATTATGGCTCCTACAGCTCCTACGATACCTATCTGGCGCAGGCTGCCGGACAGGGGCAGACGATTCTGATCTCCTCCGGCGATGAAGGGGCCGGTTGCACAGTGAGCTCGGCTGATACTGTTGCCGACCAAGGAGCCAGCGTAAGCTGGCCAGCCAGCAACCCTAATGTAACGGCGGTGGGGGGAACGACCTTCAGCGCCGACGGAACGGCGGCAAACCCCGTGACCGGTTCGGACCCGCCGTATTGGAGTTACAACAGCTCGGCGGACATCCTCACCTCGGCGCTGGCCTACATTCCGGAAACGACGTGGAATGATTCGGCCTACGATGGAGCTCTTTCTTCCAGCGGCGGCGGAGTGAGCACCTTCTACACGACGACTCCAATCTGGCAAGCCGGGCTGTTCAGCGGTCAGCCAAGCGGGCGCATGGTGCCCGATATCTCATTCGCGGCATCAGCCGATCACGACCCCTACCTGGAATGCTCGCAGAATTTTCCTTCGACTTCGCCGAACACCCCGGTGGACAATCCCGGCTCGACATGCGTCACCGGTTTCCGCTACTCGGATGGTACGTTGAGTCTTTCTTACGCCGGCGGCACGTCAGCGTCGGTGCAGGCGTTCAGCGGGCTGATGACGCTGCTGGTGCAGGCGAACAACGGGAAAGGGTTGGGAAACATCAATACGAAGCTCTATGGTCTGGCGGCGAATGCGACGACCTACAAAGAGGTCTTCAACGACATCGCAAGCGGGAACAATCTTGTGCCCTGCTCGAACGGAAAGAGCCGCTGCGCGTACTACTCCACGGCACCTGACGGGTACACCAGCAGCGGGTATTACGTGGGCTATTCGGCGGTCACCGGATATGACATGGCTACGGGACTGGGCTCGATTGATGGTTTTGCGCTGTACAAGGCGCTGGGTGGGAAGGGCCAGACGGCTTCGACGATCACGCTGTCGGTTTTGCCCGTGGCTCCGTCGGTGGGTGCTAACGTGACGCTAACGGCAACGGTGGCCTCGGGGAATTCGACGGTGACGACGACTCCGGGCGGGACGGTAACGTTCACAATTGACGGCGTGGTGGGGAACGCAATCACGCTGAGCGGCGGCACAGCCTCGACGGTGACATCCTTCAGCACGCTGGGCACGCACACGGTTGCGATTGCCTACAGCGGTGACAGTACTTTCGCGGTTTCGTCAACTTCCGGAACGGTAACGATATCAGCGGCCTCAATGACTACCCTGTTGGTTTTGCCGACGGCTCCGACGGTGGGGGAGAGCGTGACGCTCACGGCCACGGTGGCCTCTGGGAGTTCAACGGTGACCACGACTCCGGGCGGGACGGTGACGTTCACAATTGACGGTGTGGCGGGGAGCGCAATTAAGCTGACCGGCGGCACAGCCTCGACGACGACAATGTTCAGCACGCTGGGCACGCACACGGTTGCGATCGCCTACAGCGGCGACAGCACGTTCGCAGCTTCGTCAACCTCTGGAACGCTAACGGTAGGAGCGGCCACTTCCACCAACACCGCTGTTACAGCTACCCTGTCTTCCATTGCTCTAGGTAGCTCCTCGGCAACAGAGAGCTTCACTGCAAAGGTGACAACCTCCAGCGGGACTTTGGCGGGAACTGTGGCATTCAAGGTTGCCGGCGTAACCGTGGGCTCAGTTCCCTTGACCAGCGGAAGTGCAACCTTGAGCGGAGTCGCTCCGACAACCGCGAACGGTTTTACGGTTGGCAGTGATACCGTGACCGCAAGCTACGTGCCGGCCACGGGCTCAGGGTTCGCCGCTTCCAGTGGAACGCAATCCGTGACGGTGACGGCTCCGGCGTACACAATCACTCCCTCTACTACGTCGGTTTCCTTGAGCCAAGGCGGATCGCAGCCGGTAACGGTGACGCTGGCGTCCACTACGTTTGTGGACACGGTATCCTGGACGGCGACCACAAGTTCGTCGCTGATCACGGTGAGCCCGTCGAGCGGCACGGCCACACTGGCGGCCAACGGCAGCAGCACGGTTCCCTTGACAATCACGGCTTCCAGTTCGGCGGCGAATCACGCACCTAAGCTGCCGTGGACAGGCGGGCTGATTGCCTTCGGCGCGGTGCTGGCCGGAGTTCCGCTGGTTCGGCGGCGGAAGCGCGTGGCTGCGGTTCTGCTGACCGCGCTGGCAATTTCGACGCTTGGCTTCCTCATCTCCTGCGGCGGAGGTGGCGGCAGCAGTACTTCACCAACGTCGCCGCGCAGCTATACGGTGACGATCTCCGGAACGGGCGGCATCAGTTCGACGATTGCGGTAACCGTGCAGTAGGTAGGCATGTTCGAAAAGAAGGCTGCTCCTAACAGTGTGGCCTTCTTTTTGTTCACTCCCCCGCTTGTTTGGCCAGACAGTTTTACTTGCACCTGTTGCCGGCCAACAAACATGAGGTGCATTACTTGACATTGCCTCGATTCCTTCTGGGGTGCTAGCCTGAAAGCGAATATAAGGCGAACATCGTTCGCGGGAGTCGCTTGCATGGCCTTTTCTCACGAAGCTCTGGCATCACGATCCAGCTCAACTCTCGATACCGTACACCAGCTTTTGGGAATCCTGGCCGCTCGCAACCACTCGGATGAAGTGCTGACCTGCGTGCGGCAGCTGCCAGCCCGCGAGGCAAAGTTTCGTCCGATGCCTGATTGGGTGCGGGACGATCTGCGAGAAGCATATTACGCAAAGGGAATTGCGGAGCTGTATTCGCATCAGGCCGCCACTGCCGATCTCGTGCATGAGGGAAAGAACGTCGTCGTGGTTACGCCGACCGCGTCGGGCAAGACTCTTTGCTACAACCTTCCGGTTCTGAATGCGGTGCTGGAGAATCCTGACACGCGCGCTCTCTACCTTTTTCCAACCAAGGCGCTGGCGCAGGATCAGCTCTCGGAACTTCATGACCTTGCCACGCGTCTCGATGACTGTTTTGGCGTGTTTACCTACGACGGAGATACGCCGAGCGACGCGCGCAAAGCGATCCGGGAGCGCGGGCACATCGTCCTGACCAACCCGGATATGCTGCACGCCGGAATCCTGCCGCACCACACCAAGTGGATGCGGTTGTTCGAGAATCTCCGCTACATCGTCCTTGATGAATTGCATACCTATCGCGGAGTCTTTGGCAGTCATCTCGCCAACGTGCTGCGGCGGCTGCAACGCATTGCGCGCTTCTACGGCTCCGATCCGCAATTTATCTGCTGCACGGCTACAATCGCGAATCCGGGCGAACTGGCATCGCAGCTCATCGAGAAAGAAATCGAGGTCGTTGAGGAGAACGGCGCGCCATCCGGCGAGAAGCTTTTCGTTTTCTACAATCCGCCGATGATAGACCGGAATCTCGGAATCCGCCGCAGCTACATCAAGGAAGCGACTCGTCTCTCGAACGAGCTGCTGGCGCGCAAGCTACAGACAATTGTGTTTGCAAACAGCCGCCTGCAGACCGAGGTGATCCTTACCTATCTGCAGCAGAGGAATCAACCCAAGCCGGGCCAACCGGAGCCGATTCGCGGCTATCGCGGTGGATACCTGCCCCGCGAACGTCGCGAGATCGAAGTTGGACTGCGCGAGGGACGCATTCGAGGAGTCGTTGCCACCAACGCGCTAGAGTTGGGAATTGATATCGGCTCACTCGATGCCTGCGTGATGGCCGGTTATGCGGGTTCAATCGCCTCGACATGGCAGCGCGCCGGACGAGCGGGAAGGCGCAGCGGTTCTTCGTGCGCTGTGTTCGTCGCTTCATCCGCTCCACTCGACCAGTTCATCGTGCAGCACCCGGATTACTTCTTCGGAAGCTCACCCGAGCACGGACACATTCAGCCGGACAATCTCGAAATTCTGGTGAATCACTTGAAATGTGCGGCGTTTGAACTTCCACTCTCGCCTGACGAGAAATTTGGCGGCGTGGATTTGCCGGACCTGTGTGCGCGGCTTGAGGAGGCTGGATTCCTTCATCAAAGCGGCAAGAACTGGCATTGGGTTCAGGAAAGTTATCCCGCGGACACGATCAGCTTGCGCTCGGTAACCTCTGACAACTTCATCATCATCGACATCACGGGCGGAGACGCAGGCAAGCCGGAGGTCATCGGCGAAGTCGACTTCACCTCTGCCCTGACCACGGTTCATCCGAAGGCGATTTACATCCACCAGGGACAGCAGTACCACGTGGAGCGCCTCGATTTCGATCAGCGCAAAGCCTATGTAAAGCGTGTCAACGTGGACTACTACACCGACGCGATCCGCTACACGCAAGTGCGCGTGCTTGAAATTGCGGAAGAGAAAGCCACGCCCGGTTCGGCAGCACGCGCTCACGGCGATGTGCTCGTACGCTCCCAGGTAGTCGGCTTCAAGAAAATCAAGTTCTTCACCAACGAGAACATCGGCTCGGGAAAACTCGAGTTACCCGAAAACGAAATGCATACCACGGCATTTTGGGTGACTCTCCAGCACCAACTGCTGCAGGAGTTGCCGTTCCCGCTCTCCGATCGCCAGAGCGGGATCTTTGGCCTGCTCTATGCGCTTGCCTCGATGGCAACCTTACTGTTGATGTGCGACCGAGCCGACCTCGGCACCGCTGTTGGCGAGCGAATGGCCGGTACGGGTTCCGAGGTCGAATGGCAGGAGTTTTCGAACCGTCCGGATGCGGAGAAAGAGTTCTTCGAACCCAACCTATACCTGTACGACGCTTATCCCGGAGGGATTGGATTCAGCGAGCCTCTGTTCGAAACCTACGATCTGCTGCTGGGCAGAACGCGTGAACTGATCGAGGCTTGTCCATGCGAGAGTGGATGTCCCTCGTGCGTAGGTCCTGCGGGAGAGAAGAGCGAGCGAACGAAGGAAGTAGCGCTGGCGATTCTTGCGCAGTTGTGTCCGGTGCAGATTTCAAACGGCAGCGATCATCATGGCCTCTAACGCGGAGAATGTAAGTCGCATCATGGGCGACCGTTTTGCACGGCTGAAGGCCTTGCAACGCCCGGTGCCTCTGCCTCGCGCGCCGGAGGACGACGAGTCCACTGCCAGTCCTCCGCGGGAATTGCGAAATGGCGAGGCCCAGGCAGCGACGGGCTCGCAGCGGCTCGTGGCCCTGCTCGGAGCGGCGATTCAACGTAACGATCATGGAGAACATCTCCTGCTGCATAGTTGCCACGGCGAGTATGCGCCGTACGCTCCAGATCCAGCGGCATTGCGCCTCTTGCTGCCGGATGCTCCGGCGGAAGTCGCCGACCCCAAGCAGTGGCTTTTTCTGGATACAGAGACCACGGGGCTTTCCGGAGGCACTGGAACCTATCCATTTCTGGTAGGGATCGCATGGTGGGAGGGCGCGGAACTCAAAGTCGAGCAGTTGTTCATGCGCGAGTACAGCGAAGAACCCTCGCTGCTATCGGCGCTGGCCGAGCGCGTGGAAGAGCGTCCGGTGCTGGTGACTTTCAATGGCAAGTCATTCGATTGGCCGCTTCTTGAAACGCGCTTCCGCATGACCAGATCCATCCCGCCGCCGACTCTGCGCGCGCACCTGGATTTCCTGCATCCGGCACGAAACCTTTGGCGGCTGAAACTCGGGTCCGTGAAACTTTCGCAACTCGAACGTCATGTACTCAATTGGGATCGTGGAGAAGATCTGAACTCCGGTTTGATTCCCAGGTTGTACCTCGACTTTGTACGCAGTGGGTACGCAGAGCCGTTGGTCCCTGTATTCCTGCATAACCAAATGGACCTGCGCGGACTGGCCGGCCTGGCGAACCGAATTCTTTCCATCCTCGGCGATGGGAAATCGACATTGCAAGACGGACTCGAACTATATGGCCTCTCGCGCATTTGCGAGCGGCGCGGACAGGCGGAACGGGCGCGAAGAACGTATGAGCAGTCCATTGGATCAGTACTGCCCACCGAAACGGATCGCGTTGCCCGAGCGTCTCTCGCACGGTTGGCAAAACGCGATGGAGATCTCGAACGTGCGCGTGAACTCTGGCAGGGCATACTGGGCAACTCCCGCGAGGGGTACGAAGCCTATGAGCAGTTAGCCATCTATTACGAGCACGATGCGTGTAACGCGCGACAAGCGCTCGTAATTACCATTGATGCGCTCGCCGAGCTACGCCGCGCTCACCAAGCGGGAATGATAAGCGCCGGCAACTATCGGAAGGCCAAACTCGAATTCGAACGTCGGCGCTCGCGGCTCGAACGTAAATCCGGAAAGTTGCATCTGGACCTATTCGAAGACGAATCGCAGGCGTGACCGCTCAGGCAATTTTGCGCAGTTCTGGCTGCGCTGACGCCGCTTGCGAGCATCACCGGAAAACCCGCTCGGTGGGCCGGAAGCGGCGTGGCAATTCGCCGCGACGACCGCAGGTTCGCAGGTTGCGGAACAAGTGCAAAACAGTGATACTGGAACTACTAAACCGTGTCGAAATTTCTAGAAGGTTCTGAACGAAAATCTGAGGATTCCCCGGAGGAACGTCCCATTTCGATGCTGGCGAAGCTCCGTGGCGGAAAGATCTGGCCGGGCATCAGCCCGCAGCTTTACGTCCCCCTCGTCGTGGCTTGCGCGCTGTTGATGGAGAACATCGACTCGACCGTAATCAGCACGTCTCTGCCGATGATCGCACGCGATCTGGGCATGGATGCGATTACGCTCAAGTTAGGGCTAACGTCGTACCTGGTAAGTCTTGCCGTATTCATTCCCATTTCCGGCTGGATGGCCGACCGGTTTGGCGGCCGCACCATATTTTGCTCGGCAATCGGGACCTTTATGGTCAGCTCGATGCTGTGCGGGCTGTCGCACTCGTTCGCTTTTTTTGTGGCAGCGCGATTTCTGCAGGGCGTGGGCGGTGCCATGATGGTGCCCGTGGGGCGAATCGTCATTGTCAAGACGGTATCAAGAGACGAACTCGTCACCGCCCTCAACTACTTGACGATTCCGGCCTTGTTGGGGCCGCTGATCGGCCCGCCGCTGGGTGGCTTCATCACGACCTATATGACCTGGCGATGGATTTTCTTTATCAATGTTCCGATCAGCATTGTCGGTATTTTCATGGCCCTGCGCTACATGGAGAATACGCGCGAAGAAGAGGTCTTTCCGCTGGATACCCATGGCTTCATCACATCGGCGGTAGGATTGTCGCTGTTGATGTTCGGACTGAGCGCGATCACCGAGGCGTTGATGCCGCGGGCTATATCGGTTGCCTGCATCGTGATCGGCGCTGTCGTTACATACGTTTATTTTCGATTTGCCCGGCGCGCGGAAGCACCGCTGCTCGACCTCGGCCTTTTCAAGATCAAGACTTTTTGGGTCGGGGTGGCGGGAGGTTCGCTGTTCCGCATCGGAATTGGCTCGATAGCGCTCCTGGTGCCGCTTCTGCTGCAACTGGGCTTTGGCCTCAGTCCGTTGCAATCGGGTATGCTGACGTGCGCCTCCGCCATCGGCGCTTTGTTCCTGAAGACCATAGTAAAGATGGTGTTGCACCGTTTCGGCTTCCGCAGCGTGCTTACCTTGAACGCTTTGTTGTCGTCCGCAAGCGTGGCGATTTTAGCGTTGTTTACGGCGCATACGCACCATTGGGTGATCTTCCTGATACTTGGCGTCGGAGGCTGCTTCCGGGCGCTACAATTTACCTCGCTGAATGCGATCACTTACGCTGAAATTCCGGACCACATGGTCAGCAAGGCCACCAGCATGTATGCCACGGTACAGCAACTGTCGCTTGGAATGGGCGTTACGGTCGGCGCATTTGCCTTGCAGGCGTCAAGCTTCCTGCAAGGACATCGAACCATCGTTGCGAGCGATTTCTGGCCTGCCTTTCTCGCCATGGGAATGTTCGTCGCGTTGTCGGCTCGTGCCGCGTTTGGCTTGCCCTCCGACGCAGGAGCCGAGATGGCCGGCCGTCCGCTGGAGCTCTCAGAGAGCGAAGAATAAGACCTGCTCGTGAACTCCCGAAAGCGTAGCTGTTAAAATCGGCAATTTAGAATCAAGACCATCGTGATCGCCGCGCCGAGGTTGGTTTCTGCCGTGCGTGGCAGGGAGAATATAAATGCATGCCGAACTCGTATCGATAGCCACTAGTGGCGAATCCCTCGACGGGCTGTTCTACTTGCCCGAAGGTGAGATCAAGGGTGTCGCACTAATCTTTCACGGTAATTGCTGCAATTTTTATATTGGACCGCCACGGTTCTTGCCCGAAGTCCTGGTCCCACGCGGCATAGCGTGTCTTGCTTTCAACCGTCGTGGGCACGACATGGTTTCCTCGGCGGTGGGCCGCTCTGCTACCGGAGGCTCTTTTCAACTTGCCAGCGAGGGAATCGAGGATAACCGCTGCGCTTCTGACTGGCTCGAAGCTCGCGGATTCAAGAACCCATTCATCATCGGTCATAGCAACGGTGGAATGCTCGCCGCTCAGCATTGCGCCGACAATTATGGGAGTCCACGGGCTCTGGTGCTGATGTCGGCCCACGGTGGCGGACGTGATTTGGCGAAGCACAGCAATGCCGCAGGGATCTTCGCGTGCGACCGGCAAGCTCAATTGACCACCCAGGCAGAGGCAATGGTTGCCGAAGGTCGAGGGCGAGAACTGATGCTGCTGCCCGGTTGGTGGTGGGTAATCAGCGCGGAGAGCTTTCTCGACCGCCTTCACAACACTCCCGATACGGTTGAACTTGCCGCGAAGATCCGCTGTCCGTCGCTCTACTTTCGTGGCGATCAGGAAGTGCCCGCGGCCTATCCGGCGGAGGCTTTTGCAGCGAATGCCGCAACTCCCTGCGAGGTACGGATTCTGCCAGACTGCAACCACTGGTACAGGGGACAGGAAAAGAATGTTGCGACACAGATCGCCGACTGGTTGGAGCAGCACTGATTCAATCTGGGCAGGTTAAGGAATTCAACTGCTCCGCTCAGCCGATGCCCCATGCAAGCCAAAAGAAGGCTTGCATGGGGCATCGATTATTGAGAATCAAGATCCGGCGAAGAATCGCTTCAGGCACGCCGCACTGATGGCATCGTCGGCGCGGGACAGCAATCGATCGGGCAGACATCGTGGCTTGGGCCGTGGCAGCCGAGCGAGGGGCGGACAGACGAGGCGGTAATGCGTTCGACAATCAGCTCACGAATCATGCTCACAAAGCGTGGATGGGTGCCTGCCGTGTGAGCTCTCTGATAGGTGAGCCCCAGCTCCTTGCAACGCTCGCGCGCCTGCGTGTCGAGGTCGAAGATGATTTCCATGTGGTCGGAGACAAAGCCAATGGGAACGACGACAATATCCCTCGCAGCGTTGGCGTGTTCTTCGTTGATCGCCTCCAGAATGTCTGGCCCTAGCCAGGGTTGCAAGGGTGATCCGCTGCGGCTCTGGTAGACGAGACGGTGGGTAGGATGGCCGAGCGCGCTGGCTACCAGGTGCGAGGCTTCTTCCAATTGCTCGACATAGCGCGAGGTGGAAGCCATGGCCATGGGGATGCTGTGCGCAGTAAAGAGCAGGCGCGCGCCAGAAAGGCGCTCGGCAGGAACCTGTGCAATTGCCTCGGCCGCACGTTCGGTGACGGTCTCAATGTAGCCTGGGTGGTTGTAGAACGCGCGAATTTTATCGACCTGCGGTGAACCTTCACCAGCCAACTGCTGGGCGGCGGCAATGTTTTCGCGGTACTGGCGACATCCTGAGTAGGAACTATAGGCCGAGGTGAAGAAGGCGAGCGCGCGTTGAATACCGTCAGTCTTCATCTGCTGGAGCGTGTCGGCGAGAAGCGGATGCCAGTTACGGTTTCCCCAGTAGATGGGCAGGGCTATGCTGTGGGCGCGCAATTCGGTTTCAAGTGCGGCTATCAGCGCGCGGTTCTGGCTGTTGATAGGACTGCTGCCGGCAAAGTGATAGTAGTGCTCGGCGACTTCGAGGAGGCGTTCGCGCGGCACAGGTTTTCCGCGCAAAACGTTTTCAAGGAAGGGGAGCACGTCATCGGGCTTTTCTGGCCCACCGAAGGAGACAAGCAGAATAGCGTCATACATAGGCTCGCAGAGTTTCAGATGCCGTGTAGCGGCGAGAGATTCACGATTTACGGGAACAGGTTTCCAGTGGAAGAGGAGCGGGGATGTCTCGGTACAGTAGAATGCGCTCATGGCGATTGGCGTAATTAGTGACACACACGGATTGCTGAGGGCGGAAGCCACAGAAGCGTTGCGAGGCTGTGAGTTGATCCTGCACGCGGGAGACGCGGGATCGGCCGAGGTGCTGCGCGGGTTGCAGCGCATAGCGCCGGTGGTGGCCGTGCGCGGCAACGTGGACATCGAGGCGTGGGCGAAGCGTCTGCGTCCTACGGCAATCGCCGCCTTCAATAAGCAAACTTTCTACATTCTGCACCGCATCGCCGACCTGGACTTGAAGCCGAAGGAAGTGGGCATTGCCGCGGTTATCTATGGGCATTCGCACCAACCGTCGATCGAATGGCGGGACGGGGTGTTGTTCTTTAATCCCGGCAGCGCGGGACCGCGACGGTTCGCCCTGCCTGTGACCGTGGGCAGGATTGAGATTGAAGACGGGGAACTGCGTCCGGAGATCGTTCAATTGCCGTGAGCAACTCACATTGTCCACACATTCACGCCTAAAAGTGCGGCGCAGATGCGGGCCGCACGTTTTTGGCGAATGGAGCCGGACGGCATGAATTGCGCTGGCGCTAAGGCGTGGATACGGATGTAACTGACTAGTGGGTCTTGCGAGATGAGGCTGGGCGCGAGGTGGCCGCGCCCAGTTTGTGAAGACGCTCACGCGCCTGCGTAGCTTCGATTGTGCGCGGATAGCGCTGAATGAGGGCGTTCAGTTCGCGGATCCCGGCGTCTTTACGGCCCAGTTCGAGGAGCGAGTATCCCTTCTTGAGTTGAGCTGCCGCAGCTTTATTTCCGCCGGGGAATTGTTCCAGGACCTTATCATAATCGCTGACTGCGGCTTCGAAATTGCCGGAACGATATTCCATGTCGGCGATATAAAACTGGGCGTTGCCCGCCAGATCGGTAGTGGCGTAGTACTTGAGATAATCCTGGAACTGCGAGAGCGCCAACTCATAGCGCGCTGAGTTGTAGTCGCGAAGGGCATTGTTGTAGAGGACGTCGGCGGGCGGTGCCTGAATGGCTGCAGCGCCGGGGCCGGTAGGCGTTCCGGGTGACGTGGGTTGCGCTACAGGTTGGGCCATGTTCTGCTGCTGCGTCTGAATGTCATCCAGTTGTTTGCTGGTCTTCGTGAGACGAGCCTTGAGTTCGTCAACCGAATCGTTGAGCGTCTGAATCTGTCCGGAGACCTGATCGATCTTGGTCTGAGAGTCGGCGTTCTGTTGCTGCAGGCCCTTCTGAATCGCCTGTATTGACTCAGCGAGCTTGTTCACGTTGTCGGTGCTCTGCTCAACCAAGTTGCGCATAACGCCCATTCGCTCATCGAACGATTGCTGCATCTTGGCGATGCGATCCGACAGTTCCTGCACCTGAGTCTGGAGCTGAACCATCTCCCTGGAAACGGCAAAAGCGGGGGTCGTGGGCGCAGCGACCATCAGGGTCATGACCGCTAGAACGGTAACTCTTCTAAGATTCATCATAATCTCCGGGCGCCTCGGCGCCGGACTCCATTCGCGTTTGGCTAGGAGGTCACTGGATAGCAAATCAATTTTAATACGACTGACTTACTTTGTCTCGCTAAAGCTCACGCATACGGCAAGGCTTAAAAAGCGGTGGGACGCGCGAAGGCGTCCCACCGGTTCTAGATGCAGCGTTTAGTTCTGTCCATAGACGAAATGATCGCGACGATTCTGCTGCCAGCAGGTCTCGTTGCTCTCGGTGCAGAAGGGCTTTTCCTTGCCGAAGCTGATCACCTTGATCTGGCTGGCTGGGACGCCCGCCGTGACTAGGGCTCTGCGTGCAGCGTTGGCGCGGTTGTCGCCGAGGGCAAGGTTGTAGTCGGTGGAGCCTCGCTCGTCACAGTGTCCCTCGATCGTGAACCGGATCGACGGATGAGCCTTGAGGAATGCGGCGTCGGCATTCACCACAGCTTGGTCTTGGGAACGCAGGTCGTAGCGATCGTAGTCAAAGTAGATGTCCTTCATGCTTTGTGCAAACAGCGCTGCTTCGCCGAGATCGGAGGTCTCGGTCTGCTGTGGCGGCGGAGGCGGTTCAACCACGGTGAGGCGAGCGGTTGCATCGGAAGAGCCACCGGGGCCCTTGGCCGTTAGACGATAGGTGGTTGAGGAGGAAGGAGAAACCTTTTGCGAACCATTCGGCGGCACGCTTCCTAAGCCATCGATATTGGTGTCCGTTGCATCCTTGGTTGACCAGGTAAGAGTTGCGGTCCCGCCACGGTTCACGCTCTCCGGGCTGACGCTCAGGGTTGCTGTCGGTTGCGGCGGAGGAGGCGCGGTCGGCGGAGCTGGCGGAACTGATTTCTTCTTGCATCCGCCCACGACGACGACAGCCGCCAAGGCCAGCACTATAAGTGTCCACTTCATCTTCCTATGATTCAATTCATCCTCCAAAGCGAGAAACCTCGCGTTTGGCCGGCGTAAAGAACTCGCCGAACCGGTTAGAGAGAAACATCGTCGAATCTACACATGCGTAAAATCAAAGCCTTTTTACTTCCAACTCCAGTTTGGCTGAGAGTTGGAACCGCTAAAGGTCAACTGGGTTTGCTGGCTCCCGTCGGCCAGCATGGACCAGATTTGTTCACGTCCGCCACGTGTGGACTGATAAACGATGTGGCGGCCATCCGGCGACCAGGACGGGAAATCGTTGCGTCCGCCATCGTGAGTGAGCTGCACCCATTGGTGGCTGGCAACGTCCATGATGTAAATGTCCGAAGCGCCAGGCGCTCCGGGTCCGTAGTGGCGAATCCAGGCGAAAGCGAGAAGCTGCCCATTGGGCGACCACGAAGGCGAAACCGCATAACCTTGGTTGGTGACTCGCTGCACGTTGGTTCCATCGCTGTCCATAAGGTAAATCTGCGGCAGGCCGGATCGTCCGCTCACCCAGGCAATTTGTGCATTAGTCTTGGGATTCCATACCGGCGAGACGTCAGGTCCATGATACGCCGTTAGCCGTTTGAGGTTGTTTCCGTTTTGATCGCAAACGTAAATCTCCGGGTCGCCGGAGCGCGAAGATGAGAAGGCGATGTGAGTTCCATCGGAGCTCCAGGCAGGGGACAACGTGGTTCCGCCGAACGAGGGGAAGTTGATCAAACGTCCGAGCTCAAGCGACCAGACCGTGATGTTGGGACCACCCTTAAAAAATGAAGAGAAAGCGATGCGCGAATTATCCGGCGAGACCCGCGGAGAGAGGGAGATCGAGTTGAGGTGAGTGACGGCGTGCTGAGCTGCGCCATCGTAATCCATCGCCCAGACCTCCTTGTGTCCGGTGCGGGAGCTGACGAAATAGAGCTTAGTCTCGGCGATGCCGGAGATTCCGCCGCCCAGGCGATAGATGATCTCATCGGCAAAGCGGTGTGCGATCAGGCGTGCGTTGTCGTCCGTGGCGGCTTCTCGATACTGCTTTGCCAGCACCTGCGGGTTCTGCGAAGTTTTCACGTCAAAGAGCCAGCCCTGCACCAGGAGCGTTCCCATGCTTGCGCCGAGGTTGCCAAAGGCCAGCATCGAGGCTTTGGGCGGAGGTGCTGCCCATACATCGAGCCGAGCGTCGGAGGGGGCTCCGATTGCGCCGAGCGGATAGAAGCTCTTGGAGACCATGTCAAAGATGCCGGACTGAGAGAGGTCGTTAAACAGGACCGCGTTGAAGGTTTGGTTGAGCGCAGCGGATTGTGGGTCGGCGTTTGCGATCTTGAAGTCAGGCACCGCGAGGCGGATCTTTTCGCCGCCGACGCCCGTGCCGGTACGAATCCAATCCTGCGAAAGGGCGGGAAGCGCAAATGCGAGTAGTACGGCTGCCAGGGTTGCGAAACGTTTCATTCAACTCTCCCAGGAAGTGCGGCGGTGCAAAACTCAACGCCGGTAATCGAACCAGAACTCCACGGAAACATATCGGCCGTTATATCCCTGCGGAAGCGGACCGAAGGTATCAATGCGCTGCAAGGCGCGCACCGCTGAAAGATCAAGCGACGGAATGCCCGATGATTGCTCGATGCGAACGTTCGATGGCGTTCCGGAACGCGAAATATCGAAAAGAATATAGACACGCTTTGCTGACGTGATATTGGGATTTACTTCGCTCTGCCATGCCTGGTGAACCTTTCTGGCCACAACGTCTGTGTACCAACCGAAACGGCTGCCAAAGCTGCCGTTGCCACCTTCGCCGAAGGTCATTCCTCCGGCAGTGTTGCCATTCTGAAAAGTAGTATAGGGGCCGGCGACGGGGCCGCCTGAGCCGAATGGAACAGTATTATCAATTTTTGCCACCTCGCGCGGTTTTTCTTTGGTTGGCGTTGTGACGGATGGCTTCTGCCTTGGGAGTTCGCGGGCCGCAGGCTGGCTTGGAGCGGTGGTTGCTGCCTTTTGCTTCGGTTGCTTGATCTTGGTCTGCTTGTCTGGAATCGCGATGGCGTTATCGTCTGGCTTCGCGGCAGGTGCCGGAATCGATTGCGACAATCCCTTACTTTCATTTGCCAGCACGTTTTCCGGCTTGGCATTGGGATTGGGCGGCAGCGGAATTCCACTGACGAGGCGGGCGCTCATGGCTTCGCCGGAAGCTCCACCACTGCCGTTGTTGCCCCAGCTATCTCCGCCATGAGAGAGCAGGGCGGGAAGAAATACCATGCAGGCGAGCAGTGCTGCGTGTAGCGCCGTGGAGGCGGCCAGCGTCGGCGCTATCGATTCCTTATGACCGTAGATGTCAGCGTCCAGCGGCATTGGCCTTCGTATTCAGGGGCTGCGTAACAATACTCACGTTTGTGATGCCGGTCTGCTTGACGGCGTCCATGACGGTGGCAAAGGCGCCGAAAGGCACATTTTCATCGGATCGAATGAAGATGTTCTGGCCTTGCGGATCGCGTATCTTTTCATGCAACCGGTCTGAGATTTCGTTGATGTTAATGGGGTCGTTGCCGAGATAAACGCGTTGGTCCTTGTCAATGGTGATGACCAGCCGCTCCTCGGTAATTTCCTTCACAGTCTTTGTCTTCGGCACCTCTACCTCGATACCGGACTGAAGGATCGGTGCCGTGACCATGAACATCACCAGCAGCACCAGCACAACGTCCACAAACGGAGTGATATTGATCTCCGAGAGCGAGGATTGGGTGCGTCCCTTGTTATTCGTGAAAGCCACCAGTACCTCCTATTTCGCGTCGCCGTTGCGGTCAATGATATTCAGCAACTCGAGGCTGAAGTCGTCCATGCGGGAGGCAAATTCACGAATCTTCTGTAGAAAATAATTGTAGGCGACCACGGCGGGCACGGCTGCAAAAAGTCCGGCTGCGGTTGTAATCAGCGCCTCGGAAATGCCGGGCGCAACCGCGCGTAGTGTCGCTGCGCCAGCGGTGCCGAGTCCGTGAAACGCGTCAATAATGCCCCAGACCGTCCCAAAGAGTCCGATGAAGGGAGCAATTGAGCCAGTGGTGGCAAGCCAGATCAGGCGGCTTTCCAGACGGGTCAGTTCCTCGGAAGCAGCGATCTGAGTGGCGCGCTGAACCGAGAGCGTGCGGGGATTCGCGCCACAGCGCCTTAGTTCTTCCACCGCCCCCTCAAAGACCGCAACAAGCGGCGAAGGCTTGAACTGATCGGCCACCGCGGCAAGTTCCTGAAGGCGATTGGACTTGCGGAAGACACGGACAAAGCGAGCGCTCTGCACCGTGGCACGGTTGAAGAGCCCGTATTTGGAGAGAATAATCGCCCAGGATAGAAGGCTCGCGGCGAGCAGAATCAAGAGTACAATCTTGGCGACCAAGCCGGTATTGGAAACCATGTCCATTACCTCTCCGCCAAGCGCGACAGCTAACAAATTTGTAATCGGCATCCTTTTCTCATTAGAGCAAGCGCTGAATTCGCGGCACAATCCGATAGAGTCTATCCATGTGCCATGGTGCGAATTCACTTTTTATTATAGCCAGCCCTGAGGGGCTTTGTGAGCGAGGCTTGCGCGGAAGTCGGGAATATCGGGCAAACATGAACATAACTAGATACATTCCGTGCTTGATTATTAAGTAGGAATAAGGTTTCCGATGCTAGGTGTAAACTGCTTGGACTTGGAATAATGGCTTGGAATAAATCCTTACCCGGAACAATCACGATGAAGATTCGACTCTTGATGTTGGCCCTGTTGTTTGGAACCGCAGTTGCCATTGCGCAGAATAGCTCTCCCTCGACCACGGCGGCACAAGCGGCTACGGCGGCGCCAGCCAAGGCTGTGGAGCGTCCTCTGCAGGCCCTGCCCTATACGCCCAGTCTCGACGTACCGTCAATGGACCGCGTCGCCGACCCCTGCGTGGATTTTTATCAATACACCTGCGGTGGGTGGATGAAAAACAATCCGATTCCGCCAGACCAGGCGCGCTGGTCGGTTTATGGCAAGCTTGCGACTGACAATCTGCAGTTTCTCTGGGGCATCCTCGAAGATCTCTCGAAACCCGCAGCCTCGCGTACCCCGGCGCAGCAGAAGATTGGCGATTACTTCGCCTCCTGCATGGATCTGGCGGCGATTGAAAAACGAGGCATGGAGCCGGTTCAGCCCGTGCTGAAGCAGATTGCGGGGATGAAGTCGAAGGCCGAATTTGGGAGCTGGCTGGCGAAGCAGCACACCGAGGGTGGGCTCAGCGGACTACTGTTCGGTTTCGGATCGAATCAGGATTTTGGCGACGCTACGGCAGTTATTGGGTTCACTGTCAGCGGAGGACTCGGCCTCCCCGATCGCGATTACTATCTGAATACCGATTCGAAATCTGTCGAGCAGCGCCAGAAGTACGTGGAGCACGTGGCGAAAATACTGGCATTGTCGGGTGAGCCCCAGGCACAAGCCAAGGCCGATGCCGCGACGGTGATGCGCATGGAAACCGCACTGGCCAAGGCAACGCTCTCGCGGGTGGACAAGCGCGATCCGTACAAGCTCTATCACAAGATGACACCTGAGGCGCTGACCAACCTCGACCCCAGCTTCGACTGGAAAGCCTATTTCGCAACTGAAGGGCTCGGCGGAGTAAAGACCCTGAACGTTACGGAACCGGAATTCTTCAAGGCCGTGGAGACGCAACTCAAAAGCGAGTCTCTGGATAGCTGGAAAGTGTATTTCCGGTGGCATGTGTTGAATGGTTCGGCGCAGTATCTCTCCAAGAGCTTTGTCGATGAAGACTTCGCTTTCAACCGCAAGTACCTGCGCGGAATTGCCGAATTGCGGCCCCGCTGGAAGCGTTGCGTCAGCGAGGTAGATCAGCAGTTGGGTGAAGCGCTCGGCCAGGAGTTCGTGCGCCGTACCTTCACGGAAAAAACCAAACAAGACACCCTGCGTATGACCGAGTTGATCGAGAAAGCGATGGCGCAGGAGATCAAGGGCCTCGACTGGATGGGTCCGGAGACGAAGAAACAGGCGCTGATCAAGCTGCATGGCATCCGCAACAAGGTCGGCTATCCCGACAAGTGGCGCGACTACAGCTCGGTTCAGGTCAAGGCTGGTGATTTCTTTGGAAACTTCCAGCGCGCCGCGTCATTTGAAGCGCACCGCGATCTGAACAAGATCGGCAAGCCCGTGGATAGAGACGAGTGGGGCATGACTCCGCCCACCGTCAACGCCTATTACAACCCGCAGATGAACGACATAAACTTTCCGGCTGGAGTCCTTCAGCCTCCACTGTACGATCCGAAGATGGACGACGCCCCGAACTACGGCAACACGGGCTCAACCATTGGCCACGAACTGACCCATGGCTTTGACGACGAAGGCCGCCAGTTTGACGCCGCTGGAAATCTGAAGGATTGGTGGACCGCCGAGGACGCAAAGAAATTCGACGAGAAGATCAACTGCGTCCGTGACCAGTTCGGTGCATACACGGTGGTGGACGACATCAAGATCAACAGTAAACTGACCAGCGGCGAGGACGTTGCCGACTTGGGTGGAACCCTGCTGGCGTATATCGCATGGCGCGAAGCCACGAAAGACGCGAAGCTTCAACCTGCGGACGGGTTCACTCCCGATCAGCGGTTCTTTATCGGCTTTGCCCAGTGGGCCTGCGAAAACGCGCGCCCGGAAGAACTACGCATGAGCGCGATTACGAATCCGCACTCGCCTGGAAAGTACAGGATTAACGGCATTGTGAGCGATCTGCCGGATTTCCAACGGGCTTTCGGTTGCAAGAACGGACAGCCGATGGTGCGCGCAAACGCCTGCAAGGTCTGGTAATTGTGCGCATGTTGTTCAGTACGCTTGTTTGACGTGGGCGAGGGTAGCACTGGCGTGTTATCCTCGCCGGGAAAACTCTAACGAACGGATGCCGAATGCTCAGGGAATTACGCGTTGAAAACTATGCCGTCATTGACAACGTGGTGGTTGAGTTTGGGGCTGGGCTAAACCTGCTGACCGGCGAGACCGGCGCGGGCAAATCGATCCTCATCGACGCCCTCGCGCTCCTGCTGGGCGAAAAGGCATATAGCGACGTAGTGCGTCACGGTGCGGATAAAGCCACGGTCGCAGCCGTCTATGAGAGTGACGATCCCGCCATTGCCGCCGTGCTGGAGGAAAACGGAATCGACGGCGCGGGGGCGGAGATCATTCTGCGCCGCGATATCGCAGTGAATGGCAAGGGACGAGTCTTCATAAACAACCAGCCCGCAACCGTTGCCGTGCTCAAGGCGCTGGCACCACGTCTCGCGATAATTCACGCCCAAAATCAAGCCATCTTGATGTTTGATCCCCCTGAGCGCCTGGCGCTGCTGGATGCCGCTGCGGGGGTAAGTCTGAGCGCCGTTGCCGAGTCTTACGCGAAGTGGAAGGAAGTTGGGCACCGGATTGCCGAGTTGGACAGAGGCGAGCAGGAAAAACTTCGGCTCGTCGATCTGTGGAAATTTCAGCTCAAGGAAATTCGCGACGCCAACGCTGTCGCCGGAGAAGATCAGAAGCTCGAAGCCGAAAAGCGCGTGCTGGCAAATTCCGAAAAGGTGTATGGCGCGGCGATTGGCGCATTCGATGTGCTGTACGAGGTCGAGGAGTCGGCAACGGCTCGTCTTCGCGCGGCAAGCAAGCATCTGGAAGAGCTATCGCGCTTTGACGAGCGGTTCAAGGAAGCGCTCGGTCAGATTGAAAGTGCGCGCATCACCGTTGAGGACGTCGCCACCACGCTGCGCGATTTTGCCGACAAGATGGACGCCTCGCCCGAGCGCCTTGCTGAGGTCGAAGACCGCCTGGCGATACTCGACAAACTCCGCCGCAAGTACGGAAAGTCGCTCGATGATGTGCTCGCCTTCGAGCAAGACATTGCGGGAAAGCTCAGCGACGTTGAAAACAAGGACGAGTTGCTGGCCGCCCTGCGCAAGGAGCTGGCCGTTGCAGCGGCAAAGTATCTGGATGGTGCCCGCACTTTAAGTAAGCGGCGCTATGAGATAGCGCGAAAACTTGAGAAGACGGTTGAAGGCGAAATCAACGACCTGGCGATGAAGGTAAAGTTCAAAATCGAGGTTTCCGGTTCGGACGAGGAAGGCAACTGGACGGCTTCTGGATTCGACCATGTGGCGTACCTGATCTCCACCAACCCCGGTGAGCCAATGGGACCAATCGAGGAGATTGCCTCCGGCGGCGAACTCTCGCGGGTGATGCTGGCGCTGAAGGCAAGCGTCGAGGCCGGGCGTACTCAGGCTAGGAGTTCGGACTCGCAGCGTTCGCTGGTATTCGACGAGATTGATTCTGGAATTGGAGGCCGCGCCGCCGACGCGGTCGGCAAAAAGCTGAAGGCTCTAGCACGCACCAAACAGGTATTGTGCGTCACCCACCTTCCGCAGATTGCATCGTTCGCCGACCGGCACTTCCTGATTGAAAAGCACGAGAGTGGTGGGCGCACCAAGACGACCGTGCGGCCACTGAACGCCGAAGAGCGGCGGAGTGAGATCGCACGAATGCTGAGCGGAGCCACGGTGACAGAGGCCAGTCTGCAAAACGCCGATCAACTGCTCAGAACCAACGCGTGACGGTCAAATCGCCGCGCACGGGCAACTCCGCCCTGCTACTTAGGTTCTAACACCTCCGTCCCATATAGGAGGTTTCATGCGGTGTCTGCTCAAAGTGTCCATTCCAACCGAAATTGGTAACCAGTGTGTCGTCGATGGCAGTCTTGGGAAAACGATCGAGTCGATCCTTAACGATATCGGCCCAGAAGCCGCATATTTCGCGGAGGACCACGGCCTCCGTACTGGCTTTATCTTCTGCAATATCAAAGACGAGTCGGAGATACCGGCGATCTCTGAGCCGTGGTTCCTGGCTTTTAACGCTAGCGTCGAGCTGCATCCTGCCATGACCGTGGCTGACTTGAAGAAGGCTATGCCGGGCTTTGACCGCGCAATTAAGAAGTACAGTTCCATGAAAAAAGCCGCCTGACTTTTGCTGCGAAAACGGACGGCGGGCGTACCCCCGCCTCCTGACTGATCGTTCAAGTGTCGCGGCCCGGCTGCCGATGGGAGAATCAGGAGCAGCCCGGATGACGGACATGGAAGCCCAGCTTTTCCAGAGTTTCAGCGACGCCATGCCTTTTGGCGTCTGCCTAGTGGACCTTCAGGGCAAAATCAACTACTGGAACGCAGCGGCTGAGGGGATCACCGGCTACCTGCGCCATGAGGTTCTAGGCCGCGCATATCGCGGCGACCTCCTGGTCCGTTGCGAGGGCACCGGCGCAAGTACCGAGACGCAATGTCCGGTGGTGGAAGTGCTGCGCGACGGAAGAGCCGTGGCGGCATCCTTGTCCCTTCGGCATAAGGACGGACACCGCACGCCGATTCACGTCTATGCATTTCCCTTGCGCAATTCCCTGGGAGAGATGCTGGGCGTCGGGGAGATTTTCGATCCCCCGCAAGGAAAACAAGAGGGCGCAGGATGGGTCAGGCACACGGACCGCGAGTTCGAAATGGCCACCGGACTGCCTGCCGTGGAAGAAAGCAGGGAGCAGTTGCAGGCGCTGCTTCGTTCGCGGGCAGCGCCTTCTTCGGTGCTGATGCTGATTGAAATGTCAGAGCAACAGGCGATCCTGCAGCACGGCGGCGCGCCGATGCTCCATCAAGCGATACGCGTACTGGCCAGGACCGTTGCAGGGTTGCTGCCCTCGCGGCACTACGTAGGCTGCTGGACCGATTGGAGGCTAATCGCAATTGTTCCCGAGTGCGGAGCGGCGGCGCTGGAAACATTGCAGGCGACTTTGGCGGGCGTAGGTTCGGCGTGCGCCGTGAAGTGGTGGGGCGATCGCGTAGTAATCGGCATGAGGGCTGCCGCGCGTCACGTGGATTCCTCGCAAACCGCAGACGAGCTGATACGAGCTTTGGAGCAGGAGCTTAAGAACGCCGCTGGCAGGAAGGAGTAAACGCCATGTTCATCATTATTGGTCTTGTTGTGGTCTTCGGCTCGATCGTTGGCGGCTTCCTGATGGAGCACGGACCGCTGAAAGTATTGATGCAGCCAGCCGAGTTTCTCACCATCATAGGAGCTGCGATTGGTACGCTGCTGATTGCCAACCCACTGCACGTGATCAAGAAGATCATGGGCGGAGTCATGGGCGCTCTGAAGGGATCGCACTTCAACAAAGCCTTCTACCTTGAAACTCTGAAGATGTGCTACGAGATTCTCAACAAGGCGCGAAAAGACGGTCTTCTGGCCATTGAATCCGATATCGAAGAACCAGACAAGAGCGCGGTGTTTTCGAAGTATCCGAAATTTCTGAAAGACCATTACTCGCGTGACTTTGTTTGCGACACGCTGCGCATGGCGGTGACAGGCGGCATCGAGCCATTCGATCTTGACCAGATGATGGACCTCGATATGGAAGTGTCGCACCGGGGAGACAATGCGCCCATCGCCGCCCTGAGCGCCGTGGCGGACGCGTTGCCCGGCCTTGGCATTGTGGCCGCGGTGCTTGGAATCGTGGTCACAATGGGCGCGTTGGGCGGTCCCCCGGAAGAGATTGGGCACAAGGTCGCCGCTGCCCTGGTTGGGACGTTTCTCGGTATTCTGCTTTGCTACGGGTGCGTAGGCCCGGTGGTGGCCAGCATGACAAAAGTTGCAGAAGACGAACATGCATACGTGTATGTGCTGCGGGTCGTGCTGATTTCATTCATCAAGGGGGCCGCTCCCATCCAGGCATTGGAGATTGGAAGACGAGCGATCCCCGCCCATGTCCGTCCCGGGTTCAACGACATGGAAAAATCCTGTAAGGGCGGCGCTGCCGCAGCGGGAGCATAAGTGGCGAACGGCCCAATCATCATCAAGAAAATATCCAGTCACGGAGGCCACAACGGTGGCGCGTGGAAGGTAGCTTACGCCGACTTCGTGACCGCCATGATGTCGCTGTTCATCGTGTTGTGGCTGCTAAACTCCAGCAAGCAAGTGCAGGAGGCAGTGGGAGGCTATTTCAAGGATCCAACAGGCAACGCCAAGCAGGTGGGAAGTACGATGAAAGGCTCAGGACAGAACTTGGACCTGCGTAAAGACGATATGAAGAAGATCAAGGAAGCCCTGGAAAAGCAGATCAAATCGTTACCCGATTTCGAAAAACTGAAAAAGCACATTGATATGACAATTACGTCCGAGGGTCTTCGGATCGAGTTGACGGAGGGGGAAAAGGGTACCTTTTTCGAGTTAGGAAGCGCCATCCCAAGCGCCAGCGGCAAAGGGCTGCTGGTGGTGCTGGCAGAGGAGGTCGGGAAGCTTCCCAATCATGTTTCCATCGAGGGCCACACAGACTCAAAACCCTATTCGGGCGGTCTGACTGGGTACAGCAACTGGGAGCTTTCCGTGGACCGCGCCAACGCGGCACGCAAAATCATGCAAAGCTCCGGACTGCAGTCGCAACAGGTTTCGCAGGTTCGCGGCTTCGCCGACCAGCGGCCTCGCGAAAATGAGAGTGCCGACAACCCGTCCAATCGGAGGATCTCCCTGATCGTGGAATACACGGCCAAGCCGTCTCCCGAAGAGCCGGAGCCAAAAGCCACGGAAAAGGGTGCGGCCCCTCCTGGAGAAAAAGCCGAAGCTCCGAACCACTAGAGCAAGGCTAAGGACCGCGTATCCAGAAAACGCGGGTGCGCGGGTGCCCCACCTTCGCCGTGCGCACTTTCTTTTGCGCGGCTAAGGTGGGATGGCCGACCGGCCTGCACTGCAACCGCTCTTGCCGCGGGCTTGTACACTCCCAGGTTATCGCCGCAAGAACCAAGAGCACGGCGCGAACCTGGGGCACCCAGCATTTCGCCAGCGGACACAGTGACCCTGGTCCGCTCTGAAAGAAATGATCTGAGGATGAAAGCGACGGAGCCGCGAAAACTCCGCCGCTTTCTTTGGAATAGCTACGCGATGACGTGCAATTCCGCGATGCGTTCCTTCCACTCGCGTGGCCCCGTCTCATGGACAGAAGTTCCCTTGGAATCGACAGCCACGGTTACCGGCATGTCCACGACCTCGAACTCGTAAATCGCTTCCATTCCGAGATCCGCAAACGCCATGATCGTCGACTTCTTAATCGACTTGGAGATGAGGTAAGCCGCTCCCCCAACGGCCATCAAGTACACGGCCTTATTATCTTTGATCGCCTGAATTGCCGCGGGACCGCGTTCTGACTTGCCAACCATGCCAAGCAAGCCAGCCTGCTCCAGCATCTGGCGGGTGAATTTATCCATGCGAGTCGACGTTGTGGGGCCTGCAGGTCCTACCGCTTCATCGCGCACCGGATCGACCGGTCCAACGTAATAAATAAACCGCCCGTGGAAGTCCACTGGAAGCTTCTCGCCACGATCGAGCATTTCGATCAGCCGCTTGTGTGCGGCGTCGCGGCCGGTGAGCAGTTTCCCGTTGAGCAGAATCACGTCACCGGGCTTCCAGGCCAGCACGTCTTCGCGGGTCACCGTGTCGAGATTCACGCGGCGCGCGTTGGCGGGGCTGTAGGTAAGCTCGGGCCAATCCTTAAGCGACGGAGGTTCGAGCGCAACCGGACCGGAGCCGTCGAGGACGAAATGCGCGTGACGAGTCGCGGCGCAGTTGGGAATCATCGCCACGGGCAGATTGACGGCGTGGGTTGGGTAGTCCTTCACCTTGACGTCAAGTACCGTGGTGAGCCCGCCGAGACACTGCGCGCCAATACCGAGGGCGTTGATCTTCTCAAACAGTTCGAGGCGAAGCTCTTCGGCGCGATTCTTTGCACCGCGCGCCTTCAAGTCCTCAATGTCGATGGGGTCCATAAGGGCTTCCTTGGCCATCAGCATTGCCTTTTCGGCCGTGCCGCCAATGCCCAGGCCGATGATTCCGGGAGGACACCATCCACCGCCCATCGTGGGCACGGTCTTCAGCACCCAATCAACGATTGAGTCGGATGGATTGAGCATGATGAACTTCGACTTTGCCTCAGAGCCGCCACCCTTGGCGGCAACGGTCACGTCAAGCTTGTTGCCGGGAACGATCGAGATGTTGATGACCGCCGGAGTGTTGTCGCGCGTGTTCTTGCGGGCTCCCGCCGGGTCGGCGAGCACGGAGAGACGGAGCTTGTTTTCCGGTAGCAGGTAAGCGCGGCGGACGCCCTCGTTAATCATGTCGTCCAGCGGCATGGTTCCGTTGATGTGGACATCTATTCCGACTTTGAGGAAGACGGTTACGATGCCGGTGTCTTGGCACATGGGGCGATGGCCTTCGGCAGCCATCCGCGAGTTAATCAGGATTTGAGCGATGGCGTCCTTAGCGGCAGGAGCCTGTTCGCGTTCGTAGGCGGCGGCCATGCTGCGGACGAAATCGACCGGATGATAGTAGGAGATGAACTGTAATGCGTCGGCGACGCTCTGGATCAGGTCTTCTTGCTGAATCGTTGTCATGATCGCGTTTCCCACTTTTATGAGCTAGAAGCTGCCTAACATTATCAATCAAACGGAAGCCGCGGGCGAATAAAGTTTGGATCGCGTTTCAATGAGCCGAACAAAAGAAATTGTCGAAAACTCGAACCAGAACAGGAGATCAACAAAGCCCCATAGCTGCCAGCTACGGCAGGCATGGGGCTAAAGGATGATGAAGCTCTATGCTAGTCTCCTGCGGATTGCACCCAAGAGACCCATAACTCCGGTGCCGAGCAGAACGAAGCTGGAGGGCTCGGGAGTCGCGCTCGGCGCTCTGGTGCTGGCGATGACTTGCGTCCCAGTCAGGCTCACATACTGCATTGGCTGGATTTCGCTGGCAGAGACTTGCTCCACACCTGCGCCAGGGGTTCCAGGTACCCCTCCCCCGCAAGTGGGCGTGACAAAACACAAATACCCAGGGCCTGTATTGCTTTCAAAGAGAAAATAAGCGACGCTACTGGTGCCCAAATTGTCGCTGAAATTGAACAGCATCTGTGTCGCTGTTGCCGACAAGGGGTCATCGGCTCCGTAGTAGGTTTCGTAATGGACAGCGACCTGAGAATTCGAGCTGCTCGACGACAGATTAGCCGTCGCGGTACCGTCATTCAGCGTCAGGTTCCAAGAGAGAATGTCGCCGGAATTGAGAGCGCCGATTGTGCCATCAGTGACGATGGTGCCTGTGACCCCGCCAGCGCCAATTGGTTGATTAACGTAGTAAGTTATATCGGCAGCGCTACAAAGGGATGCTGCGCCGAGTACCAGTAGCAAGAGGACAAGGCTTCGTGCGATACCAGCGTGAGGGATGCGCATGGCTGTATTGCTCCTTAGTATGAAACTCCGTTAGAAACCCCAAGGGAAGGACAGCGTAAGCGGCACACATTCGCCGATCAATAGCGTGATGCAAAGAGCTACTTGTAATGTGCAATGCGAAAATACATATCGAGGTCGCGTCTGTCAATTGTTTTCTGAGTTCCTGTTTTGGCATGGTGCTCCTTTTGGGAGCGCCGGGTGCCCCAGGTTCACGCCGCTGTTTTTGCGGCGTTAACCTGGGAAGCAATGACCTCCAACTCTAAACGTTTTTGCTCTTAACTTGTCTCACGCTTCCACCGACCGACTTAGTTCCGACTCACCGCGCCCGGATTCGTAACGGCGCCCTGCGAAGCCGATGCCACCAGCACGGTGTACTTGGCATAGACACCACTGCGATAGATAGGCTGCTTCGGGATGCGCTTGTCTAGCCGCTGCTGTAGCGTTGCGGCATCGACATCAACTTCAATCTTGCGGGTGGTGATGTCGATGTGAATGATGTCGCCTTCGTGGATAGCCGCAATGGGGCCGCCGAGCGCTGCTTCGGGCGAGACGTGGCCCATCATAAGTCCGCGGGTCGCGCCGCTGAAGCGTCCATCGGTAATCAGAGCAACGCTGCCTCCAAGTCCTTCGCCGACGATTGCGGCGGTGACGCCGAGCATCTCTCTCATTCCGGGGCCGCCCTTGGGACCTTCGTTGCGGATCACAACTACATCGCCACTATGAATTGCTTTGGCCGTGACGGCGTTCATGGCTTCTTCCTCGCTCTCAAAGACGCGTGCGGGGCCGGTATGACTGAGGCGTTCGTGGCCGCTGATCTTGGCAACGCATCCCTCGGGTGCGATGTTGCCGTGCAGGATCACGATGCCACCGGATTTCTTCAGCGGCTTCGATGCGGGAACGATTACTTCCTGCTCCGGAGTTTCATGTACCAGGGCAGCTTCTTCGGCGATGGTTTTGCCGGAGACGGTGATGGCGTCTCCGTGCAGAAGCCCGAGTTCGAGCAGACGTCTGGCCAGCAGGCGAACGCCTCCGGCTTCATGCATGTCGGTGGCAACGAAACGGCCCGAGGGTTTGAGGTCAGCGAGAATCGGAGTGCGTTCACTGACCGTTTGGAAATCGTCGATGTCGAGCGCCACGCCGGCCTCGCGCGCAATGGCCAGCAGGTGGAGCACAGCATTGGTCGAGCCGCTTGTGGCGGCCACCGATGCAATAGCGTTTTCAAAAGCGTTCGGGGTCAGGATATCCAGCGGACGCACGCCGCGCCGAAGGATGTCCATGACGACCTCGCCGCATTGCATGGCAACCTTGTCTTTCTCCGGAGAGAGCGCAGGAACGCTGTTGAATCCCATCGGCGAGAGGCCAATCAACTCCATCACGGTGGACATTGTGTTGGCTGTGTACTGGCCTCCGCAGGCTCCGGCGCCGGGGCAAGCTACGTTTTCAAGCGCCAGCAATTCGCTATCGGCCATCTTTCCGGCAGCGTTTGCGCCCACGGCCTCAAAGACATCCTGAACCGTGACGTCTTTGCCTTTGAATTTTCCGGCGGCAATGGTGCCTCCGTAGAGAATGAAACCGGGAATATTGAGCCTCGCAAGAGCCATGGCGGCGGCGGGAATGGTCTTGTCGCAGCCAACGACGCAAACCACGGCGTCAAAAAGCTGGCCTCGGCAGACGAGTTCGATGGAGTCGGCGATGAGTTCGCGGCTTACCAGGGAAGCGCGCATGCCCTCGGTGCCCATGGTTTCACCATCGCTGATGGCGATGGTGTTGAATTCCATGGGAGTGCCTCCCGCCTGGCGGATACCTTGCTTCACCTTTGCGCCGAGTTCGCGCAGATGAAAATTGCACGGCATGGTCTCGATCCAGGTGTTGGCGACGCCGATGAGCGGCTTAGCTAGATCGGCGTCGGTAAAGCCGATCGCCTTGAACATGGCTCGGGCAGGAGCGCGGTCGCGCCCCTCTGTGATGTTTCGGCTGCGATGCTTCAGATCCATGGGATCTCCCTCCATATCCTGCGTAAGGCGAGAGCATACAAAAACGCCGCGCGTTGTGCAACGCGCGGCGCTTAGGATGAGGCGCTGTTACTTGGTGACAACCTTAGTGACAGGCTCTTTTAGGTTGACGGTGCTCTTGGTGGCGTCAGGCAGCCAGTCCATCATGCTGCGCAGCTTGGCTCCAACTTCTTCGATCTGGTGTTTCTTTTCGTTCGCACGCAGTTCGTTGAAGTGCTTGTTGCCGCCGCGATACTCGGCGATCCAGTCGCGGGCAAACTCGCCATTCTGAATGTCGGTGAGCACCTTCTTCATGGCCACGCGGGTGGAGTCTCCCACTACCTGTGGACCACGGGTCAGGTCGCCATACTCGGCTGTATTCGAGATCGAGAAGCGCATACGGTCCAAGCCGCCTTCATAGATCAGGTCCACGATGAGCTTCATTTCGTGGAGAACCTCGAAGTAGGCGATCTCGGGCTGGTAACCAGCCTCGACCAGGGTTTCAAAGCCCTTCTTGATCAGCGAGGTGAGTCCGCCGCAAAGAACAGCCTGCTCGCCGAAAAGATCGGTCTCAGTCTCTTCCTTGAAGGTGGTCTGCAAAACACCGGCGCGGGTGGAGCCGATGCCATAGGCATAAGCCAGCGCCAGTTCCTGAGCGTGGCCGGAGACATCCTGATGGATGGCGATGACAGCGGGAACGCCGCGGCCCTCGGTAAACTGACGGCGAAGCAGGTGACCGGGGCTCTTCGGCGCAATCATTACTACGTCCACGTCTGCCGGAGGCACAATGGTCTTGTAGTGAATGGCAAAGCCGTGTGAGAAGCCGAGTACCTTTCCCTTGGTCAGATTGGGGCGGATGAACTCTGTATACAGGTCGCCCTGGGTTTCGTCCGGTGTCAGGATTTGAAGGTAATCGGCGCGCTTCGCTGCTTCGGCGGGTGCAACTACTTCGAAACCGTCTTCGCGGGCGCGCTTGGCGGTTGCACGCGTGGGGTCAATGCCAATAATGACGTTGTATCCGCTCTCACGCAGGTTGAGCGCCTGGGCATGACCCTGACTACCGTATCCGAACACGGCAATGGTTTTGCGCATAAGCGCGTCGGGATTGGCGTCGTGGGCGTAAAAGATAGTGGCCAAAAGTGGGCTCCTTTAATGTCTAAAACCGTTTAAGTAAAAAGACCGACCGGGGAGGTCGGTTTTCAAAATGCTCTGCCATTTTGGAATCTATGTCAATGGCTGATCGATAAAACTTATCGCATTAGAAATGTGAATACTATCCTCCGCCGCTCCAGAACTGCGGAATGATGCCTGATTTCAAGCTGGCAAGCAGTGCATAATGCTAGACGATGACGACGAACCCGTCCCCACGACTTACGCTCGATGATTTCGAACGGCGCTTTCAGGATCGCCACCTGCTGCACGGGGCGGTGGAGAAATGGGCGCGTGAAAAACACGCATCGGTGGCTCTGATTGACTCGGATCGAAACCGGCCGGTGTCCTGGGCGGAGTTTGACAACCTGTCACGGGCCCTGGCAATGCTGCTGTTAAGGTGCGGCTTCGCTAAGGGAGATTTCTTCGCCAGCCTGCTGCCCCTCACCAGTGAGCATCTCTTTCTGGAGTACGCGTGCTTCAGAATTGGCGTGATATTCGTTCCGTTGGATCTGCGACTTAGCTCTGCAGAGTTAATGCGAAACTTGAACATGGTGCGGCCTGCCGGATTTGCCTTCGTGAAGGCTCCCGGCATCCCCGACGTGACTGAGTGTTGCAAGGAGTTGCAGGCACGCTTCGAGTTGAAGCTGGCGGTTCAATTCGCAGCGCCGGGAGAATGCGCCGACGGAGCTATTGGCGTGACGGAGTTGCTGGGCGAGGCAACGCGATTACTACAGGTGCCCGGGGAATCGCAGATATGGCGGAAAGCCTACGACGAAGCTACGGCGAGGGTTTCGCCGGATGACGGCGCGCTTGTAATCTTTACCACCGGCTCCACGGGATCGCCGAAGCCTGCTCTGCTTTCGCATCGCAATATCTCCTGCCAGGCGATGTGCCTGAGCCAAGCGTTGCTGCATGGCTCGGAACGCGAGTTGGTCACGCTGGTCAATTTGCCGCCGAGCCATGTAGGATGCCAGACCGAGTTGCTGATGAGCACGATTTTCGATGGAGGCTGCGCGGTGCTGGTCTCCATCTTCGATCCGCTGCGCTCGCTGCGGGCCATCGCGGATTACAAGGTCACGGCGATTGGACAGATTCCGGCGATGTTCCAGTTCGAGTGGAGACTGAAGGATTACGACTCGTTCGATTTCTCAAGCCTGGAGTTTGCGGCGTACGGCGGCCAGCAGGTTTCTCCGGCATTCGTGGCGAAAATGGCGGAGATGGCTCCGAACGTGGGGACCGGGCTGGGGCTGACCGAAGCGGCGGGATTCTGCACCTACATTCGGACCGCGAGCGACCGCGCCGGCGAGTGTGCCGCGACCCTGGGCTTCGATATGCCGGTGTATCCCATGACGATTCGGGCAGCAATGCAGCCCGACGGTTCGGCGGGCGACCCGCTGCCGGATGGTGAACTTGGCCACGTTTGTTTTCGGGGGCCGCAGACCTTTCTTGGATACATCAACGACCCGGCGGCGACGGCGGCGGCGATTTCAAGCGACGGTTATCTTTACACCGGAGACATGGGTTATCGCGACGCAACCGGTCTGCACATGGCTGGACGCACAAAGTTGATCATGAAGCCATCGGGATACCAGGTGTTTCCGGGCGACGTGGAGAATCACTTCTGCACCTTGGATGGGGTTGCATTGTGCGCGGCGGTGGGCGTGCCGCACCCGATCATTTCAGAAGCTATCGTCGCTTTCGTGGAAACGCAGCCGGGGAGCGCGCTTCAGGTATCGCAACTGGAACGGCACGCGCGCGGACTCGCCGCGTATATGAGGCCGCATCACTACGTACTGCTCGATCCGGGCCAGATGCCGCTGAACCGCGTGGCAAAGGCGGATTACATGGCGCTGCGCAAGAGGGCGGGCGCGGAGGTAGAAGCACTGAAGAAGCAGGGGCGATGGTCGATCGAGTGAACTGTTGGACAGGAGCCGAAGAGGTGACTTGAGGATAGTGAGATACTTGCCCTGGAGTCGCCAACTATCAAAATCCCGAGTAGACCTTGTGCCATGAAATGCGTTTGGAGCACGGCAGTTCTTCTGTTCTTGGTAGTAACGGTTTCTCTGGCTTCGACCGAGCGAAGCCGAGAAATTTCCCCATCGAACGCTGAACGTCTTGTCAAGAAATGGCTGAGCAGCACGGGGCATAACACAGCCTCGCTTCGGTTTGGATTAGACCGCGACCCTGATCGGAAAGACTTTCGGCAGTTCTACTTTTTTAGCGCCTATTCAGTACAAGAGCAGTCTGTTCCCACACTAGGACACTTTGCAGTAAACCGATTCAATGCCGATCTTTGGGACTGGATGCAATGCAAACGACTCTCGTCATCTGGGCTGCGAACTGAACAAAAACTTCTGCGAAAGCGACTCGGTGTTGCCGGCCGTGGAGACCAGAAATTCCATGCGATTGCTCCTTGTTCTGGCCCAACGGAGTAACTTGTCTGCTTGGCCATCCAGCGCAAACGCGCCGGGTGCCCCACCTTCACGTCGTGCAGTTCGACGTTAAGGTGGGAGGAGATTCGGTTCATCCCTGCAGACTTCCCAGTTTGCCTTTCCATCTCGCTGTCCTTCCCGCAAAGTGATTTGCATGACGCAATGCTCCAGATGCAAGCATGTTGTTACCCAGCTTATCAGCGCAAGAACAGCGCGGCGAAGGGGGTCACCCCACGCCTTGTCAAGCGAAAATTCTCGCCAATTCCTCCCAACCATTTGATTCCAAACAAAATAGAGTTTTTCCAAGAGTGAGGGGAATGCCGTGCGAATTTGCTATCCTGAAAGTAGAGCCGATTGTGGGATTTCCTCCCAATGTGGGCTTTCTCCCCATTTAACCCTTTTATTTTCAAATTTTTACCGGGAAATATAGGAGGGTAGGTGGCCAACGAATAATCGCCATACCACTCAGTATCCCGAACTATGCAACTATGTGCGCGTTGCTCAAACGTACTGGTATGTGCGCAGATGGAGCTTGGAATGCGCTTCGCTCGGCTTAAATAGAACCCGCCTTAGCTTGCTAGGAGACGCAGGCTAAAGTGAGCTCCCGGCGGGATACGCTAATTCACTCCTCCCATCAGCCACCGCATCGGCCGTCGCAGGAACAGAAGCGCCGCACCAATCAGCACGCAAAACAGGACCACAACTCCAAACAATTCGGGCAAGGGCAGGGATTCGTACAGTCCCGAAAGCCGGCCTCCGATGTAGTCTCCTACGGACATGGACAGGAACCATACCCCCATAATGAGTGCGGCAATCCTCTTCGGCGCCAGTTTCGTCATGGTGCTTAAACCTACTGGGCTCAGGCACAATTCTCCAATCGTATGCAGGAGGTAAGTCAGCGTCAGCCACATCGGGCTGACATTCTTGCCCTGTGAGACTGGAATCAGGATCGCAAATCCCAAGGCTACGAACAGCAGTCCACAGGAGAACTTTGCCGTGCTGGATGGTTGCCGTTTCCCGAGCCTGATCCAAAGCAAGGCAAACACTGGTGCCAGGGCAATCACAAAGAATGAGCCGAACGACTGGAAATAGCTCGCGCGGAACATTCCCCACAACCCTCGCACGTCCCATGCGTGGAGGTTGGTGTTCCGGTCGGCAAAGAGGTTCAGGGTCGAGCCCGCCTGTTCGAAGGCGGACCAGAACAGCGCCGAGGCAATGAAGAGCACCAGGATGGCCCAGAAATGCCGGCGTTCCAGAGTCGAATAGCCTTGGGCCGTGAATAACCAGATGAAGAAGGCAACCACAACTCCCGCCAATGCCAGCCCGAATACATTCGCAAGCGACTCGGCGGAGAACCTGACCATTCCGCTCAAGCCGAGTGCCACCGCCGCGCCAGCAACGATTCCGGTGACGGTCATCCCCCGGCGAAAGACGCGCCGGTCTGCCTCGTCGCCTCGGCCTTCCAACCCTGCCTCGCCCAGATACTTGCCTCCCCGAACATACTGGATCAGTCCGAACGTCATACCGACTCCGGAGGCGGCGAAGCCGTAATGCCAGTTGATGTTCTCGCCCAGATAGCCGCACACCAGCGGCGCTAGCAACGCCCCGATGTTGATTCCCATGTAGAAGATCGAGAAGCCAGCATCGCGCCGAACATCGTGCGCAGGGTAGAGAGCGCCGACCATGGTGCTGATATTAGGTTTCAGCAGTCCGGTGCCCATGACGATGAGAAACAGCCCTAAGTAGAAGGTCGATAGTCGAGGGATGGCAAGCGAAGCGTGCCCCAGCACGATGACCATGCCTCCCCATAACACCGCGCGGCGTGACCCGATGATGCGGTCGGCAATCCAGCCCCCGGGCAGGCCCATCAGGTAGACCATGGCGGTGTAGAACCCATAAATTGCCCCGGCTTTCGGTACGGGAAATCCCAGTCCGCCTCGAGCCGCAGGTGCGGTCATAAACAGGATGAGCAACGCCCGCATTCCGTAATAGCTGAAGCGCTCCCACATCTCCGTCATGAACAGGGTTGAAAGACCGCGCGGGTGACCGAAGAACGACCGGTCCACTGAGACAACTGCAACATCGTCATCTGGAGGAAAAACAGGTAAGGCCGCCATTCTTGCAAACCTCCACCTCTGGCATCACAAGCGAGCCATCCATCAGGACGAAATCATAGTGGTTGCAAACAATTCGACCGGAACGGTAGCGGCACGAGCAGGGCTGTGGCCCAACCAGAGCAGTTGAAGAATGGATGCTGGATTAGGATACTGGCGTTGTACGACGAATTTCGAAACCCTCTCGAATACGGAATGGGGTTTCGCGAGAGAATCGTTGGGCGGACACTATCTATATCTATCGTGCGGCAGCTCAGAGACATTTGGAAAACACCACTAATTGCAGTGAGCAAGACGCTGGGGTAGCATTCTAAGACTCTCAAATCATAGAGGCCAGCCATGCGTGCTTGGATTGGAGTTTCCAGTGTTGGGTTCATGTTGCTGATGCTTTGGACGTCAGCCGTTTCGCAGCAGTCGCCTAGCGGCGAAACATCCAGACCAGTCCTTGTTCGGACAAAGCTAACAGAGGTTGGCGCCACTCCATTTCATCTTAAGGCCACAATCACCGAAGGGCGCGAACAGGATCCCATAGGGCGCATCGAGATGTTCTGGTTGGCTCCCAACAAGTGGCGTCGTACTATCGAGGCGCAGGACTTCTCACAGACGATGATCGTAAGCGGAGACCTCGTATATGAGCAGGACTCCAATGACTATTTTCCGTTGGGTGTACGGGTTCTCGCAACAGCTGCGGTCGATCCTGGGCCATTGCTAGACGCACACCGGCCAGGCGACATCTTGCTGACTAAAGCAAATGGCTCATCAGATGAATCCGGCAGGCTATCCTTTGGCGGTCAGTTTAATATGTGCGTGCAGGCAAAGTCTGGCCTCTTGGAGCAGGTAGGAACGCCCGGCTATTCGATCTAGTTCACTGACTACTTGCCTTTCGGAAAGAAGCGGGTGGCGCGCCTAATTAGCCTCACCGTGGGAGTAGGTGAATCCCTGGCTTTGCGCGTAGACGAACTCACGGAATTGAAAAATGAGGAAAGCGTTCTGTCGACTCCCAAAGAGAAACAGATTCGTAGTGTGGTAGTTTCCGAATCTACGCTGCGGGAATTTGGTCTATCGACTCCCTAGATCATTTGGCCGCAGGTACTTGATGGTCCGACTACGGGAAATGCCAGCTTTTACATTGTTGTGGACCGAGCGGGCCACGTGCGCGAGGTGCTACCCGTGCACACTGCCAACGAGAGGTCAAATGATTCCGCGCGTCGGCAGCTTATGAAATGGACTTTCAAACCGATTGTTAAGGATGGATTTCCGGTGCAAGCCGAAGCCATTCTTGACTTCAAGTTGAACACCCGAGCTTGGGGGCCGGCTTCTCCACTGAGCGATGCCCAAGCTCGCAAGTTGGCTTCGAATACGGTAGAGCCAATTGTCCCACCGGGAATCCCCGCTGGAACAATCTACAATATGTCCGTCGCCGTCGATTCGGAGGGAAGGATAATAGAAGAAATTGCGCCTGGCGGGCCGTCAGCACTCTTTAAGCCCTGCATGGACGCACTCGGTAAATGGCAATTCAAACCACTACTCGAAAACGGGGAGCCCAGACCATACAGAGCGACAATCACGTTTGTCGTTCATTGAAAAAGTGCTTGGACTGTCTGAAACATATCCGCTTCCAAGTGTCTATCAAGCCCTACTGTATCTCTGTCAGCGCACCGTCATAGGCCACCAATTCCGCATTGTTTTCCGTCTCATGCTTAACTGCGGTGTGCCAGCGCCAGATTTCGTAGATCGCGGGATAGACCAGCAGCTCGAGCAGGAATGAGGTAAAGATACCGCCGACCATGGGAGCGGCAATTCGCTTCATTACATCCGAGCCTGCGCCGCTTGCCCACATGATGGGAAAAAGGCCGATGCAGGTGGTGGCGAAGGTCATGAACTTGGGGCGCAGACGTTTTGCCGCGCCGGTCATGATCGCCTCGCGAAGATCGGTAAGATTCCGCATGCGTCCTTCGCGCCGGGCTTCTTCATAGGCGAGATCAAGGTAGAGCAGCATGAAGACGCCAGTTTCCGCATCCACGCCGAGCAGGGCGATCATTCCGACCCAGACTCCTATGCTCATGTTGTAGCCCGCAAGGTACAGGTACCAGACAGCGCCCACGGCGGAGAAGGGAACCGCCAGCAACACGATCAGCGTTTTGGTGAGTGAGCGTGTGTTGAGATAGAGCAGCATCAACACGAGCAGGAGCGTAAGCGGCAGAACGAACTTGAGGCGCTGCTTGACGCGCTCCATCGCCTCATATTGACCACTCCAGGAAACCGCGTAACCCGCAGGCAGTTTCAGGTTATTGCGCAACAGGGCTCCGCCTTCCTTGACGTAGCTTTCCGGATCGCGGTCGGCAATGTCCACATAGACGTAGCCGGTCAGCAGGCCGTCCTCGTTCCGAATCATGGAAGGACCGCTGGTGGAATGGATCTCCGCTAGCTCGCTGAGCGGCAGTTGGCGATCTCCCTTGCCCGAAACCAGGACGCGATTCAGCGCCTCGATGTCACTGCGGAAGTCGCGCTTGTAACGGACGTTGACCGGATAACGCTCGCGGCCCATGACAGCGGTGCTGATGTCCTCGCCGCCGATGGCGTTTTGCACGGCGTTCTGCGCTTCCTCGATGCTGATGTTGTAGCGCGCGAGGCGCTCACGGTTCCACTCGAAGTCGAGGAAGTATCCGCCGCCGGTGCGCTCGGCGAAGACTCCGCGCGTGCCCTTGACGGTAGGTAAGAGTTTTTCAACCTGGGTGCCGATTGCTTCGATCTGGGTGAGATCCGCGCCGCTGATTTTGAGGCCGACCGGAGTTCGGATTCCGGTGGTCAGCATGTCTATGCGGCCCTTGATCGGCATAGTCCAGGCGTTGGAGAGGCCTGGCATCTTGAGCGCGGCATCCATCTGGTTGACCAGAGTATCGGTGGAAATAGTGTCAGGGGTGATGTGTCGGAAAACACGCTTGGCCCATTCGGGAGACCAGGAGGAATACCAGGTATCCACGTGCCGCCACTCGCTCTTGGGCTTGAGGATGATTACCGTTTCCAGCATGGAAAGCGGCGCGGGATCGGTGGAAGTCTCGGCTCTGCCGGCTTTGCCGAGAACCTTATCCACCTCGGGAAACTGCCTGATAATACGGTCGGTGACCTGCAACACGCGTTGGGCCTCGGTAATAGAGATGCCGGGCATTGTGGAGGGCATGTAGAGGATCGCGCCTTCATCGAGCGGTGGCATGAACTCCGAGCCAAGCTTGTTGAATATCGGAATTGTGATGAGAATGACTGCCACGGCAGAGCCGATGACAGCCCATTTCCAGCGCAGCGTCCAGCGAACCACCGGCGAGTAAATGCGGGTGAGGACGCGGCTGATGGGGTGCTTATCCTCAGAGCGAATCTTGCCGATCAGAAGCGCGTTCGTCAGGCGACAGAGCCAGCGAGGACGGAAGTCGAAGGTCTTGACATTGGTGAGCAACAGGCGCAACGCCGGGTCAAGCGTAACCGCCAGGACGGCGGCGATCAGCATCGCGAGGGTCTTGGTATAGGCCAGTGGCTTGAACATCCGGCCTTCCTGCGCTTCCAAAGTGAGCACGGGCAGGAATGAGACAGCGATCACGAGCAGCGCGAAGAACGTAGGGCCTGCAACTTCCTTAACGGCGCTTAGAACCACTTCGTGATAGTCGGCCTTGCGTCCGCTCTTCTCCCAAAGTTCGAGTTTCTTGTGTGTCTGCTCAACCACCACGATAGAAGCGTCGATCAACTCGCCGAAGGCGATGGCGACACCGGCAAGCGACATGATATTCGCGCTGATGCCCATCATGCGGAAGGGTATGAACGACAGCAGCACCGCGACCGGGATAGTGACGATGGGAATCGCCGCGCTGGGGAAATGCCAGAGGAAGAGCAGGATAATCAGGACGATGGTTACGATCACTTCGATGATCGTCTGTTTCACATTGCTGATGGAATGGAGGATCAGCTCCGAGCGGTCGTAAATCGGCAGCAGCTTTACCCCTGGCGGAAGGCCCGGTTCGATCTCCTTGATCTTTGCCTTAACGCGGTCAATAACTTCAAGGGCGTTCTCGCCGCTGCGCATTACGATGATGCCGGAGACGACTTCGCCCTGACCATTGAGGTCGGTTACTCCGCGACGCAAATCGGGGCCAAGCACGACTTCGCCGACGTCCTTGATACGGATCGGTGTGCCCTCGTCTCCGGCGGAGAGAACGATGTTCTCAAAGTCCGAGATGGATTGGGCGTAGCCTCGCCCGCGCACCATGTACTCGCTGCCGCCGAACTCAAGCAGGCGTCCGCCGACCTCGTTGTTGCCGCCGCGCACGGCTTCGACGACGCGGCTGATGGGAATTCCGTAAGCCTTGAGGCGGTTGGGATCGACATTTACTTGGTACTGCTTGGTGAAGCCTCCAACGGGTGCGACCTCGGCAACTCCGGGGACAGCCTTGAGGTAGTAGCGCAGATACCAGTCTTGGTAAGACCGGAGGTCGGCAAGGCTGAGTTTCCCGGTCGTGTCCACCATCGCGTATTGATAGACCCAGCCCAATCCGGTCGCGTCCGGGCCAAGCTCTGCCTTGACGCCTTCAGGCAAGCGCGGCAAGACTCCCGAGAGGTACTCAAGAGTGCGCGAACGGGCCCAGTAAAGATCGGTTCCATCCTTGAAAATGACATACACGTAGGAATAGCCGAAGTCGGAAAAACCGCGCACGGTTTTAACGTTCGGCGCGCCTAGCATAGCGGTAACGATGGGATAGGTGACCTGGTCCTCGATGATGTCCGGGCTGCGATCCCAGCGTGAGTAAATAATGACCTGGGTATCGCTGAGGTCGGGCGTGGCATCGAGCGGAACCGTGACCATGGCCCAGTAGCCCGCGATGCAGGCGACGGCGGTCAGAGCAAAGACAATGAATTTATTCTTGACAGAAAAGTCGATGATGCGATTGATCATGGCCCGAAACCTTGTCCTTAGTCAGTCATCTTCATCGCGGAGTCAGCCGGTGTGAGGCTACTCTGAACTAAGATGCTAATTAGGCCTCGGAATCTCCATGAAATTTGCCGTGACAGCTAATAAGGCAAGAATCATGAATTCTAGCGCGGTTTTAGGATTGGAGTATCTGCCACGCCCGCAAACCCGCATTTGCGAATTGCGGCAAGTACGGGCACCCTCGCGACACACCTACTTTGAAAATGCACTAATGCGATAAGGCTCAGCGTTGCGGTTTAGCGCGAAAGTGGAAGAGTAAAGGAAAACACGGAACCTCGGCCCGGCTGGGTTGTGAGGGAGATTGTGCCGCCGTGCGCTTCCACGATTGCTTTGGCAATTGCAAGGCCCATTCCGGTTCCCTGGACGCTTTGGCGTAGACCTCGTCCGCGATAGAACTTGTCAAAAACCAGGCTTTGATCGATGCTGTCGATTCCCGGCCCTTGGTCTGCCACACTTGTGACCAGCATGTTGTCCTGCACTTCAGCCGTTATGGTGATGGGCGTTCCGTGGGGCGAATACTTGCCAGCGTTGTCAAGCAGTTGGGAAATGATCTCCTCGGTCTGGCGAAGATCCATGTTCACCCGAGGCAGCGAGTCGGCAGCGTGTACTCTTACCTCGTGGCGAGCAAGAGTGTTCTGGTTCGTCTCAAGGGCAGCATCAATGGCTTCGCGAATATGATGAGGTTCGAGATCCAGCTCGACAGCGTGCGCGTCAAGCTGAGCCATCTTGGCGGCCTCGCCTACCAGGCGGTCCAATCTGTCGCTTTCTTCGTTGATGATCGTAAGCAGCTCCGTCCGGGAAGCATCGTCCAGATGGGCATCGCCGAGCAACGACTGTGCAGACGCTTTGATGGCGGTGAGCGGAGTGCGGAAATCGTGAGTGACCGAGTCGAGGAGGATAGAGCGAAGCCGCTCGCTTTCGCGTCCAGCCTCGGAGTGCGCGAGTTTCTCCACGGCTCCCGCACGCTCAATGGCGATGGCGACCAGGCTGCCAATAGCCTCCGTGCTTTCCGGGGAAAGGTCTCCGCCAACCACCGCGAGGGCCCCAACGGAGCGCAGGCCAATGCGCAGAGGACGGATGCGAAGTCCGTGTTCGGAATCGGTGACCGGCTCACCTCGCTCGGTGACTCTTCGCAGCTCTTCGGCAGAAATGAGCTTCTGAGCTTCCAGGTCCGAGTAGTAGACCTTTCTGCTGTGTATGGAATACATTCCAGCGAACTTCGGGCCGAAGATCTCGACCACTTTTACGGGGATTGCATTCACGAGGCCAAGGACATTGTCCGCTATCAGCATCTGCTGGCAGAAAGCATAAAGCCGCTCCAGTTCAAGCCGTCGGCTGGTGGCATTGGCGGTCTCGCGCCGGGCGCGCTCAGCGAGCTGGCTGGCAATTACCGCGGTGAGCAAAAAGGTAAAGAGAGCAATCCAGTTTTCAGGATCGGCAATTGTGAACTCACCAATTGGGGGAAGGAAAAAGTAGTTGTAAGCCAGAGTTGCGATGATCGAAAGGAAGATTGCGCAACGCAGGCCCCAGACAGCGGAAACGACCAGTACAGCGAGAAGGAATGAGAATCCGGCAGTGCTGGCATTGGCGTGCAGCAGACGGCACAGGGTGACCAATACGGCTACCAAAACACCGGACAAGAAATAGCGCGCGGCCTGGGTTTGCAGTATTTTGTTCACAGATCGGAATTGTAGCCTATTCGACAATTCTCGATTCTTGTTTGACAATAAGCGCGACATGCAGAAGACACCGGAACAGTGGCTAGAGGAAACCGCACCCACCAAGAAGCGAGGACTTTTCAAGCTCTTCCTCGGCTACGCACCCGGGGTCGGCAAGACCTACAGCATGTTGAGCGAAGGCATCCGGCGCTATAGCCGGGGCGAGAATGTGGTCAGTGGTGTAGTGGAAAGCCACGGGCGCGCGGCGACCGCGGAACTGGCTGCGCGACTGCCGGCAGTCCCGAGAAAACAAATCGTTTACAAGGGAACCACGTTCGACGAAATGGACGTTGACGCGATCTTGCAACTCCACCCCCAGATCGTGCTGGTGGATGAACTTGCCCATACCAACATCGAGGGCAGCAAGCATCGCAAGCGCTATGAAGATGTGATGGAGCTACTGAATGCGCAAATCGACGTAATTTCGACCATGAACGTTCAGCACATCGAGAGCGTGACGCCGCTGGTGGGACGCATTACCGGGGTGGTGGTGCGGGAAACCGTTCCCGATTGGGTGATGCAGCGGGTGGATGAAATCGTTCTCGCCGATCTGACTCCTGAAGCTCTGCAGGCCCGAATGAAGCGCGGCGATATCTACCCGCTGGAGCGAAGCGATCGCGCGCTCTTGAACTTCTTTCGTCCGGGAAATCTCATTGCGCTTCGCGAATTAGCGTTGCGGCAGGTAGGCAGCGTAGTAGATCGCAGCCTTGAAAGCTACATGGAGAAGGAGCACCTTGAGAATCGCGCGCCGATTACGGAACGAATCGCAGTGTGCATCAGCTCTAACCCAATCGCGCAATACCTCATTGCCCGCACGGCCAGGATGGCGGAGCGGATCGGAGCGGAGTTTTTCGTCATATACGTGGACATCGGTAAGGACGATCCTCCCGAACATAAGCGAACCCTGCAGGAGAACATTCGCTTTGCCGAAAATCTTGGGGCTCAAATTGTGAAGACTCAGGGAAAGAAAGTAGCGGCGGAGGTCGCGAAGATTGTAAAGGAGAAGCATATTACGCAAGTTGTCTTCGGACGCTCGGCGGTGACAGGATGGAGAAAATTTCTCTACCTGTCGGCGATTCACGACTTTCTACGCGAAGCACCAAAGGTGGACGTACACATCGTAACCCAGGAGCCCAAGTGACTATGACGACCGATGCGTCGCAACGCAATATCCTCGTGGTGGACGACGAGTCGCAGATCACTCGCGTGCTCAGGACCGCTCTTGCAGGGCACGGTTACGCGGTAAGAACCGCGGGCGATGGCGACGAAGCGCTGGAAGTGATGCGGCAATGGACGCCGGACCTGGTGATCACCGATCTGTCGATGCCGAACATGGGGGGGCTTGAGTTGTGCCGCAGGATACGAGACAAGTCCGAGGTTCCCATCATTGTGCTCTCAGTTCGGGGAGAAGAAGGGCCCAAGGTACAGGCCCTCGATTGCGGCGCGGACGACTACGTAACCAAACCCTTCAACATGAATGAACTCGTGGCCCGGGTGCGCGCCGGACTGCGAAGGGCAAGCCGTCCCGTGCAAGAGGAACCGAATAAGATCGAGGCTGGAGATTTCCAGATTGACTTACTGACCAGGTTGGTGAAGGTGCGGGATCGTGAAGTCAGGCTCACTCCGAAAGAGTTCGATCTGCTCAGCTACCTCGCGAAAAATCCTGGACGAGTTATCACCCATCACACGCTGCTTGCGCAGGTCTGGGGAGGGGCGAGCACGCAACAGCCTGAATATCTGCACGTCTTCATGAATCATCTGCGAAAAAAATTGGAGCCGGAAGATGGTTCCGTCCGCTACATTGTCACTGAGAAATGGGTGGGCTACCGCTTCGAGCCGGGCGATCAACCATAGTCCCGCTTTCTGGAGTTGTCAGTCGTATTCTTGGCTCTACTGGGCGTTATTCCGAGCTCGATCGAGGAATCTCTTCCCCGCGCAAATGTCGCATATAAGCCTCAATGTCACTCCTGCCGGTACGTGTGCCAGCGCCTTCTCCCGAGCCTTTAGAAACATTTTAGAAACTCTTTATTCGTGATTTAGGGGAGAAGTTATCCAATCGAACTGAGGGTTGAATGAGACAAAGTTCATGGCTCATCCGCCAGGGAGGTTCGAATATGGTAATGGCAACTTTTTCGGTGATCTGCGCCGTGGCTGTTCTTTTTCTGCTTCGATTTCTTTTCGCGCTTGAATCTGAAACCCGAACCGCGCCAGGACGCAGTCCCCAAATGATCAAGGTTTCCTCATTTCGGGCCCAATCCTTGAGTCGGGCGGTTGGGTCGGCTCCAGCGCTCACGCTGGTTCACTCCGATACGTCGCGCCGTGGCGCTACGTTGCGTTCGGCATTTATGGGCGAGGCCGTACCGCGCGCGAGGAATTCTCAGTACAAGAGAGCATAAGGAGCGCAAGAATCGTATGTCCGCTGAAGCTGTGATGCCGGAAAAGTTGGCAATGTTGGTTCACCACTATCGCGAGGCGCTCGCACCGGACTTCGGTTGCAGTTCGAACCTGAGCCCGGAGTGGGAAGAGCTATCACGGGAGGAGCGCAACCGGATGATAGCCGCCACGAGGCTTGCGCTATTGGACTTGCAGGTTGCGTCATCACGCAGAATCTCCAGTGAAAATCCACCTGTCCCAGGTCTTGCAGCGGGGACCGAAGGCAAAGAGTGCGGGTGCTAAATCGGGACGATTAGGCACTATTTAGGAACTTTTTAGCCAGGGCCTATGTCGTGATCGAATCCAATCAGGTAAAGCAGAGTAGTCACGGTTTGCGGGCGGACTTGAGTCAGGAGATAGAAGATGCAGGATTTGGCGTTCGTTGCAATCACAATAGTTTTCTTCGCGGCGTCGATTGGGTACGTTCACTTTTGTGAACGGATCAGGTAAGGGAGCTTTCTATGGAAACGACATTGATGCTGATTGTGACCGTGCTGATGATGGTGTACCTGCTATTCGCTTTACTGTATCCGGAGAAATTCTGAGATGACCATTAACGGATGGTTGCAGATCGCGTTTTTCCTGCTGCTTGTCTTGGCCGTAACCAAGCCACTCGGGATTTTTATGGCGCGTGTTTTCAACCGCGACAAAACATTTCTGGATCCCGTGTTGCGGCCCATCGAGAAACTGATCTACCGCACCACTGGCGTTGATGAAAATCACGAAATGGCCTGGACCGAATATGCCGTGGCCATGTTGCTATTCAGCGGCGTCTCGCTGCTGGTGCTCTACGCGATGCAGCGCGTGCAGGGTTTCCTGCCGTTCAATCCGCAAAAGCTGGGATCGGTTAACCCTCCGAATCTGGCGTGGAATACAGCCGTGTCGTTCACTACCAATACAAACTGGCAGGCCTACTCCGGCGAAACGACGATGAGTTACTTTACCCAGATGGCGGGCCTCGCGTATCACAATTTTGTTTCTGCTGCGACCGGCATAGCGTTGGCAATCGCGTTGATTCGCGGAGTTGTGCGGCGCGAAATGAAGACCATCGGGAATTTCTGGGTTGACCTGGTTCGCTGCTCCTTGTGGGTGCTGCTGCCAATGTGCGTGGTTGGCGCACTCGTGCTGGTATCGCAGGGAGTTGTGCAGAACCTGAAGCCCTATGACACGGTAAAGATCGTGGAAACGCAGCAGGTTCCGCACCTGGGAGCCGATGGCAAGCCCACTGTGGGCACCGACGGTAGGCCGGTGATGGACACCGTGACCGAACAGACGATTGCGCAAGGCCCGGTGGCTTCGCAGGAATTTATCAAGGAATTTGGTACTAACGGTGGCGGTTTTTTCAATGCAAACAGTGCCCATCCGTTTGAGAACCCGACCCCGCTCACCAATCTGATCGAGATGGTCTGCATCTTTGCCATCGGCTCCGGGCTCACCTACACCTTGGGTTACATGACGGGCTCGCTCCGTCATGGCTGGGCGGTGTGGGGCGCGATGGCGGTACTGTTTCTGGCTGGCGTTACGGTCGCTTATTCGGCAGAAGCTCGGGGCAATCCAATGTTGCACGGAGTGGATCAACGCGCCAGCGTGACGCAAACCGGTGGAAACATGGAAGGCAAGGAGGTGCGTTACGGAATTGCCAATTCCGCGCTCTGGGCTACTGTGACCACCGACACAAGTTGCGGAGCCGTCAACGCCATGCACGATTCGTTTACTCCGCTTGGCGGTTTAGTTCCGTTGGTCAACATCTCGTTGGGCGAGGTCATATTCGGAGGTGTCGGTTCGGGCATGTACGGCATGATCGTTTTCGTCGTGCTCACCGTGTTTATCGCGGGCTTGATGGTCGGACGAACGCCGGAATATCTAGGTAAGAAGATCGAGGGGTATGAGGTGAAGATGGCCATGCTGTTCGCGCTCATCTTTCCTCTCATCATCCTGGTGCTGACCGCGATCTCAAGCGTAAAGCCGTTCGGCGTCTCGTCCATCACCAATGCCGGACCTCACGGGCTTTCGCAGATGCTCTATGCCTTCACCTCAGCCGCCGGAAACAACGGTTCGGCCTTCGGCGGGATTAACGCCAATACGAACTGGTATAACGTTGCGCTTGGATTCGCGATGCTGGGCGGACGCTTTCTGATGAAGATTCCGATGCTCGCGATTGCCGGCAGCCTGGCGAAGAAAAAGTTTGTACCGCCATCGGTTGGCACGTTCCCGGTCACCACGCCACTGTTCAGCGTGCTGCTGATTGGAGTCATTCTCATACTGGGTGCGTTGACGTTTTTCCCGGCGCTCAGCCTGGGACCAATTCTCGAACACCTGCTGATGAACGCAGGAAAGGCATTCTGAGGGACTCATGTCGAGCACAATGAAAAGCAGCAAGTCCATCTGGGATCCCACCATCATTCGCGGAGCTGCCACTGGCGCCGTACTGAAACTGAATCCGCGCAAGATGATGGGCAATCCAGTCATGTTCGTGGTTGAAGTGGGCAGCGTGATCACCACCATCCTCCTGATACTGCGTCCGCATGAGGCATTCAAGTTCAATCTTCAGATCACGTTCTGGTTGTGGTTTACCGTGCTGTTCGCCAACTTTGCCGAAGCCATGGCAGAGGGACGCGGCAAGGCCCAGGCCGATACGCTGCGCAAGGCCCGCTCGGAGACAGTCGCCAATCGCCTGCTGACCAGTGGCACTCTGGAGCAGGTTGCCAGTTCCAGCCTTCGGGCAAACGACGTTGTGGTTGTAGTAGCCGGAGAGTTCATTCCTGGCGATGGCGAGATCATTGACGGCATCGCTTCGGTTGATGAATCGGCAATCACCGGCGAATCGGCCCCGGTGATTCGCGAATCCGGCGGCGACCGCTCGGCGGTGACTGGAGGCACGCGAGTACTCTCCGATCAGATCAAAGTGAGGATTACTTCGAACCCCGGCGAGACGTTCCTTGATCGCATGATTGCCCTGGTCGAGGGCGCGGAGCGGCAGAAGACACCGAACGAGATTGCGCTGAACATTCTGCTTGCCGGGCTGACCATCGTCTTCCTGCTCGCAGTGGTCACTTTGCAGCCGTTCGCTATTTACTCCGGCGCTCCGCAAACCGTATTCGTGCTGGTCTCGTTGCTGGTTTGCCTGATTCCAACGACGATTGGCGGACTACTCTCTGCGATCGGAATTGCCGGTATGGACAGGCTGGTGCAGCACAACGTGCTCGCCATGTCTGGACGCGCCGTGGAGGCCGCTGGCGACGTCAACACCCTGCTGCTCGATAAGACCGGAACCATCACGCTGGGCAACCGGCAGGCGTCGCGCTTTGTACCCGCGCCGGGAGTCTCCGAGGCGGAGCTGGCCGATGCTGCGCAACTTTCCTCGCTGGCCGATGAAACTCCGGAAGGCCGCTCCATCGTGGTATTGGCAAAGGAGAAGTACAACCTCCGTGGCCGCGACTTGCAAGAGCACAAAACCGAGTTTGTACCCTTTACGGCTCAGACCCGGATGTCAGGCGTGAACATGAACGGCTTCCAGATTCGCAAAGGGTCGGCGGATGCAATCGAGCGCTTCGTCAGGGAAAACAACGGCGTGTTTGCACCTGAGGTTAGGGCACTCGTGGATGAGGTTTCCCGTGCCGGAAGCACTCCGCTGGTGGTGGCGGAGAAAGGGCGCGGCGCGCTGGGCGTGATCGAACTCAAGGACATCGTCAAGGGGGGCATGCGCGACCGCTTCGACCAGCTTCGGGCGATGGGAATTCGTACCGTAATGATTACGGGCGACAACCCTCTGACGGCTGCCGCGATTGCGCGTGAAGCCGGCGTTGATGACTTTCTTGCCCAGGCTACTCCAAAGGACAAGATGGACCTTATCCGCAAGGAACAGTCCGAGGGAAAGCTGGTCGCAATGACCGGCGACGGCACCAACGACGCTCCCGCGCTGGCTCAGGCAGATGTCGGCGTGGCGATGAACTCCGGCACGCAGGCGGCGAAGGAGGCGGGAAACATGGTCGATCTCGACTCCAACCCGACCAAGCTGATTGAGATTGTCGGCATCGGCAAACAACTGTTGATGACCCGTGGAGCGCTGACCACGTTCTCGATTGCCAACGATGTCGCCAAGTATTTCGCGATTATTCCGGCGATGTTCGCGGCAACGTTCCCGGTGCTGAACGCCCTGAACGTCATGCACCTGAAGACTCCACAGTCGGCAATACTGTCGGCCGTCATCTTCAATGCGCTAATCATCATCGCCCTGATTCCACTGGCGCTCAGGGGTATCCAATATCGTCCGATGGGCGCAGGCGCATTGCTGCGCCGCAACCTGCTGATTTATGGCGTGGGCGGAATTATCGCGCCCTTCATTGGAATCAAGATCATTGACGTGTTGATTACGAGCATTGGGCTGGCATAGGAAGGAACAAAATCCATGAAGCGTAACATCATTACTTCGATTTTGATGACCATTGTTACCACGATTCTGCTGGGGCTTGTATATCCGCTGGTGGTCACCGCCCTGGCACAGGTGCTGTTTCCCAGCAAGGCAAATGGCCAGTTGATCGTCCAGGGAGGGAAGGTAATCGGCTCGCGAATCATCGCGCAGCCTTTTACCGGCGCAGGCTACTTTCATCCGCGCGGTTCGGCAGCCGGAACCAATGGATACGACGCTGCAAACTCGGGTGCAACGAATTACGGTCCGACAAATCAGAAGCTGTTGGACAGGGTGAATGCGGATGTAGCCACAGCTCAGACCGAGAATCCCGGGAAGCCCGTTCCTGTCGATTACGTTACCACCTCTGCCTCCGGACTTGACCCGGACATCACTCCGGCCAATGCTGAGTTCCAGGCGCCGCGCGTGGCCAAAGAACGCGGAATCAGCGTGGACAAAGCAATGGAGTTGGTTCAGCGGCACATCGAAGAGCGGCAGTTTTACCTACTGGGAGAGGCGCGGGTAAATGTGCTGGAACTCAACCTTGAGCTGGATTCGAAATATCCGCTGCAGAAGAGAGCCTCGCGCTAGGGTCAGCCTGGAGCGACTTGCAAAGAAGGTGACCTCCCGAGGGAGGCCATTTTCTTTGTACGTTTGAAATCCTGCTCAGCGCGGTGTATGTTCAGCGCTGCTATGGCAAGATCACTGGCTACCCACACCCCGGAAGAGAGGCGAGCGCATGGACAGGCTCGCCGCAAACAGATGAAGCGGCAAGACCACGGCCTTTGGGATGCGAAGCAGCGCCGGCATGATCCGTTGAAGCTGCTGGAAGCGAGTATGCGCGGACGGATTCCGGCGCTCATCGAGTTGAAATACGAGCGTATGCTGGCCTCTCCCTTTGGATACTTTCGCGGAGCCGTCCCGGTAATGGCTGCCGATCTGGCGCTATTGCCAAATACCGGCATTGTTAACCAGATCTGCGGCGACGCCCACGTGCGCAACCTGGGGGCATATGCGGCTCCAGACGGGAAGCTGGTTTTTGACATCAACGATTTTGACGAGACGATCCGGGCGCCGTTTGAGTGGGATCTCAAGCGTCTGGCGACGAGCCTGGTACTGGCGGGACGCGAGGCGGGGGCGAAGGAGAGCTTTACCAGGAATGCCGTGGTGGCGTTTCTCCGGCGCTACCGAAAATGCACGCGTGCGTTCGCGGAGATGACCGTGCTGGATGTAGCTCGCTACCAGGTGCATCGCCTGATGAACGTTGCCCCGGTTTCAGAGGTGCTGATTAAGGCGGAGCGGGCGACTCCCATGCACACGCTGGAGACCCTGACGGTTCCGGCGAAAAAGGGCGGGAGCCGCACTTTCCGTGAGAACAAGCCACTGCTCACGCGGGTCAGCGGACCGACCAGACAACAGGTACTGGCTTCCCTTAAGGAGTACAGCAAAACGCTTTTGCCCGAGCGGCAACACATCTTGGAACAGTACCGGCCATTGGATGTCTGCTTCAAGGTAGTAGGTACTGGCAGCGTGGGGACCCGCGATTATTGCATCTATCTGGAGGGTAACGGTCCGGGCGATCCGCTTTTTCTGCAAATCAAGGAAGAGGTGGGATCGGCGTATCTGCCGTATGTGAATCGCTCCGCGAAGAAGTCTCATTGGGGACGGTTGGTGGCTGAGGGACAGCGAGCCATGCAAATGCAGTCCGACTCCCTGTTGGGTTGGACGACGATCGCAAATCGCGACTACCTGGTAAGACAACTAAGTGACCATAAGGCGTCCATCGACTTGGGAGCGCTGAAAGGCCCCGGCCTGGTTGCCTATGCAGAGGTTTGCGGTGAGCTGTTGGCGCGCGGACATGCCCGCTCCGGCGATGTGCAGATGATTGCCGGATATCTAGGCAACGGCGAGAGCTTTACCAAAGCTATGGTGGACTTTGCCGCGGCATACGCTAGCCAGACCGAGGCGGATTGGAAAATTCTGGGCAATTCCAGACACGCGGCCAAGCCGAAATCAACTCCCCCGGCGTGACAATCGGTGGTTTGAGCCCGGGACCAGAGTTGAAAAATGTGAGGAGTTGTGCCAATAACGAGCAAACCTAATGCCCCGAACGGACTCAAAGCAACTGGGCCTGTTTTGGGGCGTTCATTTTGCCGATGCAGGAGGCTCAGCAGTGCTGGATAGGGGATAGGTTTCAAAATGGCGCTGTGCAAGTAGCAATTTGATTGCATGTACGCGCTTTCCCCTCTATAGTTTCCGGGCAGTAAGCCATCACGGGCCCGTCTCATCCGCAGTTACGACTGGAAAACAGGGGGAGAATAATGAACACCTTTCCAATCTTGCTGGGCGCGCTCTGTGTGTATGCCCTAGCGTACCGATACTACAGCGCCTTCCTCGCCGCCAAGGCAATGGTGCTCGATGATCGCCGCATCACTCCCGCACACTTATATGAAGATGGGCACAATTACGTGCCTTCTCCTAAGTGGGTTCTATTTGGCCACCATTTTGCCGCGATTGCCGGAGCCGGGCCGCTGGTGGGGCCTACTCTTGCAGCGCAGTTTGGATTTGCGCCGGGGTTCCTTTGGTTGTTGATCGGTGCAGTCCTTGCCGGATGCGTTCAGGATTTTACCGTGCTGGTCGCCTCGGTGCGGCACAAGGGCCGTTCCCTGGCTGACATAGCGCGGACCGAGATCAGCCCTTTTGCCGGACTGGTGGCGATGATCGCCGTGCTATTCATCCTGCTGGTCACGCTGGCGGGACTTGGCATCGTGGTAGTGAATGCGCTGGCGAACAGTCCGTGGGGCGTATTCACCATCGGCATGACGGTTCCGATCGCGCTCATTATGGGCGTATGGATGTTCAAGAGCCATGCCGGTGAGGTAACAATTACCGGGCCGAGCGTTTTCGGTGTTGCCTGCCTGCTTTCGGCGGTTGTCGCCGGACACTGGTTTGCCGCAAGCAGCGCTGCGCATGTCCTGACGTTCACCCCACACCAGATTACGTTGATGATGGTGATCTACGGATTCGTAGCGTCCGTGCTGCCGGTTTGGTTGCTGCTGGAGCCGCGTGACTACCTGTCGACTTACGTAAAGCTTGGTACCATCGCGGTTCTGGTCATCGGCGTGTTCGTGGTTCATCCCAACATTCAGTTCCCGAACTTTACCCAGTACGTTCACGGCGGCGGACCGATCATCCCGGGCAAACTCTTCCCCTTCCTGTTCGTCACGATTGCCTGCGGCGCCATCTCAGGATTCCATTCACTGATATCCTCGGGCACGACGCCCAAGATGCTGGATAAGGAAACTGACGCGCGGTTCATCGGTTACGGAGCCATGATCTGCGAGTCGCTGGTTGGCGTGTTGGCCCTGATTGCGGCCTGCTCGATGAATCCTGGCGATTACTTTGCCATCAACTGCCCACCCGCTGTTTTCGCCAAACTGGGGTTACATACGGTGAACCTCCAAATGTACTCGCGCGAGGTTGGCGAGAATCTTGCCGGGCGCAGCGGCGGTGCCGTGTCATTGGCAATCGGCATGGCGCAGATATTCAAGGGTCTGCCGGGTATGGACAAACTGATGGGCTACTGGTACCACTACGCCATCATGTTTGAGGCTCTGTTCATTCTGACTACGGTTGACACGGGAACCCGGGTTGCGCGCTACGTTCTACAGGAACTGATGGGCAAGGCATACAAGCCGCTCGGAAACAACGCATGGTGGCCGAGCAACCTGAGCGCCACCACTGTGGTCGTCGCGGGCTGGGGATACCTGATCTGGACCGGCAACATCTCGACGATCTGGCCGCTATTTGGTACCGGCAACCAGTTGCTGGCGACCATCGCCTTGGCGGTGTCAACCACCTTCCTAATCAACATGGGAAAGGCGCGTTATGCATGGCTTACATTTATTCCAATGTGTTTTGTGGGTACAACCACAATTGCGGCGGGAGTGATGGGGATACAAACCGTTTTCTGGCCGCTGCGCTTGAAGCCGGGCATGTACTTTGCGGGATTGCTGGACACTACCTTGATGGTGATCTTCATTACAGGTGTAATCCTGGTGTTGATCGACGCGATCCGCCGGTGGATCATGGTGTTGAACGGCGCACCGGTACCGGTCGAAGCGTTCGGGCCGCCAGTTTCAGAAAAGGGCGAAGTGAAGATGGGATGCTGCTAGGCAAGCTGGAAAGTGAATCGAGCCCGGAGCCGAGGTTGTCTCACTTGACTCCGGGTTTTTGCGTGCAATGCGAAACGGCGGCGAGGGCGGCCCCAGGACTTAGGAAGGTCTCTGAGCACTATTGCTCAGACGGGGCAATAGCAAGCCGCTTAGCTTGGACTAGCTGAAGAGGCGGCTCGATATGCTCTGGACAATTTTCGTAATCATTCTCATTCTGTGGCTATTGGGGTTTAGCCTCCACATCGCAGGTAGCCTGATACATTTGCTCCTTGTAGTAGCGCTGGCTGTTTTGATCATCAACTTGGTGACCGGGCGCAGGAGCGTGTAGCATGGGTGATCGTTTGCGGCATAACATAATTGGCCGGAATCAACGATGGGATCAACGTGCGTATTGAACCAAAAAACTATGAGGTAATCCTATGAAAATACCGAGAATCACAAGCGCTGTCATTCTTTCCCTGCTGATCGGAGTATCTCCTGCATTTGCACAGCACGAGCAGCAGGGCGAAAAGCAAGGCAAGCCTGAACAGCAGCACGCTCAGCAACCACAGCAGCACGCGCAGCAGCAGCACGCGCAGCAACCACAGCAGCACGCGCAGCAGCAGCACGCTCAGCAACCACAGCAGCACGCGCAGCAGCAGCGCGCTCAGCAACCACAGCAACACACGCAGCAGCAGCGTGCGCAAGACGCTCACGCGCAACACGCACAGATGCAGCGCTCGCCAGAACAGAGGCATTCACAGCAAGTTCAACAGCGCGGTGCATGGCAGGAGCATCGCGCGCGCAGCTTTGAGTCTGAGCACCGCAGTTGGCAGCAACGCGGCGGCTACCACGGCTACCGAGTTCCTGACTACGAGTTCCGGGCCCACTTTGGACGAGGGCACTTCTTTCGCGTGTACGGCATGCCCTTCCTGATTGAAGGCGGATTTCCGCGCTTCCAGTACGGTGGGTATTGGTTTAGTGTCGTTGATCCGTATCCGGAATATTGGGGACCGACGTGGTACCAGACCGACGACGTATATGTCGACTACGTCAATGGTGGGTATTACCTATTCAATCGCAGACATCCTGGGCGGCCAGGAGTTGCAATCAGCATCTCGCTGTAGCCTTCGCGATTCTGGATTGGTTCGGTGGGAGCAGAACAAGCCCTTCGGCTTAAGTAGAACCCGCGATCGCCAATGCGGGCTCTACTTAAGCTGGGCAATGCCTCCCGGTCCCAGCACTGACACAGACCAATTTACGGCTTGGATAAAAATATTGGGGAACAGTCCGATGATCACCGTGGCTGCGGCAGAGAAGTAGAGGGCAACGTTCATGGCCGGCGTGGACGCAACCGGCTCGGTCGAGGCCGCTTTGCCCATGAACATGGCATTGGCAATCCTCAAGTAATAGTAAAGCGCCACGACGGCATAGAGCACGGCAACGGTTGCCAGCAAGTAATGACCAGTCTCAATCAGACTGAGAAAGATAAAGTACTTACCAAAGAAGCCCGCGAAGGGTGGAATTCCCGCCAGCGAGAGCAGGAAGACAAGCATGAGCAGGGCTTCGACGGGAGCCTTCTTAGCAAGGCCGGCTATGTCTTCGATGTTATCGCCTACGATGTTGCGGCGACGCAACGAGGTGAGAACCGTGAACGCCCCCAGATTCATGAAGGTGTAAACAAGAAGATAGAACAGGATTCCCTTGATGCCAGTGCGGTTTGTGACCCCATCGCTTGCCACTAGTCCGAGGAGCATGTAACCAACGTGGGCAATGGACGAGTAAGCGAGCAGGCGCTTTGTGTTCGTCTGCGTGATTGCCGCCAGATTTCCGACGGTTAATGTCAGCAGCGCGGTAAACGCCAGCACCGGCACATAGAGTTCGCGCAGCGGATAAAGCCCATACAGCAGCACGCGAAGTATCAGCGCCCAACCGGCGGCTTTCACTGAGACCGACATGAATGCGGTGACGCTGGTGGGCGCGCCTTCATAAACGTCAGGCGCCCACATATGGAAGGGAGCCGCCGCGATCTTGAAGAGCATCCCAGTCAGGGTCATCAGCAGCGCCAGCAAGACGATTGGATCTTTAGGATTCGCCGCAATGTGTTGGCTCAGCGAATTAGCAATTTCGCCCAGGTTGGTGGAACCGGTGAGCCCGTAAAACAACGAAAGTCCATAGGCAAAGATCGCCGACGAAAACGCGCCGAGCAAAAGGTACTTGATCGAGGCTTCGTTGGAGCGCTTGTTACTGCGCAAAAAGCCGACAAGGATGTAAGTTGAGATCGCCATCAATTCCAGGCCGATGAAGATCAGAACCATATCGTACCCAGCCGCCATGCACATCATTCCGATCACTGCGAAGAGCACGAGCGCATAGAACTCACCGTGATTTTCGCGCTCAATCTCCAGGTACTTGATTGAAATGAGTATGGCGACGGCAGCGCCGACCAGAAATAAATAGAAGAAGTAAACCGAAAACGGATCGAGCACCATGGTGCCAAAAAAGGCGCGCAGTGGCTCTCCGTTTACCGGTAACACCCGCTGAATTTGCAATGTCGCATAACCGGCTACTAACAAACCAGCAAGCGCGGGGATGGAACTGTACTGCTTGTACTCGGCAGGCAGAAACAGATCGAGGCAGAGTATCCCGAGGGAAAACGACGTCAGCACAATTACCGGCCCACCAAGGCGGTAATCCATTGCCGTGAACGGCGCGAACGACGTCATCATCATTGCAGCCAAGGTCATGTTTCTAGCGCCCCATTTCCTGCGCGGCTGAGCCGGACGCTAGTTTGGCAATCTGTGGCGCGGCGCTAGTAGGCGAGGCAAGCTGCGGCGTGACAATCTGAATTGCCACGCCTGGTTTTTGCAACTGCTGCGCATTGTAGAGCTTCGGATGATCGATTTGCTGTACCAGGGCCGTCACCGGCTGGTCAAGAATCTGGAAGAACGGCTTCGGGTACAAGCCGATCCACAAAGCAACAGCAACCAGCGGCAGGAAAGTCGCTAACTCACGGGCGCTAAGGTCCAGCAGTTTCTCATTCTTCGGATTCTCCACCTTGCCGAAGAACACTCGCTGATAGAGCCATAGCAGGTAAGCCGCGGCTAACACCACTCCAGGCACGGCCCACGCGGCCCAATACGGATTCGCCATAAACGCAGCTTGCAGAATCGTGAATTCGCCGACAAACCCATTGAGTAACGGAAGCCCCATTGACGATAGGAACATGATCAGCGCAATCGTCGCATAGACCGGCATGATGGTGGAGATACCGCCGTACTCGGCAATATCTCGCGTGTGTCGGCGTTCGTAGAGAATGCCGACGATCAAGAACAGCGCGCCGGTGGAAATGCCGTGGTTGATCTGCTGCAGTACCGAACCGGCGAGGCCCGGACCGTTGAGAGCAAAGATGCCAAGAGTGCAGAATCCAAGGTGGCTTACTGAACTGTATGCCACCAGTTTCTTCATATCCTTCTGTACCAGCGAAACCAGCCCGCCATAGAGAATGCCAACGATGGAGAGCGCGATCATCGTAAAACGCACTCGCGGGTAGTGGATGACTTCGGGGAAGAAGGGAAGCGAGAAACGGATGAGCCCGTACGTTCCCATCTTCAGCAGTACGCCAGCAAGGATGACAGAGCCCGCGGTGGGAGCTTCCACGTGCGCATCCGGAAGCCAGGTGTGGAAGGGAAACATCGGAACCTTAATGGCAAAGGCCAGAAAGAATCCAAAGAACAGAATCACTGCCGCGGTCGTACCGTAATACTGCGGAACTAGAGGAGCGGTCTTATAGAGTTCTTGAATGCTGAAGGTGTAAATGCCCGTTCTTGCGTGGTGGAAGAAGTATAGGAATAGCACGCTCAACAGCATCAACACCGAGCCCAGCAACGTGTAGAGAAAGAATTTGATGGCCGCGTAAAGCCGGCGTGGGCCGCCCCAGATTCCGATCAGCAAGTACATCGGCACCAGCATGGCTTCCCAGAAGACAAAGAACAGGAAGAAGTCCAGCGCCATGAAAACGCCGAGCATGCCGGTCTGCAACAGCAGGAACCAGGCGTAGTATTCCTTCACGCGAGTATCAATCGCCGTCCAGGAAGACAGAATTGAGATGGCTCCCAGGAATGTGGTCAACATGATCAGCAGAAACGAGATGCCATCGATACCAAGGTAATATCCGGCGCCTATCGTTGGAATCCAAGCATCTGGAGCGCCCTCCATGAACTTAAATCCAACCTGGTCTTTCACAGCCCAGAACCAGGATACGAGGGGCAGAGAGACTGCGAAGCCAAGCAGGGCGAAGAAATTTGCCACCCAGCGGATTGCGGTCTTGTTCGCGCCAGGGATGAACATGAGAACGACAGCGCCCACCAGCGGTGTAAACAATATGATCGAGAGAATGTGGTTGTACATTGAGTCCGTTCCTGCGGAGTTATCCGCAACCATTTACCCCTACCGGGCCACGTAATACCAAAGCAATCCTGCAACGCCAAAGACCATGACGAGCGCGTACCACTGCAACAGCCCAGCCTCCACTAATCGAGCAGGATAGGAGAGCATATGAATGACGAATGCTGGGCCGTTTACGCAAACCCCGTCGACAATCCACTTGTCCCACCAGGAGGAGAGATTCCCGAGCGCGCGCGTGAGCCAGCCAACGTCATTCACGCCGCCGTCAATCAAGCCTGAGTCCACCTTCCAGAGCGCCTCACCTGCGCCGATCGCGCCGAGACGAACGCCGCCGACTTCGCTGCGCCCGGTGAAAGCTTTGTCATAGAACTCATCGACGTAGTACTTGTTAAGCAGCGTGCGATACACGGGAGGCGCGGCTACGTTGATCGGCTCACGCACGCCGTCCGTGCAACCTGCATATGCGCGGCGCGCGCTCCACCAGCCTGCACCGGCAGCGGCGATGGAGAGCACCATAAGGATGTACTCGCTCGGCGACCCTTGTTCGTTCTTGCCCTCTGCGGGGGCTGCCGATTCCGCTGTCGCGCTCTCCGTGCCGTTCTCAAAAACCGGCGCAAGGAAATGCTCGAAACGATTGGTCTCGCCATGTAGTCCGACAAAGCGCGCGAGGCTGGGCGAGACACCGAGGTATCCCGCGAAGATCGAGCAACAGGCAAGCACAATCAGCGGCACCGTCATCGAGCGGGGCGACTCGTGAACATGATGCTCGACTTCGTGCGACATGCGTGCTCCACCAAAGAAGGTGAGGAAGATGAGCCGGAACATGTAGAACGAGGTCATGAGCGCCGTGGCGAAGGCCACATACCATAGCCACCGGAAAGCGCCGCTCTGAGCCGACCAGGTCTGCCACAGAATCTCGTCCTTCGAGAAGAAACCTGCCAGTCCCGGGATTCCCGCAATGGCGAGAGTGCCGATGAGCATCGTCATGTACGTGGTCGGAATCTTCTTGCGCAGGTTGCCCATGAATCGCATATCTTGCTGTCCGCCCATGGCATGGATCACTGAGCCCGAACCGAGGAAGAGCAGCGCCTTGAAGAAGGCGTGAGTGAAGACGTGAAAGACTCCGGCGGTGAATGCCCCGACGCCAAGTGCCAGGAACATATAGCCGAGCTGTGAAATCGTGGAATAGGCGAGCACGCGTTTGATATCGTTCTGCACCAAGCCGATTGATGCAGCGAAAATTGCGGTCAGGGCACCGATCACGGCTACCACTTTCATCGTTTCCGGCGCGAGCACGAAGAGCGCATTCGAACGCGCCACCATGTAGACGCCCGCAGTCACCATCGTCGCCGCATGGATCAGCGCCGAGACCGGAGTAGGACCTTCCATCGCGTCCGGCAGCCAGACGTAGAGCGGAAGTTGTGCCGATTTACCGCAAGCGCCCACGAACAATGCCAGTGTTGCAAGCATCACGATTCGCGTGCCCATCAACTCCGCCGACTGTGCCCGCGCCATTTCAGTGACCTTCACGAAATCGAAGGTTCCGAAAAGCCAGAAGATTGTGAGCGAACCCAATATCACGCCAGCATCGCCAATGCGGTTGGTGATGAACGCCTTGTTCGCCGCCGTGGACGCCGAGTGTTTATGGAAGTAGAAACCAATCAGCAGATAGGAGCACAGGCCCACGCCTTCCCAGCCGACGAACATCATCAGGTAATTGCTCGCCAAGATAAGCGTGAGCATGGAAAACATGAAGAGGTTCAGGTATCCGAAGAAGCGGTAATAGCCGCCTTCGTGCGCCATGTAGCCGGTGCTGTAGATGTGGATAAGCGCGCCGACGCCGGTTACAAACAGCAGCCATACGCAACTCAACGGGTCAAGCAGCACGCCTACCTTCACGACGAACTCTGCTGTTCCTCCGCCGTACAGCGTGTACAGCATCTTTCCACCGCCGCTGCCAAGCCAGGTGAAGAACTCGTGTTCGTACATGGGCTTTCCGCTGTGGGTGAATTGCCAGACGGCCAGCGCCGACCACACGAATGACAATGCGACCGAGCCCACGCAGCAGAGATTCACTGCACTCTTTGGCAACCGCCGTCCGAAGATCAGCATGATTGCCGCCCCTAGCGCGGGCATTAGCGGTACGATCCAGATGTTTTCAAGAAAGAACATTTCAGCTCTCAAAGTACGTATGCCTGATTTGTGCCGCTTACCACTTCAGTAGGTCCACTTCGTCCATATTGACCGTTGTGCGGTTACGGAAGAAGGCGATCAAAATACCCAGTCCAACCGCTGCTTCAGCGGCGGCGTCGGCCGCAATGAAAAGAGCGAAGACCTGTCCATGCAATCCGTAGAGGCGGGAAAATGCCAGCAGGTTCAGATTCACCGCACTCAGCATCAACTCAATAGACATGAAGATAATGACGACGTTGCGGCGAATGACTACGCCGAGCATTCCAATGAGGAAGAGCGCGGCGCTTACCAATACATAGTGCAGGGTTCCAATGTCCAGCATGTTCACACTCTCCTCTTCGCCATCACCACGGCTCCTACCACGGCTACCAGAAGGAGAATGGAGGCGATCTCAAAGGGGAACATGTAATAGCCCGTTTCGCGGCCATACAGGAGCATTCCGACTTCCTGCACGTTGCTCTGTTCCGGATGATTGACGATATGCTGTGGCAGGTTCTTGGCTCCGTGAACCAGCGCTCCCATCATCAGCAGCGCGAGCACCGTAGTTGCAGCCAATCCGATCATCCACTGCCGGTTCAACATCTTTTCCAGGTAGAGTTGCTCGATGTTTACCAACATCATCACGAACAGAAACATCACCAGGATGCCGCCGGCGTAGAGCACAATCTGAACGCCTGCCATGAACGGCGCGTAGAGCATCATGTAGAGTCCCGCGCTTGCCAGCAGCGTTACGATCAGCGCGAGAGCCGAATGCACGGGGTTGATTTTTGTCACCATGACAATCGCGCTGATAATGGCAATGCCGGAAAGAAGGTAAAAGAAAAACGGGGTCGCAACCGGTGTCATTTCTCGTAGACCTTTCCCTGAACACCCTGCTCCAGTTGAGTCTTGTCCAACTGCATTCCTTCCCGCGTGTAGAGTGCAAGTTCGTAGCCGGGAGAGAGAGTCAGCGCATTGGAAACGCACGCCTCCTCGCACAACCCGCAGAACATGCAGCGGCTCAAGTCGTAATCGAATTCGGTTAGGATCTTCTTCTTGGTTTCCGGATCTCTAAGGCTTGCGACCTTGATGAGTTTTTCTGGGCAGGCCAGCGCGCAGGCTCCACATGCGGTGCATAGAACTTTTCCGTTCTCATCTTTCAACAGACGGGGCTGTCCTCGAAACCGGTCGGAGATTTCAGGGCGCTGCATTGGATATTGCTCGGTCACCAGGTCGGCTGGATTCTGATGCCGGAAAGTCACCCACATTCCCTGCAGCAGATCGATTAGCAGGAATCTTCGTACCATTTCTTTGATCGTCATCGGCCTACCTCCACACCAGTGCGAGCAACTCGTGCCGCACGCCAATCATCGCTGTAAAGACGACTACTCCAATGGAGATTGGGAGCAGCACCTTCCATCCGATTGTCATTAGTTGATCGAATCGATAGCGCGGAAAGGTCGTGCGGTACCAAATGTAGAGGTACATGAAGAATCCGGCTTTAAGAGTAAACCAGTAAATGTCTTGAATCCGTTCGCGAACTCCTGGCAGCAGCATCACTACGCCAATGAAGCCAAGCACGCCGGCAAATGCTGCAAGCCCGATCGAGTTTGCGCGCATTGCGCGAATCTGCGGCATTCGCGTGTAGTAGAAGAAGCACAGAGCGGCAATCGCGAGGAAGGTCAAGCCGGGGACCAGCGAGAATGCGAGATCCCAGTTTCTGCCGCCCAGCAGGTTTGGAAACGGACGCAGCCAGCCGCCAAGCCAGAGCGTGGTCGCAATGGCGCTTACGGACATCATGCCAGCGTATTCGGCGAGGAAAAACAGAGACCAGCGGAAGCCGCTGTATTCAGTCAGGAAGCCGGCGACCAACTCGCTCTCAGCCTCCGGAAGATCAAAGGGCGCGCGATTGGTTTCCGCTACCATCGCGATGGCGAACACGCCGAGCGCCGTCAGTCCGACGGGAAAGAACGAGAAAGCAAACCAGGTGCGCTGTTGCAACTGTGCCTGCACAATCCCAATCATGCTCATGGTCCCCGTGCCGGTCGCCAGGCTCGTCATCATTACGGCCGAGACGACCGTCATGCCCATTGCAATTTCGTACGACACCATCTGCGCTCCCGAGCGCAAGCTGCCCATCAGCGGATAGTGCGAATTCGACGCCCAGCCCGCCATGATCACGCCCAGTACGCTGAGCGACGAAACGCCGAGCATAAAGAGGACGCCGATATTCATGTCCGTGATGGCATGGGTGCGCCCGAACGGAACTACGATAAATCCGCAGAAGGCGGTCATCACCACGCAGACCGGAGCGAACCAGAAGACAATCTTGTCGGCCCCTGCCGGCATCAGGTCTTCCTTGATGATCAGCTTGAGCGCATCGGCAATCGGCTGCAGCAGCCCATGGGGTCCAACGCGCATGGGACCGATGCGCACCTGCATGTGCGCCATGATCTTGCGCTCGAACCAGTTCATGAAGATCACGCCAACCGAGATCCCGGCAAAGACCAAAAGAACATAGACAGCTACCCAGAACAGGCTGCCGTCTTCGCCTGGAGTTACGTTTGAATGGAGGTATTGGAGGATGCCGTCGATCACCTGTCCACCTCTCCCAGCACAATGTCGAGCGTTCCGATAATCGCCACCACGTCAGCCACCAGGCTGCCCTTCGCCATCTTCTCCAGCGCTTGCAGATTGATGAATGAAGGCGGCCGCACGCGTACGCGATAAGGCCGCGCGCTTCCGTCACTCACCAGAAAATAGCCAAGCTCGCCCTTAGGGGCCTCAGTGCTTACATAAACCTCGCCCACAGGAGGCTTAATCACCTTCGGCACTCGCGCGATGATCGGCCCTTCCATAAGACCTTCAACGGCCTGCCGGATGATGCGAATCGACTGGCGCATCTCCTCGACGCGAACCACATAGCGGTCAAAGGTATCGCTTGCGGCGCCGATGGGGATATCGAACTCAAAATCTTCATAGGAGGAATAAGGCTGTTTCTTGCGAAGATCCCATTGGATTCCGCTGGCACGTAGCACAGGTCCGGTGATTCCGAACCCCACGCAATCTTCTTGAGAAATGTAACCGACATTCTTGGTGCGCTGCAGCCAGATGCGGTTGCCGGTAATCAGGTTCTTATACTCATCGATTCTGGGTCCAAGATCTTCGCAGAGGCTCAATATCTCTTTCGCAAATCCCGGGTAGGCATCCCAGCGGCAGCCGCCAATTCGAAAGGCGTGGGTAGTGAGCCGCGCGCCGCAATATTTTTCGAAGACGTTGAGGATCGCTTCACGGTCGCGGAAGGCGTAGAACAGTGGCGTCACCGCGCCGATATCCAGCACGTGCGTACCCAGCCATACCTGGTGACTTGCGATCCGGCAGAGTTCGGTAAGAATCACCCGCAGATATTGCGCGCGCTTCGGAACCTCGACGCCAAGCAACTTCTCCACAGCCAGGCAGTAACCAAGGCTATTGGAAACGGCCGCAGTGTAATCAAGCCGGTCAACAAATGGACCAAACTGAATCCACGTGCGGTTCTCCGCGATCTTCTCAATGCCGCGATGCAGATAGCCGATCACGCACTCGATGCCGTTCACTTTTTCGCCATCGAGTTTCAAGATGACGCGCAGCACTCCGTGGGTCGATGGGTGCTGCGGCCCCATGTTCAGCACCATCTCGTTGGAATCGAGGAATGTGCGCCCGGGCTCTTTTACTTCTTCGAGCGAATCGTAGAATCGGTTATCGCTCATTGTCCGCTCTCGATTCCCAGGTTCTTCTGCACCCAGGCGACATCCTGCAGATCCGGGGCATAGTCTTTCCGTAGCGGATGCCCGGTCCATTCCTCGGGCATCAGGATGCGCCGCAAATCGGGATGTCCGAAGAAGCGAACCCCAAACATGTCATATACTTCCCGCTCCATCCAGTTCGCTCCGATCCAGCGGTCTGTCGCGGTAGGGACTTCTTCGCCATCCGCGAAGCGCGCTTTTACGCGAATACGCTCATTGGCGGACATCGAGTGCAAAATCCAGACAATCTCGAAAGGCAGCTCATCCTTGGGATAATGCACGGCAGTCAAGTCAACTAGGCTGGCATAGCCCAAGTCATAAAGATTGAGCAGTATTAAATGGCACACCGAGCGGTCCACAACCAGGTAGTTCTGGCCTGCAAAAGTCGCTGCGTCGCGAATTCCATCGCCGTATGCGTCCTTCAATTGTTCGACAAGACTACATTCCCATGGCACTGGAGCAGGCTTGGGCGCTGCTACCGGTGCGGGAGGCACGGGGGACTGCGCCGAAACTGGGTTCGGAGGATTTCCCTCAGGTACTTCGGGCATTCGTATTACCCCACATTCCGTAGTTCAAAGCCATCCTTCAAGCTACGTGTTCACACTTCGACTCTTTGCCGGACTAACTGCTTTCTTGGCAAGCTAGATCCACTCCAGCGCGCCTTTCTTCCATACCCATAAGTAGCCAAGCACCAGGATGCCTAGAAAGACGAACATCTCGATGAATCCATACGCTCCAAGCTGCTTGAATTGGACAGCCCATGGAAACAGGAAAACCGTTTCTACGTCAAAGACTACAAATAAGATGGCAACAATATAAAAACGCACCGTATAACGCTGACGCGAGTTCTCCTCGGACTCGATGCCGCATTCGTACGCCATTCCCTTGACCTTCTCGGGATTGTGCGGGCGCACGATCATTGCGACCACAAGGGTTCCGGCAGCCACTAGAAAGGCCACAAGGAGGAAAACGAATATCGGAATATAGTTTTCTGGCATAAGATCTTTTGGCACCCCAGGCCGCTAAACCCTACTGAATATTGCCGATTGTTCCCCACACGTCAGCAACAGATGAGCTTCCAAGAAACATTGAAATGAATGTAGTTTGGATTGGACCCACGAATCTGTGATTTTCGTCACAGAACCCGTGTCTTACTTAAAACAGATTATCTTGTAATTAGATTACTACAGCTCGGGCGAGTATAGACGCGAATCCTCCTCCACTGGCGGCCAGGGCCCGGAGATTGTAGGATGAAGCGCGGTAACTCACAGGGGGTGAGAGAGCCATGGTAGATACAAATGAGATTTTGAGAATTGAGTTCAATCACTGGGCGAAGCAGGGCCGCGGCGAAGAGATGGAAGCTCACCACGACTCCATCGCGGACCAGACGATTGCACGCATGGCGTTGCAACCCGGCGAACGCGTACTGGACCTGGGATGCGGCGCTGGGTGGGCAACGCGCCGGCTGGCCCGGGCGGTGGAAGGCGGTTCGGGGATGGCCGTTGGCCAGGATATCTCCGATGAAATGATCGTGCGCGCGAGAATCGCTTCGGTGGATGTGGAGAACATCTTGTTTTCCGTGGGTGCTGCAGACGAAATTCCATGGCGGGACGAGTACTTTGGAAAGGTGCTTTCCATAGAAAGTTTCTACTACTGCCCAGACCAGGAAGCCGTATTGCGCGAAGTGTATCGCGTTCTGGTCCCCGGGGGCCGGTTATTTATTCTGCTCAATCTCTACAAAGAGAATCCATACTCGCTTCGATGGGTAAATCAACTGAAGGTTCCGGTTCATGCGCGGTCGGAGGTGGAATATGAGGCGATGTTGCGCGCCCAGGGATTTACCGGTGTTGTGATCGAGCATATCCCCGACCTGACGCCAACGCCGGATGAGTACAGCGGCACGTGGTTTGCAAATGCCGGGGAATTGCGCGAGTTCAAGCAAATCGGTGCCCTGTTACTTACGGCGGACAAGCCTTGAGACTGAGGCGAGCGAGCGATTCAGGTACAATGCGTATAACGTGGGCGGTTCACAACAAGTATTCCATCTGTGACGGAAATCACCGACTGATCGTCCTGCGGTGAAACACACTTTACGGCAATGACTCTCGTGGGGGTGGCATGAGCTGGATTGACGATCGTTTTGAAAACAACTTCATGATTAGCACGGTGGACTACGTCTTCAACTGGGCGAGAAGATCCGCAATTTGGCCCATGACATTTGGCCTTGCCTGCTGTGCCATTGAGATGATTGCTTCTTCGACCTCGCGCTTTGACATTGCGCGCTTTGGTTCCGAGGTCTTCCGTCCCAGCCCGCGGCAGAGCGACCTGATGATCGTTGCCGGCACGGTGAGCCTGAAGATGGCTCCGGTCGTGCAGCGCATCTACGCGCAGATGCCGGATCCGAAGTGGGTCATTGCCATGGGCGCTTGCGCGTCGGTAGGCGGTCCGTTTAATTCCTATTCGGTATTGCAGGGCGTAGATAAAATTCTTCCCGTGGATGTGTATGTGGTTGGGTGCCCCCCGCGCCCGGAAAACCTCTTCTACGGCTTGATGAAACTGCAGGACAAGATTGATCAAATGTCGATTGCGCGGCGTCCCACGGAAGTGCGACTGAAAGAGGAGATGGCCGCGGAATTTGCGCGGCAGATGACCGTCACCCAGAGCATTCGCGAGGGTTCTGTGACTACCATCGATAAGCCACAATCTCTCTAGTTATGCCTCCGCGCTTTTCCGCACCGCGCGCCTCCAGGCGAGGGGAAAGTTCATTTCCTATTTTCGTCAGATACTTTTCTGGTTTAGACTAGGGGCGGTTTTATATCGTCATCTTATATTAGGCGTGGGCGCTTTTCCTCGATCGCGGGCTTCCGGTTTTTATTGGCGGATCGTGTTGGTGGGGCGCGTCACCGCGCCATGTGACGCCAATCACTTCCCTGCGGGAACTAAAGCAACAGAATGCTTCGACAGGGTGAGGAGGCAAAATGGCCCGTGGTTCGGTTTCAATTGTAGTGGAACGATGCAAGGCGTGCGGTTTTTGCGTTGAGTTCTGTCCCAGCAAGGTACTGGCTCTTTCCGCCGCTTTTAACTCCAAGGGGTATCATGCCCCACATGCAGTAAACCCCGAAAAATGCAATGGATGTGATCTTTGCGGGATGTATTGCCCGGATTTCGCCATCCATGGATATCGCACGGATAAACCTGCGGCCTCGGCCGCGGAGACCGAAACAGAGAAGGAGCCGGACGATGCATGCTGACCCGGTAGGCGTCCTTACCGGCGCACATTTTCTTGACGGCGACCACGCCGCCTGTGAGGGAGCGATTGCGGCGGGAGCGCGTTTCTCCGCCGGCTACCCGATTACGCCTTCGACGGAAGTAGTGGAGCGTTTCTCGCAACGCGCGCCAAAGATCGGCGCAACCTTCATCCAGATGGAGGATGAGTTGGCCGCCTCGATCGCGATTCTGGGCGCGGTCTGGGGTGGAGTGAAGGCTTTCACGGTCACTTCCGGCCCCGGTTTTTCGCTGATGATGGAGCACATCGGTTACGCCGTCATGACCGAGACTCCCTGCGTATTTATTGACGTGCAGCGCGGCGGTCCATCAACCGGATTGCCCACCCTTCCCGCGCAGGCGGACATGATGCAGGTGAAATGGGGTTCGCATGGCGATTATGAGATTATCGCGCTATGCCCGAATTCTCCGCAGGAGTGTTTCGACCTGGTGGTCAAGGCCTTCAACTACTCCGAACAATACCGCGTGCCTGTGTTTGTAATGATGGATGAAGTGGTTGGGCACATGACGGAGAAGGTCGTGATTCCTCGCGCGGAAGAGATTGAGATTGAGCCGCGGCGCTGGACCAGCAAGGATAAGAGTGCGTTTCAGATTTTTGCGCCGTGCGGCGATGAGCAGGTTCCGGAGATGACCAAGGCCGGTGATGGATACAACGTGCATGTTACGGGCCTCACCCATAACGAGCGCGGTTATCCTGACATGACTCCCGCGGTGCAGGACTCATTGGTGCGGCGGTTGGTCGGCAAGATTCGCGATAATGCGGAGAAGATCTGCCTTACCGAGCAGCACGATATCGAAGATGCCGATGTGGTTGTCGTGAGCTACGGCATCACTTCGCGGGTTGCGCAACGCGCTATCGAGACGGCGCGCGCCGAGGGTCTAAAGGTTGGCAGCTTGAGGCTGATTACGGCATGGCCTTTCCCTGATCACATCATTCGCGCAATTGCGCCGAAGGTGAAGGGAATTGTCGTTGCCGAACTCAATCTTGGCCAGATGGTGCGGGAAGTAGAGCGCAGTGTCGCGGGACAGTGCAAGGTGAAACTTGTGGGCCACGCCGGCGGAACCGTACACAAGCCCGAAGAGATTCTCAAGGCCATCCGGGAGGTGGTGCGATGAGTACGCCAGTGATTTCCATAACGAAGCCGGGGAACCCGGTTGAAGACATTCTGCGTACGGACCGTATGCCGCATATCTGGTGCCCCGGCTGTGGCATTGGAACCACCGTGAACTGCTTTACGCGGGCCCTGATCGATTCCAAGACGGACCTGAGCAAGTTGAGCATTGTGAGCGGAATCGGTTGCACCGGACGGGTTGCCGGATACGTGAATCTGGATTCATTCCACACCACGCATGGCCGCGCTATCCCGTTTGCTACCGGACTGAAGCTGGCGAACCCTGACATGACGGTTGTGGTGTACAGCGGAGACGGCGACTTGTTTGCCATCGGCGGTAATCACATGATTCATGCCGCGCGGCGCAATCTGGATATCAAGGTGATCTGCGTCAATAACCTTACCTATGCCATGACCGGAGGCCAGACGGGACCGGCCACACCGCTCGACGTGATTACCGCGACGGCGGCTTATGGGACGTACGATCCTCCATTCAACCTGCCGCAGTTGGTGGACGCAGCCGGCGCGGTATACGTGGCGCGCTGGACGACCTTCCACGTCAGGCAGCTTGCCAAGGCTATGGCAGAGATGTTCAAGAAGAAGGGCTTCGGATTTATCGAGGTTATTTCTCCCTGTCCGACGCTTTACCAGCGGCGCAACCGCATGGGCGATGGATTGGACACGATGAAATTCTACAAGCAACTCTCGAAAATCAAGCATGGAGCGCCGACCAGCGAGGTTGGGCTGTCCAAGAGCGGCGAGATCATCGTCGGCAAGTTTGTGGATCGCGAACGGCCTGATTTTACTACCATGATGAATGCCCATCTTCAACAGGAACTTGGCGAAAAATTCATTCCGGCGGAGGCACCCGTATGCAGCTAACTGAAATCCGTATTGCGGGCTTCGGCGGACAGGGCGTGATCATGTGCGCCAGCGTAATTGGCCGTGCCGCATCGATTGTAGAGAACGGCTATGCAACCATGACTCAGAACTTCGGTCCTGAGGCACGCGGCGGAGCCTGCTCGGCGCAGCTGATCCTTTCGCCGGCTCCGATTCTGTATCCGTACGTTGTGCAGCCGGACCTGATGGTCCTGATGTCGCAGGAGGCGTACTTGAAGTTTGCCAAAGACATCAAGCCAGGCGGCACGTTGATTGTGGAACAGGACTTGGTGAGAGTCGAGCAACTCCATGTTCCTGACGTGAAAGTCTTTGCGATTCCTGCCACGCGCATTGCCGAAGAACTGGGCAAAAAGATGGTGCAGAACATCGTGATGACCGGCTTCTTCGGCGCCATCTCGGGACTGCTTCAGCGTGAATCGCTGCGCAAGGCGATCGAAGCTGCGGTTCCTCCGGCGTTTGCGGAACTGAATCGGAAAGCGTATGACGCGGGCTACGAGTTTGGGTTGAAGCACCTGGAAGCCGGCGCCGTTGAGTTGGGAGAAGAAGATCCGGTTTCGGTCTCCGAGTAGGGTCCGGAAAACAAACTTCAACAAGCAAAGCCCCGGCACGCCGGGGCTTTCGCATTTGCCGGTCAAACTAGCGAATTTGCGGCGAATTTCCCGGGTTCTTGAATGTGTCCGATAAAGCAGACTAAAGCGGTTCCACGGTTAGTGTCGCTGGCGAGTCCGAACTCAAAACCCATCTATCTTCAGGATATCAACTTGGAGGAGCGATCTCCTCAGTAGATGGTGAAGTCTATGTGTAGTGGAATCAAGTAGTTATGGACTGATTGGAAGATTATGGCCTTGACAGGTTGCAATTCCACATCTGCTAGCTGTGGCAGATGTGAGGCACCGGTGTATACCCCCTACCCTCCTATATATTCCGGTAAAAATCTGAATATAAAAGGGTTAGGTGATGGGGTTTGAGGTTTCGCGAGGCTGGAGTTCAAAATCTCGCGTTCGTGTATCCCTCTAACTTCAGAATAGCAGTTTTGAGAGGCAATCCCCTCATTGAGAGGCAAACTCTATGTTATTTAGCATAAAAGACTTGGAAGGAATTCGCTAGAATTATCGCTTGACAAGATCTGAAGCAGGTACCGAGAAGTGCAATTTCGGGGTGCAGAGATTTGATATTGCGGAGAAGAGTCGGGGTTGGGGACGTTGGAGAGATGCCGGAAACAGGGATGTCGGTTTGTTCGCACCAGTTTCGGGCACGAGGATTGGCTCAAATGCGAATCGTTCGATTTCGTGTTGTTCGTAGTTAGGCGCTGGCCTTCGTGCTGTCAAGGGCTTGCCTAGTGAGTTATCGAACGCCCGTCGTGGTTTGGACACAGATATTCTGGAACCGCTCTCGTGCGCCAGCGACGCAAGGCTAGAACTGGTCACCGCCAACCTCTGCTCAGGTCCGCTCGAGAATGAGCCGCAGGACGAGCCGGCAAATTTCATCCATCGCCTTGCGGCCATTCTGGCTCAGTCCCTCGCGGTTTGCGAAGTCCGCGCCCGCACCAGTCACCAGAAAGGCATCGGGAGAGCGGTCATAGAGCGTTCTTGCCATCATCATCAGCGTCGCCGGTTGTACGTGATGAGTGAGGCTGGCCCGCTTAGCCGTTTCTGAAGACAGACGCTGCACAGACGCCGAGCCGGGTTCGCCGTCTGCGGCAGCGTCCACGAAAACCGCCAAATCATACTCGGTAAGGCGCTGGGCCAGCTCCGGAGAAAGTTGATGGCAGGTAACGCAGTCGGTATCGGGCAACTGGGGGCGCAAACGCTCCACGGCCATTGGCCCTAGCGCGTCGTCGCCCCGCAGTGTATTCCCGTATCCAACCAGCAGTACCCTGGCCACGGATGCTTACCTGCGCAGTTGGTCGAGCACTTCACCGTCGGAGGCAATGAGCTGGATCTCCAGCGGCATCTGACCGACAGCGTGAGTGGAGCAGCTCAGGCACGGATCAAAGGCGCGGACCACGGCTTCCACGCGGTTCAGCATACCCTGTTCCAAGATTTTGCCTTTCACGAATTGCCGCGCCACTTGCAGCACCCCGTGGTTGATGGCCAAGTTGTTGTGTCCGGTGGCAATTACCATGTTAGCCGACTCGATCAGCCCATTCTGGTCGATACGATAATGATGAATCAGGGTTCCTCGAGGTGCTTCCATAACGCCTACGCCCTCGAAACTGTTGGGTGTTGCATGGGCGCGCACGTTCTTGCCAAGAATTTCCGAATCATTCAGCAGAGAACGCATGCGCTCAAGCGAGAACAAAGTTTCGATCAGCCGGGCGTAGTGGTAATAGAAGGAGCTCAGCACAGAGTGACGCTCCAGCTCGCGAAATTCCGCCAGCTCTTCGTTGGCCTGTGGAGTTCCCATGGACTTACACATATTCAGGCGTGCCAGCGGCCCCACGCGGTACATTCCCTCGGTGGGTCCGAGCGGCTTGAAGTACGTCGATTTCAGATACGAATCGTCGTTGCAGTCTTCCCCGATGTAATTCTGGTAATTAGTGCCAGTAATGTGGTCAGCTACGATGTTGAGATTGGCGTCTACAAAACGCAGCCATCCGCTGTAGGCGGCAAGCTCGTTGGAGCTATTGGCCATCGCCAGGAAAAGCGATGGGAAGTTGGCAAAGGAACGAATCTCAACGCGGAAGTTCTCAATCTGTCCCTTGAACCATTGCAGCGCGCTGTGCGTGATGCGGATGGCCTCTGGAATCTCAGCCAGAATCTGGTCGCGTTGCTCGGCCTGCAAGGGGTGGCTGACGCCGCCGGGTACGATCCATCCCGGATGGACGCGCTTGCCTCCCAGGGTTTCGAGCACGCGCTGGCCGAATTGGCGGAGCTTGATGCCGTCGCGCGCCATCTGCGGAAACTTGCGCACGACGCCCATGATGTTGCGCTCTTCCGGATCTGCATCCATCCCCAGTAGAAAGTCCGGCGAGGAAAGGTAGAAAAAGCTAAGCGCGTGGGATTGAGTGATCTGCGCCAGGTTCATGATTCGGCGCAGCTTCTGGCCTGTCTCTGGAATGCGGACGGCCATAATGTCATCGCAGGCCTTGCTGGAAGCCAGCAGGTGACTGGTTGGGCAGATGCCGCAGATGCGCGCCATCAGCGCAGGCATTTCGGTGAAGGGACGGCCTTCGCAGAATTTTTCAAAACCGCGTACCTGGGTCACATGGAAACGTGCGCCTTGCACCTCTCCCTGCTCGTCCAACTGAATAGTGACCCTGGCGTGGCCCTCAATGCGGGTTATGGGATCGATCGTGATCGTAGGCATATGCTCTATGCTCCAAAGCGCGCGATGGAATTCAAGTCCGGCGTGCGCCCTTCCAGCAGTTCGCTGATCGCAAAAAAGATGGTGTCGGCCGAAGGCGGGCAGCCGGGCAGATAGATGTCTACATCCACGACCTCGTGCAACGGTATTACTCGTTCCAACAGCTTGGGCACAATCTTCGTTGGAATCTGCTTGTTGATGGTTGCGTTCTCGTCGTACACGCGCTGCATCACGTCATCGAGCGGAAACACGTCGCGCATGGAAGGAACGTTGCCGGTGACCGCACAATCGCCCAATGCCACCAGCACCTTGGAGTTCTTACGGATCAGCTTGATTTTGTGCAGGTCTTCTTCGCTGCTGACAGAGCCCTCGACCAGCGCCACGTCCACGTTTTCCGGGAACTGCTTGGCGTCAACCAGCGGGCTGTAAACCAACTCGATGAGCTCCTCCACTAAGATCAAGCGCTCGTCCATGTCCAGCAGGGACATATGACAGCCCGAGCATCCGTCCAGCCAAACAGTTGCTACTCGTGCTTTCGTCATCTCCCCACCTCCCGCATCATGCTCAAGTAAGGCAAGAACGCGCGGCGCTTCTGCATCTCGCCGGCGGCCTGACCCTTTTCACTCAACGCACCGGTTGGGCAAACTTGCACACATTTGCCGCAGCCGGTGCAACTCTCGCTTTCGCCCCAGGGTGCGCACAGGTCAGTAATGACCCGGGCTTTTGTCCCGCGGCCCATCAGATCCCACGTATGGGCACCTTCCACCTGATGGCAAACCCGCACGCATCGCGTACAGAGCACGCAGCGATTATGGTCGGCGATGAAGCGCGGATGTGAAGCGTCCACCGGCATGAGCGGATGAATGTAGGGTAGGGTGATGTGGTTGACGCCCAGGCTCTGGGCGAGCGACTGCAGATCGCAATGGCCGTTGGTCACGCACACGGAGCAGATATGGTTGCGTTCGCTGAACAGCATTTCTATCGTGAGCTTCCGGTACTCGGCCAATCGCTGGTTGTTTACCGTGACCTGCATGCCCTCCTGTACTAAAGTGACGCACGCAGGCATCAACTTGTTGCTGCCCTTGACCTCGACCAGGCAGATGCGGCAGGCGCCAATGTTGCTGAGACCAGGGAGATGACAGAGGGTCGGAATGAAGATTCCATTTTCCTCTGCCACTTCAAGAATCGTCTGGTCTGCCCGGCCGCCGCACTCGCGGTTCTCGATGACGAGGGTACAAATCTCGACTGAGCTGGCCTTCATGCGCTCACCTCCTCCTCAACTTCTATCTTTGCCGGATGACAGATTCCAGCCGGACAACATCCCTCATCAATGTGCGCGCGATACTCGTCCATGAAGTAACGCAGGGTGGTCAGTGTTGGATTCGGGGCGGTTTGACCCAATCCACAGAGGCTGGCTGCCTTTACCATGCCAGTCAACCGCTGCAGTAGCTCCAGGTCATGCCCGCCCGCTTTGCCTTCGGTAATCCGCTCGAGGATGTTGTGCATTTGCGTCGTGCCGACGCGGCACGGAACACACTTACCGCACGACTCCGACATGCAGAAGTCCATGAAGAACCGGGCAACATCGACCATGCACGAGGTTTCGTCCATCACAATCAAACCGCCGGAGCCCATGATGGAGCCGACGCCGGCAAGGGAGTCGTAGTCCACCGGAATATCGAGATGGGCTTCGGGAACGCAACCGCCGGAAGGGCCTCCCGACTGCACGGCTTTGAAGCGCCGTCCCTCTGGAATTCCGCCGCCAAGTTTGAAGATGATCTCGCGCAGAGTCATGCCCATTGGGACTTCGATGAGGCCCGTGTTGTTGACCCGGCCGGCGAGGGCAAAGACCTTGGTCCCCTTGCTCTTTTCCGTACCGATGGAGGCAAACCAGTCTCCGCCCCGGCGAATGATGGGCGGAATGTTGGCGAACGTCTCAACGTTGTTGATCAGTGTCGGCGCACCCCACAACCCTTCCTGTGCCGGGAACGGGGGCCTGGGACGCGGCGTACCGCGCCCGCCCTCGATGGAGGCGATGAGCGCTGTCTCCTCGCCGCAGACGAAGGCTCCGGCACCCAGTCTGACTTCAACCCTGAAATCAAAGTGAGTGTCTCCGATGTTCATGCCGAGGAGTCCATTGTTCTCTGCCTGACGAATGGCCACTCGCATACGCTTGACCGCTAGCGGATATTCGGCCCGACAGTAGACAAAACCTCTGGTGGCACCCACGGCATAGGCGGCGATCGCCATTCCCTCGAGCACGCGGTGAGGATCGCTCTCGATCACGCTCCGATCCATGAATGCGCCGGGATCGCCCTCGTCGGCATTGCAGATTACATACTTTCGGGGACCGCTGGCCTTGAAAACGGTCGTCCACTTAAGTCCGGTTGGGAACCCCGCGCCGCCACGCCCTCGCAGTCCGCTTTTGGTGATCTGCTCGATGACGCCCAGCGGTTTCAGCTTGGTAATGACGTGAAACAGAGCCTCATAACCGTCGTTGGCAATGTAATCCTCGATCCGCTCGGGATCGATTTCACCCGAATTCTCGAGCACGACCTTTGTCTGACCGGTGAAGAAATCAAGCTTGCTGTCCATCACGATGTGGTGCGGAACAGGCTTGTTATCCACTACGTTGTCGATAATGGCCGCCGCGTCGGCGGCGGTTACCGCCTGGAACATCTTCTCGTTTGTGTCGGCTGCGACCAGGGGGCCGGCGGCGCACAGCCCCATGCATCCGACTCCCTTGACCTTGCAGCAGTTCTCCAGGCCGCGTTGCTTGACTTCGCTTTCAAGTTGCGTCTTCACCTGCTCGGCATTGGCCGAAAGACAGCCGGCGGCAACGCAGACCTTGATGATGTGATCGTAATTGCTGTCAGTCTGCTTGGTGTGGGAGGCTATACCCGCCAGATCGTTCTGGTTCATATCTGTTCCTCCGCCACTAGAGCCTTGCGTTCGGCTTGCAAGTAGGCTCGAACCCGCAGCTTGATCGACTCCGTCGTGATCTTGCCCGCTACCTGTCCGTCGAAAACGACTGCAGGAGCCAGTCCACAGGATCCCAGGCAGCGTGCCGTGAGCAACGATAACTGACCGTCGTTAGTGGTTTCGCCCTGCTTGATTCCGGCAACTTCGCGCACGGCATTCAGCAGCATTGGCGCACCCTTGATGTAGCAGGCGGTACCTGTACAGACCACACAGGTATGCTCTCCGGGCGGCTTCATGGTGAAAAAGTGATAGAAGGTGGCGACTCCGTAAACCTTGCTTGCTGGAACCCGCAGCGAGGCCGCCACGTATTTAAGGGAATCATCGGTGAGGAAACCAAAGGTCTCCTGAATCGTATGCAAGACCTCTATTAGTGCGTATGGTTCGTGGCCGTGCCGCCGCATCATCCCATCGATGATTCTCCAGCGCTTATCTTCGGCGGGAGGCGAAATCGTTTTTGCTGTAGGTAGCATTTCTCGCTCCTCAATCCATCTCTGGTTGCACAAAAGCGCCCAACTGCTTTGATTGCCGTGTAAGTTGTAACGGGAGTGTTTACCGGGAAAGGGATTTCCCTGCAAGCAGATAATTCACTTGCGTAACCGGAATCCGCCGGGCTGGTTGCAAAATTGTCCAAGTGGAACCATCCGTCGCGCACCCAACGGGGCGTGACTTCATCAACGGCGCACGAAGTATATTCCCAGTGTCTCGGAAGGCGATGTGATAGGGCTCACTGGAGTGTGTGTCGATGGACGTGATTAGGCGCGCATTCCGCCGCACCATGAGGAAATGGGGACTGATCAGAACGGCGGAGATACCTTGATTGGAGTGGCGGGCTTTGGCGGACAGGGCGTGATCATGTACGCCAGTGTAGTTGCCCGGGAATGCTTGCATCATAGGAAACGGCTTCACAATCATGACTCAGAAGCTCGGTCCCGAGGCTCGTGTCGGAGCCTGATCGGCGCACCTGATCCTCTGACCACTCCAAACCTGTGTCCGCACGTCGTGCCAAGCGGGGATTATTTCCAGAATTGAACTTGTCTGACAAGCAGACGAGGTGTTAGAATCGATGCAAAGATGTTAAAGTAAGACTAGCGATTCGGGCTCTCTGGGGTATGTGTATTGCGCGACGCGGTTGGCATCATAACTTTCTAAATGCTACAGGTTGTTTAATTAGAACTATTAGATCCGACCCTCAATAGCAACTCGCCGCAAGTCGTTTTATACAACCAGAGCAAAAGCCGCATTGAATGGCGGTGGTATGTCCGATTCCGGGGGAATTCGTGACCATAGTAGAATCGGGGCTTTTTCAGGTATTTACGCCATTTTTGGGGCCTGGCCGTAAGTTACTCCTTGATCCAGTCAATGTAGCTTTTCTGCATAACGGCTCCCCGTCGGGTGGTTCAGAGTCATCATTTCTGGCCGACCGATTCGGGGGCGACTGATGCCTTCGCCGTCCGTGCTGGTACCTTGGGCTTTGTGGCCACTTTTGCTGGGGATTGTGCTGCAGTTCCTGGTTGTTAGATTATTCTCACCCCGCGGCAAGGGAGTGCTTGCATTCCTGAGCTGCCTGGCTTCTCTGGGAGCCGTGCTGGGAACTTACCCGGGAGTTCGTGACGGGTCAGCCATTGACCTTCGTCTGGGAAGCTGGGATGGACCGCTGGCATTTGCCCTGCATGTAGATGCGCTCAGCCTGCTGTTTGCATTCATGGCGTGCGGCATTGGCGCAATGGTCCTGCTTTATTCCATCGACTACATGGCGGAAGACGCATCCACGACGCGCTTCTATTCCACCATTCTGGCATTCATCGCGAGTCTGGTCTTGCTGGTTTACAGCGCAAATCTCCTTATTTTTTATCTTGGTTGGGAGCTGGCCGGTCTTTGTTCCTTTACCCTCGTGGGCTTCTGGTACAAGAATCCCGAGGCCGTGAAGGGCGCGCGCAAAGTGTTGCTGATGACGCACTTGGCGGGCTACGGACTGCTTGCGGCCATCCTGATCATCTATGCGCGAACCGGCAGCACGCTGTGGACAAATCCAGCGGTGGGCCAATCGATGGGCACCGGGTTGTTTGCATTGATGGTGATTTCGCTCGCGGCCAAGTCCGTACAGTTTCCTCTGCATACGTGGATTCCCGAGGCAATGGCTGCTCCTACGCCAGTGAGCGCTCTGTTGCACGCCGCCTGCTATGTAAAAGCGGGAGTCTACCTGGCGGCGCGGATGCACAGTTTTGCGCGCTGGCCTGACTCGTGGAGCACGATCATGCTCTGCGTGGGCTCGGTCACCATGTTGGTGGGCGTACTCTATGCGCTGGTTCAGACGGATCTCAAGCGCATGCTCGCCTTCAGCACCGTCAGCCAGATTGGTTACATGATTACCGGCATCGGTCTCGGCACGCCGCTAGGCATCGCTGCTGGGTTGCTGCACTGCATTAACCACGGATTCTTCAAAGGCAGCCTCTTTCTTGCGGCAGGTTCGGTACAGCACGCCACCGGAACGCGCGACATGAACAAGCTCGGCGGCCTTGCTTCAAAAATGCCCCGTACCACCCTTGTCTGGATGATCAGCGTGGGAGCCATGATGGGCATTCCGCTGATGAGCGGTTTCGCCAGCAAGTGGCTGGTGTATTCGGCAGCGCTGGAAAAGGGAATGTTCATACCCGCGTTGGCCGCCTGGATCGCCAGCATCGGCACGGTGTTTATCGGAGTTAAAGCAACGAGCGAAGTTTTCCTTGGCGATTTCTCGGAAAACACCAAGAACGCCCATGAGTCTCCCGCGCTGATGACCCTGGGCATGGGACTGCTCTGCGTGGTAACTGTGGTGCTGGGTATCGCTCCCCAGGTTGCCATGCGGTTGCTGATTAACCCGGTACTCATGGCTCTGGGTATGCCGCCTGCGGTTGGCGTCTCCTGGTTTGGCATGACGGATGCGATGGGGAGTTGGTCGGCTTCGATTGGATTGGGAATGGCGGTCGTGTCCGCCATTATCGGCGGCATCGTTTACTTCGTCGTCGTGCGTCCGGCCAGAACCGTAGTGGTGGGCGGCGGCGCTGCGTTCGCGGAAGCGGGCGGCGGCGGGACCTTTACCGGTGGCGAGCCAATGGTGGGAACTGGGAGGCTGCCAGCGAGCGATTTTTCGGCAGTGCTCAAGCGGCAATGGGCGCCCATTCTAAGTGGGCTGGACGTTGATGCTTATTACTTACGTTTCTGGAAGCTGCTGGAAGGTCTCTCGACAGCCATGCAGCGGGCTCTTTCATGGCTGGAAGATAACTCGGTTATCACCTTGATTTTTGGCTTGGCGGTGGTTTTTGCCGGGATGCGGGTGCTTGCTCCAGACACTGTACTGATCTTGACTACCGGCGATACAGGCGTTTCTCCACTTATCAAGGCATCGACGACGCTGGCGCTGCTGGCCCTGGTGGCTACCGCGATGTCGTCTAAAGTGTGGAGGCAGTGGGCGGGCTGGATGTTCTTGTCCGGAGCCCCCGCAGTCGTTGGCCTGTTTGTTGAATCGACGGTACTTCGCCTTATTTTGCTGGAAACCTCCTCAATTATTGCGGTCTGGCTTATCTGGAAATCCGCGAAGTCAATGGCTGGGGTATGGACGTTCGCCACCGTGATTGTGACTTCTGGGGCGATCCTGATTCCGGGTCTTCTGATGTTGGAAAACGGCAGAACCGAGTGGGTGCGCGCGCTTCTGGTCGTAGGGTTCTGCCTGAAACTGGGACTGGTTCCGTTCTTTCTTTGGCTACCCAAGGTAGCTGAGAGGGTTCCGGCGCTGGTGATCGCATTGGTTATCTGCGTCCTTGATATTTCAGCCTTCGGAGAACTCTGCGTGTTGGCGAAGTCGGCTCCCTTCATCCTGGAACCGAAAGGCTTGTGGCTTGCCGGGGCGGCGACTTCAGCGCTGCTGGCAGCCGTGCTGATGCTGGCGCAGCGTAATCTCAAGCGATTGCTTGCCGTTTCCACGGTGGAGGATATCAGCTTCCTTATCTTTGGTCTGGCAACATCCACCGCGATTGGGTATCGAGGAGCAGTGATAGGCGCGGCAACACACGCGCTGGCCAAAGCACTTTTGTTCATCTCGATCAGCTCTCCGGAAGCTAATGGAGACCTTCACGAAGACAGCCGGGGGTTGGCCTCGCGTTATCCAGTGAGTGCTGCTGGATTTCTCGTCGGAATGTTGGCGATGCTTGGCGTTCCTCCTACTCTTGGTTTCATCGCGCGCTGGCGAATTTATGAGACGGGGGCGCAGCTCGGAAATCTCTGGCTTGCGGTTCTGATCGCGTCATCGATGTGCGCGCTGATTGCTTATGTACGCGCTCTCACGGGAATTTGGTGGGGGCCTTCTCCGGAAGCAGCCGAGGCTCTGCCAAAGCCGGCTGAGTCAATAGTCAGGAAGATCTGCATGGTGACCCTGGCTGCGGTGCTTGTGATTGCCGGAGTGTTACCGAACGGGTTGGAGCTTTTGACGCGGGGGATGCGATGAAGATAGAGATCCTGGAGAAGCTGCTGAATCACTGCCGCAAGAAGAGCCCATGGCTGTTCCATATGAACTCCGGCAGTTGCAACGGATGCGACATCGAACTGGTCGCCAGCATTGCGCCGCGTTATGACGTGGAACAACTTGGTATTCATCTGGAAGGTAGTCCGCGGCACGCCGATATCCTGTGCATCACGGGGCCAGTTACCTACGGCACGCTGAATGCAGTAAAGACCGTCTATGCGCAGGTGCCGCATCCCAAGGCTGTGGTGGCCATTGGCTCATGCGGAGCGTCATGCAATGCATTCGCCGGGAGTCCAACGGTCGTTGGTCCGTTGTATCGCCACATTCCCGTGGATGTCTATGTGCCGGGCTGCCCGCCGCGTCCGGATGCCATCATCGAGGGCATTGCACGTGCGGCTGCGATATTAGGCCAAACCGAGCGGAAGCCGCTGACCGATGAGGATCTGCAAGACGCCCCTGGGTGTGGCCTGAACGAGCACGGACCGGCTAAAGGGGACGAGCCATGCGCTTAACGGTTGTTATCCTCCGGCTGTTGGTTTTTCCCGGATTAATCTGTGCCGTGCCAATGGCGTGGTTCTTCCTCTACGTCGAGCGAAAGACCATCGCAAAAATGCAGCAGCGCATTGGTCCACCGCTCCTGCAGCCTTTCTATGATTTTGTGAAGCTGCTTGGCAAGGAGTCACGAGGCCATTCCACAACCTATAGCCTGATGATGAAGGCATGGCCTGCGCTCTCGGTCGCGGTCCTGCTGGCTGCGCTCGCCCTTCTACCGGTATTTCCGGCAGATGGCGGCTTCTCCGGCGACCTGATTCTGCTGATCACCTTATTGGAATTGCCCTCGATGTTTTATATCCTCGCGGGCTTCACTTCGCGTTCCATCTACGGCAAGGTCGGCTCGATGCGCGAGGCATCGTTGAGCCTCTCCAGCAACCTTTTGTTCCTGGTGGCGGTGATGATGATCGCAGTCTCCTCGCACACCTTCCGCCTCTCCGAGCTGGCCACGCCAACCGCCTCTCCGGCACGCTGGCTGGGGTTACTCGCGATCATCCTGTGCATTCCCGCAAAGTTGCGGCTTAACCCGTTTTCCACCTCTAGCGCGGAGCAGGAAATCTATGCCGGCCCGCTGACCGAGTACGGCGGTGGAGACCTCGCACTTTGGGAACTGGCGCATGGGCTGGAATGGCTGGTGCTGTCAGGGTTGGTGGTTTCGTTGGCATTTCCGCGAACCGGCATCAAAGTAGCTGACGCGTTCATATTTTTTGTGCTGTGTATTTTCCTGGTGGTTTCGCTGGCGACCGTTGCCGCTGCAACTGCCCGTTTCACTATTGACCGTTCGGTGCGCATTTACTGGCACTGGAGCGTTGCACTGACAGTCTTCTTTCTGCTGTCGGCATTCATATTCAGAGGATAGTCATCATGATCAGCATTGCTCGATTACTCATGCAGAATATTAGCGAGGGCAGCATCACGCTCCCATTTCCGGAGCGTCAGCCCATTGAGGGTGGATATCGTGGCTTAGTGCAGAACGATCCGGACAATTGTACGGGCTGCGGTCTCTGCGCCTATGTGTGTACCTCCAGCGCCATCAAGGTGGAACGCACCGCGAGCGGGTTCCAGTGGAGTTACAACCCCGGCCAGTGTACATTCTGCGCCCGCTGTGTGCAGCGTTGTCCAAAACATTCCGTCAGCATGGAGGGGACACGTCCTCCGGTTTACGAGGTTCGCGGCGAATTGAACCAGTCATACGCGATTCGGAAAAAGAAGCCGGCGGCTGCTCCTGCCAAAGCGGAGTCCGGGGCAGTTCAGTAGCATCGCTAACGAGGGATACGCGGCAGGATAAGACGGACGAAGGAGATGTGCTATGAGTGACGCGATGCCGATGCCCGAAACGTTGCGATTCGACCCGGGTCTGCTCGAACTGAGGGCCGCCGACGGTTGGGAGCAGAAGAACGGCGCATGGTGGATTGCCCCGGGATCGCTTGACCCACGTGCCATGACCAAATTCATGCTGGCGCAGGGCGCGCGGCTAATGACCGTTACCGCAATGGAAGGTGACGGCGGTGAGATCCGTCTCGACTATCACTGGGACGTAAAGGGTGTAATCCTCACCTTCACCACCCAAACGGGGGCGAACACGGCAATCAGCGTCAGCGATCTGTGCCCGGGAGCCGACTGGATAGAACGCGAAATTCACGAATACTTTGCAGTTGAATTCAGTGGCCGCGACAACACCAAGCCACTGATGTTGCGGCCCGGTCTGGAAGCTGGTCTGAACCGTCGGCAAGGCGAAAAATCATGAGCTACCGAATTCCAATTGGACCATTTCATCCGGCACTTGAGGAGCCTTATAAACTCGATCTGACCTGTGAGGGCGAGACTGTCCGCGCGGCAGAGCTCCACGTCGGCTTTAACTTCCGCGACATTGAGTACCTGGCGGAGCGCCGGAATTATCAGCAAGTCATCTCGCTGGTGGAGAGGGTTTGCGGTATCTGTTCCAACGTTCACTCGCTTACGTTTTGCCTGTCGGTCGAGCGTCTGCTGGGTCTCAAGGTTCCTGATCGTGCGCAGTATATCCGGGTTGCCATGTGTGAGCTGGAGCGCCTGCATTCACACATCCTCTGGGCGGGAATCGCAGCCAAGCTTATCGGCTTCAAGACGATGTTCATGGCCTGCTTCGCGATGCGCGAAAAGGTGATGGACATGCTGGAAGCGATTTCTGGCAATCGCGTGAATTACGGCATGAACTGTTTCGGCGGAGTGGTCCGCGATATCACGGATACGAGCGGCGTGCTGAGCGTGGTGGATGCGATTGAGAAGGAACTTGTCAACAGCGTGATTCCAGTGTTCACCACCAACCCCACAGTTCGCTCGCGTTGCGCAGGCATTGGGATACTGACCCGCGAGCAGGCGCAGGCCATGGGCATTGTCGGCCCACTGGCACGCGCTTCCGGAGTGGAGCAGGATCTTCGCCGCGATGCTTCTTACCTGGTTTACGACAGGCTGAAGTTTGAGGTACCGGTGCAAACCGATGGAGACGTGCGCGCCAGACTGGTGGTTCGTGCGCTTGAACTGATTGAGAGCTGCAGCATTCTTCGCCAGGCGATGCGCGATTTGCCGGAGGGACCGATCGCGGTCTCGACGGGTGCACCACGCCTCAAGGTTCCGGCTGGGACGGCGGTGGCACGCATTGAAGCTCCGCGCGGCGAGGTATTCTACTCGGTCACGGCAAACGGAACCGATGTGCCCAAACGCGTCAAGATTCGTACTCCAACCTTTGCCAACATGCCTGCCATGCAATGGGCGGTACTCGGCGCACAGCTATCGGATGCGCCTCTGATTCAAGCTTCCATCGATCCTTGCTATTCCTGCACGGACCGATAATAAAATTCGTTCGAAAGAATTCTATTTCCCCGATTTACCGAACTCCTCCGGCTCTCGCTTCCCAGCGCGGGCCGCTTGTTTTTGCCAGATTGTTTGCTGCGGCGGCGAGCTTGGTTTCTTAATTGAGTTCGTGACCGCTGCAAGAGCCGCTTATTCTCCACGCCTGAGCAATATTGAACAGAACTTGGCCTGTCCTGAGTGAGAAATTGTTATCAGAAGATTTCCGGTCGAGGCGAGGCTGTCGTTACGTTTCGTAGCTACGTGTCGTCCGGAGATTGTGACTATCAATCCGTGCAACCCGCAGTAGCGGAGCTATATCGGGTACGCGAAGGATTGTAGGGTCAGAGGAAATAAGATGCGCAGAATCGCCCCCATTCGTTCGCTGTTGTTCCTCCTCGCGCTGCTGGCAATATCCGCGGCAGCTTTCGCCCAGTTCAGCGTATCGGTTTCGTTCGCTCCGCCTGAGCTGCCGGTCTACGAACAGCCTCTCTGCCCTGGTGACGGGTATATTTGGACGCCTGGGTACTGGGCTTACAGCGACGATGGTTACTACTGGGTACCCGGAACCTGGGTTGAGCCTCCAAGGATCGGTTTGTTGTGGACGCCCGCGTATTGGGGTTGGGGTGACGGCGGCTACCGGTTCTATGAGGGGTACTGGGGTAGCAGTGTAGGGTTCTATGGCGGCATCAATTATGGCTACGGCTATGGTGGTGAGGGCTATGAAGGCGGACGCTGGCAAGGAAACCACTTTTATTACAACCGTTCGGTAAACAACGTGAACGTGACCATCAACCGCAACGTTTACAACGCTCCGGTGAGAAATCAGCCTGCTGGTGCCCGCGTTAGCTTCAATGGCGGCAGAGGTGGGGTAAATGCGCGTCCAACGTCTCGAGACCAAGTCGCGGCTCGTGAAAAACATACTCCGCCCGTTGCCGCTCAGATCCAACATGTGCAGGCCGCCCGCGCGACGCCGGAGCTAAGGGCTACTGCAAACCATGGCAAACCGTCCGTCGCCGCTACTCCCAGGCCCGGGGCTATACATGACCGCGCAGTTGTACCGGCCAAACAGGCTGGAGCGCCCCATAATCCACCTACAGCCACCCGTGCCGTAGCACAGCCAAAGGCAGAAGCGCCGGCAACTCGTCTAGAGAACAGCGCATCCAGCCCAGCCCAGCGGAATAGCCGGCCGGAAACGAAATCTGCTCCGCTAGCGCGTTCCAACAATCAGCCGGGGCCCAGCCGCAATCAGCCTGCTCAGCGTTCGCAGGCTCCTGCGCAGAGCGAGCGTTCCCAGCCCCAGCACCCTGCACCCGCGGCGGCAGTGCAAAGGCCCGCTCCAAGAGAACAACATGCTTCGCAGCCTCAACATGCTCAGCAGCCCCAGCACACTCCTCCCGCTGCGGCGGCGCGTCCGGCTGAGAGACCCCAACAGCAGCAGAAGACAGAAGAGAAGAAGCAAGGCGAACAGCCGAAGCGCGAGGAGAGGTAGCTTCGGCAGGCAGAGTGTTTTGTGAGAGTGAGTTTCAGGTTCGAATGGAGGTTTACATGCTTTGGACAGTAATGGTTATTCTCTTGATTATGTGGCTGTTGGGTTTCAGTCTCCATATCGGTGGAGCCTTGATCCACTTGCTTCTGGTCGTAGCTTTGGTAGTTCTGGTTATAAACCTGGTGAGCGGAAGACGAACCGTGTAATGAGGCGTAATGGTTCGAGTTCCTGCGGTGGGTACTGCTATCAAGTCCCACTGCGGGAGCAGAACGAAGGAGCAAACGTGTGACCGTTCTTAGCGTTCTTGCGAGGCTGATGCTTCTTGTGCTCGTCTTCTTCGTGTTTTATACGTCGAGGCGCAAGACGTCGCAACCCGTGCCTGTCATTAGCGCGCAAATGATCTGCCCCCATTGCGGAAGAATCACCCCCCGAAGAGGGACTGGCTGCCTGGAGTGCGGAGGGCCGCTAATATCCTGAACAAATCAGCCAGGCGGAACTGACGATAAACATTTGGACTGGGCCAACCGTCCTCCGGGTCATCGCCTGCTTCAACACTTGAGCCGATCCTCTGAACACGACCTATTCGATGCTAGGCCATCGGTGCGTTTCCTTGCTCCTGGATGATAACCTGTTCGCATCGGAGCGGAAATGAATCTGTCGGCACCTGAGCGATTTCGCGACTTGATCTCCCGCGCAAAATGGGATGAAGCGGCTACGCTGCTGCGGCAGTTTGATCTTTCGTCCGCCGCGGAGAATCTGCTAACGCTTCCGGGCGAGCAACAGTCGGAGCTTTTTCGTCTGCTTCCGATCAACTTTGCCGCAGCGCTTCTACCGAATCTTCCCTACTACGATCAGTATGTGCTGCTGCACTCGCGTCCGCAGGAACTGCGGTCAATTATTGACGCGATGAGTGCTGACGACCGCGTCCGATTCTTCGATGAACTGCCCGAGGAAGCGTGGCGCCACCTGACGGATGAACTTTCGGTAAAGGAACCCGGTGCTCCGCATCGCGAAGAACGCCGGCCTGTTGCCGCTCCGGTAGCCGTTAAGACTGTGGCTCCGGATGTGGCCGAGCGGATCATTGAGGCGCGGGCAATCGAAAAACGCTTCCAGCAACCAGACGGCCATCAAATTCTGGTGATCGCCGCTACGGATCTGACGGTCGAAGCAGGGTCGATTATCGCGCTGCTCGGCCCATCGGGTTCGGGTAAATCGACGCTTCTGCGGATGCTCGCCGGGCTATCAGATCCGACTGCCGGGGAGGTTCTGTGGCATGGCAAGCCGATTCGCGATTGCGCTCCGAATGTGGCCATCGTGTTTCAGAGCTTCGCGCTCTTTCCATGGCTGACGGTTGTGGAGAACGTGGAAGCGCCGCTACTTGCGCAAGCCATGCCGCACAAGGAACGGCACCGCCGCGCCATCAAGGCGCTGCATACGGTAGGACTCAAAGGATTCGAGACGGCGTATCCGAAAGAGCTTTCGGGGGGCATGAAGCAGCGGGTGGGATTCGCGCGCGCGCTCGCCGTCGAACCGGAAGTGCTTTTCATGGATGAGCCGTTCTCCGCCTTGGACGTGCTTACGGCGGAGACCCTCCGAGGCGAACTGATGGAGCTATGGTTGGGGAAGAAGATTCCGACGAAGAGCATCTTCCTGGTTACGCACAATATAGAAGAGGCGGTATTGCTGGCCGACCGAGTGATTATCCTCGGACGGAATCCCGCGCGGATTCGGGCCGATTTTCGCATTGGATTGCCGCAACCGCGTGAACACGGCTCGGCAGACTTTCTGGTTTATGTGGACTACATCTATAAGGTGATGACCCAACCGGAACTGCAATTGGCTCCGCCCTCCGGAAAGCCAGCCGCCGCGAAACCGGCGTTTCAGATGTTGCCTCATGCGCGTCCTGGCGGTGTGGCGGGATTGCTGGAGTTACTGAAGGACCGCGGCGGCACGGAAGATATCTACCATGTTGCCGATGACCTCAAGATGGAAGTGGATGATCTGTTGCCGCTCATTGAGGCCGCGACGCTGCTCGGTTTTGCCTCGTCAGCGGCGGGAGACGTGGAGATCACGGCAGAAGGGACGGCATTTGCCGATGCCGATATTTCCGCGCGAAAGCTCCTCTTCCGAAAAGCATTGCTGGACCGTGTCGTGCTGTTGCAACAGATGAATGGCATGTTGCAGCGGAAGTCAGATCGCAAAGTCTCAGTCGAGTTTTTCCGCGACGTTCTGGACGAACATTTTTCCGAGCCCGAGGTTGATCGACAGATTGAAACCGCGCTGAACTGGGGACGCTACGCAGAAATGTTCAACTACGATTCCGAAACCGACACGCTGACGTTACTGCAACCGGCAGAGGTCGATCATCTGCATTGAGGCACTCGATAAACTTGCCCGAGCGAACCAACATTGCGACCAGAACACCGCCGTGGGGAGTGTCACTGCGCCATGCCTCGTCGTGGATGCGGGACGTCCCTGTCATCCTCGGCGGATTCGCTTTGTTTTACGGTCTGCTGTCGTTTGCGCGCTACGGAGTAGGGCCGATCAATGCCGGCGCCAACATCGATTTGTCTCCGGGCGCGTTGCCGAAGTACGCGCTGTTTTCAGTCGTGCGGCTCTCGACCGCGTATGTCCTCAGCCTCGGGTTCACGCTGGTTTACGGATACGTCGCAGCTTACAACAAGCGGGCTGAACGCCTCCTGATTCCGTTGCTTGACACATTACAATCCATTCCTGTCCTGAGCTTTCTTCCAGGGGTCATGCTTGCGATGGTGGCGCTGTTCCCGAACCGGCAACTGGGAGTTGAGCTTGGGTCGATCCTGCTGATCTTTACCGGACAGGTCTGGAACATGACGTTCAGTTTCTACTCGTCCTTAAAGAATATTCCCGGGGAGATGCGCGAGGCCGCGCAGGTGTACGGCTTCAGTTGGTGGCAGCGATTTGTGCAGATGGAATTGCCCTATGCGTCGATTGGCTTGATATGGAATTCGATGATGTCGATGGCCGGAGGCTGGTTCTTTCTAATGGCGTGCGAGATGTTTGTGCTGGGGAATCGCGACCTTCGCTTGCCGGGCCTGGGCTCCTATCTTCAAACCGCGGCCAATGCCGGCGACACGAAGGCAATCACGTGGGGACTGGCGGTGATGATTGGCGTCATCGTGCTGATGGACCAGTTGGTCTGGCGTCCGGTCATAGCCTGGGGCGCGCGCTTCAAGTTCGAGCAGGTGGAGGGGGCGGACGCACCGCGCTCTCCGATGCTGGATTGGCTGCGGCGCTCGCGGCTGCTCATGGTTCTTGGGCGTGCTTCCGTCGCGCCAGTTCGTGAGAAGTTGGACCTGCACTTTGCGCGGACGCACAACGTTTCTTCAAAGGTCTCCACACCCAGCAGGGCAGCCGTGCTGGTGCTCCGCGCGTTGTCGGTCGTGGCCGTGGCCGGTATTGCGTATGCGACCGTAAGAATCGCGATCATGCTCACGGGGCTTTCACGGGTCGAGGTGACATCGATTGTGTACGGTGCCGCGGCGACATTCTTGCGCGTCGAAATCACTTTGATTTTGGCGGCGATGTGGACGATCCCCGTTGGCATTTTCATCGGGCTGCGTCCAAGGGTGTCGGCAGTGCTGCAGCCGATAGCGCAGATCGTCGCTTCCGTTCCCGCGACCGCGCTGTTCCCCATCATTCTCCTTGTTTTGATTCGGCTCGGCGGTGGCCTGGGCATCGGTTCGATTGCGCTGCTGTTGTTAGGCACGCAATGGTACCTGCTCTTCAATGTCATCGCCGGGGCTTCCTCTATTCCGACGGATCTGAAGGAGGTTTGTGACGTGTTTCGCTTCGGTAGAGCCGAACGATGGCGGAAGCTATTATTGCCGGCGATATTTCCCTATCTGATCACGGGATTTGTGACTGCTTCCGGTGGCGCCTGGAATGCGAGCATTGTGGCGGAGTATTTTCATTTCAAAGGACAAACACTCTCGACCACCGGGCTTGGCTCGGTCATTAGCCATGCCACTGACATCGGTAACTTCCGTCTATTGCTCGGGGCGACGATTGTGATGGCACTCATGGTGGTCACGATTAACCGTGTTCTTTGGCGCAGGATGTATGCCCTGGCTGCGACGCGCTACAAACTGGATACATGAGTGCCATCACCAGAACTCCATCCAGATATTCAAGCGGCTCTGCTCGTACAACCAGACGAACAGCGCCCACGCGTCCCAGCTTATGACTGCCTCGGTTCCGGTTTACCGCTCAAGGCTCTTCGAAGTGTCGGCACCCATGCTGGATGTCTCTGACTTACCTTGGACTGGCATGTAATGCCTCGCACTCGAAGCTGTCCGCACTTCAATTCGGTCGCTCTCGGCCAGTCCGGTAATCGTTGCTTTTCCACCAGCATAGGATCTAAGCGCGTTGCTGTCGCCTTCAAGCAGATATGGTTTGTCGCCGACGACCAGTACGAACTTTGACCCCTGATCCACACAGGCCAGAGTGCAGGTCTGCTGAGTCTGATTTCGTTGGCATGTGTAGCGATGCGTAACCCGTCCCTGGCATGTCAAAGTCCCTGTCAGCTCGGCTGGAGCCTGTGCCATTGCGAACGCTGAAGCTAGTGCTACTACGGCCACGACAAGAGTAAGATTCTTTACTGTCCTGCTCGGCATATCAACATCCTTTCGTTCACGCATTTCCGGCGCGTGCGACCTTTGCTCATAGTTACTCGCTGCACGTCTCGCAGCCAACAAGGCTTCAATTTACTCGGGCCATTTAGGCCGCTACCGAAGCCTTCTTACTAGCAGCCAATCTAATACTTTTGATGTTGGGTGAACTAAACGATAACTAAAGAGTTTCTTAAATCACGCTAAAGCGAGTAAGTAAGAGATACCTAAGTTACGGATTGCCAGGTTCAAAGCGATAACCTACCCTCTTTTCAGTTACAAGATAGCGAACGGAGCCATCTACCGGTTCAAGCTTGTCGCGGAGGTGATTCATGAATACGTGCAGGTATTCCGGTTTCGGGGTGCTGGCTCTACCCCATACCGAAGCTAGCAGCGTCTGATGGGTAATCACTCTTCCAGTGTTCCTGGCTAGATAACTAAGGAGATCAAACTCTTTTGGCGTTAGCCGTACGTCGCGGCCTCTTACGGTGACAAGCCTGGTTAGTAAGTCAATGTGAAAGTCACCGGCTTCGATCATGCTTGTGTCTTCGTCCAGCCGCGCCCGGCTCGCTCTCCGCAAGCCGGTGCGGACCCGAGCCATCAGTTCATTCATATTGAAGGGTTTGGTTACATAATCGTCTGCACCGGAGTCGAGAGCCTCGACCTTTGTTTTCTCCTCGTCGCGAGCCGACAGCACGATGATAAATACTTCGGACTTGGCGCGGATTCTAGCGCACAGTTCCAACCCTCCCATAGTTGGCATCGAAAGATCGGTAATCACCAGGTTTGGCACCCATTGCCGCATCACCTCGAGAGCTTCATCGCCGTCACTCGCCGTCCTCACGCAGTACCCATGACCGGAAAGAATGGAGCGGAGCACACGAGTGATCTGCGAGTCATCGTCTACCACGAGGATGTTGCGGGGCGCGAACATGGGAGTAGTACTAACCTCTCTTGAGGTGTCTATTTAGTTAGATACCATCGTCCCTAAATCACGAATTAAGAGTGCCTAAAATGTTTCTAAAGCCGAGTCGAGGGCTGCCGCGCGCCATTAAAGAAGGGCTTCGTCAGGTGTCAGTCAGCGCAAAGCAGAAGCCGCTAAAGGAATAAGCGCATGCAGTGCGGTGTTGGGGGCAATGAAATTTGTACGCTGCTTTTGGCGGGATTGGCATATCCAATCAGCATTATGGTCGAACCGACGGATGTGATCATTATTGGCGCGGGCGTTGCGGGACTTACGGCAGCTCGACGGCTGGCGGAGGCTGGCGTTCGCGTTCTCATCCTGGAAGCGCGAGGCCGCGTGGGCGGGCGGGTCTGGACCGTTCACGCGGGGGAGGGTCTTCCTGTGGAACTAGGTGCGGAGTTCATGCATGGGCTTCCGCGCTCCACGGTTGACCTCATCCGCGCTGGACATTTGGAAATGCGCGAGGTTGGCGGTCAGGAGTGGGTGTACGTCGATGGCCAACTGCGGCAGATCGAAGACTTCTTTTCGAGGATAAAGAGCGTACTGGGAAGAATGAATGGACGTGGCGCAGATCGCTCGTTCGCCAATTTTCTTGATGATTGTTTTCCGGGCGACGAGCCTGCCAAACTGTGGGGCCTCGAATACGTGGAGGGCTTTCACGGCGCAGTCGCAGAGCGCATCAGCGCGCATTCCCTGGTTCGCGCCAGGGATTCCGAGACTGGAGTGGACAGCAGCCGTTCGTTTCGCTTCGCGCAAGGTTACGGGTCGCTGCTTCGCGTGCTTGAGGACGCGCTGCCTCCCGACCTTGTCAGCATCCGGCTCAACAGCGTGGTACGCGAGGTTCGCTGGGCAGAGCAGGATGTGCGGGTTGAAGCGCAAACGCAAAGTGGAATGGTCGAATTCAGCGCTCCACGGGCCATTATCACGCTGCCGCTCGGCGTCATGCAGGCTTCCCCGAGCGCTCCCGGTGCAGTGCGTTTTGAGCCGGTGTTGGAACAGAAGGCGTCGGCACTGCGGTTACTTTATATGGGGCAGACGATCCGAATCTCTCTGATTTTCAGCGAGAGATGGTGGGAGAAAATAGTTGCCCGCGGGCATGAGCCCGGCGCGCTACGCAACATGAGTTTCGTTTTCTCGCACCTGGAATGGTTTCCCACCTGGTGGGCAAGTTCTGTGGCGACCTTGACGGGATGGGCTGCATCCCGGCGCGGTGAGCGGCTGAATGGCAAGTCCGGCGAGTTCATAAAGAACAAAGCACTGGAGTCACTAAGCGCGGTCTTCGATATCCCGCAGCCGACGCTTGAGAGCATGTTGCAGAGCTGGCACGTGCATGACTGGCAGTCGGACCCGTATGCCCGTGGTTCCTATAGCTACGTTGGCGTGGGAGGAGAATCTGCACAGGCCGAACTCGCCGCGCCAGTTGCCGGAACGCTGTTTTTTGCGGGAGAAGCGACCAACACCGAAGGACAACACGGAACTGTCCATGGAGCCATCGCAACCGGGGAGCGCGCCGCGCAGGAAATCTTAGCGGCACGGCCGGATCGGCTTGCGTAGCGGGCTTAGCCGCGCCAGAGGTGGTAGAGCAGGTAGTAGATCACCACTCCGGTGACGGAAACATAGAGCCAGAGCCAGTAAGTCAAGGGCGCGATCTTAACGTGTCTGGCGTCCTGACGCTTGAGTCCGCGGCTCAAACTCAGCAAAATCATGGGAACGATGACCACGGCGAGAATGGTATGGCTGGTCAGCAGAGTGAAGTAAACTGGACGCCGCCAACCCTGTCCCGCAAAATGCAGCACGCCGGCGTGCGCGTGGTAATACAGGTAGCAGATAAGAAAGACCACCGACGTTGAGAAGGCTGCGATCATGGTGCGCTTGTGAGCCTCAATCTGTCTGCGGCCGATGAAGCGCTTTGCGGTCACCAGCAAGAAGGCGGCTGTGCCGTTCAGGGTTGCGTTGATGGCAGGGAAGTCGGAGAGCGATAGCGCTAGCATGGTTCGATCCTTATGCTGCCGGCTTGGTGCTGCGGCGGTTGGCTACCACAAAGGCCATGCCGAACATGATCACAGTGAAAACAACCAGTACCGCTAGACACTTTGCGATGGGAAACTCCGGCGAAGCCGTGGCCGGAAAGAGCAGTCCGCGCAAAGCTTCGGTGCCATAGGTCAGCGGATTCATTCTCATCAGGAACGCCATCCACGGGGAAGCGGAGCTGACCGGAAACAGCGATCCCGAGAGTAGCCACAGGGGAATCAGGAACAGGTTGATGATGGCATGGAATCCCGAGGTCGAATCCATCGGCCACGCGATGATGAAGCCCAGGGCGGTGAGCGAGAATGAGACGAGGAAGATATCCAGAATTACCAGCAGCAGTTGCATGAATCCAAAATGAATTCCTAGCAACGGGGCGATCACCAGAAAGAGCAGGCCCTGCAGGGTTGCCAGCGTAGTGCCGCCAAGCACCTTGCCCAGCACAATGACTGAGCGATGCACTGGAGCGACGAGCACGGAAAGAAGAAAGCCTTCGTTGCGATCCTCGATTAGCGACATCATGGCGAAGATCGACGTGAAGAGCACGATCATCATCAGGGCGCCGGGAAAGAAGAAATCGAGATAGTTCTGGCCTCCGCCGGTGGTTGGGTTGCGGAACGAGTTGCCGAAGCCTGCGCCGATCACCACCCAGAAGATCAAGGGCGAAGCGATCACGCCAACGACACGGCTCAGGTTGCGGTAGAAGCGTACGACCTCGCGACGCCACAGCGAGAGCGCGGGCATTAGTCCCCATGTGGTTCCTCCGCTAGTGAGCGGAGGCGATGCAGTTTGCGTTGCCAATATCTGCCTCAATCCTTAGTGCTTTTTCTTCTTGCTTTCGGCGGCGCGCAGTTCAAGGCCCTGGGCATCTTCGTTCCAGAAGCGATGCCCCGTGCGCCGGATGAAGACGTCCTCCAGCGTTGGCTTGCTGACGCTGACCGCATCGATATCACCGGGAAATGCTTCGACGACATCGGTGATGAAGCGATGGCCTGCCTCGCGTTCGATACGCACGCGGCCGTCGTCAAGTACGGCGGCCTGCACATTGAAGCGGGCGGAGATGTCGATGGCGAGTTTCTGTGCATTGCGCGCGTCGAGCAGAATCACGTCGCCGCCGATCTCGCTCTTCAATTGTGCAGGCGTGCCCAGTCCCACAAGATTTCCCTGGCTCAAAATGGCCAGGCGGTCGCATTTCTCGGCCTCCTCCATCAGGTGCGTGGTGACGATGATGGTCACGCGCTCCTGATCGCGCAGTAACTGCAGATACTGCCAGAGGTCGCGGCGAGCTCCGGGATCGAGGCCTGTCGTAGGCTCGTCGAGCAGCAGAACCTGGGGACGGTGGAGCAGTCCTTTGGCGAGTTCCAGGCGGCGCTGCATTCCACCGGAAAAGGTCTCGGCGCGGTCCTTGGCGCGGTCCGCCAGAGAGACGCGCTCCAGCATTTCAGCCACACGCTTTTTGAGCACCGAGCCAGTGATTCCGTAGAGATGGCCGACGTGGATGAGGTTCTCTTCCGCCGAAAGTTTTACGTCAATGCTGCGCGACTGGAAGACCACCCCAATCTGCCGGCGCACGCCGCTAGGATCGAGAGCCACGTCATGGCCGAGGATCAATGCGCGCCCCGCATCCGGCAGCATCAAGGTGGAGAGGATGCGAAACATGGTGGTTTTGCCGCTGCCGTTGGGGCCGAGCAGCCCAAAGATCTCGGCGCGCTTCACCGTGAATGAAACCCCGTTGAGTGCCGTGCGGTCGCCGTACTTGTGGCGCAAGTCCTCAATCTGGATTACCGTCTCCGGTCCTGTTTCAGTGGGGGCATCGAGTTCTTGTTCAAGCGTCTTTGCGGTCAAAAGTTTCGTCCTCAGTAAGCGTGCGAGCGCGGCTTACCTCGCGCTATTCAGCATCATCAGTGCAAAGAGCAAGGGCAGGTACGTAACGGATGCCTTAAGCAACGCCCGTGCCAGAATTCTGCTGCGTGGCTCGGAGGGTGGCAGGCACTCGCTCCAGATGCGGGCGCAGAAGTAAAACAGCCCGAGTCCCAAGGCCGATGCGCCAATGAAATAAGTGAGTCCGGCCATGCCTAACATGGTAGGCGCAAGGGTGGTGGGAAGTAACGCCGCACCGTACATGAGTATCTGGCGGGCGGTGGAGCGGCCATCGCTTTCAACCACGGGCAACATGCGGATACCGGCCTTGGCGTAGTCGTCGCGATACATAAGGGCGATGGCGTGGAAGTGGGGAAATTGCCAGAAGAAGACAATCGCAAAGAGCACGAAGGCTTCGTAATCCAACCGCCCGCGGGCGGCAGTCCATCCCAGCACACCTGGCATGGCTCCCGGAAACGCACCTACGAAAGTACAGAGTGGGCCGATCTTCTTCAGCGGCGTGTAAATCAGCAGGTAAGTGGCGGCGGTCAGCAGGGTGAGCAAGGCGGTCAGCAGATTCAGCTTCAGGGCCAACAGAGTTGCGCCACCGACGGTCAGCACGGCCCAGACGGCAAAGGCATGGGCAAGGCCCATGGAGCGGGTTACGAGCGGACGCAGAGCGGTGCGCGGCATGAGAGCGTCGGTCTTGCGCTCGATAATCTCATTCATGCACGCCGTTCCCGCCGATACCATGCCAATTCCAGCCAGGGCCCAGAGCAGATTCAAACCGAGCACGGGTAAGCCGGACTTGTGACGGCCAAAAAAGTATCCACACCAGGCAGTGACCACCACCAGGGTCGTCACGCGAACCTTGGTGAGTTGTGCGTAGTCGCGCAGCAGATCCATGAGGCTGCGCTCTCTGGAGAGAGTAACCGGCAAAGGCTGGGTGGGGGCAGTCGTCATGCGCGCACCGTCGATCCGTGCGGGGCTGTGCTCCGTTCCGCTTTCGGCTCAAGATGCCGGTGGATCTGAATTGCGAGGATCACCGTGGTGACCAGAACCAAGGCTCCACAGGCGACGTGCGCCACAGTAGTAACCACCATGCTGAGCAGTGGCGCCGAAGCAGACCGGCTCCAGTGTACGCGTGCCACGTAGGTGACGAGTCCAAGACCGATCTGGAACATGAGTAGCGTTACCAGTATTGCGGCGGGGGTGGCGAGTTGCGGTGCGTTGCGATGCCGCCTCAGAGTGGCAACCACCAACCAATTCACCATGCAGAACACTATGCAGGCGCCGAGAATGTGCGGTAGTAACCGGATTCCCGAATGGCGAAAGGCCGCACCCATGATCAATTGCAGCCAGACGACGAAGACCGTCAGCAGAGAGAGCGTGGTCAGGCGGGGCCAGGCGTTGGTATTGCGCATCGCTTTTGGAGGCTGAACCCAGCTCTTGCTGGTGAAGAAAGCCATGCCAACCATGATGCAGAAAAACGTCTGGGCCAGCGTTGCATGAGCGGTGGAGATAGCGGGCGGCAGATAGAAAAGGACGGTCAGTCCGCCGAGTATGCCTTGCGCGATTACCGTGCCGAGAGCCGCCCATCCGAGGACGTGCATCCAATGTCGCTGATCCACTTTCTGTGTCCAGACGGCGACGCCAATGGTGAGCAATCCAATCAACTCAGCCAACATGCGGTGCCCGTGCTCGAACTTCACCCCGCCAACCAGCGGCGGAATCCGGTAAAGCGAGCCGAAAGAGGTAGGCCAGTCCGGAACGGAGAGTCCCGCATCGTTGCTGGTCACCAGGGCGCCAGCAATAATCAACAGAAAGACAAAGCCAGCCGTCAACACGGTGAACAGATGATGCGCGCGATTATAGGGTGTGCCTTGTGCGTTCGAAAATTGCGCCATGGAATTCAGAGATCTCGATTGGGAACAGCCACCATAGGATTTCAAAGCCCGCCGGAACTTCCCTCCGAGGCGGACACGCCATTCTATCAACTCTATAGAGAGAAGATGAGAAACGAGAGGCTGGCGATGCAGGGCAATTGACAGACTTTTGACATTTTCCCGAAATGCAAGCGCGGAAAACGGGAAGGGGTACTGCCGCATTCGAATTCTCGACGTGTGACTCATTCAAGCCAGTCTCTCCTGGCTTGAATGGGGAAGCACTCCTCTGCACGGGACCCGTTGCGCTCCGATATCTAAACTGGATTGGTTTCCTTGGCGGCCTGTACGCGCCAGGCGGTACTTTCCATGGCTGCGATTACGGCGTCGGCGAACTCGTTTGTGCTGGCAATGCCGCCCATGTCGCGTGTGATGTGCTTACCCTCGCGATAGACGGAGTGAACCGCATACTTTACCTTGTTTGCGGCATCCTGTTCGCCCAAGTGGCGCAGCATCAAGATGCCTGAGCGCGTAACCGCCGTCGGGTTGGCGACGCCCTTTCCGGCGATATCGGGAGCGGAGCCATGCACGGCCTCGAAGATGGCGCACTCGTGTCCGAAGTTTGCGCCGGGAACCAGTCCCAGGCCGCCGACGAAGGCGGCACAAAGATCGCTGACGATATCTCCATAGAGGTTTTCCAGCAGAAGCATGTCGTACTGGTACGGATTGGTGACGAGCTGCATGCAGGTATTGTCGATAATGTGCTCGCCATAGGAAATCTCCGGATACTCCCTGGAAACATTACGCGAGCAGCGAATGAACAATCCGTCGGAGAGCTTCATGATGTTTGCTTTGTGAATGGCGTGTATTTTCTTGCGTCCCACCTTGCGGGCGTATTCAAAGGCCCAGCGCGCGATGCGTGTCGAGGCTTTTTCGGTGATGATTTTGATGCTCTCAACCACGCCAGGCACAACTTCATGCTCAATGCCGGAGTAAAGTCCCTCGGTATTTTCGCGAATGATGATGAGATCGACGCCGGGATAGCGCGTGGTAACGCCAGGAAGATTGCGGATGGGGCGGAAATTACAGAAGAGCTCGAACTGCTTGCGCAGCCGTACGTTGATGCTGCTGAATCCTTCGCCGATGGGCGTGGTGACTGGCCCTTTCAACGCGACGTGGGTGCGCTCGATGGACTCAGTGAGTTCTTTCGGAATGTACTCGTGAAACTTCGCAAAGGCGTCGGCCCCGGCAGCAAACCGCTCCCACTCAAATTTCACGCCCGTTGCTTCCAGAATTCGTACTGCTGCGTCGGTAACTTCAGGACCGATTCCGTCGCCCGGAATCAGCGTAACTTTGTATGCCATTCGATCTCCATCCAGTTATGAAGCGGCGATTGCCGGTTAATGCTTCGCTGGTTTCTTTTCGGCGGCGGCCAGGGCCGCTTTAGCCTCGCGCACGTCTTTAGAACGCAGAAGGTCCTGCAACTCCAACATGAATTCGTGTACGTCCTTAAAATCCAGATAGACGCTGGCGAAACGCACGTACGCCACCTTGTCGAGGTTGCGCAGGCGATTCATGATCAGTTCGCCCACTTCGCCCGTCTTGCGCTCGCGCTCCGGGCTGTCAATGACGAAGGTCTCGGCTTCGTTCACAATCTGTTCGAGTTGGCCGATGGGGACTGGCCGTTTTTCGCAGGCCCGGAGCAAACCGCTGAGCACCTTCTGGCGCTCGAATTTCTCGCGTCGTCCGTCCTTCTTCACCACCATGTAGGGAATTTCGTCGATCCGCTCATAGGTGGTGAAACGCTTTTCACAGCGCAGGCACTCGCGGCGGCGGCGAATGGATTCGCCTTCCTTGCTCTCGCGCGAGTCAACCACCTTGTCTTGATCAAATCCACAAAAGGGACATTTCATGATGCCGTTCCCCTGAGGTGCCATTCCGAGCGCTGCGAGGAATCCCGGCAACGCCCAGATAAGTTATACCGCCCCGGAGCCACTTCAACCGGTCACTACGCCTTCTTTGGACCTGCCCCTGTAGAGGCTTAAACGTATCAGCGGGATTGTATCAGCACTGGACCGATTTAGAGCGCTTTTGCCGCGCCCTCTTCCGCTTCTTCCTCCTGCGCGCTCTCTTCGGAGAGTCGGAGGAAGGAAATCTTCTCAAAGCGGGCCAGCAACAATCCTGCCGGAATCACCGACATGAAGGTCACCAGCCAGAGCATGATTCCGCAGCTTACGGCCAGCTCCCGCGTGATGTTATAAGGCTCGCTGCTGAAGAGGCTGGACTGTAGGACGCCGATGACGGCCAACTGCGATCCGCCAACGCCTCCGGGCAACTGGACCACCGAGCCCAACATACTGGAGCCCATCACCAGCAACACGTCCTCAAGTTTCATGGTGTTCATGCGCGCCACGCGCTGCACTCCGGGGGCATCGCCGGAGACGGTCACGGGAATCTGCGGATAGGCGTGCAAGACTTCAATGTAGGCCCCGGCTATCATCAGCCACATACATAGGGAAACCACCACAAGCTGAATCAAAGACTTGACGTCGTGAATTGTGTTAAAGCCTTCCCTGAATGATCGCAGACGCGCCCGCAACGCCGCCGCTGCCCGTCCCGAAGCTTTCCTGATGGCGGCAAAGAGCAACGCCAGCACCACCAGCGCGGCAAAAACGAGCGGAAGCTTGTGTCCGGCGCTGCGAACCGCGGCATGAATTCCGCCACGCAGGGCTTGCAGTAGAACCTGCGCCAGGGCTCCGCCCTTTAATGCGAGAAAGCCAGCCATCAGCACCAGGACAGCGCCAAGATCGAAGAAGCGTTCCACGGTCCACACCGCGAGCTGCGAAGTAAATGTCAGCCGCTCTTTGCGTGCAATCAGGTAGGGCCGCGCAAACTCACCGGCGCGGCCAAACAATCCCAGGGCGGCAAAGCCAATGATTTGCGGCGCGATGAGACGGCGGAAGTTGGTGGGGGCCGTGGGCTTCAGGAAGATCGCCCAGCGAATTGCCCTCAACACATACGCCATGTAGATCAGCGCGACGCCCCAGCCGATGTGCCAAAGGCTAACGCCACCCGTGTATTGACGGAACTTTGCCCAATCGAATGCGCGCCATGAGCGGAATTGAAAATACACCAGCGCGCCGAGGATCGCCGTAATTACAACGAGCGAAAAAATCTGCTTCTTCTTCATAGAGGGGAAAGCGAGCCGGGCTGGAGTTCGCAAATGCCTTTCAAGCAAAACCGTATTGAGGCAGAGCGGATGCCATGTCTAATTCTACTAAATTGCAGGCTCGCGGGGATACGGCGAGTCGTCGTCCGACGATTCTCAGTGCGGAGCCAGAAAAATCGCGTGTGCCCCATGTTAGCCGTAGTTGGCCAACCTGGGAGGCAGTGCCCTCCAACTCTGCAATGGCGTTGCTCTTTTGGTTGGGACTGAAGTTCTTCCAGCTTACTTCGCCGCCCGCTGCGAGTCGTCTGCGCCCACACTTGGCGCGGCACTGGCGCTTGGAGTCTCGTCAGTCTTTTCTTTATGCTGCTTGCTCTTGTTGTAGTCGCTCACGACGCGCTTCACGTACTCTTGGGTTTCGCGGTAAGGTGGAATGCCATTGTAGCGGTCCACCGCGCCGGGGCCTGCGTTGTAAGCGGCCAGCGCCTTGATGGCGTCCCCGTTGTAGCGCTCCAGAAGCTCCTTCAGGTAGGTTGTGCCTCCGTGTACGTTTTGCTCGGGGCTGAAGCTGTCATTCACGCCGAGCTGCAAGGCCGTCCCGGGCATCAACTGCATCAGCCCGCGCGCTCCCGTGCGGGAGACGGCGTTAGCGTTTCCCGCGCTTTCCTGCTTGATGACGCTGCGGATGAAATCGGAATCGACGCCGTGCTTCTCCGAGGCTTCGCTGACAATCTGGACCGTGCTTTTCGTGGGCTTGGCTACTGCCGAAACTGCCGGAACCACGGGCAACACGGGGTCAGGTTCGCTGGAGTAGTTTGCTACATCCTCTGCGGGGACGTCGACAAAAGTTTTCTTTTCATCGTCGAGGTAGAGCCGCACCAACCCGCCTCGCGTCTCGCGAGTCCGGTGGCGGATGGTGAACCCGTTGTGCAGCTCCGCAATTTCCACCGCAAGCACTGCGCTGGTCAGCAGCACGATGGTCGCCATGAGGCGCAGGGTTCTCATTCCTCTATTCTAGTCCTTCCAAGGCTGCTTCAACGGCGTTGGCAACGCCATGTTCATTGTTGCTGAGGGTTGTATTCCAACCGCGATCGCGCAATTCCTCGGTAGCATTACCCATAATGTACGGGTGTCCGGCGAATTCCAGCATTTCAATGTCGTTGTAGTTATCGCCGATTGCCATTACTTCTCCCGGCAGGTATCCCTTGAGCGCCGCCCATCGCTTGAGCGCCGCGCCCTTGGTGCAACCCCGGTTCAAGATGTCAACCATGCACAGATTGCGCTCATCGTACTGAGTCTTCAGGGCCGTGATGCGGGTTAGCAGAGCTTTATTTTTCATAAGCTGCTTCTGCGCCGCCGTCATGCGCTCCACGGTTCCACAGAACATCGCCTGAATCGGATCGCTCGTCAACCCACTCTCAATCGGATGCACAAAACGCAGGTACTGTGCATTTTTTTCGAGCCATTTGCTGATCGACGCGTTCAATTCGTCCAGCGTTTCCAGCATGAGAGGCCGGTCGTCCTCGCCGTCGAAGGTAATTACGAGGTTTCGCCGGAAGTCGGTCATATGCGCAACCAGTTCCAGAACCGACGCCAGCGGCAGGGGATCGCGATGGAAAAGCGTTCCGTCGCTGGTCTTTGTGATTGCACCGTTGGAGCTGATGAGCGCCACCTCAAAGCCCAGCGCGCGAGCTACCGGAAGCGCAAAGGTATGCCTGCGTCCGGTCGCCAGCAGAATCTCGACTCCCTGCTCATGGGCGCGCCGCAAGGTCGCAAGGTTGCGTTCGCTCACCTGGAAGTTGGAATCCAGCAAAGTTCCATCTATATCGATTGCAATCAGACGAACGGAAGACATTACACTCAATTTTACAACTTCTGCTACAGCGACTTAGGATGCTAGGATTCCTTAGATGATTTATCGATATTTTTCATGGGGCATATTCGGCATTGTCTTGATGGTGATGGCCCTTGTTCACTATGCCCGCCGCCAGCCCAGCTCCTATTGGCTCTTCCTCATTATCTTCATGGGCCCGCTGGGCGCGCTGATCTATCTCGCCGTCGAATGGCTTCCCGAACTCTTCGATCCTGGTGCCTTCCGCTTCGTTGAACGAGGCCGGCGACTACACGAAATCGAAGCCGCCATCCGGCAGAACCCATCGGCCGGAAACTACGAAGAACTCGGACTGCTGCGCCTTGATAAGAGCGATTGGGCCGGAGCCCGCGCGTGTTTTGACAAAGCTCTCGCGCAACGTACGGATTCGCTCGATCCCTTCTACCGCCGCGGCCTCGCAGAGGTCGAACTAGGCGATTTCACCGCCGCCCGCGCCGATCTGGAACGTGTCGTCACCGCAGATGCGGGCTACGACTTCCAACGCGCCGCCGGGTTGCTTGCTCTCGCCGATCGGAAGACCGGAGACCTCGACCGCGCCCAGCGTCTGTTCGAAAATGTCCTGCGAACCTCAACCCTCACCGAAACCCAGGTGAACTACGCTGAATTCCTCGCTGAAACCGGCCATCGCGAGGAGGCGAAACGGCAAGCCCTCCGCATCAAGGACAAACGCGCCGGGATGCCAGGCTTCCAGCGGAGGCGGGAACGGAAGCTGTTTCGAAGAAATAGCGCGCTGCTGAGGAAGCTGTGAGTGGTGCTTGACAGACACCCGGCTCGTCGGCTTGCAAAGCAGCCATCCAATCGCATGAGCGGGGACTGTCCGTCGCGGGACATTGACGATCCCGACCCAATCGGCGCCGATGACTACCGCGCTACCGCCCGCTGCGTGGAACTGGCCATGCGGATGGCAACCGCCAGTGCTTGACGCAATGAGCCGGGATTGGCGCAGCCTTGGGTGACTATATCGAAGCCGGTGCCGTGTGCCGTAGTGGTGATTGGTACCGACAGCCCGCCCATCACCGTGGTTCCGCGCCAGAAGCCCATGAGCTTCATCGCGATCTGTCCCTGATCGTGATACATAGTGACGATCGCGTCATACTCCCTTTTGTCACCCGTAACCTTCAGGAAGATCGTATCGGCAGGGAATGGTCCATCCACGCGCAGTCCCTGCTGCCGCAGTTGGCCGATGGCAGGAGCGATGACATCCAGTTCCTCGCGTCCGCAGTTGCCGTTATCGCCGTTATGCGGGTTCAATCCACAGACGGCGATGCGAGGCTGCGCCAATCCCGACTGCCGCAGCGCGCGGTCCGTCACTTCGGCGGTTTCTATGATGGCGTCCTGGGTCAACAATGATGAGACATCTTTGATCGGCACATGCGAAGTTACCCTCGAGGTCCACAGGTCACCAAGCACGTTGAACTCGCAAACCGGTCCGGTATGGCCAAGTTGCTCGGCGTACCACGGTAGCTCGCCCCTGGACTTCATACCTCCGAGGTGCAAAGAGGTCTTATTCAAAGGAGCGACGGCTATGCCATCAACCTTGCCAGCTTTGGCCAGCCTGATAGCGAGGCTCAGAGTTTCCATGCAGTAACGCCCGCCTGCCTCGCTGGCTTCGCCGGTCACAAACGGTTCGGAGACACTTCCACGGTGATGGAAGAACAGCGGAATATCGTCATCCGCCTTCGTGAAGGATTCCATCGAATCGACGACCCTAAACGGATATTCAACTCCGGCGTAGCGCATTCCTCGCTCCGCTTCGGCGCGGTCGCCGAGCAGCAGGATGCATGCCTGTTGCCGTACCGTCGGCTCAGCAAGAACTTTGGCGACTATTTCCGAACCGATGCCAGCCGGGTCGCCGAGAAACAAGGCAATACAAGGTCTAGTCATGACAAACTCCTTTTGCGGATTCGGTCGCCGTAACGGCCTGCGAACTCCGTGGTGTTCGCTGTGGCAGCAGACGACACTCCCTTAGCGCCGATTTTCCTTAGCAACGGACGCAGCCGGTGCAAGATGCTGGCCGCACGCCGGGCATTTAGCCGTACAACCGTGTGGACGGAGACCGTCTATTGCGGGATGTTGACGATCTCGACCCAATTGGCACCTTTACCGCCGGGAAAGCGGTCAACCAGGGACAAGCGCCCATCGGCTTTGCCGATTCGGTAGACTGACAGATGGTCGGATTTTTCGCCCGATGCCACCAGGTACTTTCCGCTTGGATCGATCCCGATTGCGCGCGGCTGTTTTTCGGTTTCGAAATTTGCTACATAGGTTGTCTTGCCGGTGCGCGGCGCTATGGACAGCAGGAGTATCCGGTTGCTCCGCCGCTCGGTGGCGTAAAGGAACCGGCCGTCAGGCGTAATGTGTATGTCGGAGGCCCAGATATGGGGCACTCCACCTTCGTCTTCGAATGAGGAGATTGCTTCCCCCCCGTTTGCTTTCATGATGCCGGGCTGAAGCCCCAGTTCTGAAGGCACCGAAGGCGTATCTCCGACCTTAGTGAGCGTTCCTTTGGTGGGGTCGATGGCAAACTGCGTGACATACCCCGACACCTGGTCGAGCAGGTAGAGGAACTTGTTGTCAGGAGACAGCGTCATGAGGCGGGGTCCGGAACCGGCGCCGATTGCGGCGGGATCATTGGGCGTCAGTTGGCCGTTGTCGGCGTTGAAGCGGTACTGGTTGATCTTAGCTTCGCCGAAGTTGATTGCGTAGACGAACCGGTTGGAACGATCCGCCAGGATGCAGTGGGCTCTGTCACTAAACGGAATAACCTGGAACGGTTCCGTCTCGGCGAGCCCCGTCGCACTCAGAGCGGAGACGCTGATGTTGTGGCCGGCGATAGAGGCACTGAACATGTAGCGGCCGGTGGCATCGGTCGACAGGTGAACTTTGTTGTCGGCGAGCGGCGGCGTCTTTGCCGCCAGCTTCAGAGCACCAGTGGCCGGGTCGATGGCGTAGGTGTTTACGGTATAAGGCTTCGAGCGTACAGCGGCATAAAGGAAACGCTTGTCCGGGCTCAAAGTCATCGGCATCACCAGCCTGCCAGCCGCGGTCTTGACCAGCGGGGTCAGGCGGCCGCTTGCCTCATCCATCAGATAGCCGTCGATGTCGCCGTCCTCGGCGTTGGAAACGTAGACGAAGGTCTTCGTCTTCGCCTGGGTCGGAATCGCGGTGAGGACCACCGCTACCGATACAACGTTGAAGAATGTTGCAATGTTAGCAATTAGTGTCCACATGTGTTCCTCCAGCTTGGTTATGCTCTTCCCTAATTTACGTAGTACGCGATCAGTGGTGTCAGCGATGCAGACAAGCAGTCTTGCCGTCGACCGGAATTCCCGCGTCAGGGCGGCTGTGTTGAATCACATCAACGCCCCGCCCCAGTCGCCTTAGCGGGGGTGGTCTTCTCTACCTTGACGGTGAGCACGGTCAAAACCCCGGTGACCAGTCCCAGGCAGGAAAGAGCTAGCAATCCCATGGGGAAGCTCCCCGTGTGCTGCTTGAACCAGCCAAGAATATAGGGACAGACACCGCCGGCGATGTTGCCAATGCCGTTGATTAAGCCGATTCCGCCAGCAGCCACTCCTGCCGGTAGCCATTCCGTACACATCGCGAAGAACGGTCCCTTGATCGAATAGGTCCCGAGGATGGCAAAAGACAGTCCTATGACGGTCAAAACCAGAGAATGAGAAATCACGGTAATGGCCAAACCAGCCGAAACTGTGAGCAGAGGGATAGCTGTGTGCCACACGCGTTCACCAGTGCGGTCCGACATGCGAGCCCAAAGCACCATGCCGATGCAGCCCACGCCAAAAGGAATGGCTGTGATCAGCCCAGTCTGAAAATTGGTCAGGCCAAAACCTTTCACAATCTGCGGCTGCCAGATATACAAGGCGGCGCTAGCGCCCGCGCTTCCGCTGTAAACAAAGGAGAGCAGAAACACCCGCGGGTGTAGCAAGGATCGCAGTGAGTTCATTTCGGATTTAGAAGAGGCCTTGGCGCGACGAGCTGCCGCGGCATCACGCTCCTGTTCCAGGCGGTTCAACAGCCAGTCTCGCTCCTCGGGTTTCAGCCACTTGGCGTTCGATGCCCCATCGGAAAGATAAAAGAACGCTACCAATCCCAATAGCAGAGCCGGGAACGCCTCCAACAGGAATAGCCACTGCCAGCCTTTTAGTCCGAGAATTCCATGCATTCCCAGAAGTAACCCAGAGATCGGCGACCCGATAAAACCGGAGAGGGGCATTGCCATGGTGAAGATGCTGATCATCTTTGCACGGTAGGCGGATGGGAACCAATAGCTGAAGTAGAGAATCGCGCCAGGCAGGAAGCCGGCTTCGGTGATGCCCAACAGAAAACGATTAGCGTAATACGACTTAGTGCCGAGGATGAAGGCCGTCGCCATCGACACCATGCCCCAGCCTACTATTATTATCGCTATCCAACGCCGCGCACCCACGCGTTCCAGCGCCAGGTTGCTGGGAACCCCGAAGGTCACATAGGCGATAAAAAACAGCGACACGCCAAAGGCCAGTTGTGTAGGCAATAGGCCGATATCGTGATTCATCGTCAATGCCGCCATTCCGATGTTAATGCGATCGATAAAATTGATCACAAAGCACACCATCAGGAACGGCACAATGCGCAGCGCAACGTGCCTCATTGTTGTGCGTTCAATTTCACTCACTGTGTTTGCGGAACCTTGGACGGCCTCATTTGACATGCTCTCCTCCTGCTTGGCTCTTCGTATCATTTGATTGAAGGCGACGAGACCTCTACGGTTCGCCAGCCGCTGCCTTCCCGCTCGCGCAGATCCCAAAAGTCGCATCCTGAAGGCGCCTGAGGCGCCAAAGAGTTGAACCCTGGGGCTCCGTCACCATGTCGTAAGTGATCATGGTTCCTCGTGGGATATTGACCTTGGCGCGGTTGCCAGTCAGCAGATGGGCGCAGGCGGCGTTGCCGGATGCCACCGGGGTTGCTGGTCGGATGCGGGCCCGGGTCTGCAGACTGTGATCGTTGCCGAACGTGTCACCGGCGGCGATGTCCTCGGCCGCGAGCTTCACCAAGTCCCATCGGGGAAGATAGTTGTCGGAGCCTGTGTCTAGCCCCAGCAGCCCCGCCGCCAGTAGGCTGGTCGACGTCTCCACCCCACACAGATGGAAGGGCCTGTAAATCACGCAGGCAGATTCGTCATAGTTGGCGATTTGCCCCTTGGTGGTCAGTACGTGGTTGGAGTAGGCGTTGTCGCACTTCACCACCAGGAAGACACCGCCACCCAGGCCCGATTCGATCGGCGCTCGTAAGCAAGTCGCCAGATCGATGGCTCCAGCCTTGTCGAAGACGCCGCCATTACCCTTGGTGCAGTAGGCAACGGGGATCTCGGTAATGCGCAGCGGAGCATGCCACATCGTGTCGATCGCCGGTGCCAGCCCAGTGTAGTTGGCCGCCACCGTCATCTCGCACAGGTCGTACGATCCCGGTTGGGGCAGTCCGGACAGGATTTCGTATCTTTTCGCAATGTATTCCTCTACACCGCCCTGGGGAATCATCTCCAGGTACTTGCGGTCCTTCGGGGCGATAGCAACGGTCTCGCGATATGGGGGGTGGATATGCTTGTCCGTCTTGATGGTGACGGTGCCCTGCCGTTCGTCGTAAACAAACTCCCCGTCAGTGGCCTTGCCGCCGCTCAGTACGGTCAGGCCAATGGCACGGGCCCACTCGTAGAACTGGATCAACAGTCCGTGCTGATCGCCGTCCACCGGCGTGTATACCAGCCCTTTTTCGCTGGCAAGGCGCTTAAGGATCGGGCCGACGGCGACGTCGCAATCCTTGGTACACATGGCGACGTGCTTGCCGTTGTCGATCGCCGCCAGGGTGTAGACCGCCGCGGCTTCGGGATTCCCGGTGCTCTCGCACACGACGTCGATAGCGGCGATCTGCGGAATTAACTCACACCGGTCGGTGTAGATGAAATTTCCCTTCTCGATCTCCGCCTGGGCCTTGGATAGGGTCTCGCAATAGACCACTCGGGAGGGATCAGCACCGGCCTTCTCGTAGGTGGCCTTGGCTGATTCAGCGGAGAGGTCGGCGACTGCGGAAACGGTCAGATACTGCGTGTAGGGAGCCTGGGTGACGACTGCCGTACCGTAGTTTCCGGCGCCAATGACACCGACCCGTACATTGGACTTCTTGGAAAGCTTTCTAAATAGATGATGGTAGATCACAAGCGTCCTTCCTTTGTCTGTTCTTTCGCTGGGCGAAAGAACACAAAACATAGAACGATGAAATGTTTCTCAACGCACGGCGCACCATTCGCTGTAATGCTAGCCTCCATTTGCCCAATTGTTCGATGGTGTTATTTCATGGGTGGCCATTCCTGTTTGGAATGGCTATAATGCCCACTCGTGCCGTTGTGCAGGGATGGTCGTCGATGAACAACCTCGACTGGAAGATTGTCGCCGAGCTTCACGTGACTCCCAACGTCACCCGCACCGCCGAACGCCTCAACATGACCCAGTCGGCGCTCTCGAAGCGACTGCAGCAGATCGAGGACGAACTGGGCGCTCAGATTGTCGTACGATTTTCCAAAGGGGTCATATTGACCCCCGAAGGCGAGTACTTAGCGAGCAAGGCCAAGGAGTTCTTGACCAACTACGAGGAGATCAGGAGGACCATCCTCCAGGTCGGGAACGGACAGTCCGGCCTGATTCGGATCGGGGCGACCAACGGCTTTGCCAGGTCGATTTTGCCGCCGTACTTCAAGGAATACCGGCGGAGATTTCCCAACGTGGAAATCGACATCACCACAGACATCAGCGTGAACCTGATCAACAGGCTCAAGGAATACAGCATCCACGTCGGCTTCATCTGCGGCGAGACGGATAACGATTTCGAGCGGGTTCTGATCTGCACCGACCAGGCGCGGGCGGTCAGCAGCACTCCCATTACCCTCGCTGACCTACCTAGGGTTCCGCAGATCGTCTATCTACGAGACCCATTCTCGAAAAAGCTAGTGGATGCCTGGTGGCACGACCGTTTCACTGAACCACCGCGGATCGGCATGCACGCTAATCACGGGGACACCTGCCGGGAAATGGTTCTGGCCGGTCTCGGCTACGCCATCTTCCTGTCGAACGCCTTCCTATCCGAGAACAGCGGCCTCTTCGAGCTTCCCCTGACCTACGCCGACGGCACGCCGCTCATCCGAAACTCCTGGATGGTTTGGCAGAAGGATCTCTCATGGATTTCCCTGGTGCGCAACTTCGTCGATTTCATGCAGTCACAGACACCCGCGTCGGCGCCCTCCGGGCCTCGCAACGCGAGTCCGCCTGCCAGCCACTAGTGGAAGAGCAGGCCTCCATTGACGTTGTAGGCTTGACCAGTAATAAAACTTGCTTCGTCGGACGCCAGGAATAGGACCAAGTTCGCGACATCCTCGGGTTCTGCAACTCTCCCCAGAGGCGTATTAGCCCCCTGTTTCTCGACGATGCCGGCACGGAAATCCTCAAGCGGAACACCTTTGGCTTCTGCCTCGGTGCGCTCCCAGTAGCTGACGCGGTCGGTGTTGATGTTCCCTGGGCATGGACAGTTTACGGTGATGCCATAAGGCGCCAGATCCAGTGCCGCCGCTTGAGTTAGGCCTACCAGCGCCTGTTTAGAAGAAGCGTAGGCAGCCCCCATCGGATTTGCTTGTTTTGAGGTATTCGAGCCGATGTTGATGATGCGGCCGCCCTTGCCTTGACGGATCATTTCGTTGGCCACCATCTTTGTAAGAATGAACGGCGCTGTGACATTGATCGTCAGGAAATGCTGCCAGACCTCTTCGGAGAGCTCCGTGATTGGGACTTTATCCTTGCCTATAATGGCGCGAGCATTGTTTACGAGGATATCGATATGGCCAAAATGCTGGACGGTCTGCTGAACCAATTTCGCGATTTGCTCGCGGTCACTTAAGTCGCAATAAACCGGCAGACACCTCACCCCAAGGACGCGCACCTCTTCGGCTACGCTTTCAATGCTCTGCCATCCAGCGCGCAATTGGTTCGGATGCTTGTCCGCCGATTGTAACTTCAGATCACTTAGGACAAGATCCACCCCGTGCCGCGCAAACCCGAGCGCGATTGCTCTCCCAACGCCTTTCATTCCGCCTGCGCCCGTAATGAGTGCGACCTTCCCTCTTAGTCCAGACACAATTTCACTGTTGTCCATTTCGATTTTCCCTAGCTGAGACGGCTCACGGTTTCAACTTTACTTTTCATACTTTCATCCATAATAATCGCTCAACACCGCATTCTGGAATTCCTAGCTCAGGGGTGGCCGTCGGCTGAAGAATCGGCGCTGTCCGGCGTTGTGAGGATCATGAACATCAACCCGCAAAAATGCGTTGCTTGCGGCAACTGTACGTATGTATGCCCCATGGGCGCGATTTACGTAGATCCGGCGACCAACCGCGCCACCGTTGATCGCGACGAATGCGTTGAGTGCTACGCCTGCTTCAACGGCATGAGTAAAGAGGAGCTCAACCCCACGCTAATCCGGGCGCTTCGTGGCCTGTTCAAGTTGCTACGCCTGCGCTTTGAACCCGAACCCGACGTGTGTCCCACTTCAGCTTTGGAACCCGATGAATTGACTTGGCCGCGCGTAGTGCGCCGCGCTTTCTCCGATCCGCGGGTTCCGCACGAATCGACCGGCGTGAGCGGTCGTGGTACCGAGGAAGTGAAGACCAACGACGTCAGTGGGCGCGTAAAGCGCGGAGAGGTCGGCTTCACCGTCGAATTCGGCCGCCCAGGCGTGGGGGTCCGCCTGCATCAAATCCAAACCATGACGATGGCCTTGGCCGCCGCCGGCGTGACATTTGAAAAACAGAACCCCGTGACATCGCTGATGACGGACGTCTCTAAAGGCACATTGCCGCAGGATATTCTCAACGAGAAGATCCTTTCGGCGATTGTGGAAATCAAAGTGCCCCTCGATATGATCGATAGAGTTATCGCCGTGGTGCGCGAGGTGAAGCCGCAGATCGGAACCGTGATCGTTCTGGGCGTGCAGACGCGTTGCGACGATGAGGGAGAAGAAACCCTGGTACTACCCGTTCTCCGGCGACTTGGTTATAACCCGGTTCGGGCTAAAACGAACGTGGGCTTGGGACGTGTGACCAACGCCGCACAGGAGCGCGCATGACGAATACCCTGCATCGTTACGGCAACGCCGAAAGTTTTCATGACGACTACATCGTCTTTGCCGTACCCTCCCGCGGCAAGAATGACGAGAACTGCATCCCAAAGCTCAAGCGCTTTCTCGAGATGGCGATTGAGTTCAAGCCCGTGGGGCTCGGCGACGCTCGCCATGGCGGGCTCTATCGTTCCTCTTCCAAGCTCACGCCACGGGCTCACTGGAAGAGAGACTTCTCGCCCGACTTCCGCGCCGTCATCGATTCGGTGGACCAGGTGAACCCCGTTTCGGCGATCTTCGATAACCTCGAGGCGGCGACGAACTTCCTGAAGGCATTGAAAGCCGCTGACTTCGGACTAAGCGTGAACATCTCGACCTCCATCGATGGAGCTAAGCAGTGCTGCTGTGCGGCCAACCAGCCCCGCCACAGCCTCGGCTACTCACTGGGGTTCGAGGGCGATTTGCAAAAGCTTCCTAACTCGCAGGTGTTGACGCTCACCACCATGTGCGGTCACGGTTTGGTGAGCGCCAGCATGGCCAAGAAGATGATTGACTGGGTCAAGGAAGGCCGTCGCACACCAGAGCAGGCCGTGACCTACTTGGCGCGTTTCTGCTCCTGCGGCGTCTTCAACGCAGCGCGAGCCAAACGCATCCTGGAAGACGCGCGACACCACATGGAGTAGCTCGGAACCTGGAAATTGTTCCGAGTGCCACGCTTCAGAAATGCGGTTGATGCCGATCTTTGGAGAGCCGACGCATCAGAGCGCGAATGGAACTGACTATGTCAGTGGTTATTCGGCTCCGTCCGTTTTGTCCGTTCCGTCCGCAATCGGCAATTCGGGATGAGTTTCAATTGGCCTGCTTGAGGATAGCGATTCGCGTCTCCTCACCGGTTGTTCCGATGGCAATGACCTTGGTGGCCCCCGGACGGTTGACTGCAATGATCTTCTGCCCGTTTGTTTCCAATACTTCAGCGTCGGGGTAACGCTGCGTGTAGTAAGCGACGACAGTTGAGAGGGAATCAGTAGAGGTGTAGACCTCACTGGTAACTGGCACGCCTATGTCGGGAAGATCTACATCCTTAACCTCGATCGGTTGCGAGCCGGGATAACGGTCGGCCCCGGCCGGTACGGCAGACGACGCCGGCCGTTGCTGCAGGGATGGGGCTCTCTGTTTTCCGTTCTTGGTCAGGGTGGTGAGCGCGTTCTGGACAGCATTCGGGTCGATGCTGCCCGTGGACGGGAGGCTCATCGGCTTGCTCTCCTCGGGAATAGCTACCTGCGGCGGTTGCTGCTGCGGCTGAATGGGCGAAATTCGGGCGACAGGTGGGGGCGGAAGCGGTTGCTGCTGTTGTGTCACTGGAGCGGAGATCTCGTCACCCGGGAGCGAACCTTTCGCTGCCCGCTCGGTATGCATCACCCGTCTGACGATTAGCCCCGCACTGATCACGAAGAACAGGCCAAGCACGACCACAATTAGGAGCATCTCATTGCCGTGGCGCTTGAGTTTTGCGGCCATCGCATCCAAGGCGTAAGGCGCGATAGGTCCTCCACAGGCGGAACAGAAACGCCCGCCTTCGACCGGTTTTCCGCAGTGGCGACAAAACATCATTTCTGCTCAAGGATACGCCGAAGACAAGGGAATGGTGCAAGCCTCAGTGCTGCAATCCTCCGAAAAACACCCCAAGAATCTCGCAGCCGATGGCGACCATTCGCTCGGGGCCCAGGAACTCGAGCACGCACTCCCCATGATGCCAAGAGAACGGTCAGCCGTGGTGTCAATGCACAGTGATAATCGAAGCTTGGCAATCGGTTCTGGTCCAGGTTGAGGCAGTCATCTCCTCGCGGCCAGGAAGGTACTTACAACCGTAGCTTCGCGCTTCGAATCAGAACTCAATAGGTATGGCAAAGGAGAGCAATTTGAAAATCACCGTCAGCATTTTTCGTCGGAGGCTGGACTGGTTTCTCCGGCCGGTCTTGTCTCACGTTAGGAACCTGAGGGGTGGAGCACGCCGGCGAATTTCGTTTCCGCTCTGCGGGACGGTTCGTCTTCTCGCAGTTGCGATCGCGGCTACGGTCCTTGCCGCGACCGCGACTCTTTCCTACGCCCAATCGAGCTGGACCTTTGGCGCCCCATTGCCCAAGGCTATGGGTGAGATCGTCGGGGTGACAATCGGCCGCAGCGTGTTTGTGCTCGCCGGACTTGACGATGAGATATTCGCTCCTTACGGTGCGGTCTATCGTTACGACGAGGACGCCGGGAAATGGACTACGCTCCAAAAGATGCCTCTCCCCGCTCACCACATCATGGCGACGGCTTATGCAGGCAAAATCTACGTGTTTGGCGGTTTCACTCGCCCGCCCGACCTCAAGTCATGGCAACCGACCTCCGCCGCATGGCAGTACGACCCTTCCACGAATGCCTGGGAGGCGCTCGCGCCTTTGCCGCGTCCGCGCGGCGCTGGGCAGGCCGTTACGGTGGGCGACAAGATCTATATCGTCGGCGGGGCTTGTTCCGACACTGAAGGAAAGACCTCGAATCCCATCACGCCCAAGTCCCCAGGCCAAGTTGTTGTCGGCTTTGTGGACGAGTATGACCCAGCGACGAACACCTGGATGCGGAAGGCGGACATGCCGACTCCGCGGAACCACTTCGTCGCCGCCGAATCCGGAGGCAAGATCTACGCAATTGACGGCCGCATCGGCGCAGTGTTTGTGACCATGGCGGGGATCACGGATGTGGTCGAGGAGTACAACCCTGCGAGCGACAAGTGGAAGCTCGTGAGCCGCGCGCCCACGAACCGGGGTGACGTTTCCGGGGCGGTCTTGAACGGCAAGATCTACGTGGCGGGCGGCGAGTTCCAGGATTCGAATCGCAAAATGGCGTTCTGGGCCGTCGAGGCATACGATCCAGCGACGAATACCTGGGAAGCTATGCCCCATATGCAGATCACGCGCCACGGCTTCGCGATGGCGTTCGTCGACAACAAACTGCACGTCGTGGGCGGCAGCTTCCAGTCGGACGGAATGCCGGGTATCTTCTCGGAAACCGCTACCCACGAGGTGCTTACGATCATGGAAAGGAAATAGTCGGGCGCTATAGCAGTACCAAGCGATGTCAAGCGAAAATTTTCGTCGATTCCTCTCAAGTATATGATTCTAAGAGATATAGAGATCTCCCTGAACTGATGGAATGCCCCCTCGAATTTGCTATCCTGAAGATAGATGGGTGCATGGACACGAGATTTTGAACTTCAACCTTGAAACCTTGCGGAACTTTGAAACCTCGCTAGACCTCGAACCATTCCCCCTAACCCTTTTATATTCAAATTTTTACCGGGATATATAGGGGGTAGGGGGTGTACCGGTGGCCTGCATCCCGTCAAGTCAATGATTCTCTAATCGATTCCTAAATGACTGATTCCACTATAGATAGGCTTTGCCATCCACGGAGGTGATCGCCTCGCAATTTGATGTTCCGAAGACAGATAGTTTTGAGTTCGGACTCAACGGAATTCAATGAAAGTCGTGGGAGCGGGCTTCTGCTTTACTGATCTGCAACGGGCGAATTACCTGGGCCTTGACGGAGATTACGTTCTCCTGGTTTTGCAGTTCGCCTTCGACCAGTAAAAACTTTTCGTAAATGACTAGCTGCTTGAACTGCTCATAAACAGCGGGCGTAATAATGGCGTTGGCGATTCCCGTTTCATCCTCCATGCTGAGAAAGACGAATCCCTTGGCTGTGCCGGGACGCTGGCGGGCGATGACACATCCTGCGATGCGGGTTTGTTGTCCATGAGGAAGGCGCGCAAGATCGCAGGCGGTGCGTATGCCCATCTGCGTTAGTTCGGCACGGTGGAAAGCCATGGGATGCCTGCCGACGGTGACTCCGGTGCCGGAGAAATCCGCGACGAGGCGTTCCTCAATCGTCATCTGGAGCAGGGGCGAGGTCATGCATTCCTGCTCGGGAAGCTCGTTTAACAGCGGTCCCGCGAGGCGGCCTGCATACTCCACCTGCCAGAGCGCGTCGCGGCGGTGCGCGACCTCGCCCAGTGAGTTGAGCGCGCCGATGTTTGCCAGAAGCGCGAGATCGCTCTTGCGCAGCTCCGGTACGCAGAGCGCGAAATCTTGTATCGATCTGAATGCGCGCCGCTCTCTTGCCGCGATCAAGGCCGTGGCGGCGTCTCGGCGCAACCCCCGTGCGTAACAGAGTCCGAGGCGCAATGCAAAGTGATGCGGATTGCCCGCTTCGGGCTCCAGAGTGCAGGGCCAATCGGAGTGTTGCACATCCACGGGTTTTACGCGCAGGCCATGACGCTGCGCATCTTTCACAATGGTTGCAGGCGAGTAGAATCCCATGGGCTGATTGTTGAGCAAAGCGGCAGTGAAGGCCGCAAGGTAGTTGCACTTGATGAACGCGCTGGCATAGGCGATGAGCGCAAAGCTGGCCGCGTGCGATTCGGGGAATCCATAGAGCGCAAAGGATGAGATGGACTGAATAATTTCATCCTGCACCTTGGCCGCGATGCCGTTTGCGGTCATGCCGCGACGTAGTTTGCTATCCAGATCCTTCATGCGTGCCATGGAGCGCCGCATGCCCACGGCGCGGCGCAACTCTTCGGCTTCGCCTCCGGTGAAGTTGGCAACGATCATTGCCATGCGTATGAGCTGTTCCTGAAAGAGGGGAATGCCGAGGGTGCGTTTCAGTACCGGCTCCAGCAGCGGATGATAGTAAGTCACCCGCTCCCGGCCGCTCCGCCGCTTCATGTAAGGGTTCATCATGTTACCCACGATGGGGCCGGGACGGATGATGGCCACCTGCACGACGAGATCGTAAAAGCAGGCCGGATTGTTACGCGGTAACGCGGCCATCTGGGCGCGGCTCTCCACCTGGAACATGCCGACCGTGTCAGCGCATTTCAGAGCGCGATAAGTTGGAGGATCGTTTTGCGGAAGCTGCGCGAGATCGAGCGGCTCACTGTAGTGCCTGGGCACAAGGTCAAGACAGTCCTTGAGCACGGCCATCATGCCGAGTCCGAGCAGATCGACCTTGATGATTTTCATGTCGGCGCAGTCTTCCTTATCCCACTGGATGACGGTGCGGCCGGGCATGGAAGCCGGTTCGATGGGAACGACCGCATTGAGCTGTCCACCACAGATCACCATGCCGCCGGAGTGCTGCCCGAGATGGCGCGGGAGATCCTGCATGCGCTGGCACAGATCAACATACTTGGCGATGCGGCAATGATGAATGTCAAAACCAGCGTCATGAAAATTGCGGCTAAGGGAGTCGTCCTTGTCCGTCCACTCCCAGGCGCTGACGAGCTTGGTGAGACGGTTGAGCGTATCGGCATCGAAGCCGAGTGCCTTACCTGCTTCACGTGCGGACGAGCGCCCGCGATAGGTTATGACGTTGGCGGTCATAGCCGCGCCGAGTTCGCCGTAGCGCTGATAGACGTACTGAATCGCACGCTCGCGCTGGCCTCCACTGGGTAAGTCGAGATCGATGTCAGGCCACTCGCCACGCTCCTCGGAGAGAAAGCGCTCGAAGAGCAAATCCATGCCGACGGGATCGATGGCAGTGAGGCCAAGCGCATAGCAGACCACGCTGTTGGCCGCTGAACCGCGTCCCTGCACGAGGATGCCTTCGCGTCCGCAGAACTGCACGATGTCCCAGACGATGAGGAAGTATCCGGCGAGGCCGAGCTTGGCGATGAGCGCGAGTTCGCGCTGCGCTTGCTTCTGCGCGCGGACGAAAAGCCTGTCATCGCGTTTAGGGAGATAGCGATGACGGATGCCTTCCTCGGTACGCTTCTCAAGAAACGACTGCATCGACTCACCGACGGGAACGGGGTAGTCGGGAAAGCGGTAGCCGAGATCGCTCATCGTATAGGTAAGCCGCGCAGAAAGTTCCAACGTGTTGTCAATGGCCTCGGGAAGATCGCGGAATAGCTGGCGCATCTCGCGCGCGGAACGAAGGTATCGCTCGGCGTTGGGTGTGAGCAGACGGCCAGCGGTCTCAAGCGTACAGTGGTGACGAATGGTGGTGAGCACGTCGTGTACCTCGCGCTCATGGGAGGTGGCGTAATTGACGCCGTTGGTTGCGAGCAACGGCAGGTTCAACGTGCGAGCAATGCGCACTGCCGCCTGATTGCGATGTTCCTGCTCGCGATCGAAGTGGCGCAGCAGTTCTACATAGACATTGCCCGGGCCAAAGATGTGCATCAGCCGCTGAACCTCACGCAGTGCCGCGTCATATCCACCGTGCGCGAGGGCAGCGGCCAGCGGACCTTCATCCCCTCCGGTAAGGCAGACGAGGCCTTCGGCATACTCCGCAACATCGGCCAGTAGCGCTGCGCCTTCCGTTTTGTGCGGCTCGCGCAATTTGTAGCGGGTGATGAGGCGGCAGAGGTTCTGGTAGCCTGTCTGCGTCTCGGCCAGCAGCGCAAAGCGCACCGGCTCCGCAGGCACGCCGTGCGGCAGCCAGGCAGGCGGACGCAAGCGCTCTCCGGCATCGCGCACGGCGATCTCGGCTCCGATGTGCGCACGCGTGCCAGCCCGTTCGGCGGCGAGGTGAAAACGAGGTGCACCGTACAGACCATTGCGGTCAAGCAAAGCCATCGCGGGCTGATCCAACTGCGCGCAACGTGCCATCAGCAACTCGGGCAGCGATGCACCTTCAAGAAAGCTGAACGCCGAGCGAGCATGAAGTTCTACGTACATTGCAACCTCAGTCGTAAGTTCCAATTACGTACCAGCAACTCGCAGCGGGATCGTGGGCGAGGCGCAGACAGCGCTGCATGTTTTTGTTCAGCGCTTCTTCCTTTAGAGCATTTTCAGAGTAGGCGCGTCCCGAGGACGCCCCATATTTGACGTAGTTAGCAAATGCGGGCTCGCGGGTGCGGCGGATGTGCCAATCCTGCAACTGCTCTAGTGTCTCTTCTTTCAAAACCACGTCCCACTCTTCGCGACACCAGGCAGGATGCGTCCACCAAACTCCGCTGGTGCGCCAGGGGCCGGAGGCAGAGTGCAGTGTGAGGCGCTGTCCCTCGTAATACATTGCGGAGGGAGTATCGCCGTGGAGTTCGACGGCGATGGCGCGCGGTGGACGCACCATGCGGAGAGCGGAGAATGGAAGACTATGACGGAGTTCCACATCTGCTAACCGCGGTAGATGTGGGGCACCACGAGCGGCACCATGAATTGCATTATGCCCAAGCTCAAAGTTTGTAACGCGAAACGCTTCGGGCGCGTGAGTGTCGAGCAGTTCCGGCGTACCCACCCGCCCTTCGCCCACCAGTTTGCGCAAGCGAGCGAGCAGGATCTCAAGCCTGCCTGTCTCGGGAGCCTGTGCCGCAAACAGTCCCTGCTGTGCGCTCTGCGGACGCGCCGTATGGACTTCAATGCGCAGCGCGACAACAGGGGCTTGTGGCGGATGCAACTCCAAATCAAGCTGTATGAGTTTGAGCAGCGTAAGCCGGTCGCGCTCAGGGAGCGCGGGGCGCACGGTACGGCGAAGCTCCATGGGCGCGGCATCGGTGGATTCGAGGGCTTTGCGTTTGAAAATCAGGCATGTTTCTACCGAGGCGATGGCCAGAGCGCGCTGCGCCGCGCGTTGTAAAACCTGCTCCAGCATCTGGCTCAGCAGAAAGAGCAGCGGCTCCAGCAACTCCACCTGATGCTCCAACTCCAGGCTTTCGCAGAGCGCCGCATCGGCAGGCTCTTCGGTGGGGACGAGCAGATGGCCGTACTCTCCACGCGCCTCGGCTTGCAGACGGAAGCCGCTCTGACCCACGCGCGCCACCAGAGACTGGGCGGGCAACGCAGCCAATTGCCCTAGTGTATGTATGCCCCAGGTTGCGAATGCCTCCGCTTGTGCGGTCTCCAGCACGGTAAGCGGCAGCGGTGCCAAAGTCTCCGCCTCGCGTCCTGGGGCGATGGCGGTTACGCCCGGAATGCCGCGAGCCGCCAGTATGGCCGCGTAAGCATTGTGTGCAGTCGCGACGCTGGCCTCGTATCCCGCGGCATACAACGATTGCCGCAAGGTTGTGGCGATCTGCAGCGCGCTGCCCAGCAAGCGCTCGGAGCCGGAAACGTCGAGCACAAGAGTGGCTCCGCATGTTTCCTCCTGCGGAGAGGCAATGATCTCAATCCGCGGCGAAAACCTCTGCGCGCAACTCATTAATTCCGCAAATGATCGTTCCTCCTGCTGATGATTGCGAGGCAGCACAACGGCCGGAAAAGATTCTGCCTGCATGCGGCTCATGCCGGGCTCCATGCCCAAGAGCCGTGCAGGCTGGTTTATGGCAAAGATGCGTTCAAGCGGTGCATCACCTCTCAGGATCGCCAATGCATGTTGGGCCGGTTTTCCAGATTGAGGGCAGGGAAGCCCATGCGTAAGAGCCTGCGCGGCAAAATCGCGTAGATGCACGCAGAGATACAGCGGGGATTGCATGGCTTATCTTGACCAGGTAGTGGCGCTGTTCCAGACTGCCTCGGCTGAGGCCACCGGCTTTTTACGGGTGGGGTCAACGGCACGGCTGCGCTCGACACTGACGCGGTAACGCAATCCGGCAAGCAGCGATGGACTGTCATCTGCCGCCTGCTGCCAATTGATTGCCCCTTGCCGGCAGCGCAGCGAAACGGCCGCGCAACTATTCGCACAGGACACGCAGGTGATCAGAAGAAAAAGCGTGCGGGATTTCTCAACCTGCAGGCGGAATCGATACCAGGTAGCCAACGGCACGCGGCGCGCCTGCTCGGGCGACGTGTCTCCCATGTCTAGAACAATCGCGCGAAAACCTCCGGTGCTCAGCAGTAGATCGGTGGCGCGCAGGGCATGGTCGAGCCGCGTCCACTGGATTTTGCGGTGTGAATTGTAAGGGCGTTGCACGTGCTGTTTCTGATCAAAGGCCACAGGAGCGAAGAGCACCGGTTGCACGCGTTCGCGGCGTATCGATTCCGAACATCGCGGGGTAAAATCCATGCGCCCCGCGTGAGGTGTCTGGAACAACTCTCCGACGGCACGGTCGAGGTCAACGGTTTCATTACGGGGATGGCACCATCCGGCGCCTCGGCCTAATTTTGTGTCTGTCGGAGCTTGAACGGGGGTGGCAGAGGAGAAGAGTGAAGCAGTGTTTTCGGCATCCCCCTTTTGGGCGAGAGGCTCACCTGTCCGAATCCAGAGCAAGCGCCGTAAATCAAGTCCCAAGGCCGAGGCCGAGAGAGGATTCAGTGTGTCGGAGAGATCCACGTACGCACAGCTTTCGCCCTGCCGCGTCACCTCGGCCAGAGTGGAAAGGGCCATGGTTGTGCGCCCGGAAGAATAAGTTCCTGAGATCTCCGTAATTGCTCCCAGAGGCAACCCGCCGCCAAGCACGGCATCGACCTCGGCCAGACCACAGGAAAGCAACTCCGGCGCAACAGGAGGGCGAAAGGACAAGGCTGAGGGAATACGTTCAGCCAGGGCAGATTCGATCTGTTTTCGGAGTTCCACCGCATTCGACATATTCGCCTTTTGTTCGCCTAGTCAAGGTAGCGAAATTTGGGGCGCTTGTCAATCATTCAAAGGGATCCATCAGGGAGGTTAAACATCGGTCAAGAAACAGTCGCACGTAAAGTCAGAATTGAGCTGTGATTCGCCGTCCTGGGGGGTGACGAGCCGGGCTATTGCTATACGATTTTGTCCCTCCGGGCCTTCAATAGAGCGTTTCTAAAAAGGCCAGCATGCATCGGGATTCTCGTTCCATCGGATATGACTAGTCAGTGCCACAGCTCACCCACTTGTCTGGGGTTTGTTCCGTCATCGTCCCTTCTCTTTATAATATCGCCTGCAGTCATGACGCTCGTCGGCGCTTCGTCGAAGGATCCCAACATTCGTGCAATGCTTTTGCGCCGCGCCTCGTCGGCATGCCTGTGTTCCTGAATATCCTCCACGCTGCCGTACCAGCGAATAATCTCGCCCAGAGGCCCACGGCGCGGCGATCCGCGGGATCGCATCCACCGCCACATTCCGTCAACGCTCTTTATCCGATACTCCACATCGATAGGGTTTCCCGTGGACAGGGCTTCCTTCAGCGCCGTCATCGTGGGTGCCACATCCTCCGGATGCAGCGCGTCGAGCCATCCCATGTTGCGCGTTTTCTCTTTGCTCAATCCTGTTGCCTGTTCCCAGCGGGAATTTATCTGCAGGTTATTACCCTCGTTATCCATGATCCATTGCACGTGGGGATTCAGGTCAAAAATGAACCGTTGGGAGTCTTCAATCTCGCGGATTGCCTCCTGTGCCCGCTTATGATCCGTAATGTCGGCCACCGCGATCGAGACTCCGATCACTTCTCCGGCTTCGTCCCAAGCGGGCTGATATGACGCCATGGTGATCATGTCCGGCAGGTCAAGTCTGCGAGACGGTCTCAATACCTCCACCCCCGTCATTGCTTCACCCTGCAAGGCTCGACAGAGGTACGGTTCATAGTTCGGAAACCACTCGGGGAACATTTCCTTCCCGGCTCTTCCAATATGGTCAACCACCGGGACGCCGTTCATTTCGGCGAGCCTCCGATTGATACTGACATAGTGAAGATTGCGGTCAAGAAAACACAGACCCACAGGTGCGCCATCATAGATTGCCTGCAACTGCGCCAGGCGTTGCGTAGGCAGCGCTTCCAAACTCGAGGCGCCCGTTCTTTCTCCCGGCTTTGACACGCGGGATACCCGAGCACGACGTTTCGACGCGACCATGCCGGGTATTGCGTCCGCGCTGGAAGGCTTTCCGTAAAGCCACCCCTGGCCTAGCTTACAGCCGAGACACAGCAGCATTTCTGCCTGCACTTTTGTCTCGATACCCTCGGCAACCGTGATCAGATCAAGACTGTGCCCCAGTCCAACGATTGCCGCTACAATTTTCCTGCTCTCGCGAGTGCTTGTCATGTTCTTGACGAAGCTGCGGTCAATTTTCAATTCGTCAAACGGCAACGCTTGAAGATGCCTAAGACTCGAATATCCCGTTCCAAAGTCGTCCAATGCCAGCCTGCAGCCCATCGCTTTCAATTCGTATGCAATCTTTCGGGCTAGTACAAGATTGTCGAGAAGCGCGCTCTCCGTAATCTCAATCGTCAGCCTTTGCAGTGGAAACCCCGCCGCCTCTGTCGCCTCGCGAATCTGGCAGGGTAGGGTTAAGTCATGCAATTGCATCGGAGAAACGTTGACCGCCAGCACTATCGGCTCTGGCAGGATAGGGGACGATATAAAGGCCTTCCGAAAAATTTGCTCCGTGAGCTGTTCTATGAGCCCGTTTTCCTCCGCTAGAGGAATGAAATTTTTCGGCAGAATCGGTCCGAGTAGCGGATGCTGCCAACGCGCCAAAACCTCGAAGCCGAACAATCGGCCCGAGCGAAGGTCAACAATGGGCTGGAAGAACGGTATGACCTGATCGTTTTCAAGAGCAGCGCTTACGTCGGCATAATTAACGAACATGCAGATACTATGACTCAATAAACAGAGTGTCTGGCTCAATTGCCCTATTAAGCCTGTACCGATACACACGAAGGATAGCTGCCTTTTGGGGAATTCCACATTCCCGATCCGTGAAATATGGAGAGATTTCTCCTCGCAATCCTCGGGACGGAAGCTATCTGGCGCCCTGAATCCACCATCTATCTATACGACAGCAGAACTGCATTGGGAGGGCAAAATGAGTAAGAGCATCATCCTGTGCGCTGACGGAACCTGGAACACGCCGCATGGAGTTGGAGCGGTAGTGAACGACACCAATGTCCGCAAGATCTATTGCGCGCTGGCAGACATTCCGAGCCAGTTGCGTTACTACGATAGCGGAGTGGGAACGGATGGAACGCCAATCGATCACCTGAACGGCGGAGCTATGGGAGAGGGCCTGTTTCAGAAGATTCAAGACGGATATGAATTTCTCTCGTATGTGTATGACCCCGGCGACAACATTTATCTATTCGGGTTCAGCCGCGGAGCCTTTACGGCACGCAGCCTGGGAGGAATGATCGCCGGGTTTGGCGTTCCCACAAAGAACTTGGACAACATGACGGTACGGAGCATTTTCAATGCGTATCGCGAACCCGATCACGATAAACGCGCCCAACTCAAAGCGGATCTGCAGAAACAATATGGGCTGACGGACGCAACCATCATGATGGTTGGAGTATGGGACACAGTTGGATCGCTGGGTATTCCCGGGCTGCTATTCAGCATCTTCGATCAGAGGCGGTACGGCTTCCTGGATACCTCGCTTCATCCCTGCGTGAAGAATGCATTTCATGCTGTCTCAATCGATGAGCGCAGAGCCCAATTCCTGCCTACCTTGTGGACAAATCCGGATGGGACACCGCGTCCCAACGACAGCCAGATGCAGCAGGTGTGGTTTTCCGGGGTTCATTGCGATGTGGGTGGCAGCTACGCGGAGTCGCAGCTCTCAGACATCGCATTGAGTTGGATGATGCACAAGGCCAAGGAGTGCGGGTTGCTGTTCGATGCAGCCGCGGAGGCGCAGTATCTTAATCCTGAGGCTTCCAACGCGGCAGGGCCGGCGCACGACGAGTGGAAGCTGATTCCGTGGGGAATTCCGAAACATCGAGCTTTGCCGCCGAACTCGGCGATCTCGAATAGCGTGCAGCTTAGATTGCGCGGTGTTGCGGATTACAGGCCAACCAACCTTAACCTGGATGGTTCGGAGTTGAAGGGCTACCGGATCGCGGACGTGCTGCCTTATCCGGAAAACAAAGCCGTCGGCGAAACGGGCACAGATAGGGCAACCGCCGCCTAGAGGAACAAGCAACTTTCGTCAAGCTATCCGGCGTTGCGTCTTTCGATTCTGCCGCTGCTGGCGGCCCGGTCGAGCACTTGGCGGATCAAGCGCAACATCGCGTCAGGCGTGAAAGGTTTCTGAAGAAAGACCATGTCTTCCGGCAGCGAGCCGCTGTGGATGAGAGCGCTGTCGGTGTAGCCGGACATATAAATTACCTTCATGTTCGGATAGCGTTCCGCCAACTCTTCGGCCAGTTTGTTTCCACGCATCTCGGGCATGATGACATCGGTAATGAGCAGGTGGACGGGGTTTCTCTGCTTCGCCATTTGTTGCAGCGCATCGGGTCCGCCACTTGCGCTCAGCACTTTGTAGCCCTTGTCTCGCAATACATGGGTGAACAGTTCGCGCAGATCCGCCTGATCTTCCACGAGCAACACGGTTTCCGTCCCGCAAACAGTGAGTTGTTGGCGATTAGCTGCGAGCGGCGCTGTGACCGCCATGGCAGTCGTTGCGGGTAGATAGATCTTGAAAGTTGTTCCATGGCCGAGTTCGCTGTAAACCCAGATATAGCCTTGGCTCTGGGTAACAATTCCGTAGACGGTTGCCAGGCCAAGGCCCGTGCCCTTGCCGACTTCCTTGGTCGTGAAAAATGGTTCGAAGATATGTGCCCGGGTCTCGCTGCTCATGCCTTGGCCAGTGTCGGTAACGGCAAGCCGGACATAATCCCCGGGAGCCACGTTGTTAAGGCGCGCATCCGCTTCATCGAAATAGACGTTTGATGTCTCGATGATGAGTTTTCCGCCTTCCGGCATTGCATCCCGTGCATTCACGGCGAGGTTCATGATGACTTGCTCAAGCTGGCTCGGGTCGGCCTTCACGTGCTTCAAGCGTTCGCCATGCACGATGCGCACGTCAATGTCCTCGCCGAGTAGCCGCGGAATCATCTTCCCAAGCCCATCCGTGATCTCGTTTAAGTCGATGACTTTCGGAATCATGATCTGCCTCCGGCTGAATGTGAGCAATTGACGTGTCAGGGCGCTACCTTTTTCGGCGGCGTTGATGATCTGCTGACCGGCGTTGCGAATGTGCTCATCGCCGGCGCCGCTGGTGTTAACCAGGTACGCGTACCCGACAATCACTCCGAGAAGATTATTGAAGTCGTGCGCCACGCCTCCGGCAAGAAGCCCGACAGCTTCCATTTTCTGGGATTGCTGCAACCGCTGCTCCAGACGGTCCCGTTCGGTGATGTCGCGGGCGATGGTGGAAGCTCCTACCACGATGCCATGAGTGTCGCGAATGGGAGAGACGGTTAATGCAACCTTGAGTTGTTTTCCGTCTTTTCGCATGCGCAGGGTGTCGTAATTGGTGCTGATCCCTTCGCGTGCGCGCCGCACGTTAGCGGCTACCTCGTCTTCGGACTCGGGTGGCAGCAGTATCTTTGCGGACTTCCCGAGGACTTCGTTTGCCGTGTAACCGTACATCGCCTCCGCGCCTGGGTTCCAGGTTTGGATGATGCCGTCGAGATCTTCGCCGATAATGGCGTCCTGGGACGACTCGACAATGGCGGCCATTTGGTGCAGCGTGTGCTCCGCCGCTACGCGATCGGTGATGTCGCGCAGGCGGACGGTCATAATTTTTCTACCGCCAGCCTCAAACTTGGAGATCGAGGCTTCAGCGGGAAATTGGTTGCCGTCCTTGCGAAGTCCATAGATGCCTCCACGCTTGCTCATGGGGCGCAGCACGTCGGGCGAGTTGGCAAACGCTTCCAGATGAGCTGAATGCATCTTCCGGAAGTTCTCGGGAAGAAGTATGTTGATCGACTTGCCGAGCACGTCGGCTGCGGTATAGCCAAATGTCTTTTCGGCACCTGAATTGAAAAGCGTGATGTTTTGCTTTTCATCGATGGTCATAATTGCGTCTTCGGATATCTGAACCACGCCACCAAAAAGCATATGCGACGTCTTCAGTTGAGACGCGGTGCGTTGCAGCGAGGCTGACAGCGCGAACACCAAGGCCGATGTGGCTACGAAACCCAGATAAGCTGCAATGTTCAGTGGCTCTCCGCTGGATGCCCGATAGTGAAAAACTACGAAAATTGCGAGTACCACACTCAGCACACCTGAAAGCGCGCCCGGCTTCCACCCGCCATACCAGGTGGATAACGCAATCGCCGCGACGAAGAAGTAGTAAGGCCGGTCGGTTGCGGAAAATAGTGAGGATAGGCCGGCAGCTACCAAGGTAACCAACAGTGCCACGGCGAAGCGGACGAATACGTTGTCTCTGGTTGTTTGCATGCTTGGATTGGGCCCCTTCCATAATGCGCAGACGGACTGGCCATCTTCATGCCCGGACAGGCACGAGGACGTATTATTTAACGTATCACAAATGATTGTGACGTACATCACAATCTTGGCGCAATAAGGATTATGAATGACTTACTTGCCAGGGATATCCTCAAAGTTCTCTTGCCACAATGCATCAAGCTGCCGGCAGAGTGCAGCTCTTCGCAAGGCGGTTAGCAGGAGTGGGGCTTTAGCGTCGGCTTACTCGTTTCGGAGACTTTGCGGTCTTTCTGACGGTTTTCCCCCGTGCAACCCGCTTGCGTTTTCTCAACTCCTTTGGCGAATACATGGTTCCCCGGCACTTCTTGGCGCCGCAGGTACAAGGCGCGTCACCCTCGCCGTCATAGAGGAAGTAGTCGTAGACCAATTCTTCGCCTGCCTCGATGTCGCGAATTGCGCGAATCCAGACGTGCTCGTCTTCATCTTCCTCGGTTTCGCAATTTGGCGCGCAGGAGTGATTGAGATACATTGCCATGCCGTAGCCATCGATAACATAGGTGCCATCTCCCACTCCGAAGAGATAGGTGTAGGGACGTTCTTTGTAAAGATCGTCGGCATCGTCATGCTTCATGCGGGTGCCCGTGTACTCGACTATGAGAGTGCCTCTCGGGATGCGTTCCAAGGCGAAGACACCGGCGGCATGGATGGCGGACGAGCGTACGATCAGGCGCATGATGAAGGATTGTAAATGTTTGTTGGGCCACTGGGTGAATAAGAAGCTCGAGTTCCACGGAAGCAATCGGCACTGGTCCGTCTGCCGCCCATGTTCTAAACTGAATTTATCCAGTAGTTCCACGCAATTTTGAATGCGCGGAAGCTCAAGTCCGTGCAGGGAGAACCCATGAACGATACAGTGTGCCTCATCCAGGCTCATCACAGTGACCGGAGTTTTAAGCCCGATCCCGTTCCCGACGAAATCCTCGACGACATCATCGAGTCAGCGCACCTGGCACCGACCTCGAAGAATGGCCAGCAGGTCTCCATTGTTGTGGTGAGAGATGCGGAGCGTCGCAAGCGCATCTCGGAAATTGCCGGCGGGCAGATCTGGGTTGCCAAGGCTCCAGTGTTTCTCGCCGTGATCGCCGACCTTTACAAAACGAGCGTTGGGTTGGAAAAGGTCGGAGTCACGCAGCAGGTACAGCACAGCGTCGAGGGTCTCGTGGTCTCGGCGACAGATGTCGGCATTGCGCTTGGCACGCTGATGATCGCGGCCCGCTCTTATGGCCTCGGCATCGTTCCCATCGGCGGCATTCGCCGCAACCCTGAAGCCATGGTCGAGCTGCTCGGACTACCGAAGTACACGTTTCCGGTCGCTGGTCTTGCGATAGGCTATGTCGACGTTCCTGCAACCCAGAAGCCGCGCCTGCCCATTGATAGCTATCGCCACGAAGAGCGCTATCATCCTGAAAATATTCGTCCCGCTATCGATGCCTACGATGTCACCCTGGTTAAGTACTTTAAGGAGATCGCCCGCACGGATGGCACATCGTGGTCCCAGAACACGGCCGGTTCGTATGGCGAAGTGTACTTCCCCAAGGTGAAGCCAGTGGCTGCAAAACAGGGATTCACCTGCGAAGATTAGCCAGCAGACCTGATTCCGCATCGTCGATGTGGAACGGTCAAACGTAAGAAATATCCCCGCCCGGCGTAACCGGTGCGGGGATATTTTTTTGACTCGACTTACAGCCCGTAGGAGATTCCAAAGGCGAAGCGCGCGCGGGCCTTCAGGTTGACGCCCGGCTCAATGACTTCTGCCGATTGCAGAACGCCGAAGTCCACATTGAGCTTCTTCTTCGCGAGTGGAACGATGCGTGCCGCATAGGTCAGGGTTGTTGGAATGTCCGCCAGCGGCAGTCCCTCGACCCGCCGTGGTTGCTGTGAAACCTCTGAACCAAAAATCAACGTGCTCTTTGCCGGTCCCTTGAAGACAAAAGCCACGGTGCCAAAACCACGAGCCACAAAGTCTGGGGCATTTCCACCCAGCCCAAACAGCGATGAGCTCGTCGCGCGAACTCCCACGCTCAGCAAGACTGGGATCGGTGTCTGCGTGATCGTCTTGGTTGCAACGACGTCCCCGTCCGCGTTCGTGGTGTCCCGGTTGCTTGCCACGCCGCCCACGTTCTTCACCTGCGTGCGCAAGATGAATCCGCCGGTCGGGCCGTCCCACCCCAGGTTCTGCGCGTACCCATTGCGCGAGGGAACCAAGACGAATAGGGTGAGCGCGAAGCCCGCCAGAAGACGGCGACGGAGTCTGGTTAAACTAGAACGGCTTGAGTAAGACATGTGGTTCTCTCCTTTGATGAATAAGGTGAAGCCCGCGCCGGTCTCGGAAGAGACGCCGAGCGGGGAAGTTGATCTTCTGCTTGCGTAAAAGGGAATCAGAGAAGCGGCATTCCCGCCTAGGGAACCACTAAAGACAGGAACGACAACAACGAAAGTGTGCCAAGGTGTGGAAGGAGCGCTCAAGAACGTTGTTCATGGAAACTATCCTCTACGAAAGAACTTGCTTGGACAGTAGAGAAACGCCGTCGCTGACATATCGCCGTTCTATTTATTTAACTTTGGGGTCGAAGGGTAGTTCCCGGGCAGGGAACACCAGCACACGAGAAACGATCAACAACAACAACGAATCTGGAAGGAGACTCTCATTTGATCGCAACCAAATCGCATGGAGCTGCGTTAGGTCAAGGTGAGCGTAGCGGCATCTTGCGCGGAGGTCAAGCGCGGGAAACTCAAAATTTCAGCTTCGCTCCATCAGAAGCCCCATTGGGATGTTGGCACGGAAGAACGTTCCCGGATGAATTCGGGAGACGGTGAGGTTATGTGAACGTATCCGTGTGACCAAAATCACAACAATACGTGACTTGAATCCGTGCTCAAGATGGCCGCGGGAGTGTATCACAATCTCTAGTGATTCGAATCACTGCCGGGTGGGATGTAATGACAGATAAACAGAACGCTGGTGCTCGACACAGCGGTTAGGTGTCGTGTGTCACGCCGGGCCTTCCCGACGACTTGGACCAGACTGTCCCGGTTCAGAATCGTTCGGCCGGAAGTACTGATGCAGGCAAATGTCACCGCACAGGATACGACATGGCAAAAATTGAAAAAGAATCAATAGCCCAGAGTTTGAAAAATGCGGGCTACTCGCGTCGAGATTTCTTGCAGCTCTGTACGACCATCGTGGCAACCGCTCCCATGGGATTGGCCCTTACTGAAAAGGCTACCCCCGCTGCTGTTGCCAAGGCTGTCGCCAAAGCGAAGAAACCCTCTGTCGTATGGCTTCACTTCCAAGACTGCACCGGATGCTCTGAATCGCTCCTGCGCACGTCCAAGCCCGATGTTGCAGACCTCATCCTGAATATTATTTCCCTTGATTATCACGAAACCCTGATGGTTGCCTGCGGCAAGCAGGCTGAAGACGCTCTGAATTCCGCTGTCACCGAAAACGCCGGAAAATTCGTGCTCGTCGTCGAAGGCTCGATCCCGACGAAGGAGCAGGGAATCTACATGAAGCTTGGCGGTCGCCCGGCGCTGGATGTCCTGAAAGATGTGGGCTCCAAGGCCGCGGCAATCATCGCCATTGGTTCATGCGCATCCTGGGGTGGCGTGCCCTCGGCTGATCCGAATCCAACCGGTGCGACTGGTGTGGATTCGATCATCAAGGATAAGGCAATCGTCAACATTCCCGGATGCCCGCCGAACCCATACACGCTTCTAGGCGTAGTGCTGGAATATGCCGTTATGGGTAAATTGCCTGGACTGGACGATCTGAAGCGTCCCAAGTTCGCCTATGACCGCTTGATCCATGACCACTGCCCGCGTCGCGCGCATTTCGATGCAGGACGCTTTGCTGGACAGTTTGGCGATGCCGGCCATCGTGAAGGCTATTGCCTGTTCAAGTTGGGCTGCAAAGGTCCAGTGACCCACGCCGGATGCTCCACGCGTCACTTCAACGAAATGGTGGATGCCTGGCCCATCGGTACTGGCGCCCCCTGCTTCGGTTGCACTGAGAAATCAGTGGGCTTCCGCATTCCAGCGTTCGAGCGGGTTGATGTTCATCTGGCGACTCCGCCTGATACGTACGCTCCCATCTCCGGTTCGGTTGGAAAGTTTGGAGCGGCCGCAGCCGGTTTGGTTGGCTTGGCGGCAGGTGCTCTAGGCGGCGCGACATGGGCAGCTTCGCAGAAGCTCAAGAGCAGCGAAGAAACGATTGCTGAACAGAAGACGATTGCCGGAGGGAAGTAGCCATGGCAATGACACGCCGCGAGGCATTCAAAACACTCGCCAAGGGCAGTCTGCCGCTACTGGCGGCGGGTTGCGTGTCCACCGTCCTTCCAGAGGTCGCCCACGCGGAAGAGGAGAAGATAGAAGCGCCTAAGGGCGCACTGGGCCTGCTCTACGATGCGACCCGGTGTGTGGGATGCAAGTCGTGTATGGTTGCGTGTTCACAGGCCAATGACCTGAAACCCGACACTACTACCGATGGCATTCACCAAGCTCCTCCTGCACTGAACTACCGCACCAAGAACATCATCAAGCTATACCGCACTGCAGACGGGTCGGATCACTCGTACTTCAAGCAGCAGTGCATGCAGTGCATTGATCCGGGCTGCATGAACGCCTGCATGTTCGGCGGCCTCCGGAAAGATCCGGAGACTGGAGTGGTGTGGTGGAAGGGCACAAAGTGCGTTGGTTGCCGGTACTGCGAAATCGCTTGTTCGTTCCACATTCCGGCATTCCAGTGGGATGGGGTCAATCCTAAGATTGTCAAGTGCGAACTCTGCCGCGATCCCATTCAGAAGGGTCTTCGTAAGCAGCCTGGCTGCACCGAAGTTTGCCCCACGCAGGCTGTGATCTACGGCAGGCGCGAGGACTTACTGAAGGAAGCTAAGAGCCGTATCGCCGCCAATCCTGGAAAATACTTCGAGCAGCGGGTCTATGGCGAACACGACGCGGGTGGAACCCAGGTTCTGTATCTGTCTCGCGTGAGCTTTGACAAGATCGGCCTGCCCAATGTTGGCGAGGAGTCGATTCCTTCGGGATTGAAATACTCGCACATGCTTTATAAGTGGCTGGCTCTTCCGGTAGCACTTTATGCCGGAATGGTGGCCTTTGCAGGTAAGAACTTCAAGGAACACTCACATCACTTGGTCGAGGATCAGAAGAAGACCGGATTGAGGCCGCAACTATGACACGGTGGGAAAGAAGCGTTCCTGTTTACGGTATCCCCGTGATCACTCGCGGATTCTGGGCGTTGTGCGCCTTGATCGCAGTTGGCCTTGTGCTGACCGTAGTCCGCGAAGTCGTTGGCCTCGGGGGATCCATCTCCGGCATGTCCGACCCCTTTGCCTGGGGGCTTTGGAAAACCTTCAACGTGATGGTCCTGACGGGTCTCGGCTCCGGCGGATTCGCCGTCGGGATCGCGGCCTGGGTCTTCAATAACAAGAAACTGCATTCGGTGATGCGAGTGGCGTTGCTTACCAGCTTCCTCGCTTATTCCACCGGTCTTATAATGCTTGGCGTCGATGTCGGACGCCCGTGGAACTTCTACTGGGTGGCTTGGCTGCCTACGTGGAATTTGCACTCTCCACTGCTGGAAATCGCGGTTTGCATGTCGTTGTATGCGTCTGTACCGTTGTTTCTGGAGAATCTGCCGCCACTGTTCGAGTACCTCATTTATGAGCACCCTAAGTGGCGCGGTTTTGCGCTGGGTTGCGAGAAGGCCATGAAGTCGGTTTACCCCTTCATCGTCGGTCTCGCCTATATTCTGCCGATCATGCACCAGTCTTCGCTGGGTGCACTGATGATTCTGGGCGGCAACCGCGTAAATACTCTCTGGCAGACGCCGTTCCTTCCTTTGCTCTACGTTTGGGCGGCGGCATTTCTGGGATACAACTGCGTTGTGCTTTGCCTGCTGTTGGCCAAACTCGCGTGGAAGCGCGATCTAGACCCAAGCGTTCTGTTGGAGCTGAACAAGTTGACGGTCTGGACTGTGTACTCATGGACGGCTTTCCGATTCCTCGAAATTCTGTTTCGCGGAAAAATTCTCCATGTGTTCACCGATGGCTACCTCTCCATCCTGTTCTGGGTTGAGACGGCGCTGATTTTAGGCTCCGCCTACGTTCTCTCGACGGAGAAGGCCAAGAAGATCTCGACCATGTTCCAGGCGCATGCAGTTTGTGCTCTGGGCGGCATGATCTACCGTTTCAGCCCGACCACCCTGGCGTTCCACGCCAAGGAAGGCGCAACGTACTTCCCATCTGCTATTGAGTTGATCGTCTCGCTGTCATTTGTCGCTATTGCGGTGCTGGCCTATCTGGTTGCAGTCAAGAAGCTGGCGATTCTGCCGGGAAGCAACGAAGAGTGGCTGAAAATGGCGAAATACGAAGAGCAGGCTAAACCCGGTATCCAGTTGACTGGCTACGCACCAGTGGAACACTAATCCACGACATCGACTAGAAGGTTTCAAAAAATGGCGAAACGAATAACGATCGACCCCATAAGCAGGATTGAAGGCCATCTCCGCGTTGACGTGGAAGTGGAAAACGGCGCGGTATCAAACTCCTGGGCCTCCTGCACAATGTGGCGCGGCATTGAAAACATTCTCAAGGGCCGCGACCCTCGGGAAGCCTGGCTCTATACCCAGCGCTTCTGCGGCGTATGCACTACGGTGCATGCCATCGCTAGCGTCCGTTCTGTGGAAGACGCGCTTAAGCTCGAAATTCCACTCAACGCTCAATACATCCGCAACCTAATTCTTATCAATCATGGATTGCACGATCACATCGTGCATTTCTATCACCTGTCGGCCTTGGACTTCGTCGATATCATGAAGATTCCCGGAGCCGATCCGGCCAAGACCAGCGCTCTTGCGGAAAGCCTGACCAACTGGCCGGGCAACTCCAAGAAGGCTTTCCTTGCGGCGCAGAACCAGGTCAAGGGCGTGGCCGCCAGTGGACAACTGGGCATCTTCACGAATGGCTACTGGGGACACCCAGCCATGAGGCTGAGTCCCGAGGTCAACCTGCTTGCGTTTACCCACTACGTGCAGGCCCTCGAATATCAGCGCAAGGCGGTTCAGGCCGTTGCCATGCTCGGTTCCAAGAGCCCGCACATCCAGAACCTCACAGTCGGAGGCGTCTCCAACGCCATCAATCTTGACAGCCTCGCAACCCTCAACATGGATCGCCTGGTGATGCTCAAGAAGTTGATGGAAGAAGTGAAGCCCTTCGTCGATCAGGTCTATCTGCCCGATGTGTGCGCCATCGCCGGAATGTACGCCGATTGGTTCAACTACGGATCAGGCGTTACGAATTACCTGGCATCTCCGGATCTGCCTACCGACAGCAAGAACACCAAGTTCGATCTTGTCGGTGGCTACATCTTGGACGGCAATCTTTCGAGCGTGAAGCGCTTCAGTGGATTCCGCGACAAAGTGTTCACCGATGGCGTCACGGAAGAAACCAAGCATGCCTGGTACAAAGGCGAAGCACCGCTGCAGCCGTGGAAGGGCGAAACCGATCCGGAATACACGGATTGGCAGGCTGACGGCAAGTACTCCTGGGTCAAGGCACCACGCTTCCAAGGGCGTCCAATGCAAGTTGGACCGCTGGCTCAGATCCTGGTCGGCTATGCTTCCGGCGACCCTCTCACCAAGAAGCATACGGACAAGGCACTGGACCTGATCTCGACTGTTGCCGGTCATCGGATTGGTGTCGAAAAGCTGCAATCCACCATGGGACGTCACGTCGCTCGCGCCATCCGCGCTTCGATGCTGGCTGAGCTGGGCGAAAAGCACTGGCAGTTGCTGGTTGACAACATCGCGAAGGGCGATGTCGCCATCCACAACGCTCCAGAGTTCAATGGCACGGCAGAAGGCGTAGGCGTGCATGAAGCTCCGCGCGGTCTGCTCTCTCACTGGATAGTCGTCGATGGAAAAGGCACCAACGGCAAGATCGTGAACTACCAGGCCGTCGTGCCCTCCACGTGGAATGGTTCCCCGCGCGACGCAAAAGGACAGCGTGGTCCTTATGAGGCTTCACTGCTGAAGAACCCCATCGCTGATCCGGTTCGTCCGCTGGAAGCCATTCGTACCATTCACTCGTTCGATCCGTGCATGGCTTGCGCCTGCCACACCTTCGATCCTGAAGGCAAGGCACTCGCAACGATCAAGGTGCTGTAACAATATGAAGAAGATCAAGATCTGCGGTGTCGGTAGCGTCCTGCTCGGCGATGATGCGGTGGGGCCTTACACGGCTCGCTGGATCGCGGCCAATTATGAGTTCGGTGAAGGTGTCGAGGTCGAAGATCTCGGCACTCCCGGACTAGATTTGATCGCGTACATGACCGGTATCGACGTGCTGATTTTGATTGACTCGGTTGAGAATCGCGAGCCCGCTGGCACGGTGACTGTCTATGACAAAGCAGCAATCACCCGCCAGCGGCCCGCTGTTCGCCTCGATCCCCATTCACCCTGCATTACCGAATCCATCTTCGTCGCAGAACTTGCAGGCGACAGCCCCGAATTTGTTTACCTCATCGGAGTCACCGGCGAACAGCTCGATGTTGGGGCTCCGCTTAGCGATTCCGTACGGAACGCGATTCCGCTTGTGGTCGAGAAAGTGCTTGAGCGCGTAGTAGAGCATGGCGGCAGCTTCCAGAAGCGCGTCGTTCCCAACGATGCTGAGATCTGGTGGGAAGCGGCTGTCAGCGCATAAGTCTTGATTTTGTGCCGGGACCAATAGAGATCACAGGTGCCCCACCTTTGCCCCGTCGCTTTTGTGCGGACATGATGGGAAGCAACGGCCTCCACATCTGCTAACTAACCACGGCAGATGCAGGGCACCTGCCTGCCGGTACACCCTGCCCCCCTATATATCCCGGCAAAAATTTGAATCTAAAAGGGTTAGTTGACAGGGGTCGAGGTTTCGCGAGGTTGGAGTTCAAGATCTCGTGTCCGTGTATCCCTCTAACTTCAGGATAGCAATTTTGAGAGGCAATCCCCTCATTGAGTGGCAAACTCTATGTTGCTTAGGATCAAAGACTTGGAAGGAATCCGCTAGAGTTATCGCTTGACAAGGTCAAGACAGTGCATTTTCCGGTTGCAAACGAGCTATCCAGCGCCCGTCGCGGTTCGGACACAGATACTCTGGAATCGCCTTAACTCACGCCCACTTATTGCGCATCCGTCAGATCCAATTCAGCCGCAATCGCCAGCGACTCCGGAGTTAGCTGGTCTACCTTTCTGAGGGCAGGGAAGAGCCAGCTCCACAGAGCAACCACAACGATGGTTCCAATGCCTCCTGCAATCACGGCGGGCACGGCACCCATCCACTGCGCGGTAATTCCACTCTCAAATTGACCAAACTCGTTGGCAGCTCCGACAAACAGCATGTTCACGGCGCTCACGCGTCCTCGCATCGCGTCCGGAGTGGCGAGTTGCACGATGGTTGACCGGATGATCACTGAAACCATGTCGACCGACCCTACGATAAGGAGCGCAAACATCGAGAGATATAGATTTCTCGAGAATCCGAAAACAACGGTGGCAGCGCCGAAGGCGGCGACACAACAGAGCATCTTAGCGCCTACCCGCCGGCGCAGCGGAAGAAACGCCAGCATGACCGCCATCAATCCGGCCCCGACTCCAGGAGAGGCTCGTAGCAATCCCAGAGCGCGCGGTCCGGCATGGAGGACTTCACGTGCAAATACCGGGAGCAGAGCGACAGCTCCTCCCAACAGAACGGCGAACAGATCGAGTGTGGTCGCGCCCAAGATCAACTTATTACGCCGGACGTACTGGAATCCCGCAATCACCGTATGCCAGTCGCGCCCGTGGCTCATCTGCTGCACGCCATCGACGCGGATCAGCAGCATCAACAGGACGCTGGAAGCCAACGCCGTGGCAGCCGTGAGGTAGACCGCCGCGGGGTTTCCGCGCAGCGCGTAGAGTACTCCGCCAATCACCGGTCCAATGATCGTCGCCGCGTTGAAGAGTGAAGATCCCCATGCGGCTGCATTCGGAAAAACCTCAGCCGGAAGCAACAGCGGAATGAACGCCGCTCCTGCCGGGCCGTTGAAGACGCGCACGAATCCCATTGCCACTAACACCGCGTATATCGGCCCAACTCCGTGATGTCCACGCAACGTAATCGTCAGCAGCGCCAATGAGCAAAACGCAAAACTTGCATAGCACGCCAGCAATACGTGGCGCCTATCGAATCGGTCTGCGACGTGGCCTCCCAGCAGGAACAACAATAGTCCTGGGAGGAATTGCGCCAGACCAGCAAGGCCCAAGTCCAGCGGACGGCGGGTAATCTCGTAAATCTGCCAGCCCACGGCGACCGACTGCATTTCGAGTCCGGCCACGGTGAGGGCGCGGGCTGAAACGAAGAGGCGAAAGTTAGGGTAGCGAAATGCGGCTCCCGCCGCGTGGTTCTCCACTTTGGTCATCATGCCTACTTCTACTTTGCCATAGAGATGCCATAATTGCTCTATGCCCCGATCCACCAGACCGACTTCGCTTGGTGCCGCGGTTCTGCGCTGGCGACGCGACTCCATGCGCACCCGCGGACTGATTGGCTCATTTCTATATCTGGCCGACCAGTTCGTCGAATGCGTGAAAGACAGCCTCCCCGAGCGCCGCCGCAGCCGCTTTGGCGATATCGACTACGACTGCGATCACGCAGTGGACACCACTTGGGCGCGGCTCCCGATTTCGGTGCGCTTGCGCGAGGTTTTTACCGAACGGCTCTATCAACCCACAGTGGAAGAAGAGTTTGCCGAAATCATGCAGCAACTGACCACGATCGATTTCGAGACATTCACGTTTATCGACCTTGGTTCAGGCAAGGGACGGGCCCTGTTGCTGGCGGCCATGTATCCGTTCAACCGCATCGTCGGAGTCGAGGTGCAGCCTGAACTGGATGCTATCGCCCGCATGAACGTCGAACGCTTTCATGAGGCGGGCCAGCAATGCCACAGCATCGAGTCAATATGCGGCGATGCCCGGGAATACGAATTTCCGCCGGGGAACATCGTGCTTTATATGTTTAATCCATTTCCCGACTACGTTCTGCGCGAGGTTCTGGCCAACCTTGTTGTCTCTGCACGGCGAGTGCCGCGAACCATCTTCGTCCTCTACAATGCGCCTTTTGAGAAGCAGGAGTTCGAGCGCATCCCCGAACTGCAGCAGTACTTCGAGACCTCGCAGTATCAGCTCTACAGGGTGCAGCTCCGATCGTAGGTGACGCCCGGAGAGTGATTCCGCATCTCCCGCTTCCGGAATAGCGTCGGTTCCCGTAAGTTCCGGTTTCCCGGCTAAATGGGGAGTTAGCGGCGATTGGCCGGGGCCGTAACCTGGGCAACCGTCGCCATGTGCGCTAGATCACCGTTTCGTGTGTGCGTCACAATGGATTGTGACGTATGTACTTTCTTTTGGTGCGTCCTAAACCTTAAACATTAAACCGACAATGTGTGTCTGGAACGGGTTTGGCCGGGTGCTCAATTTAGGGGCAGGCTAGCTCATTACGCACATTGGAGTAAGCCCGGCTGATTCCGAAAGCCGTCCTGCCAGCTGGGTCGGATAGCGCAGCGCCCAAGCGAGCAATCCAGGGGGTCCACAGTGCTTTCACCGTATGGCTTGGAAATTATCGAAAGCTGCCTAACTTGTAAGATGAGGGCGGATCAGATTTTCTGCGATCTGCCTGAGTCGTCCCTGCAATGTTTTGAACAGATCAAGTATGCAACCGCATATCCCAAGGGAGCGATTCTCTTCGTGGAAGGTCAGGCTCCGCGAGGCATTTTCGTTCTATGTAAGGGGCGGGTGAAGATGTCAATCTGTTCCACGGATGGTAAAACCCTTATCCTGAAAATCGCCGAAGCGGGGGAAGTTCTGGGACTGAGCGCATCAGTCAGCGGCAAACCGTATGAACTTACTGCCGAAACCATCGATCCCTGCCAAGTTAACTTCGTAAAACGCGATGATTTCACCCGCTTTCTGAAAGAGAATTCGGACGCTTGCCTTCGCGTAGCCGAACAACTCAGCGAGAAATACAACACCGCGTGCCGTGAAATCCGTTCCCTGGGCCTCTCTCATTCGGCGGCCGAAAAACTTGCCAAACTACTGCTGGAGTGGACGGCAAAGAACGGCGAAGGCGCCAAGCAGGAGCCCCGTCTCAAACTTGCTCTTACCCATGAAGAAATTGCACAAATGATAGGAACTTCGCGCGAAACCGTAACCCGGTTGTTTGCGGAGATGAAGAAGCGCCAGATCGTCCAAGCCAAGGGTTCTACATTGGTCATCCGCAATAAAGCAGCACTGAAAGCGTTGGCTACTACTTAATCAGACTTAATCAGCATTCATTCATTAGGTTCGGTGCTCACGCCGAACCTTTCTTATTGGGAGGACAGGGTGGTGACCACGGTGTCCTCCCCGGCTATTTGTGAGGTTATGCCGCTTTGCCCAAAGTGATATGGTGAGCGGTCGAGATGTTCACGTCATAGTTTCCGACTTGCGGTTCACCATCGAGGAAGGGCCGCATAGTTTCCGCTATGCGCGAAAATTGCTCGTGGTGATAGCGTTCCGCGTCTTCACGTTTGTTCCAAAAACTGATCGCCAGCACCTTGTTGTGATCGGTGTTGGAAACAAGAATCAGTTCGTCCTGAAAGCCCTGCTGTTTTTTGAGAATGGGTAGCACTTTTTCATTCGCTGCATTGCAGGTGTCGTTGGTCTTTCCAGGCTTACACCGGAGCTCTACTACTCTTGTAAACATCCGAAATTCTCCTTCTGCCGTGGCAGGTTGGGCGTTGAATTTGACTTGCTGAGATTGTGTTGATTGATGCCCGCGGGTTTGTCGGGGTTGTGCGCGGATAGGTGTTATGGGGGTTGATTCCAGCTACTCAAAGGGCCGTGGCGGGGTGTTCGGGGATCACTCTGCCTGATAAAATAGTAAGAGATCAGGAATTAGGTCCGTTCGCCGTACTCTCTTGCGGAGTAAGTGCTATTCGCAGGTCGATTTGGACTGCCGGATGACGGTTTCAGCATTTCTCTGGGATGTATTGGCCGGAAAAGACGCAGGGCGATAAACTAATTTAGCGACGCGTGGCGCGGAGAGTGACTCTTTGCCTTGCGGCTGACGACAATTGAATGATACAGACGACCGAAGCCAAAACTCTGCTACTTCTAAAGCCCCGTGGATTCTGTGCCGGCGTAGTGCGCGCTATTGATATCGTGCGCATCGCCCTTGAAACCTTCGGACCGCCGATCTACGTTCGCAAAGAAATCGTACATAACAAGTACGTCGTTGAAGACCTGAAGGGCAAGGGTGCCATCTTCGTGGACGACGTGGAAGAAGTGCCCAACGGCGAGCGGGTAATCTATAGCGCTCACGGGGTTGCGCCCTCCGTGCGGGAAGCGTCGAAATTACGAATGCTGCGCGTAATTGACGCGACCTGTCCGTTGGTGACCAAGGTTCACGTGGAAGCTATCCGCTTTGCCAAGGATGGCTACTCGCTGATTTTGATTGGGCACTTGAACCACGACGAGATTGTTGGCACTCTGGGCGAAGCACCGGAGGTGACGCAGGTGGTGAGCAATGCTGATCAGGTCAGGGATATCGAGGTGACAGACCCGAACCGCGTAGCTTACCTGACCCAGACGACGCTTTCGCTCGATGAAGCAAAGGACATTATCGATGCGCTTAAGGCCAAGTTCCCCAACATTCGAGGCCCCCAGGCGCAGGACATCTGCTACGCCACCGAAAATCGGCAGGTGGCGGTGAAAAACGTCGCCGAACAGGCAGAGTTGGTTCTGGTGGTTGGGTCGCCGAACAGTTCCAACTCGAACCGGCTTGTCGAGGTTGCGGGAAATCTCGGCACCAAGTCGTTTCTCATTGATACCTGCCGGGACATCGACGAGAGATGGCTGGAGGGGGTTAAGACCGTTGCCCTCACGGCAGGTGCCTCGGCTCCGGAAATTCTGGTCAAGGAAGTCATTGAGTTCCTTGGGAAAAAGGGTTTTTCCACCATGCGCGAGGTTGAAGTTATGCCGGAGCATGTGCGTTTCGCACTGCCTCCGGAGATTGTGGCCGCAATCGGCGCCGCTCCCGAAGCGCCCGCGGCGGAGTAAGGAATTCATGGAAGCAAGCTCGGGGCCGTCGACTGCAATTCGCTTCGGAAAGATCGCAGGTCTGGGTGCGCGGCTCAAGAAGTCCATCCATGCGGCGCAGAACTTTCTCTTTTCCCGCCAGCATGAGGATGGTTGGTGGTGCGGCGAGTTGGAAGCCGATACTACCCTCGAATCCGATTATATTTTTCTGCATACCGTGCTTGGTACCCGCGATGAGCGCCGCTTCCAGCAGTGTGCGGTTGAAATCCTCCGCCACCAGAATGAGGACGGAGGCTGGCCAATCTACGAGGGCGGGCCCTCGAATGTGACCGCTGCCGTGAAGGCGTATTTTGCGTTGAAGATGTGCGGCTACAGCCCTGACGATCCGCGAATGCTGCGCGCTCGCGATCGCATTCTGGCGCTGGGCGGAGTGCCTGCCTGCAATACCTTCAGCAAGGTCTATCTCTGTGCGCTCGGGCAATACGATTACGATGCAGTTCCGGCTATTCCACCGGAGATTGTGCTGTTTCCAAACTGGTTCTGGTTCAATATCTACGAAATCTCCTCGTGGTCGCGCGCGATCCTGATTCCGCTCTCTATCTGCTATGCGAAGAAGCCCTTCAAGAAAATCCCCGATGAGTGGAACATCGATGAACTGTTTCCACGCGGGAGGCATGGCAGCTCGTTACGGCTGGAGTGGGATAAGAAGCTGTTTGGCTGGAGGAATTTTTTCCTTGTGCTCGACCGCCTGTGCCATGCCTTCGAACGCGTTCATGTGCGTCCGCTGCGCTCGGTTGCCTTGAGAGTGGCGGAGAAGTGGATGCTAGAGCGCCTGGAATTGAGCGACGGACTAGGGGCGATCTATCCTTCTATCCTCAATTCGATCATTGCGCTGCGTTGCCTGGGATATTCGCTCGACGATCCGCAGGTGATTCGAGCCCTGGACGAGTTTGAAAAGCTGGGGATCGAAGAAGGAGACACCTTCAGAATGCAGCCCTGTGTTTCGCCGGTTTGGGATACGGCTTACGCTCTGTTTGCGCTGGGCGAAAGCGGCGCTGATGCGACGGATCCACGCATGGTCAAGGCTGCCGAATGGATGCTCAAGAAGCAGAATCGACGCAAGGGCGACTGGTCGGTAAAGGTTCCCAATGCCGAGCCCGGTGGCTGGTATTTCGAGCACAACAACGAGTTCTATCCGGACGTGGACGACACTGCACAGGTATTGCTCGCATTGAACCACATTGAAACCAAGGATGCGCGATTCCAGAGCGAGGCCGTGCAGCGTGGAATCAATTGGGAACTAGCTATGCAGTGCAAGAATGGCGGCTGGGCGTCATTCGACAAAGACAACAACCGGATGGTCTTCCAGTACGTCCCCTTTGCCGATCACAACGCGATGCTCGATCCGGCGACGGTCGATATTACGGGGCGCGTGCTGGAGTGCCTGGCGGCGCACGGCTTCAAACTGACGGATAAGCCGGTGCTACGGGCGATCAACTTCATTCGCAGGGAGCAGGAGTCCGACGGCTCCTGGTTCGGGCGTTGGGGCGTCAATTATATTTACGGAACCATGTGTGTGTTGCGCGGCCTGGAAGCCATCGGCTTCGATAATCACGATGCCATGGTTCAACAGGCAGCCGAGTGGCTGCGGATGATGCAGAATTCCGACGGGGGCTGGGGTGAAACCATTGGCTCCTACGATGACGTGAACCAGAAAGGCGTAGGCGTAAGTACCAGTTCGCAGACAGCTTGGGCGGTGCTGGGGTTGATGGCCGCAGGGGATTACCGCTCGGAATCGCTAGCGCGAGGGATTGCGTACCTGCTGGATCATCAACAGGCTGATGGCGGCTGGAGCGAGGTGCCCTATACCGGTACGGGATTCCCCCGCGTCTTCTATTTGAAATATCATTCCTATCCATGGTATTTCCCGCTCCTGGCGCTGGCTAAGTACTCCCAGAATCAGGGAGATTAACGCCGCGGAGTTCAGCAACGACACTGTTACGACCGCACATGAAGCGAAATGCGGGCCGACGTGGTCTTCCCACGTCTATCTTTCAGGAGACGAATCGTGCGAGCTTTTGTAACCGGAGCAACAGGTTTTGTGGGTAGCCACGTGGCACGCCTGCTGGCAGAGCAGGGAGCCGACCTGCGCCTTCTGGTGAGAGCTGGCAGCCGCATGGAAAATCTGGCCGGACTTTCAGGCGATCTCGTGGTTGGCGACCTGAACGACTCTGCGTCGCTGCGCAAGGGAATGGAAGGCTGCGAGGCTGTCTTCCACATGGCTGCCGACTACCGTTTGTGGATTCGCGATCCGAAACCGATGTATGCGACCAACGTGGACGGAACTGTTGCGGTAATTGAGGCGGCGCGAGCCGAGGGCGTGCGCCGGACCGTATATTGCTCGTCGGTTGCGACGCTTGGATTCGGCTATGACCGCAAGTCGGTAAATGAAGAGACGCCCGTAAACGTGGATCAGATGGTTGGTCACTACAAGCGTTCCAAGTACCTGGCCGAGCGCAAGGCCGTGGAATTTGCAGCCAAGGGAGCAGAGGTCGTGATCGTCAATCCCAGCACGCCGATTGGGGAACAGGATATTAAGCCGACGCCCACGGGACGCATTGTGCTGGATTTTCTACTCGGCAACTTTCCTGCCTACATGGAAACAGGAATGAACCTTGTGGACGTTCACGACGTTGCGCGAGGACATCTCCTGGCATTCGAGAAAGGGCGGCGGGGCGAGCGTTACATTCTGGGAGGCGAGAACCTCACACTGAAACAGGTTCTCGACATACTCGGGGAGCTGACCGGTCTGCCTTCTCCGACGATGAAGGTTCCGCACGCGGTCGCAATGGCCTTCGCGGTCTTCGACCAAAACTTCAACGGATACATTAGGAATCGGGAGCCAAGAGCAACAATCGACGAGGTTCGCATGGGGCGCAAATTCATGTGGGTGGACTCCGCAAAAGCCGAGCGTGAACTGGGATACACGCACGGTCCGGTCCTCGAAGCGTTAAGGCGCGCTGCCCGGTGGTTCGTCGAAAAGGGCTATGCTCCGGCGTATGAGGCAGTGTGTCCAACGGCATGAGCGGCGACGGCGTCGAGTTTGGATTTGTCGCGGCGCTGGGGCGGGAGGTTTCCGGTCTGACCTCATCGAGCGGTCCGTTCAGGCCGTCTTCAAGCTTGCGTGGAGAGATAAATTCGAAAATCCGAGGCTTGTCGCAGAGAATCTACTACACCCAGAGTGCCGCGCTGATCTGCGCGGGAACTGGGGTTACAAGGGCGTACGCAGCCAGCAAGGTACTGATTGAGAAGTTTGCTCCGAGGATGTTAATTTCTATAGGGTTTGCCGGGTCTTGTGTGCCGGATTTGCGTCCCGGGGGCATTGTGGTTCCAGCCAGCGTGTTGGAGGCTGGCTCGGGCAGGACGTTTCGATGTGCCTTCGGATGCGGGCAGTTGGTCACCTTGGATCGAGTTGCAGGAATGGCGCTGAAGCAGGACGCATTGAAGCGCTTTGCGGCTTTGGCCGTGGATATGGAAGCAACGGGAGTTGCAGCGGCGGCGGCCGAGGCAGGACGAGAGTTTGCGGCGATCAAGGTGATCTCGGATGGCGCGAATCAGGACATGGAGTTTCTCGCTGATTTTGTGAAGCCGGAAGGTTTCATGACGGCGCGCTTTCTGGCTCACATTGCGCTGCGGCCCGAACTGTGGCCGTCCGTCGCGGCCCTGCAAGCAAACGGCAAAATGGCTTCCGAGGCGCTGAACAAAGCAGTGAACGAATGTCTGGACGATTGGCGCGGTTTTGCCGCGAAGCACTCCGGTATTGAGCGGATTTACGAAAGAGGGTTGCAATAACCATGCCTGTTTCCACTAGGACCAGCTTCGGCGCGAGGGCTGTCGATTCGATTCCCGGCCAGATGCTGGCCGCTGTTTACTACGGACAGAACGACCTTCGCATGGAGACGGTTGCAGTGCCACGGATCGGCCCGGGCGAGTTGCTGATCCGCATCCATACCTGCGGGATTTGCGGAACGGACCTCAAGAAAATTTCCACGGGATCGCACTCCGCACCCCGCATTTTTGGACATGAGATGACCGGCGTGGTTGTGGCTCGGGGCGCGGGCGTGACCAGGTTCGCCGAGGGTGACCGCGTAATGGCCTTCCACCACATTCCCTGTGGCACGTGCTACTACTGCGAACACAAGGTGTTTTCGCAGTGCCCGGTTTACAAGCGTGTCGGAACCACGGCAGGCTTCGGCGAAGCGTCTGGCGGAGGCTTTTCCGAGTACATCCGGGTCATGGATTGGATCGTGGAGAAGGGCGTGATTGCTATCCCGGATTCGGTAAGTTTCGAGCAGGCCTCCTTCATCGAACCAGTGAATACGGTGTGGAAGGGAATCGAGACACTGGCCGTTCAGCGGGGTGAAACTATCCTTGTGATAGGCCAGGGGCCCATCGGATTGATGCTGGGCAAACTGGCCCAGCGCGCGGGAGCAAATGTAATTACTTCCGATTTGTTCCCCCAGCGGCTTACAATTGGATCGCGGTATGGATTAAATCAATCGATTGATGCATCCCAGCGAGACGTGGTCCAGGCGGTTCGCGAGAGAACAGACGACCGGGGCGCTGACGCGGTGATTCTTGCCGTGGGAGGTAGTTCGCTAATTCGTCCCGCGATTGACGCAGCGCGGTTTGGTGGGCGAGTTCTATTGTTCGCGCAGACCGTGCGCGGAGAAGTAGTCATCGATCCTGCTTCGGTTTGCGTGGACGAGAAAACGTTGCTGGGATCCTATAGCGCATCGGTGGAACTGAACGAAGAAGTGGCTCAATTTGTCTTCAGCGGCGAAATGGATCTGGCAGCGCTCTACAGCCACCGGTTTCCGCTCGGGCGGTCGCTTGAGGCTTTGAGATTAGCGGCACACCCGAAGCCGGACACGATGAAGATCGCGATTCAGCCCGTCTTGGAAGGATAGCAAGTGAACGGACATATGACAGCAGCAGTCCTCTACGGCAAAGAGGACGTAAAGATCGAACGCGTACCGATTCCAGAACTGGAAAAGGGCGAAGTACTCATTCGCGTCCAGGCTGCTTTGACCTGCGGCACCGATCTGAAGGTGTATCGCCGTGGGTACCATGCCAAAATGATCGTTCCCCCGGCGCTGTTCGGTCACGAATTTGCCGGAACGATTGAAGAGACAGGACCGTACGTCAAGAATTTCAAGACGGGGCAGCGGGTGGTTGCGCTCAACTCGGCTCCGTGCGGCCAGTGCTTTTATTGCAAGAAACATCAGGAAAACCTCTGCGAGGATTTGTTGTTCAACAACGGAGCCTATGCGGAGTTCATTCGCGTGCCGCGCCGCATTGTTGAAAACAATATGCTGGTGGTGCCCAAGGAAATCAGCTTTGAAACCGCCGCGTTGACCGAACCTTTGGCCTGTGTGCTGCGGGGCCTGCATGAAACAGGCGTGGAGATCGGCGAAACCGTCACCGTGATTGGAGCTGGACCGATTGGTCTCATGTTCATTCAGGTGGCGCACGTCATGGGCTGCGACGTAATCGCGGTTGTGAAACACGATGAGCAGGTGCTCTCCGCCAAGCACGCCGGAGCCAGCAAGGTGGTGCAATATACGAAGGTCGCAAATCCTATCGAGACCGTACGCGATCTGACGACGGAGCGTCGCGGGTCGGACGTTGTAATCGAAGCTGTGGGACGTCCCGAAGCCTGGGAATGGGCAATCGACATGGTGCGCAAGGGTGGCACCGTCAATCTCTTCGGCGGCTGCGTCAAGGGAGCCCGGGTGCAGCTGAATACCGAGCGCTTGCACTACTCGGAGATCACGTTGAAGGCCACATTTCATCACACTCCAGACACGGTGCGCCGCGCCTTTGCCTTGATTGCCGAGCGCAAAATCAAAGCGGCAGACTTCATCACCGGGGAAGCGCCTCTCTCCAAGTTGCAATCCGTTTTGCGGGAAATGCTGACGCGCGGCGGCGAGATTAAAACCGCGATCATTCCTGGACACTGATAGGAAAGTCGATTGACGTCACTCGTGCCCAGCTCCAGTTCAAACAGCGCCGGTTCCCGCAGCGGCAATCAGAATTCCAGCGACATTGAGAAGCTGCTGGCGCGTGGATGGGCCAGCCTGCCG